>Ga0080006_1186483_pt1 | contig 32970 bp, 30 predicted proteins | sample RS3BMetagenome_FD_69209 | JGI IMG/M metagenome (GOLD analysis project Ga0080006, IMG submission 69209) | Ferric oxide microbial mat and aquatic microbial communities from Rainbow Spring, Yellowstone National Park, USA - RS3B (SPADES... ...
TGGATTTCAATTGTTCTTTTCTGTTCATACATAATTATACTACACATAGCTATAATTTATCGCCTTATATCCCCATGCCTGAAGGCAGGGGCATTACGGCGATGGATGGTAAGCCCAGAAAAGCTGTAAGAGGACAAAGTGCTCAAAATAAAAATCCTAAGGGGCTTGAACAGTTTCTATACAAGTTGCTTTTTTTCCTTCTCATAAATGTACATTCTAAACCTGTCGCCCAAAATGGTCAGCATTCAAGAGGCCGCCGAGTTCTTAGGGGTTGCGCGGCAAACACTACGACGCTGGGAGCGCGAGGACAAGCTCCTACCCGATGAACCCACAGCAGGGGGGCGACGACGCTACGACCTTGCGCTGCTTCAGCTAGACCAATTTCATGCACCAGAGAAGATAGGCCGCACCATTGCCGCCTATGCCCGTCTGTCCAGTCACGACTAGAAGGACGATCTGAAAGGGCAAATACAGGTTCATGAGCTGTTCTGTGCCAGGCAAGGCTGGACATTCGAGCTGATCGCGGACCTGGGTTCTGGCATGAACTATCACAAAAAAGGTCTGAAGCGCCTGCTGGATGCAATCATCGGCGGTGAAGTCGGGCGCTTGGTCATTACCCACAAGGACCGACTTACGGGCTTTGGGGCAGAACTGGTGTTCGCCATCTGCGAGGCAAAAAACCTGGAAGTGGTCATCCTCAACCAGGGTGAGGACAGGACCTTTAAAGAAGATTTAGCCAAGGACGTGCTGGAGAGCATTACTGTGTTCAGTGCACGGCTCTACGGTAGTCGCTCGGGCAAGAACCAGAAACTGCTGGATGGTGTCCGGAAAGAACGCGCCACAGATGGCGATCATCCAACTGGGTGCGGCCTTTAAGAACTTCTGGGTGCGGCGTGCAAAGTATCCGAAGTTCCGCAAGAAGGGGGTGCATGACCGTTTTATCCTGACCAATGACCAGTTTTCCCTCGACGGCCACCGCATCCGCATCCCCCATCTGGGGTGGGTACGGATGCAGGAGGCGTTGCGTTTTACGGGCAAGCTCATCTCCGCTACCGTTTCCCGGGTGGCAGACCGGTGGTTTATCAGCATCACCGTCGCTGCCGACGCTATACCCCTGCGTCCCGCTGAAAACCAAGGCGCGACCGGACCACACACCGATTCCCCAAAGGCTTGCGGTTGCCCATATCGGGATATGCGCAAAAGGCCAGAGTCCGACTGTCTAAGCTCCATACCCGTATTGCCAACATCCGGCAGGACGCCTTGCACAAGCTCACCTCACGGCTCAGGCGACGATTTCTCCGCGTGCTTGTCGAAGAGCTGAAAGTGGGCGGCATGGAGAAAACCGGAATTTGGCCTGCTCCCTATCCGACATGGGTTTCTTCGAGTTTCGGCGACAACTGGAATACAAGGCAGAAAGGCGTGGTGGTTTGGTGCTTGGCGCTGATCGGTTTCCGTCCAGCAAGAGCTTTTCGGCATGGGGGACGGTCCAGAAAACACTGCCGCTGGTCATTCGCCAGTGGGTGTGCCCGGAGTGTGGAAGCATCCACGACCGGGAGGTGAATGCGGCCAGGAATATCCTAGCGCATGGTTTGGACGTCCTAAACGGCCCTATGGCGAGTTCCGACAAATGTGAAGCCGGTGGAGAGGAAAGCTCTGGTCGCTGTCGCATGACGATGGTAAAACTGTCCTCTGTGAAGCAGGAAGTTAGCTTTGTTCCTCTGTGAGCAGGAACGAGTAAGTCTGACGGAACGGTCAACTACCGCATCAAAAGGTTTTTTTCTGACCAGATGAGAGATGGTTAGAAACCTATTTACTTTAGAGAGTGGGCACAGGATACTAGATGGCAACGGCTGCTTTTATTGGAGGATATGGATCATAGTTCAAAAGCTCGATATCCTCAAAGCAAACAGCATCGATGGACTTGAGATGTGGGTTTATTCGTAGAGTTGGTAAAGGCCTAGGGGATCTTTGTAGCTGTAATTTTGCCTGAGAGACATGGGTTGTGTAAAGATGGAGATCTCCAAAGCTCTGAATAAACTCTTTAGGGATCAAACCGCAGACATGAGCTATGAGGTGTGTAAGGAGAGAATAGGAAGCAATGTTAAAGGGTACCCCTAGAAAAACATCTGCGCTCCTTTGGTAAAGGTGACAGGAAAGATAGGGGGCATTGACATAAAACTGAAAGAGAACATGACAAGGAGGGAGAGCCATTTCATCTAATTCGGAAGGGTTCCAAGCACTAACAATTAACCGCCGGCTATTAGGATCTTTCTGGATTTGTTCAATAAGCCATCCTATCTGATCGACAGTTTTTCCATTGGCGCCGCGCCAACTTCTCCATTGGGCACCGTAGATTCTTCCAAGATTGCCGTTTTTATCTGCCCATTCATCCCAAATAGTGACCCCATGTTGATGAAGGAAAGAAAGGTTAGTCTCTCCCCTTAAAAACCAAAGGAGCTCGTAGACGATCGATTTCCAATGAAGTTTTTTGGTTGTAAGGAGAGGGAATCCCTTAGTAAGATCAAAACGGATTTGATCTCCAAAAATAGAATAGGTTCCTACCCCTGTTCTATCTTTTTTAAGGACTCCAAATTTTAATACTTTTTCTAAAAGTTGAAGATAAATCTGCATCGTGACATTAAAATAACAACATATTTTAAAAATCTTTCGCCAAAATAGTAAATGGAGAAGATGAAAGAAAAGGAAAATTTGACTCCCATGATGCGGCAGTACTGGGAAATCAAGCAAAAACTGCCGCCCGATGTGCTTCTTCTCTTTCGTTTAGGAGATTTTTTTGAACTGTTCTTAGATGATGCTAAGGAAGGAGCCAGGATCCTTAATCTTGTATTGACACAGCGGCAGGGGGTGCCGATGTGTGGGGTGCCTGTGGAAAATATCGAAGGCTATGTTTCTAAACTAGTCAAGGCGGGCAAAAGAGTGGCTTTATGTGATCAGATGGAACAACCCAAGCCTGGACAACTTGTCAAAAGAGAAATCGTCAGAATCCTATCCCCTGGCAGTAACGGCTATAGTTCGAACCTTGATCCTAAAGAACACCAGTTTTGCATGAGTCTGTACCATTGGAAAAAGAAATTTGGCATAGCTTTAATGGATATTACAACAGCTCTTTTCCTTTCGGGACAGCTGGATAACGAAAAAGAGATTATGGAGCTAATAAACCGCTACGGCCCTAGAGAAATTATCCTGGCTGAGGGAGCCGAATTTTCATTTATACGACACAACGAGCATGGCAAAGAGCTCATCGAAGGGATTAGCCAAGAATGTTATGTGCACCGATATTTTCCCTGGGCTTTCGATTTAGAAGAAGCGAAAAATTTTTTAATGGCCCATTTTAAGGTTTCCTCTTTAGATGGCTATGGGCTTAGCAATATGGCTGCTGCGATTTGTGCTGCAGGAGCTTTACTTCGCTATTTCAGTGAGGTGCTTCATCAAAGCATTTCTCATATTGTTACAATCCTTCAGCTCTCAAATAATGAGGTTCTTTGTCTCGACTCCATTGCTCAAAAGACTTTGGAGGTCATCCAAGCCAATTCCAAATCCGGGAAAAGCCTTTTCAATGCCATAGACAAGACATTGACTGCTGGCGGAGGCAGGCTTCTTCGAAGGTGGCTTTCTGAGCCTTCAAGATGCCTCCCAGTCATTCAAGAAAGACAACAAGCCATAGCCCTTTGGGTCAACCATCCACAAAAAAGGGAGCAGCTGCGTGAGATTCTTAAAAAATTTGGGGATCTGGAAAGACTTCTTTCCAAAGTTTCTCAAGGCTATGTGAATCCAAGGGAACTGTTAAGTCTCAAAGAGTCGTTGCAAAGACTTCCCCTCATAACTGAATTGCTCTTGAGTATCCAAGATGAAAAGTTAAGGGCCATGGCCCATGACATTTCCATTGAAAAAGATGTTGTTGCAGAGCTTGACAAGGCGCTTGAAGAAAATCCTCCTTTTTCCATAAAAGAAGGAGGGATAATCAAAAAAGGATATTGCGAGCAACTGGATGAGCTTCGGGAAGTGTCCGAACAGGGACAGAAGTTGTTGATTGATTTTGAGCAGCAGGAAAGAGAAAAAACTGGTATTAAAACTCTAAAAATCAAATATAATCAAGTCTTTGGCTATTTGATAGAGATAAGCCATGCGCAAGCGAAAGCTGTTCCCTCCTATTATGAAAGGCGGCAGACGCTAGCCAATGTGGAACGTTTTATTACTAGAGAACTGAAGGAAATTGAACAGAAGATTCTGGGATCAAAAAATCGGGCTAATGAATTAGAACAAGAACTGTTTTCTAAATTAAGAGAAAAAATTAGCCTTAGAATCCCTGTTCTCCAAAAAACGGTCGATGTGATCAACAAGCTTGATGTTTTTTCTTCCCTTGCTTCCTTAGCTCAAGAAAAAAGATACTGTAGGCCATCGATGGTAGACGAACCTGTAATAGAGATCGAGGAGGGGAGACATCCCATTGTCGAACAATGTCTTCCTAAAGAAGATTTCGTTCCTAATTCAACATTTCTTGGATCGGACAGTAGAATTTTGATACTCACTGGGCCCAACATGGCTGGGAAAAGTACCTATATTAGACAGGTAGCTCTCATTTGTCTTTTAGCCCATACTGGTTCTTTTGTTCCTGCCAAACGAGCCAAAATTGGGCTTTTAGACAGAATTTTTACCCGTATAGGCTCTAGCGATGATTTGTCCATGGGTCAGAGCACCTTTCTAGTGGAAATGAACGAAACAGCGAACATTCTTCATAATGCCACAGAGAGAAGTTTGGTGATCCTTGATGAAGTGGGAAGGGGAACAAGTACCTTCGATGGATTATCTCTAGCATGGGCTATAGTGGAAGATTTGTATAAGACCAATAAATCTCTAACTCTTTTTGCTACCCATTATCACGAGTTAGCCAAGTTAGCTGATTTCTATCCAGAAATTAAAAACTATTCAATGGCTGTGGTGGAAACAACTGGGAATGTAGTTTTCTTAAGAAAAGTTGTCCAAGGGAGTATGAATAAAAGCTATGGGATTCAAGTTGCGAAGCTTGCTGGAATCCCAGAAAGAGTGATAGAGAAAGCAAAAAAAATCCTCTCCTTGATGGAATCAGATAAAAAAAAGAAAACGGTTCCCAAAAAACTAAAAGAGGAATCAGAAAGTCCATCGTTGTTTCCTCATCTATTTGATCAAAAGGAATGAATCTGCTCCAAAAGGCTGCCCAGGAAGCTGTCCAGCTCTATGATGCTACTTCAAATAATGGTGTCCATAATCAATCTAACCTTCAGTAAGCATCTTAGCCTTGTATGAGGCAAAAAAATCTCTTTTCTTTTCTTTTCTTTCTTAGTTAGAATCAAGCAGTCCGGATTGAGCGATGAACAATATTAAAATGGCACTTCCTGCTTTTCTAGGTAGTTTAGCTGTTATTATGGGGGCCTATGGTGCTCATGGACTTAAGCTTGCTGCCCAGGAATCCCATTTCATAGAAATGTGGAAAACAGCCCTCCAATATCATTTTATCCATGTCTTAGCTCTCTTATTTATTGGAAATCAAAGAAAAGGCTTTTGGATTCCTTTCTTTTTATTTTTTCTGGGGATTGTTTTTTTTAGTGGCTCACTTTATATTTTAGTTCTATCGAAGTCATTCTATTGGGCGAAGTTTACTCCAATTGGAGGGGGATGTTTTATCTTTGGATGGTTATGGCTAGGCTTTGAAGCCCTCTTTAAAAGAAATATTTCTGCATGAATAGTTTATTTCCGAAAAACATATAATGGACTAAAAGAAAACTAATGAACCGATTTACAGAAAAAGCACAGGAAGCGATTGCAGAATCTCAGGCAATTGCGACAAAGTATGGTCATCAAGTTGTAGATGTTGAACATTTACTAGAAGCCCTAATTACCCAAGAAGGAGGCCTTGTTCCGAGGATTCTCGAAAGATGCGGGGTGCCTTTAAAGTTACTTCGAGAAGAGCTAGAAAACGAACTAGAAAAGTTTCCTCGTATTACTGGGACAGCTGCGACCACTGGTAGTTATATTAGCCAACGTTTCAGTGAGCTTTTAGTTAAAGCTAGAGAAGAGGCTAAAAGGCTCAAAGATGAATATGTCAGCGTCGAGCATCTACTGTTGGCCATGCTCGAGGAATCTTCTAAAACAGTCGTGGCTAGGCTCTTTAAATCCCACGGCTTAGATAGAGAGACTCTCTTGCGGGTTCTTACTGAGGTGCGAGGCTCCCAAAGAGTGACTTCACCTAATCCAGAGGTTACCTATGAAGCTTTGGAAAAATATGGCAGGGATTTGACCAAACTTGCCGAAGTTGGAAAACTCGATCCGGTGATTGGAAGGGATGCTGAAATCCGGAGAACTATTCAGGTTTTGTGCCGTCGAACGAAAAACAATCCTGTCTTGATTGGTGAACCTGGAGTAGGGAAAACAGCAATAGTGGAAGGGATAGCTCAAAGGATCGTGAAGGGGGATGTGCCAGAAAGCCTCAAGAATCGACGGATCGTTGCTCTTGATATGGGAGCATTGATTGCAGGAGCCAAATATCGTGGAGAGTTTGAAGAAAGGCTAAAAGCTGTACTCAAAGAGATTAGTTCTGCGCAAGGACAAATTATTCTTTTCATTGATGAAATTCATACTGTAGTTGGGGCGGGCAAAGCTGAAGGAGCTATTGATGCAGGTAACATGCTCAAGCCAATGCTGGCAAGGGGGGAGCTTCATTGTATTGGAGCAACCACTCTGGACGAGTATCGAAAATATATAGAAAAAGATGCAGCTCTTGAAAGAAGATTTCAGCCCGTATTGGTAGAAGAACCCACGGTTGAGGATACAATCTCCATTCTTCGGGGTTTGAAAAACCGCTACGAAGTCCATCATGGAGTGAGAATCCAAGATGCTGCTCTTGTTGCTGCGGCTGTGTTGTCTCATCGCTATATTTCGGATCGTTTTCTGCCAGATAAGGCTATTGATCTTGTTGATGAAGCGGCTGCCAAACTAAAGACAGAAATAGAAAGCATGCCCGAAGAACTAGAATCTTTGGAAAGAAAAGTTCTGCAATTAGAAATAGAAAGGGAGGCCTTAAGAAAAGAAAAGGACGAAGCTTCTCAGAAAAGGTTGGAAGAACTAGAAAAGGAGCTAGCAGAATTAAAGTCTGAAAGAGATCGAATGAGGGCCAACTGGGAAGCAGAAAAAGGATCGATTATGGAGCTTCAGCGTCTTAGAGAAGAGTTACAAAAGGCTGAACAGGAAATTGAAAAAGCTCAAAGAGAATATGATTTGAATAAAGTGGCCGAATTGCGTTATGGGAAAATACCGACCCTTACTAAACAGATCCAAGAGCTTGAATCAAAAATATCCGAAGGCAACGGCTCCAAACATCGGATGATCCAAGAAGAGGTGACCCCAGATTTGATTGCTGAAATTGTTTCTCGCTGGACAGGGATTCCGGTAGCTCGTCTTTTAGAAGGAGAAAAAGAAAAGCTGCTCAAACTGGATCAGATCCTTCACAAGAGGGTTGTTGGACAAGATGAAGCAGTCAATGCCGTAGTGGATGCTATTCTTAGAGCCCGTTCAGGCCTGAAAGATCCGAAGCGACCTATTGGTTCTTTTATATTTTTGGGACCCACAGGAGTAGGAAAGACAGAATTGGCGCGTTCTCTTGCAGAAGCTCTTTTCGATAGTGAAGAAAACATGATCCGACTGGATATGAGTGAATATATGGAAAAGCATACGGTAGCGCGCCTCATTGGAGCTCCCCCTGGTTATGTCGGATTTGAGGAAGGCGGACAACTAACTGAAGCTGTTCGCAGAAAACCCTATTCGGTACTTTTGCTTGATGAAATAGAGAAAGCGCATCCGGAGGTTTTCAATCTTTTCTTACAGATTTTGGAGGATGGTCGGCTAACCGATGGCCATGGTAGAACGGTCGATTTTAAAAATACCATTATTATAATGACTTCTAACATTGGTAGTGTGTATCTGACAGAGGCGGCCTTAATGGGGGGAACTATAAGGGAGGATGTGAGAACAAAAATCATGGAGGAATTACGAGCTGTTTTTCGACCTGAATTTTTGAATCGAATTGACGAAGTTGTTATTTTTAAGCCTTTGAGTTTAAACGAAATCAAACAAATTGTCGATTTACAGCTGGTACTCATTAAAAACAGGCTTCATGAAAAATATATTGAATTGGAACTAAGTGAGAGCGCAAAGGAACATCTAGCACATGAAGGCTATAGTCCCATTTATGGAGCAAGGCCTCTTCGAAGAATCCTTCAAAAAGAGATCGAAACTCCCCTTTCTAGAAAAATTATTGCAGGGGAGATTGTCGAACATGATCATGTTTTCGTTGACTTCAAAGATGGAAAGTTACATTTTGAAATAAGGAAATCCTAGATGAAAGAGCTTTCGCCAGCTTTGCTTTCTTCTGCTCTAGAGGAAAAAATACAGGCAAGAATTTCGGAGCTCTCTATCCAGCTTGACCAGCTGGTGGCTGCTTATCTTTCTAGGCTTCATAGAGAAATAGAGGATTTATCCTTAGAAATCTCTCTCATCAATAAGCATGCGCCGGATACCCGAAAGAAAATGAAGCTATTAAGCCAGCTACTGAAAACTCTTGAAAGGGTTCAAATCAGAGCTGAAAAAGGCAGAAGAAAAGATTTAAAGAAAATAGATTCCTTAATCGGCTATCTTTCTGAACAGCTTGAAAAAGAGAGCAAGGAGTTAAAAGTCTCTACCTTTGTTCTTTCATTAGAAAGACAAATCAAATAATGACTAACTTGCATGATCTTTTCTGAGCAAAATTCTTCTATTGAAAACAATTCAGGATCAAATTCTTTTTGTGAGCCTTCAGAAAACCGGAATTATTTTGCCGTTTATGATATTGGAAGCAATACAATAAAATTTCTAACAGCAAGGAAGAAAGACGAAAAAACTATCGATTTTCTTTTGCATCTGAGTTATACGACAAGACTTGCTGATAAGCTCTTTTTCACAGGAGAACTTTCTCAGGATGCTATTTATAGAACCCTGGATATCTTGCGACAGCTTCGGATGCAGGCTGATAAATTAAAAGTAGGTAGTCGCATAGCCGCAGCAACCAGTGCCGTACGAGATAGTAAAAATAGGAAAAAATTTTTAAAAGCAGCCGAAGAGGTGCTTGGTCATAAAATTCTTTTGTTAAGTGGAGAAGACGAAGCAAAAACCATCTATAGAGGCGTCTGTTCTGATCCTTCCCTTCAGGGGAAGGATAATTTTCTAACTGTCCTTGATGTGGGCGGGGGAAGCTCGGAATGGATTTGTGGTAAAGATAAAAAACCAGAACGGTTTTTAAGCCTTCCTTTGGGGGCCATCCGAATCAAAGACCGGTTTATTACAGCCTATCCTATTGGCACAAAAGCAGTGGCTCAAATGCTGCTTTGTCTGGAAAAACAGTTAAAAGAACAGTTAAAGGATTTTAAAAATTACTGTCAGCAAATCATTGGAACAGGCGGGACGGTTGCAGCCATGGCAAATATATTTCAAGAATCTCCAAAAGAAGATTTTTTGAAAACACATCTTTATACAATGGAAACAGATGCCATTCAAAAAAAGATAGAAGAGCTTTCTTGCTATGATTTAACAAAACTTGCCACTGTTCCTGGATTACCACAAAATCGGATTGAAATCATAATCCCTGGAATGGCTGTTGTTTTTTCAACCTTATCTGTTTTAGGAGCAAACTCCATTACCTCCAGTATCCGCGGGTTACGCTATGGCCTTCTTGATTTACTTATAAGTGAATCCAACAAGCTTTAATTTTTTTTCTGTGTTAATATATTCAAAAGAATGCCTTGTGTCTTTTTGTCACTAAGGCTCTTTAGAACAAAAAGATGAAATTAAAAAGGTAGAGGGCATGCATACACTATTCGATAATCATAACCACGACAAACTAGAAGAAATTATTTATCCAGCTTATGCAAGGCGGGATATGGTCGAGCCCGTTCCGAAGTATCAACTGCCCACTAATGGCATGCCACCAGAGGTAGCCGCTCAAATTATAAGAGATGAATTAATGCTAGAAGGTAATCCACGACTTAATTTAGCTACCTTTGTGACGACATGGATGGAAAAAGAGGCAAAAGAACTCATAGCCGAAACATTAGATAAAAACTTAATAGACAAGGATGAATATCCCAAAACGGCTGAAATAGAGAAAAGATGTGTCCGGATGATTGCCAAACTTTTTCATGGTGCCGCGCATGAAAAGCCCATGGGGACCTCAACAATAGGCTCTTCTGAAGCCATAATGCTTGCTGGGTTAGCCATGAAATGGAATTGGAAAAAAAGACAAAAGAAACCGGGGAATTCCTCCAAAGTGCCTAATCTGGTTATGGGAACCAATGTTCAGGTGGTTTGGGAAAAATTTTGCAGATACTTCGAGGTAGAGCCGCGCATGATTCCTGTTGTTCCAGGCAGTTACTCAACAAATCCAGAGAAAGTGGCTTCCTATTTAGATGAAAATACGATAGGGGTTGTAGCCATTCTAGGAACGACTTATTCAGGAGAGTTTGAACCAATTGAACAAATCCATGAGGTTATAAAGGATTTCTCCATAACCAATGGTGTTAAAATTCCCCTGCATATCGATGCAGCCAGTGGTGGGTTTGTTGCTCCATTCATTCATCCAGAGCTTCAATGGGATTTCCGACTTCCTCTGGTCGAATCCATAAATGTTTCTGGTCATAAATATGGGCTGGTTTATCCTGGAATAGGATGGGTTGTTTGGAGAAGTGAATCGTCCTTACCTGAAGAACTCATTTTCAAAGTCAATTATCTTGGGGGTGAACTTCCCACATTTACTTTGAATTTTTCAAGGCCTGGAAGCCAGGTCATCGCCCAGTATTATAACTTTCTTAGATTAGGGAAAGAAGGGTATACGAATATTTTCAAAGCTATGCAGGCGATCAGTCTCCATTTGGCTGATCAAATTGATTCCCTTGGAATATTTCATGTGATCAGTCGAGGCAAAGACATCCCTGTTATCTGCTTTGAGATAAAGACCGAAGAGCCTTTTACCGTATTTGACCTTTCATACAGGCTTAGAGAAAAAGGATGGCAGATCCCTGCTTATTTTATGCCTCCAAATGCACAAAATACCGCGGTCATGCGAATCGTTATCCGAGAAGGTTTTTCTAGAGACATGGCAGATCTGCTTTTTAAAGATATCAAAAGCTCGGTTGATGAACTCCGATCAAGGACCCACAGGCATCCACCAAAAAAATCTCTCCGATTTATTCATTGATTTTTCTTTTGGGCGCTAGCCTTTTTTTTTTCTGCTATTTTAAAAAGATGGAAAAGAGTTTAGAAAACCGCTATTTAGCTGTTTTTGACTATCATGAGAGAACAAAGCACCGGCTTCAGGCATATGCTCCCTCCCCGATGTTCCTTGACTGGGAGAATGAACCTTTCCTGTTCCGTGTTTATGAAGGGGCATTTAAAATTTTCCTGCCAATACTAAAAGAAATTCCTTCTCCGTCTTTCGACTCCCTTGGCTATAAGTCTATCGATCCACACCCCATTTCTATTGAGTCGATCAGTCTTTTTTTATTGGATAGTTTAGCTATCTCTGCTTGGAAATCAGCTCCAGGGCTTACGCCTTGGAGTTTGCGAATAAACCCTTCTAGCGGCAATCTCCATCCTACCGAAGTATATTTATTGCTCGATGCGATAGGGAATGAAGAAACCCAAACGGCTTTATATCATTACTGTGCCCTTTACCATTGTTTAGAAAAAAGGGCTATTCTAGGAAAAAATCTCCTTAGGGAATGGGGACTAACCAATCAATTTTTTCTTGTTGGAATAAGTTCTATTTTTTGGAGAGAATCCTGGAAATATGGAGAAAGAGCATATCGATATTGCCAGTTGGACATCGGCCATGTTTTAGGAACAATCAGTTATGCTGCTGCAATGCTTGGCTGGAATACCTATATTATTGAGGGAGTAGGCACGGAGCTGCTTGGCTCTATCTTAGGAATTGCTTCTCAAAGAGGCATGGAAAAAGAATATCCAGAAATACTTTTGTTAATCAGTCCTCCACAAAAGAAAAAGCCACAACTTTTCCTAACAGAAGAAAAATTTGAAAAACTTATTCCTCAGATGCTTTTTGGCCTTCCCAATAGACTCAGTAAGGAACATTTTCCTTGGCCTGTAATAGAAACAATCAGTGAAGCCTGCCAGCAAGCCTCTTCTTTTCCTATTGCAATACAATTAGATAAGGAACTATCTCAGAATGATTCACAAAGTATTCCTTCCTTTGATCGAAAGGTTGCGGCAAGAGAAATTATTAGGAGAAGGAGGAGTGCACAAGCTATGGATAATAAAGCCTGGCTCGATAAGGACCATTTTCGTCTTCTTCTTCATAAAATAAAAAGTACTTTGAGCAATCGAAAGTTTCCATTTGATCTTTTTAGAGAAAATTTTATCGTGGCTTTACTTTTTTTTGTCAATCGGATTGAAGGACTGCCTCGAGGATTATATCTTTTGAATATTTCTTCAGATCTAGCAAGAATTACCCAAATGCTAGATCAAGACTTTTTATGGGAAATCATCTTTGCCCCGCTTCCCTTTTTCTTTCTTAAGCCGTTTCGCACAGATTTGATTGTTCAAACCATTCATTGTCACCAATCGATAGCTTCTAATGGGTTTTTTTCCCTTGGCATAATTGTTGAATTTGAGAAATCCCTCCAACTTCTTGGCCCAACTGTTTATCGGGAGCTTTTTTGGCAATGCGGTCTCTTAGGCCAATTTCTTTACCTTGAGGCAGAAGCCAGTGGATTTAGAGGCACTGGCATAGGCTGTTTTTTCGATGATGAATGTCATAGACTTCTCGGAATAAACGATAAACAATGGCAATCTCTTTATCATTTTACCATCGGAAAAGAAATCATTGATGAGAGGATTCAGAAAATTGATCCTTACTTTTTCCTAGAAAAAATAAGGAAAGAGCTTGTGAATAATAGAAGCTAAAATGTTTTTTAATTGAACTGTGTTCTTTCTTTTAATCTCTCACGACGACGGGAGTACCTAAGGGAACAAGAGGGTAAAGATCTTGAGCAAAACTTTTCGGAAGCCTTACGCAGCCATGCGAAGCAGCATAACCTGGCAGATAACCCCCATGAAGACCAACGCCGTCATCAGTTAGCCTAAGGAAAAAGGGCATATCGGCCGGCTCATAATGAAGCCCAGCAGGGGGAGTCATGCCCACTGTTGCATTAGCATAGATTATTTTTCCTTTTGAATCGACAAAGCAGCCATACCTGTTTGACCGATGAAGAATTTCTTTATTGATGACTGTAAATCTTCCAAGGGGAGTGGGATGATCTTTGGTTCCAGAACAAATGGGAGAGATCGCAGCCAATCTGCCCCCTTGATACACGTAGAGCTTTTGTTCGCTGAGGTTGATCTCAAGTTTGGTTACTTTTTCAGAAGGATTAATGTTCCACCAGATCGCAGGCAAAATTCTATGGATGATATAAACTCGTTCGGATCCAGGCTTTTTATCTACTGAATTATTAACCGAAGAGGAGTGATTCTGTTTTTTTTCTAGTTTTTCTTGTTCTTTTTTCTTTTTTTCTTCTTCTTCTTTTCGTTTCTTTTCTTCTTTTTCTAGTTTTTTAAGTCTTTTTTTCTCTTCTTTTTCCTTTTGCTTTAATGCCTTTTTTTCTTCTTCAGTCAATATTGGAGATACATCCGGAGTGGGTTCAGTCAAGGATTCGTTTTCGAAGCTTCCTTGAGTATTTAGTTCTTGTGAACTGCTCCCATTGTCATTGTTTTCGAACAATGGAGCGTTGGAGCTCTCCATTGCATGGCTAAGTTGTTGGCAGATCACAAAGAGCGTAAAAGAAAAAAAAAAGAGGAAAATAAATCTTTTAACCAAAATGTTAGAGATCATTTGTTCTAAGTAAAACATATATAAATAGTTTTCTTTATAAAGAAGTCGAGAAATATCTCATGTAGACAAAGCAGTTGATAGAAAAAAATAGAAAAGAAATCTTAAAAAAATGGAGCGGGTGAAGGGAATCGAACCCTCGTGTGCAGCTTGGAAGGCTGCCGTTCTACCATTGAACTACACCCGCTTAAGAAGAAAATCCTTAAAAAGCAACACGACCCATTAAATAGAATAGGATCCTGTATTTTTTTTATATATTCAATGGAAGAATCAAATCAACCATTTTTGTGATACTCTCCTATCCCCTAAAGGATAGGCTTCTCACCAGATCCTCACAAGCCCTAAGCCCACCCCTAAAATAGCTTTGTTGTAGTAGTTTATCTGAGGGCTACCTGTAAGGAAAAAAGGTTTTTTAGAGTAGAAAACAGCTTTCTTTTTTTTTGGGCCCTACAGGATTTGAACCTGTGACCTGCTGATCCGTAGTCAGCCGCTCTGATCCGCTGAGCTAAGGGCCCTGCTTTTCTAGAGGAAGATCTTTTTTTAAATCTTGCTGTGGCGTTTTTTTGTTGGAAAGATTTTCCTTTCCATCTTCTCCTCCAAGAAATGTAAGCACCTCATTCCAAGAAAGCCAAAAAAATCCGTTTTTATATTCTTTATAGCGTTCGAGAATTTTTAAGATATAGCGTTTGGTGGAAGGAAAATCGATTTTTTGTAAAAAAGCTGCAGAACTTGTTGGATTTTGAGGATCCACCCAATGCAACGCATTGCGTCTTCCGGCATTATATTCAGCAAGAGCGAAAACAGCAGGATTGTCCGTTTTCTGCCATCGTTGCAGAGCCTGGCCTAAATACCAGCTGCCTATTTGAATGTTTAACTTAGGATCCAAAAGGGCATCGATAGAAATAGGTTGGGTTTTTTCTTTCTGTATCCAATCCTTGAGTGCAGGTTCTCTAATTTGCATTAAGCCTCTTTCCCCATTTTTCCCTATTTTTTGAGGGCGAAAACGACTTTCTTTCCAAATGATCGCTTTAATGAGCAGAGGATCTACTCCATATTCATGAGCGTATTCGGCAATGAGATCATCGTATTTCATTTCGATTTTTGAAGCGATATCCTGCCATAGAAAAAGGATGATGACGATCGTTAACAATAGGATGAGAATCAGGTTAATCGTTTTTGTCATGATTTATTTTTTTTGGAAGAATATTCAAGAGAGAAAGCCATTCATCCAGTTGCGCGGGAAACCCCGGCATTCATGCCAGGGGGGATAGCTCGGCGACGTAAGCCGCCCCAGTTCCCGCCGTCTCCTTTGTCCAATGCTATCTTGGTCCACGAATACCCTATCCATCTTCACGCCCGACCAAGGTAGAGAATCGGTGCTTGCCTTCCCTTGCACCAGCCCGTTACCGGTCTGGAGGTCAAAACTTCCACTGGCACGGATGGTGAGATTGCTCAGGCGGTCGCTGCCGCCCTTTGAGCGGAGATGGATATGGTCAATCTCCAGCGGTAATCCAGTGGCGTCACAATAGGCGCACTTGCGACCCCACTTCTCCAGCAGATACTCCCCTACCTCATAGCCAAACAAGCTGCCTTGCTGTTTCTCCGTTCCGGAGATTTCGGGGTGCTTCAGGGCCTGGGTGTCGAACCGCATCAGTTTTTGCGATAAGGCGGTAATCGGCCTAAGACGACCGATCCGTGTCACCCACCCCAGCACTGTATCCACCCGATGCCGCAAACTTGGTGCAAGCCAGCCTTTTGGCTTGCTCTGGTTATCGAACCGTGACGGTCGATAGCGCAGGTTCCCACGCCACCGCCGTCGAAACGCCCGCCGCCTGGCCAGCGCATCCCAGATAGCCTCTCCTCGATGCTGCCATTCCAGCAGCATGTGCAAGGGGATGGCACGGACGATTTCGCTGGTGCTTGCATCCACTGTCTCTTTTTCCAACACCATGCCGGTAGCCTTACTGCCAGGGTCCAGGTTCAATCGCAGAGGCTGCAAGGCGGAATCTTCCACCCTGCAGTCCACCAGAGGGATGGTAAAGGGCACCATCCGGCCAAAGCGGGCACCTCCGCGCTCCAGTAGCATCCGCGCCCGCTTCTCCGAGCACGGCATCAGAGCCTTCTTCCTTTTGTCCAAAACGAATACCGCCATTTTCTATCCTAAGTCCTTACGGACAGTTGTAACGCGGGCATCTCTGCCCGTCTCCCCTCGGGAATGTCTGCAACCGGCTCACCCCTTGCGGTGTCGGTGAGAACCTTCGGACCTTTGCCCGGCATGATTCCCACCTTCCAGTGTCCGGGACTGAGGAAGCATCCCGGAGTGGGTCTTAACGACCTGTTGCAAACGGAGCGGATTGACTACCGCTTTCCCTGGTCAACCCAGCCTGACTCACAAGCTCCGCCCTTCAGGGCGGGGTAGTTGACCGCTATACAGAACCTCTCTTTTCTATTTTACTTAAAAAAGGTATAAGATTAAAGGAGGTCGAAAAATACTAAGCTCCAAAATAACATAATCATCAACATCTCTGCTATATGAAATTTCTTTTTAACCTTTTTAAAGGGGCTGCTTGGGGATGGATTAAACATAATGCTTCGAAAATGGGAGCAGCCCTTTCCTGTTATATCCTATTTTCTATCATTCCTCTTATATTAGTACTCGTTTCTCTCGCCAGCCTTTTCCTTGATCCAATAAAAGTTAATCAAGAAATTCTATTCATTCTTTTACAAATTTTAGGGGATGAATCTATCAATCTTTTTAAGAATTATCCATTTCATATTTCTTTTGAGTTTTGGAAAGACCCTCAAGAGCTCTTTACCGTGATTTTTTCGTTGCTCTTTGGTGCTTCTGGAGCATTTATGGAATTGCAAAAATCTCTTAATGAAATATGGGAAATAGACCACGGTAAGGAAGCCGGGATATGGCATTTTGTCCAAAGACAATTTTTTTCTTTTGTTATCGTTTTTTTTTCTGGATTGTTACTGCTCCTTTTTCTTTTATTGTCCACAACTTTTTTAGAAACCGCTTCTTTTTTAAGGGAATTTTCTCCAGAATTAAAAAAATATATCCCCGAAGGCATTCAACTGGCCAGTTTTATTGCAGAAGGATTTGTATTTGCTTTACTATACAAAATCTTACCTGATACTAAAGTTTGTTTCAAAGATGTTTGGTTTGGAGCGGTCTTTGCCGCCACTTTAATTTTTATTGGGAAATCCCTATTATGGATCTCATTAAAAAAGAGTGCTGTGGCAACGATTTATGGCGCTGGAGGATCAGCCATAATGCTTCTACTTTGGATATTTTACTGTTCTCAAATTTTCTTTTTTGGTGCCGAACTTTGCCGAGAATATGCGCTGTCCACTTCAAAAGAAAGAAAAGCAAGCAAGATAAATCAAAACCCTTTCACCTATTTACATCGTAGTTAAGGAGGCTCTTTTTTTTTTCCTTAGAAAGCTGTGGAGGCTATAATATAAAACGGCATTGAATAGATCGTTATGGCCTTAATGAGGAGGTATCAATGGTTTTCTTAAGCCTCCACAGCCCTTTTTACAAAGCATTTTGTATGCCATTAGTTGTTAAGCCCATCACCCTCTTATTGTTTCTTTTTTCTTGAAAGTTTTCTTTAGACAGCTGTTTTTCAACTTTTTATTTTTAAGCACATGAAATAAAATATAATAAAGTCTTTCTCTATGAAAATGTTAGAGATTGACTTGAGGATTAAACAAAAAGGAGAGAGAAAAATTATGAAAAAAATTGCGCTTTTATTGTCCAGCCTTGCATTTTTAGGATTTGGCTCTGGCATAGTTCCCCTTTATGGCCAGACTCAGCATCGTCATCATCATGAACAAGGAACGACAATGAAATTTCATCATATGCATGAAATGATTAATCACGCTGTTGAAATGGCAGCCGAAGGTTCTAATCTTATCATGCTAGGTGAAATGGGAATGTCTCCTGGAATCGATGAACTATCGATTGATCATGGTAGACATCACATAAGGGAAGCCAGAAGCCTTATTAATAGCGTTTTAGAAAGCAAAACAATGAAGGAGCTTCATAGTCAAGGACTAGGAGAAAGTTCCGAAATGACTTATACACACAAGCTTGCTGACAAAGCCAAAGAATACATAGATCTTGTCGCCCAAATGCATTCTGTCAAATAAAATGACAAGTGAGGAGTGGGCTCATTGAAAGGAGCCCGCTCTTTTCTTTTTTTATTATTCCTTGTGCTCTTTTCCCTTTAGAATGGAATCCTCTTATGGGGAATAAGAAGTTGTGAGGCTGGAATTCATTATGCCTTTTTTTAAGCATAAACTTTCTTTTCTTGTATTTTTTGGGTGGAATTTCACCCAAGGTTTTTCTTATTTTTTAAAATTATAATTTTTTTTTCATTATTTTTTTCCCTCCTTTAAAAAATCAGGCTCTTTGATACTTCCAAAGCTTTTGGCATACCTCTTGCTAAGAGATCGCATCGCTATGAAAAGGGTCTCAATGAGTGCGTTTCTGGGCATGGCTCTTTTTTTGTTATTCTTTGCAAACAATGGATTTGGTTCTGAAGATCAGCCAATAAGCCAAAAAGAATCGACTGTAGCCGTTGGGTTTGATCCAGATAATCCAGGGAAGGAAACACAATCCAAAACCAAGACAGCTCAAAAGTCTGCTGATTCTGATAGGAATAGAGAAGGTTATAAGCCAGAAAACTCAGAAATTATTTATACGCAAAGGACTCTAGAAGAAACCGTCAGCCAACTTCCTGAAGTCCAAGTAATAGCCGTAACACCTTTGCCGGGGATGGGGCAGCCGCTGGAAAATTTACCTGGGAATTATCAACTAGCCAAAGGAGAAACTTGGCTAAGGCAGGAAGAGTTTAGCCTACCGCAATTTATGGAAAGGAACCTGGCTAGCGTGAATGAAGTCAATCTCAATGGTAATCCTTTTTTGCCTAATATCAATTATCGTGGATTTGCGGCTTCGCCTATTCCTGGTACTCCTGTGGGGATTTCTGTTTTTTATGATGGGGTAAGGATTAATGAACCCTTTACAAACAATGTTCTTTGGGATTATGTGCCTCAGCTGGCTGTTTCCACTATGGAAGTAGTTCCGGGTTCAAATCCTATTTATGGACAGAATACTCTTGGAGGTGCGTTGGTAATTCAAACAAAGGATGGAAGGCGCAATCCAGGCTCCATGATCCAGGATTATGCTGGAGCATGGGGAACCAATGATCTCGAATTTCAACACGGGGGGTATAAGGGAAAATGGGACTGGTTTTTGTCTGGCAACTGGTTTAGTCAAGAAGGTTGGAGACAGCAAAGTTCAAGCTATGTCAAACAGCTTTTTGGGAAAGTAGGCTATCATGACGAGGGGACAGGAACCGACATCCATTTAGAATATACAGGGGCTGATAATCTATTAAATATTTTGGGCCCTACGCCTGTGGATATGTTACAGACAGCAGGAAATTCCATGATCTATACAGGGCCTAATCCTCAGCAGGACAATCTGAACTTTGTCAATCTATTCGCTACTCAAGCCCTAACAGAAGAATGGACTATCGGAGGGAATGCGTATTTTAGGGAATCTGACTTTTCTTTTAACAATGGAAATATCGCAAATAATGTGAATCAGTTTCTAGGGTTTAACTATCCATTAGATGCTCAAGCCTTGGATCAAAATGGAATGCCAATTCCAGCTGGAGAATGGGATTTTGGGAATATTAATCAAACAGGAGCAGGAGCCCGGATTCAAGGACAATGGGATAAAAAATTGGGTTCCATGGAAAATTATATGATTGCAGGAGCAAGTTTTGATTGGTCTCAGAGTATATTTAATTCTGGCTTTTATCCCGCAGCCATGGGAGCCAATTACAATAATATATTGATTCCTGGTTTTCCTTTTCAACAACAGTTTGTGGTGCCTGGATATTCGGACTTCTTAGGATTGTATCTGACCGACACTTTTTCTCCCACACCCTGGTTTCACCTTACAGGAGCTTTAAGGGACAATTATGCGCAAATCACTATTGGTGGTTTTGGCCTAGATACCAATGGGCAGACCGTTTCATTGAGTGCCGCAGAGAGGTTCCAGCAACTAACCCCTGCAGCCGGATTTACATTTCAGCCGCTTTTGGCTTTTGGGACCCTTGATCCACAAATAAAAGATTTAACCTTTTTTTTCAACTATAGTGAAAGTTTTAGGGCCCCCATGCCTGGAGAGATTACAGGAGCTAATCCAGTCATACCTGTCATTCTTCCCATAGCGCAGCTGGGCGACCCTATGCTTGCTCCCGTTCTTGCTCAGACTTTCGAAAGTGGCCTTCGAGGATCGATTAAAGCAAGTAAGATATCGTGGGCTCTTTCCTTTTATCGAACAGATATTGCCAACAACATCGTTTTTCAGAATACAGGACATTCCAGCGCTGGATTTTTCCAAAATGTAGCTGCAGAAAGAAACCAAGGGATAGAAATCACCTTAGAGGGAAATTACAAAAAACTGGGTTGGTTTGCTAATTGGTCCTTTCTGGAAGCAACTTTTCAGTCCTCACTTTTTTTGGAAAATGCAATAAGCACTTCCGTGCCTGTCTCTCCAGGAAACAGGCTTCCCAACCTGCCCGAACAGATGTTTAAAGCTGGTATCAGTTATCAGATATTACCAAGATGGCTTATTTCGGCTGATTTTCAATACTATTCAAGCCGCTTTCTTTACGGTGATTGGGCGAATGTGTATCCAATGATGAGGGGCTTTTCTGTTCTAAATCTTCAAAGCTATGTTACCATCAATCGGTATGTCCAGCTCTTTGTTTTTGCTACCAATGTGTTCAATGAATTTTACGCTGGGGCAGGGATGATCTCCCAGAATGTGTTTACTGGAGCTCCTAATGGGGGAACAATAGTGCCTTTTATCACTCCTGGTTCTCCTTTTGGAATATGGGGAGGAGCAAGAATAACTTTTTAAGCATCAGATTGGTTGGTCTTTTTTTCGATTGTCTCTTCCTATCTATTGCGTCTCGTTGCGCATCTCCTAGGTCTTGTTTACTGGTTTTTGCGGCATACCCATAGATAATGGGCGAAACTCATCAGCAAGCTTTTTTTGATGAGAAAATCTTTTCTACAAAAGAATCTGCTAGCTAAATTAGCTATTTTGATTGGAAGGGGTGGAGGAGTATTTGATAGTGTTTTTTATTCAACGCTGTCTTGAAGGAGAAAGATGTTTTCATCGATTCTAAGAAATTTAGAAGCCTTTTTGACGTACTCCTCCCTCGAATGTAGATCGGTGTATTTCTTCAAAGCTTTATGAGCAGCTAAAAAAGCATAATCTTTTAGTAGGGGGCGTAAGGAAAATTTACTGTCCTGAGAGCTGAACAAATAAAAAGAATTATGATTATCTTTGATGAGTAATTCGATCTCTTCCCCATCATGACTCTCTTGAGAGATGCTGACATCTAAACATTCGTAATGAGCAATCAAAAACTGATGAACATCTCTAACAATTGATGCATGGGCAGTCGCCATAGGGGAAAAAATAATGAGAAGCATTGCAAAGGTCCTACGAATAGCAAACCACAAGGCAACGTTCCTTCTCTTTCTTTCTTTTTCCATCTTCTCTATAACTACTAATTCCTTTGACGGTCTTGTGTTTCTATTTTCTTAAAAAAGAAATACATTTCTTTTTTTTCTATCTTAGAAATAGAAAACAAAGAGTTTCTCAGGGACAAAGTTCACTGTTAAAAAAGACAGCTTTCCTTGAGGATCATGGAATCTGATTGGACAGGTTAAGCAATTCAAAAGATAGTTGCTCTGACTATTTTCTATTCATTACGGGAAATTACTGGATCAAATCGGCCAGATAGATCAATCTCTGCTAGGTAAGACTGTCCTTCTAGAGCATGAATCCAGTGAAAAAGATTTGTCTTAGGGCATACATACCAGAAGAAAGGACAAGGTGGAACATTTAGCTGAAAGCGGAAATAAAAAAACATGAAATCCCTGAGAATGGACTCCTAAAAATAGGTCATTTGAGGATTGAAATAGCCATGGAGGGAGAATGCTTCGCGTTTTCACAATAAGACACCTAGAAAAGCTCAGACTAACGAACAGCAAAAGAAGATCCTTTGGCTTTAGCCATACAATGTTTTGTTCATCTACTCTTTTGTTGAGCCTTTCTCTTGGATTGGGAAGGGGATGGAAAAAGGATAAATTATTCAATAATGTTAAGAGCATAGTTGATAAGCATTAAAACAAAAAGGAAGTTGTCAAAGTGCAAAATACAATAGTTGCTCCGGCAACCCCGCCGGCTGTTTCTGCCATAGCTATTGTGCGGATGAGTGGGCCAGAAAGCCTATGGATTATCAATTCATTGTTAAAAAAACCTCCCTATTGGGAACCTCAAAAGCTTTATTACAGAAAACTTTTTTTTGAAGAGGAACTCATAGACGACGTAGTATTGTCGTATTGGAAATCTCCGAAGTCTTATACTGGTGAAGATATGGTGGAGATCTCTTGCCACGGTAATCCCTTTATAGTTGAAAAGATTCTTGAGGCCTGTCAGAAGCTTGGAGCAAGGCTAGCTGCTCCTGGTGAATTTACTAAACGGGCTTTTTTAAATGGGAAAATCGATTTAACGCAAGCTGAATCTGTCATTGACCTTATACATGCAGGCGGATCCTTGGCTTTAAGATCGGCCCAAGCGTTACAATCAGGCGGCTTATCTAGAGTTTTGCTGGCGATACGCGAAGAGTTGATCGATATTGTTTCTGAGCTTGAAGCCTATATAGATTTTCCTGAAGAAGATATTCAACCAAGGGTAGGGGAACAAATTATTGCCAAGCTGTCAGAAATTGAAAAAAAACTTCAAAACTTGCTCTCTTCTGCTTCTTTAAGTAGAGTTTTGAAAGAGGGATTTACAATTGTTTTGGCTGGATCCCCCAATGTTGGCAAGTCAAGTTTATTCAATGCATTGCTCAAAGAAAACCGGGCTATTGTTTCTCCACATCCAGGAACGACAAGAGACACAATCGAAGCTGAGTGTCGCATTTCATCCTTCCTTGTTAAAATTGTTGATACAGCCGGGCAGAGGCAATCTGTCGACGAGATAGAAGCTGAAGGGATAAGAAGAGCCAAAGAGGCAGTAAAAAAAGGGGATCTGATTATACATCTTGTTTCGGCACCTGATCCTCCTTCGTCTGATCCTTTTGTTTTGGATGAGCTTTTGCCTGAACAGAGAGTAATTCTAGTTGCATCGAAAGCAGACTTAGGCATTCATCCATTAAATCAAGAAAGACTGGCTGTTTCTGTCGTGACGGGCAAAGGAATTGATAAGCTTGAAGAAAAGATAAAAGAGATTTTAACTGGATTCTTTCCTCGCGATTTTTCCTATGGAATCAATTCCAGACAAGCGGTGGCAATAGAGAAGGTATTGACAGCGGTTAAAAGAGGGATAATGGGGATTAGAGAAAAGTGGCTTCCTGAGCTTATTAGTAGCGAGTTAAGATATGGTTTAGAAGCCATAGGGGAAGTTATCGGCTTTATAAGTTCGGAAGATATTTTGGATAAAATTTTTCAGAAATTTTGCATTGGAAAATGACTGATGATCTATAATCTCTTAAGGCCGTTACTTTTTTCTTTGGATCCTGAATTTGTTCATCTTTGTAGCTTGCAGTTATTAAGTCAGCCTTTATTTGGTTACTTGTCTAGGGCTCTTTTATCTCCTCTAATGGCAGTCAAAGGATTAGAAAAAGAACTTTGGGGGATTCATTTTTCTAATCCTATAGGGCTGGCTGCTGGATTCGATAAAAATGGAATTGCTTTACAAGCCTGGGAGTCTTTTGGTTTTGGCTTTGTGGAAATAGGAACGGTGACTCCGTTGCCTCAAAAAGGCAATCCAAAGCCAAGGCTCGCTAGATTGTCACAAAGTGAGGCTCTTTGGAACTCCTTAGGCTTTCCAAGTGAGGGGGCAGAAAAGGTTTCGAAGAGGTTGAGGAAGTTTCTTATGACGAAGGGAAAGCCCAGAATGGCTATTGGGATAAACATTGGGAAAAACAGGTTGACTCCTTTAGACGAAGCGGCTGAGGACTATAAAAAATGTTTTTCTTATTTTAAGGATCTAGCGGATTTTTTTGTTGTCAACGTCAGCTCTCCAAATACTGTTGGTTTAAGATCACTACAGGAAAAAAAGGGATTGGAGCTAATTTTAGAAGAGCTAAACTCTATCAATATTGTCCCTAAAAGTCCTATTCTTGTTAAAATTTCAGCTGACATCGAACTAAGAACTGTTGCTGATATCTTGAGTGTGCTTATTGAAAAAGAGGCTGGGGGAGTGGTTATAGCCAACACCATGCTTGCTAAGGGACCCTGGGGACATATGGGGGGGATGAGTGGAAGACCGCTGAGCAAAATTTCCACAGAGTTGATCCGTTTTGTCAAAAAAGAAAGTCTTGGGCGCCTTCCAGTCATTGGAGTAGGAGGAATTTTTAATACGGCCGATGCGGTTGAAAAAATAGAAGCGGGAGCAGATTTGCTGGAAGTATTTACTGGCTTTGTGTACAATGGCCCTTCCTTGCCAAAAAGGCTTTGTCAAGGGCTGGTTGAATATTATCGGACCAAAAGCTTAGGCTGAAGCAAAATATCAAAGCTAGGTTCTTTGAATATGATTAAATTTCAAGAGCTTGGCCGGCTTTGAGAAGGTGAAATGGAATATCTTCGTCCTGAAATTTTGCTTTGGCTTCTTCATGGTCGATTTTGATCGCATCAAAAGTATCAAAATGCACTCCCATAACCTGCTTACAATTGAGCAGCTTTGCGGCATAGATGGCTTCGTCTATGCCCATGGTAAAAACTCCTCCAATAGGCAAAAGAGCAATATCTATTTTAAAAAGTTCTCCAAAAAGTTTCATTTCAGAGATAATGGCAGAATCTCCCGCATAGTAAATTATTCCTTCTGGACTTTCTACAATAAATCCTCCGGCTGTCCCTCCGTAGGAACCATCAGGAAGGCTGCTGGAATGAGCGGCTTGGACAAAATGGATTTTCCCAAAATTAAAACTCCGTGATCCCCCAAGGTTCATGGGAAGAATCTGGGTTACCCCTTGCTTTTCTAGCCACAGGGTAATTTCAAAGTTAGAAAGGATAGGAGCTTGATTGGCTTTTGAAAGTTGAGCTGCATCTGAAATGTGATCGAAGTGGCCGTGAGAGACCAAAATGTAGTGTGGATGAAGATCTTCCACTTTTATCGAATGAGCCATTGGGTTCTGGGTAAGAAATGGATCGAAGAGCAGATAAGAACTCCCTACTTCTAAACCAAAACAAGAATGGCCAAAATAATGGATTTTCATATGCGCTCTTTATTTTTCAACGTTGATGACTATCCAAGTTTATAAGGTTTTGTCGAAAAATAAAAGGAAAAGTAGGAGAAGCAATGGCCGGTTATATAGGGCTCTCTCAGTCTTTCTTAATAGGGAAAGCCATATGGATCAGCAGCATGATTAAAAATAAAGATTGACTTAAAAATTAGGCAAGCCTAATATTTTTAGACAAGGCTAAATCATGAAATCCTCCTGATGGCTCTTAAAATACAGAAATTATAGCTTGACTTATTTATTGATAATAAATTATCATCTACTCTAATGTTTCTTTTTCTATTCTTTATCTTGTTCTTCTTTAATTTCTCTTGCCTTGCTTCCGCTCAACCATCGCAAGGCGTCTTTGGTTCAGACGACCTAAAACCGCAGCCAAATCAAAATGAATCAATAATCCTCCCCACTGTTGAAGTCAGTGCCGAGGCTCAAAAAGGTCCAGCTTCCTCTTTAACTTCAGCCTATGGGCCCGAAATGAGTCTATTTGAAACCCCTAGGCAGATTACCCAGCTTTCTCGTGAGGCGATAGATACCGTAGCTCCTGGAAATCTGATGGGGTATGATGATCTTGCCCCCTTAGTTCCTTCTCTAACCACAATGGCTCCTGCCGGTGATTATTCAGTAGAACCTTTTATTCGCGGACTGCCAGCCACCGTCTTCAGAAATGGTATGTTGGTAGGACTTGAAAGTTATGGGACTAGTGGAGTGCTCCCTAATTTTTATGCCTATGAAAATATTGATATAGTCCAAGGGCCAGTGACAGCAGTTTATGGTGCTAGAGAAATGGCATCGGGTTATGCCAATCAAATTACCAAACAGCCTTATTATGATAAGTTTAGAGGCGCTGCTCAGTATTCCATTGGAATGTATGACCAGAATAGGTGGAATATAGACATTGGTGGCCCTTTTGCCAATGGTAAGGCAGCCTACCGGTTTGACTACGCTGGACAATATTCTGGCAGTTATTATGAAGGGGCCTATATGCATAGTCAGGATTTTTACTTAGCTGTATCAGCCAAGCCGACTGAAAATTACTGGATAGACTCTAATGTTGAATGGGATACGCTTGGGTTTAATTTTCCTTTAGGGATTAATCGTCCTGACCAAGCGCTGATCGATTCAGGGTTGTATCAGAGTGGCAATATGATTGGGTGGTTAGGCCCCAATGGGAATTTCCATCCAGGAATTGGCACTTCGGTTCCCGGCCAAGGCTATGTTATTCAATGGGGACCTCAGTTACCTATCAGTCTGAGGAATAACCTTGCTGATTTGGCAGGATCAGGGAATTTTCTGAATTATGGAGTGGCCCAACTGATTCAGACTCTTGTAGTTTCTGACGATCTCCGGATAGTTAATAACACAATGTTTGAATATCTATCCGTATTGCAAAACCCCCTTGCCAACTCTAATTGGACGTATACACCTGGAGATTGGTTAATTGAACACCGGCTTGAAGCTCAAGCTGAGCTTCATACCGATCTTGCTGGTTTATCCACGAAGCATATGCTCGATGGGGGTATGTTTTTTTGGTTCGAAAAGAATACTGACTATACCGAAACAAGCCGAATAGCTGATAATTTCTGGAATATGGCAAAGCCTTTAAGTCGTTCTAATCTTCTTCCTCCAGTAACAATGTCAGAAGCCCTAAGGGCACAAAATATTTATTTAACTGATATTCCTGTTCCAGGGATCCCTTACATTACTTATAATACCGACAATTTTGCGACTGCCAGCTCAGAGTTTTTTCAATTTTCTCCTTTTCTACAGGATGTAATTTCTTTGGGAGAAAAATGGTCTTTCATTTTCGGCAGCAGATTGCAGTGGTATATAGTTGCTAACAGTGATCCGCCTGGGACCCCTCCTCCTTTGATGCTGCAAAGCTATTACTCGATTTTGGAGCCACAGATAAATGCCAGTCTCAGTTATAAACCCTACCCCTGGATGAATGCCTATTTTACTTATGCTTATGCTCAAGTAGCTGCAATGGACGTTTTAGGCGCTTTTTGTCCTGAATTTACAAGCAAATATTACCACTTAACAACAACAATGTATGAATCAGGAGTTAAATTTAATTTATATCATGATAAACTTTTTCTTTCTACCGAAGGCTTTTATTATTCGACTTTTTTCCCTGTTACTGTTCTTCCTGGAGGATTTACTCCCATCACTCCGGCTGATGTTATAGGTGCTGAACTTGCTGGAACCTATCAACCGAATGCAAATTGGTCTTTTAACTTTGGCTTTGACTACCTGGTTGGCGAGGAATTTTGGACACAGAGTGCTGCCCAGACTGGACCAACGGTTATCCAGAACTACTCAGCAGCAGTTGCCGCTCTTTATAACTTGCCGGTCGATCCCTATGTTACCTTACCAACAGGCATTTATCCTTTCATCGGATTTCCTCATGAACATGGAACCACCATGATAACATACAAATCAGATCATGGCTTTGGAGCTTCTTTCTGGTTGTGGATCCAAAGTGGAATGTTTCTTTCCTATGATTATGCCACTCGCATCCCCATTGATTATACTTTAAATGCAAGCCTCTTTTATGGAACGAACAGATGGAAAATTCAGCTCCAATGCTATAATATTACTGATAATCATTATTGGTTCCCAACAGGAACTGGCTTCCAAGGAGATAGAGTCTATAACTATGATAAAATACTCATTGGGCTCCCATTTTGGGTTATGGGGACAGTAACCGTTTATTTTTAACTTCTATTTCCTTTCTGCCCTTTCAAAAAGATTGCCTGCGTCATGATGAAAATTGGTCAGCAAAGTGTTGTCACTATAGAGAAGATTGTTTATGGAGGAGAAGGTATAGGGAAACTGGAAGAGGGGTTAGTCATCTTTGTTCCATTTTCTGCTCCTAAAGAAAAGCTTCGTGTCGTCATACGTGAAATCAAAAAAAACTATGTCAAAGGAACCATAAAAGAGATTTTAGAAAAGGGCAAAGGAAGAGTACTCCCCCCTTGTCCTTCCTATGGCTCTTGTGGAGGATGTGCCTATCAACATTTAGATTATGAGACGGAATTAGAAATTAAGCAAGCGCAGCTCGAAGAGATCTTTTCTTGTTTTAAAAAAAATCATTCTTTTTTAATACAAAACATCGTCCATGGTCCTTTCCCTTATGGGTATCGGAATCGGATAAGTCTTCATGTAAGAAATGGGAAGGTTGGATTTTATGAAAAAGCCTCCAATCGAATTGTACCCATAAAATCTTGTCTTATTGCATCGGAAAAAATTAACGTACTTTTGAAAAAATGGCTTAATCAAAAAAGAAAGTGTGTCGGGCCAAAAACAATGCATGTTTCCCTAAGAGAGCCTGACATCCCATCCTATGGGTTTTATCAGGTAAATCGCTATCTTCTAGAAAAAATGCGCGAGCTAGTCGATGAAACTATTGGTAGGGAAATATCCCAAATTATTGAAGGATATAGTGGAGCAGGGTTTTTTACGGAATATTTAAAGCTGAGAATGGAAAAAATTTATGCGATAGAAGAAAACCATTTGAGTGTTAAGTATGCAAAAGCCTTAGGGCTGAAAAACGTTTTTTTTATTGAAGGCAAAGTTGAGGACAAACTGGCTGATTGTCTCTCCCAAATCGAAACAGCCAAAGCAGCTTACCTCTTTGATCCACCAAAAGAAGGAATCTCCAAAGAAGTCATCTCCTTGGTTAATTCCCATCCTCTTCCAAAACTTATTTATGTGTCCTGTAATCCTTTAACCTTAAAAAGGGATATACAAAGACTAGAAAAGAACTACTTGCTTAGGACAATAAAACCGGTAGATCTTTTCCCAAAAACTCCAGAAATTGAATGTATAGCACTTTTGACAACAAAGAATGGAAGCCAAAGATAGTTGATGAGTTTTAAGCTTCTGCCTCCATGGCTTTCTTGTTTAAATGAAGCCACCTCCTAAAATCATTTTTTTTAGGATTGAGAAAGTTGACTCTATACCTAAGTAAAGGGTTTATATTCCAACTGTGAACAAAGCAAGAAAGCTGAATCTTCTAACCCTTGGGAGCCTAGCTAAGTGCACACGGGGAGGAGATGGTTGAATTTTATGAACGAAAAGATCCTATGGAGAAGCGCTCTCAATTTGTTTCTGGATTTTTGGTTATATCCAGAAGAATTACTTTTATGCTGGCAGCTCCATTTAATAAAAAAATCTCTCCTGCTTGAATCTTTGAAGGATTAAATATGAAAGCAAGTAAGTTTGGCATCCTTTCTGCAATCCTTGCCGCAAGTTGTTGTGTTGGGCCATTGTTATTAGCCGTTTTAGGTATCTCAGCTGGATCGGTCTTTTTTGGACGATTTCATTGGTTTTTTCTAGCTGCCGGAGGAATTGTCCTTGTCTATGCATGGTGGCGTTTTATAAATGAAAAAGCCTATTGTGAATGTGAATCTTATAAGGATTCACAGACAACTTCAGCTAGTCATACACAAAAAAGGACCTTGCTTTTTCTTTTGGGAGCCACGGCTATATTTTTGCTCTTTTTAGGGATGAGTTTGTTTCAGTCTTTTGGTGGTCAAAGCCTTGCTTCAGCAAGGCTCCAAAATGTCGTGTTAAAACCTGGAGAGGTTGAAATGAGAATTCCTATAAAAGGTATGAGTTGTGTAACGTGTGAAATAGTAATTAAAGATCATCTTAAAAACGTCTCTGGAGTACAATGGGTTAAAGTGAGTGCCGCGGCAAATGAGGCCATAGTTGTTTATGACATAAACAAAACTAAGGTTGAGAAGCTCCTATCAGCTATAAAAGACGCTGGTTATGAACCAGGCGATCCCCAACTGATTAGCTCAATCAAATAGGTTTAAACATTAAACTTGAGATCCACTGGTGGATTGGATGACTGGGTTTTTATTTTTTTGTTCTGTGCTGTTTCGGTTTATTAGCTATAGGCGTATTTTTTTAGTAAAATCACTAAAGAAAAAAATGAGAAAGAATTAACCTGCTTTTTCTTCCTTGCTTCCCAATAGAATTAAAAGCTAAAAGTAGCTATTTTAAATCTTAGGCGTATAGGGCTATCCTTAAAGGCAGGCTGGTTGCTGAACATACGGCTGGCGATCATCGGAGGTATGACTTGGCGAAGCTGCGCCCCGAGTGGTTTGATGCTGCCAATACCGCAAATCGCCCTACGATTGTCTCTGCCCCTGTTTCCAGCCATGACTAGAAAGATAAGCTGGAACAGCAGAAAGAGGTGCTTGAGCAGTTCTGTGCCCGGCAAGATTGGACGTTCGAAGTCATCGCCGAGCTGGGCTCTGGGATGAGTTATCACAAGAAAGGCTTAAAGCGGCTGCTGGATGCGATCATCGACGGGTAGGTCGGAGACGCCTGGACATCACCCACAAAGACCAGCTGACGGGCTTTGGCGCGGAACTGGAGTTCGTTATTTGCGAGGTCAAGGGTGTGGAGGTTGTGATTCTCAACTAGGGTGAGGAGACGACCTTCGAGGAAGATTTGGCCACGGTTTTTTTAGCGGCAAGCAACTTCTTGTTCTTGCCTGAGCGGCACCCCTGCAGTCGGGTGCTGAACGGTGATGGCCGCTGAGGAGGTCCAATTAATATTATCATAAAAAAAATATAAAATGATGCTGAGGGAGAAAAAAATAAAAATAATATATTTATTATTTATATTTATTCTTTAATATTTTTTCTTTATTAATGATGCTAGAAAAACTCCGAAAATAAGAAGACTAAGTAGTAAGCCGCTTAAAAAGCCTGTCTTTTGATGCCAGCAGAGATGGCCACCAGAAAAAGAAGAAAATAAATAAACTCCTAGTAAAGGCAACGAAAGAAAAAGTAATGGAAAAAGCAAAAAAAGGAATAAAATCACGCCATTTATTTTCTTTTTCTTAGAAGGGATCACGATAGGTTTGCCTAAACCTAAATCGATAATTAATGGAGAGGGATCTTCTTCTAAATTCTCCTCCGTTTCATTTTTAGAAGGTAATTCCAATTCATCTAGAAACTCTATATCTATTTTTTCTTGTTTTTCTTTGAGCGCTCCTCTCTCCAATGTGCCATGAGGATAAAAATCTCTAATTCGATTTTTCATAGTCTAAATTAATATAATCAAATTTAGGAAGATTGTTGTCGTATCCCTTTTTGTTTTTCTTGGTTTTCTTCATCCTTTAAAAAATCCGTATTTCCTTTGAGCAGTTCTTTCTGGATAGAAGCGTAAATGTCATAGGATTTGGAATCAAAGAGACAAAATATAACTTTATTTGGGATCACATTAGTACTAAGAAAGGAAAGGATAGTTTTCCAGGCTATTTTAGCTGCTAGATCAGAGGGAAACCCATAAGCCCCAGTGCTAATTGCAGGAAAAGCTACGGTTTTGGCCTCTACTTCTTTGGCACGGAGTAAGGCTTGATGATAACAAGAAGCTAGAAGCGCTTTTTCATTGGCTACTCCGCCTCTCCAAACAGGACCGACAGCATGAATGATCCATTTAGCTTTGAGATTAAAACCAGGAGTAACTTTAGCCTCTCCGGTTGGACAACCATTTAGTTTGGCACAGGCTTCAGCTAATTTTGGTCCTGCAGCCCTATGAATAGCCCCATCGACACCTCCACCTTTAATAAGCCTTGAATTAGCAGCATTAACAATGGCATCAACCTCTAACCTAGTTATGTCATCCTGAATAAGTTCTATCCGATGAAGCTCTTCTTCTCCCTTCATATGACCTATTTAACTATTGTGCTTATAACTAAAGACTTTTAGCTTTGTTCTATGTATCCAACCTTTCACAATAACCATACACCATAGAAATCAGAATGGGGACACGCATCGCTTTTTCAGCAAGCCTAGGAATACTATTATTTCTTTTACTGCTCCAATCCGGTGAAACCAAAATGGTTGTAAAAGGAGAAAAATACCTGTTAAAGGATTTTCCAAAAATCGAAAGAAGAGAAATGACTATCTTGAATAGTTGCCAAGTTTTCTGTTCCCTTTTTAAGGAACCACTCATTTGCTCCTTCCAATTGTTTTCAGGTTTTTGAGGACTAGATTGGCTCTCAAGATGCTATAAATAGAGTTGTATATTAAAATCTAATTTATTTTGTTCTTAGTTGTCAACTTCCTCTTCTTGCTCTCTCTGAGGAGCTCGCTCTTTCAAATAAGAAAATTCATATGAAGAGATGATTGACTCTCCTATAGCCCATGTTTGGTGCTTGGGCCGAGGTACTCTAGGACCTCCGGGCTCCTCCGCCGCCTAAAGTCCCACCAAAAACCCATGTCCCTGGCTCCAAAGAAAGCCCAGGTTGGCCCTACTGACCATCCCCCGGTCCCCGAGCAAAGACCACCCGGCGCTAGCCCAAAGCGCTTCTCTCTAAGTCCTCCACTACCGTCTGGACCGTTTCCAATCCTCTAGATCCCCTAGGGAATTCATGGTGGGCAATTGGAAGAGCCATTGGCTATTGCTCATCCCCAAAAGGATCTCTGGCGATTCCGTCCCCGCCGGTCCCTGGCTATAGCCAAACTAAAGCGAGCTCCTCCGGACCCTCTCCTTCGAAGTAGGAAGAGCTCAAATCGTAGAAGACCAGCTCAGGCTTCAAGGAAAAAAAGATCTTTAGGCCCAAGCAAAAAGGCTCTCTTCGATCTTCCCCTTCCTTTGAATCAGCTCATCCAGCGTCCGATACCAGGGCCAAAGGAAGCGGTGGGCCACCTGTACCCGACCGTTTTGCTTCCA
>Ga0080006_1118263_pt1 | contig 32969 bp, 32 predicted proteins | sample RS3BMetagenome_FD_69209 | JGI IMG/M metagenome (GOLD analysis project Ga0080006, IMG submission 69209) | Ferric oxide microbial mat and aquatic microbial communities from Rainbow Spring, Yellowstone National Park, USA - RS3B (SPADES... ...
TGAAGGTTTCGCGCCTGCTGCGCCCCGTAGGGCCTGGACCCTTGTCTCAGTGTCCATCTCCGGGCTCCTCCTCTCAGAGCCCGCACCGGTTATAGGCTTGGTGGGCCATTACCCCGCCAACAACCTGATCGGCCGCAGTCCCATCTTGAAGCGACTGAAGAAGCATGCTCCTCCAGCCCTTTGGACTCAAGGCCATTCCAGAACCTTGAATCTATCGTGAATTAGCCCCAGTTTCCCGGGATTGTTCACGTCTTCAAGTTAGGTTGACTACGTGCTACTGAGCCGTACGCCGCGCCTTCCACAGCCGGAAGACGCTTGACTCGCATGGCTTAATCCCATGCCGATAGCAGTCGGGTCCGGCAGGATCAACCGGATTCAATTATCGGGAGTACAGCACTATCGGCTTATGCGAGGTAGCAAACAGCCCATGTAATCAGATTCAATCCGGTGACGGGTTGAACCCTCATGATGTTTGCACACCAGGAGGTCGATGCCTCATAGTCGGGCAAGACCCGTCTTAGCACCGATGCCGCCAATAAAGCGTGCAAACAAACACCACCTACTGTGGTGGATATAAGCCTTGCCGTACAAGTATAACTGATCAATAAAATCATATACAATGGTTGGGGTGAATATATCATCAAGGGGCAGCTTACGAAGATTTAGCTTGTTGTGGGTTGTTGCGATTGAATGGAAGCAGAGGTCTTTCTTGACCTGACCAGCGCTCCGATTATCACCAGAATCAGTCCTACCACGATTATACCGACGTCTTTTGGATCAAATCCATGTGTGTCACCCATTCCCGCCAGATCTAGAGAAATAGCCGCTATCCCTGCAATTATTACTATAATTCCCAAAATGACTAATACTGTCGAAGTTTTTGACATAACGACTTTGTTGGCGTAAAGATACATATACGCCTTACTTACAAATCATCGCCTAACATTATTCTTATGCTCTATATATCTTAACCATTATAGATCTAGCCTAAACTGTTGTTGACTGCTGTCATCATCGTGGGCAGACTTTATGATTATATCAAACTATCCCACAACAGAAGGGGGCTCGGAATCCTGACCATCGGCGTTCTGACAGTCGTAAGACTGACCTACACATCGCTTACCGACACAAGAATGAGCATCATATGCGCTTCTCTTTATTTTAAATACTGTCTTTATCTGATACCTGATATACTGTTAGCATAGGCTCTTTTCTGACAATTGTTCCAGTTTACTTATCAATATTGTGTGATAATAACAACGATCTTTACTTACCTTTCTTGCGAGTATTCGAAGAGAAAAGACGCAAGCCCTAGAAATCGACGAATGATGCGATTTAACGGAGTGACTACAATTTATCTGATTTAGCTAGTGACGCTCATAGCTTGGACTGCACCGGACTTTTCTCTTGTTAACATTATTCCATAGGGTGAGCCCAAGACAAAGATAACCGTCTTCCTTTGATGAGCGGCGCGAAGAAATTAGCTTGGAAGGGTGAGCCCAAGACTAAGATAACCGTCTTCCCTCGCATGCATGGTGTTATATGCTTCTATAGTGTTGATGTCTTGATGATTTTTAGGGTAAGAACACTTGTATATAAAAAGAAACATGAGAATCATGTTCATTTATCGGTTACTGGTAAAGAATTTGAACAGGTACCAGAAGTTCCAAAATAAGTATCTTATATATACTGTGCTTAGTGAAATAAATTATATAATTTTTTAAATAAGAAATACACGAAGACCCATACTTTGCCGATCTCTAACTGCTTAAGTGAATGTTGTTCAAGGCATTTGCCCGTTATAAACGGTTGTACCAAATCCTTACGTCTGGTTGGCTTTGGCACTATCCAACACAGCTCCCTAAAAATCATGCATAAGATATCCATCAAAACACCTCCTGGAGTCTTGTTAAATAGGCTAGCCGGCTTACCAAGGCCACTTTTTGAGCGGAATAATTATTAATTACATATTCTTGAACGACATCGAGAATTAAATTTGGATGAAAAAGTCAGAATACTAATTGTCGATGATGACGAGGGAATTCGAGCTTCGTTGGCCGCTGTATTAAAAAAGAAGGATTTTGATGTCGATACCGCAAAAAACGGCAAAGAAGCAATAGCGAAAACGAGGAAGAGCTTCTACAATGTGATTCTTGTCGATATCAAGCTACCGGACATTGAAGGCGTAGATTTACTTAGAAAGATACAAGACACCGTACCCAAGATGAGAAAGATAATAGTCACAGGTTATCCGACTTTGAATAATGCAGTTCAAGCCGTTAATTTCGGTGCAGACGCCTATGTAATCAAACCTTTTGATGTTGATAATCTGTTGATGAAGATAAATGAACAGCTCCAGAAGCAGAAGGAGGAAAGAGAGTACTCAGAGAACAAGGTCAAGGAGTATGTGGAAGCCAGGGCAAAATCATACGAACAGGCCTTAGAAGAAAGCAAAAAAGAAGGCTAGCTGGCAGTATATTATCTTGGAACCGAAAGATTTCCTTTAGTCTCATAACTTCTGCATTAGACGCGTCGTTATCCTATACTGTAAACAAGACTTTTAGAATATCCTTCTTTATTGTCCACAACCTCCAACATTGGTTCTGACAAATCGAACAGGATGATAGGAGCGCCGGGGATGGGACTTGAACCCATGGGGGCCGCCAGGGCCCATCAGCTTGCTGGCCTATTATCGATGATCTCGAGGCTGACGCGTTCTATGGTGGCCACTTCACCATAGCCACTCCGCCACCCCGGCTCTCAGGACTCAAGTCATTTATTACGTGGCTATAAGTTTGCGGCGCAGCGATGGCTTTGCCCCAAAGAACTGACCTCGGTTAATGAGGTTGAAGTGTTATTCATCATGTTTTGTCATATGTGTTCGTCTATGTTTAAATATACTTAAACGTCGCGGCTGATGAAGTCTTTGCTCAAGAACCAAGGAGCTATACTTCTGCTTGTGCTTATTGCTCGCTCTATATATGGGCTGAATTGGTTTACAATCTCACCGGCTCTACCAACAATAGCAAACGAGGGTGGCTTTCCCTACTGGATGCTGGGGCTGGTACCAGTTGCCTTTTATGCTGCCACAGGAATATTTCAGATTCCGTCTGGCGTTATATCGAAGAAGTTCGGTCCCACAAGAACGTATGTGCTTGGTTTAATGGTGCTTTCATTAGGAAATATGCTTATTATTATTTCGCCATCAGCTTTTTGGGTCTTTCTAACCAGAGCCTTGTCTGGCATTGGAGCGGCATTGTTCTTTGCGTCGGCAGGAGGTGTGATTCTTGGTATTCATCCATCACGTCCCGGCCTGATGATGGGTCTTTACAACGTTGCCTTTGCAATCGGGGGCGGCTTCGGTCTTGGATGGGGGATTATTCAGGAAGATTTCGGTTGGAGGATAAGTATGTTTTCGGGTGGCCTGCTTGGGTTGGTCGTCGCTGCCATCAATTATGGTGCGGTAAGAAAGGTTGAATTGAAGGGTAGATTCAGCGTTTCTGATGCGTTGGCTCAAATGGGAAATCCCAGAATCGTCCAGAGCGCTATCGCCTTTTTGGGAACTTGGGGTACTTATTTCGCAGCAGGACAGCTTCTACCTGCATATCTTCAACTGGAACTGAAAACCTCAGTGTCAGGTTCAGGAATAGAATCAACCCCCCTCCTTCTGGCCAGCATAATGGGTGGACTTACCACTGTGGTATTTGATAGAACGAACAGGAAGAAACTGTTGCTTGTAGCAGTTGGAGTGCTTTCTATATTTCCCGCTGCCTTCTTTGGAATTCAAAACAATCAAGTGATTCTATCGTCGTTAATAATTTTGGGATTCTTCAATGAAATGGCGATTTCAATACTTTATGCTTATGTGAACAATATAGACCCGGAAAATGCCACTGCATCACTGGCCGTGGTTAACACAATACAGATACTCTTGGGCATGTGGGTATTGCCTTTGCTATCAATTGTGGCCTCAACCTACTCTTGGGCGCTAGGATGGTTAGTAGTAGGAATAATTCCCCTGTTCCCACTCATTCTAATACTGAATGTAAATATGACGCCCAAGAACAAGAAGGTGATAGAGTAATGACATGGTATCATGTTTGCGTCTTTCTGTAGGATTGATAGATTAGGGCATCGTATAATATCTTTGTCATCCCAGCCAGTATCAGGGGTGCGGAAACGAACCCCAATGAAAGCAATTCGCCTGTTATTGGCGAACCAAAAATGCTACTCACTATTCTAGAAGTATTAGTAATAGCATTTGCAGGAACCCTTTCCTTATCATCAAAAATTCCCATCATGAAGGCTTGTCTGGTGGGTACGTCCATCTGTGATGTAGTCTGCCTTAAAAACAAGAAGGATACGGATCCAGATAAGGTTCCAGCTAAAGGTATCAGGATCAAAAATAAGTTAGATGTTATATGCGTGAATACCATTGTCCTTAGGTTTCCTACCCTTTCTGCTATGTAAGAAGCTAGAATCATGGAAAGGGCAGATATTATATTCGCAACTAAAAATATCAATCCAAGATCTTTGAGAGATACCCCATAAACAAAAAAGAACCAGTATGAAAGTAAAGCCTGAGAAACAAGTCCACCTCCAAAGGCGTCAATGGCAAACAATGTTGATAGTTTTGTGATGTTGTATCTACCCTTTTCCGATATATCGAACAAGGATTTTCTGTTCATGGTTGTGCGGTTAGTTTCTATGTCGCCAAGCCGTAGATATACAAGCATTATCAGAAACCCTGCCAAACCATAAAAGAGGTACATAATATGAAAAACAATGAAATTGTCCCCAAAATACCCGGGTAAGGAAGCGGCGAAAGCGCCCACAGAAGAGGCGGAATAACCTATTAAATTATACAATCCAAAAGCAGAATTTCTTCTGTTTGCAGAAACTACGCGTGGTAGTATACCCACTTCAACAGATTGAAATGGTCCTGCTTCGGTTCCCGTCGTGCTCATATTGCTAATGAAAAATGCGAGCATCATCAGGAAAAAATTTGTAGTCAGGTATAGCAGCAATCCGGCTAATAGCATCAAGATGCTGAAGAGGAGTAAAGAGGTCTTCCTTCCGATGTAGCTCTCAAACCAGAGCAAAGTAACGTTTGAAATTATATTTCCCCCGATCATGAAAGCCAAGGACAATCCTATGAGGAGTGGAGAATACCCAAGGTAAGCCAGATAGATAGGTGTCATGATGCTTGCCATGCCAAATACGAATACACGACAACCTTTACTGAGCAGGATGTACTTGAAGTTGCTCGATAATAGAGAATTGCTTTCTGTTGTCATTTCAAATTTACTTCTATGGTCTGTAATATAGAAAATCTGTTGATATACCTTCTTACGAGGTTGGACGCCAGTACTGGTCTTGCATGCTTGGGGTAAGTATTACGTGATAATAAGTATCCTTAAGTTCCCCTATGGAAGGGTTCTGCAACCCGAAATCGTAAACAATATTCTGCTGCGGAACCCAGACTTTGTACGCATAATTGGTATGTATCTGGTAACTACCTGTTGAAAACTCCACATATGAGGAATTGCTTGAGACCTGTGTCAGATTAATTATGAAATTACCGTACGCATCGTATAATGTGGCTGTCAGGTCAGTGGTTCCGTTGATCACTGGAACGAACAAGAGAGCTGGTTTGTCTGTGTTGGCATGAATCCATGGAGGATAAAATTCTGATGAGTTATAATTGATTGCTGCTACTATGAAGCCGGTCGCCGCTACCAAGGATACGAGTACTATGATGATAAAAGGTCCATCGATCTTCAACAACATCACCAATTAATCGGGCGGCGCAGTTCCGGGGCATAAAGGCGCTTCATAAACCTTTCAATCCACATCTAATCTGAAATCGTCAAAGAATTTTTTGTTGAAGTCGACGATCCTGCCATTCAATACTTCGACGCCCTCTGCTTTCAAGCGTTCTATCTTTTGAACAACACCTTTAGTTGAACCATACCCCCCGATCGTACCGTCTGATCTTACAACGCGGTGGCAGGGTGTACGAGGGGCGTCCGGATTAACATGCATGAGCATTCCTACACCTCGGGCGGCCTTTGGATGACCGACCGACTTGGCTAACGCTCCATATGTTGTCACCCTTCCTACGGGAATCTGACGCGTGAGTTCGTAAATCTTGTCTCTGTCCAGTTTCACATATGGTCTCTTTAGGGTGCTGAATAAAAGTTCTATGTAAGATTCGGAAAGCTTTTGAAATGGTGAAATATGAGCAGTTCTCGCGGGGGTCGCCCAGCCTGGTCAAAGGCGTGAGTGCTCATTTGAGTCACGAAGCTCAGGACCTCATCCCGTAGGGGTTCGTGGGTTCAAATCCCACCCCCCGCATAAGGGAGATCTTACATCGAGTCTCTTAATCCTGATAAAGGAATCTCAACCAATATGCCGGCTGGTAGACTGGATCGCATTATGCGAGCTTGTACTTGGGAATGAAGGACAAGAGGATGATCGAAACCACATCTAAAGGCTGATTTAATAAATGGGTAGACCTATATTATTTAGTCCTTGAGATTATAGTCTTCAGAATAAAATTCGTTACTACTATAGATAGATGTTACAAAACATGCCTCCTTCAATCAAGAATGATAAAGTGCATCTCAAAGAAAGATCAAAGAAAAGAAAATAACATAATATGCTAATTCATGTTACAACAACCAAGTAACGCAATCTCTAATGAGGAATTTTAATGAGGACGAATTAGAGGAATCCAATTTAATCTTTATCAATGCTTCCCAAGTAATTATCCATAGTGCAGTTCGCTAAAAAAGGCTTGTAGCTCAAGGACCAGGGAGACTAACCTGTACGGAATAGTTTGCCCATGAAGAGGTGACCAGTGTGATATTGATTTTATCCCCTGCGCTGAATGCAATCTTCTGTTGTAATGGCACCCCAAGATTGTCTAAAGGTAATAAAACCAAATATCTTTGACCGGGTAACACGGGTATATTCAGATTCGGTCCACTTTGGGGAGTTACCACCCCGGATGGGCTGATTACTGTAACGTTATCCCAGAATAAACTATTTCCATGATAAGGGGTGTCATTGATAAGTATCTTGATGATTGTTATTGGAACGTTATCTCCGTTTTCCCCGCCAACATAAATATACCAACATCCAGCTGTAATTACTTCACAACCTCCAATCTCGTAAAGAGCATAATGTGTGGATATATAAAAGGTATGGAGTTCTGATTCTTCGTGTACATAGAATAATATTATTGGAGAAATAAGCCCGGCTACTGCGACCATCAAGATCACCGGCAACGTGCGTCTATTCAATCCAACTTACCACTAGGCAGTTCTTTCGAATATCACTAATTTGTAATCTTGATGAGCCCGAAGGAAATGGTTGTATTCCCTGCAGAGGAGAAGGGCAAGATGCCAAAGGTTCTTATGAATTGTGTCGGCAATATAGAAGTAAGCTGTCCGTCAGCCGAATTGATGCTCAGGTACAGGAACATTCCCGTTTTGGTATAGTATGCATAGTCCAAACCAGGAAATCCGATAGTGAAAAACGTAGAATTATTCACTGCTACGCCTGTGTAGTAGTACGTATAATGATATGTTGTGCCATTGATTATTGTTGTAGCATCTGGTGAAGCGAGTCCAGTTTCAAACTTCCAACCTGTCTGAAACGGTACAAGAGGGCTTGGGGGTTCCCCGTTAATTGTTAGTGATTGATTTACGTAGTTGAATCTCAATGGAAACAGGCTGTCGTTTGCTATTAATCCGCACTGTTGATTGTTCTCACAAGAGTTCTCTTTATTGATTATCCTCTCAACCATCGAGGCTGCATCCCATGAAATGTTCGAGATGACGGTCCGTCCGTAGATTATTCCTCTTTCAACATAAACGAGCGAGGTTGCTGGAAGTTGAATGCCAGATAAATCATATGGTAAGTAGGAAGTCTCGGCAGGACTGAGCATCAAAACATATGCTTCACCATCAAAGGGAGTCGTTGAAGGTAGGTCGATACTAACAAGATCGTCAATGTTGTATAACACTAGGCCTGGTCTCGTAATATTCTGACCAAGCCAAAGAGGCCAAGGCCCATCGGCATTCACGAAGCTCCCATTTATACTCATACTAGGATTTTCAATGGTTATTACCCTTGTAATGTTCATGATCCCGAAATGGGCTTCATAATAACCATCTGCCGAAGACCAAGTGTTATCAATGACCGGAAGAGGCCCATAATTCGGTCCACATTTTGCATAGCCATCCTTCAGCATGAAAGTCGTACCCAGTTGTGTTGTTTGTTGCCCTTCGTTCAGTATTTCGACTATAATGAATGCTTGATGTGCAACTAACAGACAATCGATAGATTCATTCAATTCAACTCCGCCTGATGCCTTTTGCTGATTGACGGCGGAATCGTAGTTATTCGTTAGAACGAAGAAAAACGTGTAATTATCTCCCGCTGCAGGCCCCGCCTGCTGAAGTCTTGAAAGGAACATTTGAGCGTAAGGGCTCGATAACGGTTCACCACTTGCAGTGATTTGATATATCAAGGTGGTTCCCACCTTTGGAGTAACAAATGAAATCCCCATATTTGAATAAGATAACTCAGAGCCCAAATAAGAAATGCCAGCTAGCATAATAACGGCTAGCAGGGCAGGAAAAATCACCAATAGTCTTCCCTTAGGCAACCTTTCCTTAGACAAAGTATTTCATCTCTGTTTGGTTAACACAAGATGTCAAGTCGTATATACAAATCCCCCTTTCTTTTGCAAATACGGCGGGATCGTTATTGTCACACGTGTTATATTTTACTTCTGACAAAACTTCGCTACCAGTTTGACCACTACCAAAACTATAACCGTAACTTTGCCCTATTTGAATTATTTTTGCATCCGTCAAGTAATCTGATTCTAGAACAACTGTCATAAGATTTTTTCCCTCCACGTAACCACACGCCACTTGACCGTAATCTACATAATTTCCAGATGCTGATGCGTATCCGGTGTTTGTACTTGGATTGTTTCCAACGACGGTTGCATAGACAGTTACAGTAGTAAAAGTATATGTTTGTGTGAGAGTGCAACTGAAAGCGGTATTAGTAAGCGGATATAGTAGAATCAAAATAAAAATAATAATCTTTAATTTAACATGCGATGGCATTGATATATATGTAAAAATATGTAAACTCATAAGCTTTTCTGGGCGGTGTTAACTTAGGGACTTACATCCATTAGGTTCAGTAGTCCATCGAACTTGACCTTGTCCCTCATCTTGTTGTACATGAAACAGAACAGGTTCAACCACCTTCTGACGTGTGACAAGCTATCCCTTCTTCCTGCAGGGATTAACAAATGGTCATCGAACACCTCGGTCCTGTCCTTCAGGTATTGGTTGATCCCCCCCTCTCTATCAGGCTCTTCTCGTATGGAGTATGTATTCTATGCTCCAGACCAAGCGACTTACTTACATGCATCTGGATACCATACACCCTCATCTGTGTACACCACATGCTTTCCGTACATCTTAACAAGAGTCCTTAGAAAGAACTCAGCAACCATGATGTTCCTCTGATAAGACAGGTATATCCCGAGTATGTATCTGTGTACGGGCTCTATCTCTATCCAAACCCATACTTCATATCCACCTACCTATTCTGATGTAAGTTTCATCAATTAGGAAGGCTGTAACTCTTCTTCTATAGAATAATGTGTTCTTACCGAACAGCTGTATCCACTTCCAGATCTATACATGACTCCTCTTGACAAAAGGGTCTAAGGCATTAGCGACATGCCTTAAACTCAACCCCATCCAGTACAGATAGAGGCCATACATTACGGCCTCTGGGCGTGTCCTTTCTCGTATGAATCCAAACATAAGGGATTGGGCACGCCCAATCTATGATTCTCATTGAGCGAAAATGGATAGACAATCAACTCAAACAGCGCTAAAGTTAACACCGCTCTTTTCTGAATAGGAAACTATTTATGTTATCAGGAAATTATTACACCCCCTAACAAGAATAGACAGACTGGTAAGAAAGAGTATACTGAGCGACTTTTGGAGAAACCTGTGGAGAAAGTATGGATACGATGGAATGGCGAAGCTGGATGATGACAAAGTCGCATGGATCATCAAGTCCAAATCTGAGGGCAGTCTTACAAACGGGGATATTGCTGATGCGATTTCCATATCGATCAACAGGGTTCAGCAGCTGTACATAGAATACAAAAGAAGCAATAGCGTTCCGAAACTCAAAAGGGCAGGCAGGAAGAGAAAGGATATCATAGAAGAGGAAAGGAACGTCGTCAGGAAGCTATACGGTATATACAAGGCCAACGCATGCTATCTCGAAAAGATACTTTCTGCTCACGGCTATTATGACATTAATTACAACAGGATTCACAAGATACTTGTCCAGGAGGGTCTTGCATTGACCGAAGAAGGAAAACATGTAAGAAGGAAGAAGTGGATAAGGTATGAAAGAGAATTCTCAAATTCATTATGGCATATTCGATATATCAAAACTTGAAGCACCAATTAAGATGTTTTATGCAAAAATGCCTCAAAAGGAGATGCTTATGGACCCGTCATTGTTGTTTAGGGGTGGAATGATTTCGCGATAAGACGCTTTCATGTACTAACAAAAGACGTTTTTATTATGTTATCATAGCTGTTGTATATGGTAAATCTATCTGAATTGGAATCTATAATTGAAGACCCACAAAGAAAAATTATTGTGTCAGAAGACTTCGTCGACCTTAGTAGTTCAAGTTCCAATCTATTATTCATAATAATGATCGATGAATCTGTTGGAGCTGCCGGTGGTCGAGCCGGCGGTTTTGGTCAAAGAACTATAGCAAGAGTTTTGTGTTTTAAGGTTGAAAACAGCTTTGCTACGAAGATTCTTGACACCAATGATGAGAATATTTTGTCGTCTATTGATCTTCCAATTGGAATAGCAAGGGTCCCCGCAATAATGTCAGATAAATCTGAAGAGATGGTTTATGGTGTAGTGGACCCGGATCTTGTACGTGATTATTGCAAAGTTTTATTAAAGTAATGCCGGGGAGGGGTTTCGAACCCCTGGCTTCTGGTTGGTCCTTTACACCATCTCCAGATTATGAGTTACGCCCAATTTATGGAGACTGGCGCTCTGACCAGGCTGAGCTACCCCGGCTCTTGTTGCACCCGCTTTCACGAATATATTTTAAGTTTTAAATAGTTTGAAGTTCAACAACCATTGCGATATTTGGCGTGAAGTTTAGGCTATAATAGATTGCCATTGATATCAATAGCTTTAGAAGACTGGGAAGACCGTTTAAATTATAGATCTGACTGTGGGTTCCGAAGATGTAGAGATAAAGAGAGTAATGACGAAGAAGATGATCACCATCAACCCTTCTGCATCTCTTCTTGAAGCTATCAATTTGATGACCAGCGAGAAGATAAGTAGATTGATAATAGCTGATAACAATTCTGCGGTGGGCGTTGTTACCAAGAAGGATATTATTCGATATACTTCTTCAGATGTTTCCGGAAGAACCCTAGATATTATTCCTATTTCGGATTGTATGACTGAATCCCTGGTAACGGAAAATGAGAAGGCTCGTATATCATCTGTTGCTGCACTAATGCTTGAATTTGGTATTAGTTCAGTGATTATAACGAACAAATCAGATAACCTTGTAGGTATAGTCACGAAGATGGATATAGCCAAGTTCTTCAGTGACAAGCTTTCAAAAAGATTCAAAGTCAAGGATTGGATGAGCGCTCCAGTGGTTACAATCCAGCCCGCAAATTCTATTTATTATGCTGCTGAATTGATGACTAAGAAAAAGATATCTCGATTGGTTGTAACTGAGTCTTCTTTAGTAGGAATAGTAACAGTCAGCGATCTTGTAGCTGTGAGTCCATTGTTGGTCGCTGTAGCAGACTCAAAGGACCATGCCTTCGTTGCGGGATCAGATTATATGGTTCCTACAATAATGTTTCCTCACCTTACAGTAGCCGATATCATGAGGACTAACGTCATCAGTATTCGAAGCGATTCCGATGTTGCTGAGGCTTCAAATATTATGTTAAAGCGCGGCATTAGTGGACTGCCAGTATTGGATAATTCGCTTGAGCTGGTTGGAATACTAACCAAGACGGATTTATGCAAAATACTTGCTAAATTGAATAAAATTAATTCCTGATGATATGATATATAAAGTCGCTATTCACCAACTTAATATGGTAATAGATCTAGGATTAAAAAATACTTGATATGATCTCTGTCATCAACTTGGATAACTTCGATGTTTATGACTTCAGACGAATGATTAATGAGTAAAGAATACCAGAGGTACCTGAGAATGTCGCAGAGATTCAAGATTACGCCCTCACTCATCATGAAGCCAGCATTAAGATGTGTTTATACACACCAGATCCCATGTCTATAATAGTTTATTTCCACGCCGGAGGCTTCATATTTGGCGATATCGACCTTTATGACAGTACATGCAAAAAATAGCTAGACGTTTCGGTTAAAAAGTATCATCTGTAGAATACCACTTGGCGCCAGAAAACAAGCTTCCTGCTGCAGTAGAGGATGCCTATGAATCGTACAGATGGGCTAGGGAAAACAGCGAAAATCTCGGAATCGACCCGTCAGCAATAGCTATTGGGGGCTATAGCGCAGACGGAAACCTTTCCGCTGCAATTACCTTGAAGATTAAGGGTGCTGGGTATACTCAACCCAAACTACAGGCACTCCTATCCAGCCTTAGGACCAGATTTCTTCAATGAATTTTTGCGGGAATATGGTGAATGATATTTTCTGATACGAAAGCAAATGAGTATGTTTTAAGATCTTTACCTCAAAAGCCCTTCTGATATGCTAAATCCTTACTTTGCACCTATACTTTACGGCGGAGATATATCGGATCTGCCTGAAGCAATAATAGTGACTGCTGAATCAGATCCACTGAGAGACCAAGGAGAAATGTATCTCAAGAAGCTATATGATGCAGGTGTTCTTGCTACTGGAGTAAGAGTTAAGGGAATGATTCATGGATTTGTTAGCTTCACTGCAGCTGTTCCTGCTGCGGAGAATATATTTTCAATGGTATGGGCTTTAGTTGGTTTGAAACTAAACAAATGATCCCCCTATTATTTTCGTCTATACCATCAACTTGGTAAGATGCCTATTTATTTTGATCTTAAGTGTTTATGAATGTAGGTATCATCTCATAGTTTGATCTCTTTGTTTAATAATTGCAACTGTAAAGAATTCAGAGCCAAGATACTAATTTCTTTGTTATGAATATCATTTTCAAACTAATTATCTTGTTCGCCGCAAATATAACAGTCAATTCATCTCTCTTTGATTAATAAGCTTAGTAGATCTTATGCTTCTCGATGGTTCTTCATGTAGTTGATCCAACCATGCTTCGTTAAAAAGAAGATATTTGATATAATTCGAGTTTGGTTACCTTCATCACATGCCGAGTATCACACATTAATTTTTACATTCTCATTTTGTTTGAATCCATAATTAATTATAATTTATGGCGTTTTATTAGTTTTTATCTATTCACTAATGGATCACTGTATGACATTAATAATCATTATGCCAAGTTGATCTACTAGAAATCAGATTTAAGGTTTAATAACGGATTAAAATGCCGTGTGTGTAGTATAACTTGTCCCCCTCCGAGTTTTATGGAATAGCTGCTACGATGACGTTCTTCCTGTTAGCTTTAGGTTTGATATCTGCTTTCATATATGAGTATTATTCGAGGAAGAAACAGGCTTGAATGTTGCTCGCAATTGAATTAGAACGTAAACTTGATGAGTATTCTAAGAAACTTGGGTTCAATGAACCCACACCTATTCAGCAAAAAGCTTGGCCAGTCATATTGAGGAAAAGAAATTGTCTGATAAGTGCACCAACCGGCTCAGGTAAAACAGAGGCTGTGATTTTACCTGTTCTTGTAATGCTTTCAAAGGAAGTCGATCAAGAACGAGGGGTTAAGGCTATTTACATTACCCCTCTGAGATCTTTAAACAGAAACTTATTGGATAGAATAAAGAATTATGCAGCCTCTTTGAATCTGGAAGTTGAAGTTCGGCATGGTGATACATCCAATTATATTAGAAGAAAGACGTTGCTGAAGCCACCGACCCTACTTATCACTACACCAGAAACCTTGGGAATTCTATTAACGTCCAAGCTTTTTAAGCAGAATCTAAAGAGTGTGCAATATGTTATCGTAGACGAGCTACATGAGTTGATGAGTAATAAACGTGGCTCACAACTACTTTTACATCTAATTAGACTTGAAGCAATAGCAGGTCGCCAGATAATCCGGATTGGTATATCGGCCACACTTGGTAACTATTCGTTAGCAAGCCGTTTTATGACTAATGGTAGGCAATGTGCAGTTATTGTTGACAAGTCTATAAGAAGTTACAAAGTAGATGTTGTCTTGGTCGATGGTGATGCAGAAGAAGTTGTCAAATATTTGGAGAAAAATATTAAGGAACGGGAGTTAAAACATGTATTAATATTTTGTAATACACGTGATTCTGCCGAGATGATCGGGGCACTTTTAAAGGAACGTACCAATTTTCGTGTCGGTGTACATCATGGTTCTCTTTCAAGGGAAAGCCGTGAAGAAGTAGAGGGCGAACTTAGAAATGGAAAATTAGATGCAGTTGTTTGCACCTCATCCTTGGAGCTTGGCATCGATGTCGGTAATGTGGATCATGTCTATCAGATCGATTCTCCACGTCAAGTTACAAAATTAGTACAAAGGGTTGGACGAAGTTCTCACAGCTTCGGTGCCATTGCTAGCGGTACTGTCATATGCAAATCTCCCGATGATTATGTTGAGGCATTAGCTCTGGTATCATTACTTAAAGAAGGGAAAATGGAATCCACCATACAACCATTTGCACCATTCGATGTTCTGGCGGTGCAAATTGTGAGCTTGGCAATTGAAAGGAACGGAATTGATAGGTCTGACATTATGCAGATACTTAGGGCTACATGGTTGTTCAACCAAGTAACCGAGTCTGAAGTCGATGAGTGTATCCAGTTACTTGTAAAATCAGGTCTGTTATTCGATGACGGTAAAAGAATCAAACCCAAAAGAAACTCCTACGATTTCCTTTATTCAAATATATCGACGATACCGGAAGTGGAAAAATACGAAGTAAAAGAATTGGTCTCGAGAAAGAAATTAGGGCAACTGGATGAAAAATTCGTTGCCGAAAACTTGGAAGATGGCCAGAGTATCATATTAAGGGGTGATGCTTGGCGAATAATTTCAATCGATGACACATCATCATCGATTTTTGTGGAAAAAAGCAGCTCCTCTCTGGGTGCTACTCCTGTATGGACAGGCGAAATGATACCTGTCGAATCCATTGTATCCAAGAGAGTAGGGGAAATAAGAAACAAGCTAGCCATTCTTGATAAAAGAGTTTCAGAATATATGCTTGACTCCAAACAATCGCTTGGTTACCTTCCAGATTCTAATCGTTTAATTATTGAGATAGGTACAGCAGGTATTGTCTTACACACTTGCTTTGGGTCTAGAATAAACAATGCAATGCAGTTATTGATTACTGGAATCTACAGAGCAAAGACAGGGGCTTCGCCCAGAATAATAGTTGACCCTTATCGTATTTTCATCTTGGATGTTAACAGAGTTGATTTCTTTAGTACGATACGAGATTTGCCTATCGAAGATCTGAATAGAATAATTCTGTCAGAACTTCTGACTGTACGGGTGTTCCATTATGCCATTTGGCATTCCGCCAAACGTTATGGACTTATTTCACCTGAAGCCAAATATGACAGAAGGATAGCTGAATTTTTGACACAACGGTACCGAGACAACATTTTGGTAAAAGGGGTTATCCAGGAAATGTTCTACAAGAAATACGATGTTGATGGGCTCATCGAAAGAATAAGACAGATAAAGACCGGAGCCATAAAAGTGAAGCTATTATCTGTAGAAAAATATTCTAGATTAGCAAATATGCTTTCTTACGATAGAGTAATACTTTCGTTGGGAAACCATGAGAGTGGCGTGAAAGCGCTCCAAGAAAGTCTGCTTCACAGGAAGACAAAATTAGTATGCCTTACATGTGGAAACTGGTCAAAAGTACTTGATGTGTTTGAAGCTCCAGACCAGATCAGATGCTCTTTGTGTAATTCTAGGATAGTCGGAGTGTGTTCTCCTTTCGACGAAGAAATAGAGAAGATAGCAAAGAAACATGCGCAGCACAAACAACTCGATAAATTAGAGGAGTCTAAGTACAATAAAGCTTGGAAGTCTGCGTCGTTGTATATGTCCTTCGGCAAAAGGGCGATAATGGCACTTTCGAGCTATGGTATAGGAGAAGAAACGGCAGCAAGGGTTCTCCGCCGCTCATTAACAGACGAAGATTTATTCCGAGAGTTGTATTTAGCTCAACGCAACTTTATCTTATACAGAAAGTATTGGGATGATTAGTCTGCAATCCTTTCCACCTTCGTATACTCTTTACATTGTAATCTCATGGTCCCATCAGCTCCGCGAGCTGGGACAGCACCATAAATAATCAATCTTGTCCCTGGTAATATCCCTGTTAGTTGATTACCATAGATTCCCCAGCCAGATATCTCTATTTCACCTGTTTCATCACCTAGGATGAGCTGTGTTACTTGCAAACTTCTTCCATCCCTTGTGGTGATCAATCGCTCAGTTGCTTTAGAAAGTGCTACAGCTTCCAGCACGCATGGATGATTCACATTTCCTATTGCATTAATTTTGCAAAATGCATGTGAAAGGTATTGCTCATCACTTCCTACTATTGCTACATTGTCCATTGAATACGTTAAATAGATGTGGCCGTCTTTGATGGTATGATTCTTTAACTCCAAGATATCACCTGTAGTCGCTGTATTTAACAAATCCATCAACTTACCTGAAAGGGTCAGCGTATAATAATTAGTGCCATCGGACAGCAGTGCTGTACGTCTTTCCTGTCCCTCGATCTGGGGACCGATTGACATTAAGAAGAACCTACTATTCTCTCCCGAGGTTCGTGGAGCTTTGATATCAGTTTCAAGTATCTCTGATAAGGTTTGATCGCTACCATGGAATTCTATTTCCCCTTTCGTCGATAGCCTTGCATCTACGTCAACAAGTCTGACTTCCATGCTCGAATCTAACAATCGCTCTAAATTGTTTGTGGAAAGCCAAAGAACTACCCTTCTCTTGATATCAGGACGTATTTTACTTATTAGAGAAAATTGAAGTGCCTTTCCTTCGCTGCCATCTTTCTTAGTAAAGCTGATCATCCTAGGTCTACCTTCAATGATACCGGTTATAACTAATGAGGTACCAGGTTCGTTCACAGCAGAAATATCTCTTGTGATCGTGTCTAAAGGCATCGGAGACCTCTCGTTGTCCTGAACCATCTTTGACTGTGAGTTAGCATGTAACTCTACCTTACCATCTCGTCCGATTCGACTGGAAACACCCTTGATTATGATGGGTTCTCCTAGGGCGAATTGTGTTTGATTAGTTTGTTTTAATATATCCCATTCAAGCACTCTCGTAATAATATCGTTATCAAAGACAAGTGTGCGACGATATGATGAAACTGTTCCGTCTTTCTTTGTATATTCTCTTAATTCAGATGTTTTGAGAAAATAACAGGCAACAGATATATCGTTAAGACCAGGAGTTATGTCCTTCAATTTATATTGTCTTTTTTCTACTCTTGATATATCCAGGTTTAAGTCTCCTGCCACCAAAAAGGCAGCGCCAACAGACGTAAGGTAACCCGAGCCAACGCTAGCCTTCTTTTTTTCAATCATTTCTATTAATTCATCCTTAGTAAGACCTGGCTTTTTTTCTAGAATGTCCGATATGATTTTTTCCAATCGTTCGTCGAGCAACTGTTCATATCAAAGTAATGAGTTATATCAATTTATCATCTAAAATATTAAGGTAGAAAGACGATCATCATATATCCCAGAATTACCAGTAGAGTTAGGGTAATGAACCCCACCTTTAAATAGGTTAGAGACTTCTGAATAGAATCTCTAAGCGTCAGAAATATGTTATCTTTTGCCAATCTTACCTTAGTCTTCCACATATGTGTTCTCAAACTTGACGGCTCCAATTTACTGGAAAGACGTGTACATTCTTCTGCAACTAACTTTGCTATATATTCCGGAGTTGTATCTTCTCCTAGCAATAAATAACCGCGTCTGTTGCGTATTCTTGTGGCATTAAAATGAGTATCTGAAGTAGCGAATTCGATTAGTCTTATGCCCATTTTCCAAAGCTCTCGAACAAGGTTTTCTTTAACTTGCTTGGTTGCATTGTTTGAATCGGCGACGACCAATGCGTACTTTGAATCATTTATCTCTACCATCAATACACCAATCCCAGCCTGCCCGACATCTTCGCCCAAGTTAGCTTCATACTTCCCGATCAAGGAAAATGACGCGTTGAATTTTTGCAAGGGACTCTGGCCGACTTGTTCAAGCAATTCACGTATCGTTCTTATTGTAATTTGTATTTCATCGTATGTAGGTGTCTCACCCAATGCATTATGCGAATCGACAATGAATAACTTATCATATTTATTATCAATTGAACCGTCTATCGATTCAATGAATGAGGGTGGATAATCCTCCGAACCTCCTGGCCATGCTGATATGAACATAAGGGTTGAGTTGTTCAATCTTATGGCTATCATCTGACGAGAGTCGAAATCATGAAATACTGGAAGGCTTATAGCTGACTCGGTTGTTCCATTTATTTCATATAAATATAAATTATTGATGTATTCATCGGTATCCTGTTTGGTCTGCAAATTGTATGCATGATCAACGGGGCCGTGTAAAACAAAGCAATTATCGTAGCCCAACGATGTGAAGTGCTTGACCAGCTTTGCAGGTAAATCATAGCTTCCGACTGGAAAGAATGGACCAGGATGCACATATGGAATCACAATGCATAACTTTCTTCCACTTTGTGTAACCAATTCGATCAAACCTGTCTTGGCTTCTTTGTATATACTTCCTTTCGACATCATATCTTCAAGTTCGTTAGAGTTCGAATTGATCCATGAATTCAGAAATCCCTTAAGAAAATTAAATGATTGTATGCCGAGTTCTTCGGTTGTATTATTATTGATGCTTCTCAACATTGTGATCATCAAAATTATCGATATTATACCCACGGATATTGGTCCTATAACATGCCAATTTTTGAAATAAACAAGATTTGTGTTGAAGGATATAATTACCCACTGTGGAATAACATTAATGATGCCTGCGATTAAAGCTACTCGCAAATTTGAAGCAAAGAGTGGCCAGAGTATCAGTAATGAAAGAGAGAGAATTATCAAAGAAATCATGATAGATAAACCAATATAATCAGTCTGACTACGAATAACGGGTACTGTCCCGAGTGCTAACAGTAGAAAAATTGAATTAATAAAGGAGTAAGCTCCAGCCAGTCTTCTTCTGCTTAGAATAGGTGATTTATACAATAACACCAACAAAAACTCTAGAGTTAGAAGTTGAGCTACGCCACCCACTGAGAACAGAAAGATGATTCTGCTTACGTTTGAGCCAAGTCTTATGTTCTCTAACACTATTGAAATGGCTGATAAAATGACGGCCGCCAAATACACACTTAATGTTGATTTCGGTAATGAGAAGAGAAACCGATAATTCTTTACTAAATCAGCATTTGTTGTATTGTTGTTCAGATTAAGCTTTACATTAACTCCTGTCGGGCACCGACCAGAACTCAAGTCACTAACACATGAATAGAGGCAAGATATAATAACAAAATTGATATCACTATCAATGAAACACCGAGGCCAACTGTTACCTCAGGTCTTACTCTTATGCCAGGCGTGTCATCCTCGAAAAACCTGAGAAGTCCTGCACTAGAAGCTGGTAAAGGAGCGTTTTTCTTCTTTTTTTGACTCATTTCGGTCTTGTTTCTTACTCCTAATGGACCTGGATTTACGCTTTTCCCTCATAATATCGTGTTGCATGAATCCACGAACGACATAGTCGCGACGGGACTTGACTTGACTTGACTTCGGTCCTATACCATCACACTAATGAATTCGTTGTAGATTGAGCTCTTCATTGTCGTTTACTTGATCAGATTGATGAAGTTCTTTGTTGTGGTGTATTTCCTGGCGACCTTCCATACTACCGGAAGGATTCCTTCTTTAACCCTTCATCTGTCTATACTTGAACTTGTTAATCCTCGATCATGCCTTCGGCGTGCTTGAACGTCTACCGTTAGATCATTGTGAGCTTATTCGGGTAGCTTCCGTCGCTTTTCGTGGTAACATCCTTCCTAGCTTTGATCACAAGCTTGATATCCGCTTGAACGGCAAGTTGAAGTTAGCCTTCGAATCGCAGTACATACCATCACCAAGGACCACCTTTACCTTGATATTGTTCTCCTTAACTCTGTTCGCCACGATCTTTGGCCTATTCCTTTTGCTCACCTAAGTTGTGGACCTTGGCACCTAATGAACTAATTGATATACTGGTTTAATCGTTCGACTTGCTGAGTGATCTGTCCTGCTTAATTTGGAGCTTGTTCACACTTCTTGCTATGGTGGAGGTGTCAGGAGCCTGCGATCTATTTACAAACTTCGAGATAAAATGTAAGTATCCCTATGCTTATCTGTATGGTTGATGTGTTGAAGAAAATGTGAACTAAGGCTAGGAGACTGATGTACAATTCTGGTTAATAGTATGGTTTTTCAACCATTCATACATTAGGCTTCTTAACTCCTCCTTTCCCCGATCATTCAGCATGGGGGAGTCGGGGTTCAGCCTCCCTCATTTTGACGAGGATCTTGTTGTAGTTTTGTTAGTTTCTATTGTTAGAAATGTTGTCGGAGAAACTATGCTTGATATAAGCGTACCCGAACCAAAATCAATGAATTATGAACCTAGAGATCGCGAAACCGGACAAAATAATATAACTGATTTATATCAGGAAGATTAAAATTTAACCTTCTTGGGATGTCGATTGATGTGTATGGAACGACCAGAAAAAATATATCAAGATATATTTGATCAGATCATGCTTCATCATAAGTGGTTCGACGCAAGTCTTCCAATGATTGCTTCCGAGAATGTGATGAGTGCTGCTGTGAGGGAGGCGCTGGCATCAGACTTTGGTAACCGGTACGCAGAAAAAATCATACTTTAGTATGATTTCTGCATGGTTGGCCCGGTGAGAGGGTCTATGCTGGTTGTACTTACCTAGATAATGTTGAACGGGCGGCTATAGAAGCGGGAAAGCAATTATTCAGAGCGCAATTCATAGATGTGAGACCAATATCAGGTGTAAATTCCAATCTGATTGCTTATACCGCTTTTGCCAAGCCGGGCGATACTGTGTTGGCCCTTTCTATACCGAATGGTGGTCATATATCATATGGTAAATACGAATTGGGTGGAACTGCAGGTGCGGTCAGAGGATTAGACGTACAGTATTTCTCTTTTGACGAAGAAATGATGAACATAGATGTTGACGCTACAAAAGTTAAAGTTCAGAAGCTGATTAACGAGGGTAAAACGCCTAAAATTGCAATATTTGGAGCGTCTGTATTTCTTTTTCCTCACCCTGTTAAGGAGTTAGAATCATTTTTCAAGGCACTAAGAACAACAGTCATGTATGATTCTGCTCATGTACTTGGATTAATTGCTGGGAACAAGTTCCAAGACCCACTAAGAGAAGGGGCGGATGTTGTGACTGGTAGTACGCACAAAACACTTCCCGGTCCTCAAGGTGGTATTATCTTGTCTTGGGATAAATATTCAGACATCTTGAAAAAGGCAGCCTTTCCGGGTAACCTTTCTAATCATCATCTTCATTCAGTTGCCGGTAAAGCGGTGGCTTTTAGTGAAATGATAGCATTTGGAAGTAATTATGCGTCGCAAGTAATTGAAAATGCTCATGAATTTGCTGTTGGCTTGGCTTCGAATGGATTTAAGGTACTTGGTGAGAAGGTTGGTTATACAAAATCTCATCAAGTAATAATTGATGTTTCGAAATATGGGGGTGGGGGTAAACTTGAAAAGACCTTGGAGCGTGCAAACATCATAGTTAACAGAAACATGATACATGATGATATAAAGGCCGGTAGACATTTCGATAATCCTGGTGGTTTGCGGTTTGGTGTTCAAGAACTCACACGTATCGGGATGAAGAAAGATGAAATGAGATATATTGCAGACTTGGTAGGTGATATAATAATACGACAAAAGGACCCAAATGATATATTGAAACAGGTTAAAGAACTAAGAGCCAGATTTAGAACTGTAAAGTATTGTTTTGAAGATAACGAGGCATACAATTACTATAAATTAAGAATGTCAACTATAGTCTGATAAGCTGGTTTGTTTTCTTTCGTAAAATAGAGACTCGAAGTTTTCTTTGATATATTTGACAGTTTCTTTTGTGGATTCATCGATACTTATAGAGGATGATATATGTTCCAGCGTTTGAATATATCTCAAAATGTGATTATAGGTAAAAGATGGTTGGAGCTTCTTTTCACATGATATACACAATCCACGAACAGTCATTCTTCTGTAGCTTTTTCCGCAATTTTTACATTTGAATTCTTGAGTTGTATAATTAACGATTGTTTCTAAGGTTCGTGGTAACAATTTTTTCATCAATATGTTTTTGGCTACTTCATGTGAATCTAAAGATGATGATAGATTAGCTACCTTAATTTGTGTGTCAATGATTTCCAACTCATCCATTGTTTTTATAGAAGATGTATTTTGGACGCTAGTAATAGCAGAAGACAACATAGTAAATTGAGAATATGGTTTTGGGTATAAGATCGTTGTCGGTTCTGATAATTCATTATTTGTATTTTCATCTCGCAAGTTGGCACCAAATTTGTCGTTCTCCGTTAGGAAGGTATCCCATGTTTTTAATGAAGGTATTAATTCGGTGTTGGCAAACAACTTTAACGATTGCAATGTGCCAATTATATCTGGTGTATTGGGCTCTGTAAAATGCGCCGAAAAGTTGATGAGAGCGTCCAAAAGCAACATTACATAATCAGACTGTCCTCTACAATTACTCCCCTTGTTTGCATGCCAAATCGGATGAGCAAAACATACATTAGCCTCCGTGAAACCAATTATTCGGCCTAATAGTCCAGATGTATTCAAGGGCGATTGCCCTATGATGAGCTGCCCGGTCAGGTCATCTAACGTATTAATGTTATAATATGTAGGCAACCCATAAATCTTCGCCAAGGATTCATCGATGAAATCAGCGACCTTTCTTAATTGATCTGCTACGTTGAAGGGAATTATTACATCTTGGGGTTTAATGTATAAGAACTGTTCGTCGTTTTCCAGCCGTTTTCCACATATATCAACTTCATATCCGAGTTCTCTTAATTTGTCAACTCTTGTAGAGACCTGTTTGGGAGTGAATGCAAAAATGGGTGAATTCATAATAGGATATTTTATGATGCCGTCTTTGTAAACTAGCAGATTATTTCGTTGACGCAATATACCTTTCTCAAGTCTTTCAACATCCCTCGAGCTCCAATCGTTTCTTTTAATCCCTTTGAGTGGTGCGTACGGCTGGACTTGGCATTTTTGGACTGCATTTTCTAACAATGCTCTCCAATCTAGAGTGCCGTAAAAAAACTCTCGTGTTGGACTATCACAAACTTGGCATATTTCTTTTTCCTCATACCTTTTACATTTTAAGCAGTAAAACTTCTGCTCCGTGTTGTTGCCGCATATAGGACAAACATTATATGGAAAGACCTTCTTACAGGTAGGGCATTCTCTAATTTTCAGCATAACTGGATCAGGTAATCTACAGAATGAGATTATATCGTACCCTCTTCCTTCTCTGCTGCTTGCAGGAAACAGTGAATGAGATAATGCTCTAGGTTCTGATAATGATTCTCTTGGATCTCGAATTATAACGGATAGACCCACGAAGTCACCTAATTTATCCTCTATTACACAGCCAAATATGTTACCAATATAAATGAGAGTATTGTATGTTGATTCTTTCAGGTTACTGTTTAATTTATTATTCGATAAATTTAACAGTAATTCTGCATAGAAATCCTCTACTCTTAATTGGTCATTCTCGACAAAAAATTCCACGCCGAGTCTTTCTAATATTGAAATAATATTCTCGTCTCTTTTCAAACGTAGGAATCCATTATTAGTGTGACTATCACTCCCATTTATGGACTCGAGCAACAACCCTAATTCATTCAGGGTTATCATTTTCCAATTCAATAGATACTTCGGGTATAAGGGAATGCCTAGATGTTTTGATATCTTGATGGCTTCTTCGAGGCTAATATTACCTGCCCCCGTGATTAGGACGGAGTCGAGCGTTTCTGAGCTTTGAAATTCGGTTTTGAAATTAGTTTTGTTACCGGATAAGCTTCGAGTAGCATCAAACAACCACTGATGAATGTTATAGCCCGGTTTAATAGTACTTTTTTTTCGATAAGTCAACCTTTCTGGGGTTATTAACAAATCGCCACAGTATATGACCTTGGTTATTTTCGGTTTAAGTTTCTTTGACATTTCAGCTGTTTTGAGGTATACTCTATCACCAGAATCCAATTTAACATAAGGGGGGCTTAACTTATCAACTATTGCAACCGTAAAATGGCCAAATCCTGGAACCTCCACCAAGCTGCCGGGGACAATGACATTGTTGAAAAGTTCAGCTATTGAAGGATGAATGCCAATTGTATCGAAGGATGTATTTTGAGCTGTGCCGCTTACAAGATTAAATCCACCAACTTGTGATTTTGCTACTATAATTTTATTTATCTTTTTGTGGTCTTTCTTTGTGTTCTTGCCCGTTAGGTTGCTTATCCAATCCCAATCTGAATCATTTATAGTGCGGGATAACTTTAATAGAAATTGTTTATTTTGTAGTAATATACTGCAGAATGCTGTAATTGAATTAAGATGAAATGAATTCTTATTACGTGTAAGTTGTTTATCCATGAAGCCAATTGTCAAGGATATAAGGTTTATGTTGATTGGTAGTGATCGTAGAATTTTAACAACTTCAGATATAGCTAATTCTTTATCAATATCTAAGTTTATTACGATTTCTGTGTTAGAGGCAATTTTTTCTATTAATTGTTTGTTTTTTTCACTCAATTTCTTGCTTATACCTAGCATCCTCCGCAATTCGTTCGCAAGAACCAATAATAATATGACCTGTTTAGTTGATAAAAATTTGTAGGGTTGATTTAAATTAACTGAGAAGTAGTCTATGTTATCGAGATCTCTGTCTATTGAGTAATTTATTACATTCGATCTTATATATAGAGGATCTAAGGTTAGTAAAGTTAAAGCGAATTCTAGGATTTTATTAATGAAATCAGATATTGGCTCTATGAATCCGAAGGTTTGCTTGGCCTTGGATATACACTTCAATAATACATCTTCATAGAGCTCATCTACGGTATAGTTATACTCAAAGTGTAGAGATCTACCTATCTCAAGAAGTTCTGGGTAATTTACCTCTTCGATTATGTTTATCTCGACTTCCTTTAAGGGATCATAACCTTTTAACCTTGCTGAATTTGCATATTTAAGGATCTCATGGAACTTAGAAAGCAGAGCACTTTCGTATGTTCGATGTGATTTGTTGATTGATGGTAAGGTCATTTGGAATCTAGGTTTAGATTGTATGTATTGCTTTAGATATACTTTTCAACTTATGAATAGGGTTGTTTGTTTCAAGTAAATTCCCAACGACCAATATATCAGCACCAGCTTTGGCTAACTCTTTGGCAGTTTTCGGCTCTCTTATCCCTCCACCTACTATTAACACTCCATCATAGAATGACCTGACTAGTTTGATTGTTTCAACAGGGATTGATTTTGAAGCTCCGGAACCCGCCTCAAGATATAGAAATCTCATACCGAGGAATTTTGCTGCAAGAGCATAAGATGCAATTAATTTTGGACGATTAGACGGAAAGGGTCTCGCTCGGCCAACAAAACCAGCAGCAACGCCCTCCCCAGCAATCAAATAACCCATAGGTATAGCTTCAAGGTGATATTTCCACACAGTAAATGCTGCTACCGCCTGAGCACCAATCAAAAAGTAAGGATCGTCGGAATTTAGCAAAGAGCTGAAAAAGATAGCATCAGCGTGACGTGATATACCTGTGATATTACCAGGAAATAAAATCACCGGTCTTTCGGTCGAGGATTTTACTTGCTTGACGAGTTTATCTAGCTCTATTTGATCTCCTATTGTACTTCCTCCTACCAGCACCCCATCCACGTCACAGTCTTCAATTAGACGGAATAAGCTTGGGGTGGCCTTTAGGTTTTCTGAATCTAGCAATGCGAATAATAGATGTTTCCTTTTGGCTATAGCTTCTACAATTTTCCTTTCAGTATTCAGCATAATGATTACCCTATGATTTTTTTATTGAAGTCATCTATAAATTTATTATATGCATCTATTATATCAGGAACTTGTGATGTTGTGATATTATCTGTGAGGTGACATTTGTCATTACCACAAACGATATGATAATATTCTTGATTGGACTCATTCTTTAGAGTGACGATCCTTACAGAAATGCTACCACATCGCGGACATCCGAAAATTTTGGGAAGTGTCTTTCTTATTGGCCTGTAAACTTTTCTTCTTCTGCGTCCCAACTCTATCCGGTACACCTCGATTTGTCACAAGTTATAAACATAGTTATCGAGTTGTTCGTCAATACCCGCAGCACGGTTTATATACACTTTTGTATAAACGTTTGCGTTGTTAAAGAAGATTAATGAGAACAAAGTCCTAGAATTGATCTACGAGTTGTCTTGGTTTAAACCGGCACAACTTGATTCTCTTTTATGCCGTATGTATTGTGAAAAAAATTCATTAAATATATCAGATGGCGTGAAATTTCGAGATAAAAAAACAACATTTGGATCGTTTGATAGGTCTGCAAAGCAAGGACTTGCTGTGATTAAGAAAAGCATGCTAACGCTAGTTCTCGCGTTATTGCTTGGTTTGAGTACAAAGGAGTCGATTTTAAACTTGGTCACTTTAGCCGAATTGTTAAGGGGTCTATCAGAAAGCGGAGATGATGCTTTGAAAGAACAGACAATAGCTCTTTTAAATAATTATATGAGTGATATGATTTGATGTGATAGTAATATTTATCACGGTAGTCACGGCAACTGTTGACTACGATAAACCTAATCGACTTCGTGTTGGTTTCGGCGATAGTGAGCGAAGCTGTTATTATTTACGTTGTATATAGAAGACTTCGAGGATTAATTAATTCACGTTTGAACAATGATAGTGCCACATTGTTGATCCCTTACATTGAGAATAAAATAAAGGAACAAAATACAAAGTTAGCTGAAATTATAGTTAAACTTGAGATGTATGAGGCGGTTTTGTCAAGGCAAAATACTCGTGATGTTAGATCATATAAGAATGTGATATCTATAGATAGTCAACCATCACAAGGTTCATTGGAATATAATGTCGCGAGCTCTAATTTGAATCCTTTGCGTTCTTCTTCTATTGAAGCAATATTACAAGCACTTTCTAAGAGACCTATGTCTGCGCTGGAAGTTAGAGAGATGCTTGGTTGTACTAGAGAACATGCAGCTCGACTAATGAAGAGTATGTATCAAAGGGGCTTTGTCGTTAGAGATGAGTCTAAGCGACCTTTTGTTTACAGGTTGACCGATAAAGGCAAGAGTATTATTCAACAGGATCGGCTATAATTGTTCTTCTCAAGGAGGTAATGGTCACTAAGAAGGAATTTCGCTGGTGAACTGTTTGTCTTTGTGTGTATCGAATGGCACGAAGGTACCGCGTACTTGTAATATTGTAATAGACTTTTGATTATTGTCTGAGTTTTATGGATTTTCAGAATAAGAAAAATTCACAAACGGATAGGTTGTTATTTGTTTATTTTGTACCTTTAGACTTTCTTCAAAGCACATGCTTTGCTTGACGTGGTTTATAGATATGAGTTACGTAACTATGCATTGTTAATTATCTGCTCTATAAGGACATCTTGAATATTGAAAAGATAAAAGAGAGATCGCACAAAGCCAAGCTTGAATTTTGTGGAATAAAAGTGCTGGTTCAGGTACCAATTGATCTAAGTTGAGAAAAAATTCCTCTTCCTACAGGACTACTAGAATTTATCAATAAATATAATGTATGGGTAGGAAAGTTAGGATGTCGGTAGGAATAAGTTTGTCATATTTGATGATATAAGATTGTATATATTTTTGGAGGTATGTATCGAAGCAGCTTTATATCATTTAGTGAAAGGTCAGCATAAGGATGTTTTTCAGAGCTTTCGAACGGGGGACCAAGAGGCACTATAGCAATGTACTGTTGAAGTAGGGCTAGCCGAAGAATGTAAGCGTTTTGATGAAACTTGTGATTTGTTATAACTATTTAATGGTATCAAAATTCAGGTTTCGCCTTGGTGATGAGTACTTTACTTTATGATATAATGAAGGTTAGTTTGAGTTGTATCATTTATCAACTATGTAATTTTGGGTTCTTAGATTTGTCTTTTCATAATTATTAGTGTAGATCCAAAGTCTTCCGTCCTTGTACCTGTTTAAATGACCATGTATATTGAATCTCGACAAGTACGTGCTGATAACAGCAAGTTTTATTGGTTCATTATAGGAGTCTTCGTAGGCTTCTTGTATATCGTAAGACGTAAATTGTCTATTTTTGAATTTATTGTTAATGATGTTCAGTATTCGATTGTAAAGAGTATCTGCGTTTTCGTTGTTTTGTTCTAGACTAACTTTTTCTTCAAATAGACTGTATATGTTAATTATTTTTTCTACTTTCTCTCTGGTTACTTTACCGTTCAAACTGATTGAGTAATGTCCTCCCTCTCCGTCATCGAATTGTATTTTGACTTTCGTGTTTGGCAATTATTTGGTACGATTTGAGATTTAATCTTTATAGATGAATCAAGCTAAAAGAATTAACCTTTAATTCAGAATGTGTTAACAAAGTACTTTTAGTTAACATAGCTTTGGTGATCATAGTTTTGTTAATCTTGGGTTGTTTTGTTGATCTTGCAATGGCTGCAGTGGAAAATATGGGGTGTGCTGCCTCTTTTTTTATGTTAACAACTGTTATTCCTGGCATTAAAGCTATATAAGATCGTAAGGGGGCTGACCCTTGTGTTTCCATTGGAACTTTGTATTCGTTTATTTATTGATGTGATGCAATATTGATTCATTTGTCAATTATATTATTCATATTCAGCTATTAAAGCATACAAGAAAATCAAGCGATATAACTTAATTTCATTCATTAAACAAATATTAATAACCAAACTTACAGTGGAAAATATGGGGGAGGGGAATGTACACACAAAAAGAAAGTTCAGATATACTCGATAAAATATTCAACAATACATTATCAAAAAGTAATATTTTCAAGGATAGAAACGTTTTAAGAAACGAATACATTCCTGATAGTATCCAATTTAGAGACACACAAATGACGAGCATCGCCCAAATTGTATCACCTCTATTAACAAACCATAAACCATCAAATCTATTATTATATGGTAAAACTGGAACCGGCAAAACAGTAGTCACAAAGTTCGTCCTAAAAAAGCTGTATGAAAGAGCTAGTAAAGCCAACGTTCCACTTGTCGTTTCATATGTTAACGCACGAAATGCAGCTACAGAATACAGAATATTATTCGAATTAGCTTCAACTTTAGATCTTCAATTACCATTCACGGGATTGTCTATAAGTGAGGCCTTCAATCGTATTCTTCAAATTATTAAAAACAAACAAAAAATGTTAATATTCATAATAGATGAGATAGACTTCTTAGTTAGAAATTTCGAAGCGAATATACTGTACGAACTTACGAGGGCAAATGAGAATCTACCTCAACCATCATTCATTTCACTAATAGGTATTTCAAATGATCTTCAATTCAAGGAAGCACTTGATCCAAGAACCCTTAGCTCCCTTAACGAGGAAGAAGTAGTTTTCCCACCTTATTCAATCGAACAACTTCAGCAAATATTATCACAAAGAGCTAAACTGGCATTTAACGACAATACAATCAGTGAGTCAGCTATCAATTTATGTGCTGCATTAGCTGGTGCAGAACATGGCGATGCTAGACGTGCAGTCGATCTTCTTCGTGTAGCAGCCGAGTTAGCAGAACGCGAAGGAGCTTCCAAGATAGAAGACCTTCACGTTAGACTGGCAACGAAAAGCATTGAACAAGATCGCGTTTTCGAAGCGACAAGATCTTTGCCACTACACGCAAAAATAGTTTTATTCACAATATCACAAGCTAATGAATGGCCATCAACAGGTTCAATATACACAAAATACACTCAGATTTGTAAGCGTTTAGGTATAGAGCAACTTACTCAAAGGAGAGTAAGTTCAATCCTAAACGAACTAGATACTTTTGGTTTAATATCTGCTCCAGTTATAAGCCAGGGAAGGCTAGGAAGGTCGAAGAAAATTCACCTACTTGCACCACTTGATACAATTATATCTGGATTGAGGGAAGATAATATACTACAACAAATAATCTAAGACTCATTCCTATATTCTCCAAAGAACATCAAACGTCCTCAAATTAACAAGTGCAACCTTTCCTTGTTTGACATGTTTCTGATTTCTTATCCAACTGCAACAATTTAATAACAAAGATCCCTTGTAAAAATCAACGCCGCCTTGATTAATATGCCCACAAACAAATATGTCTGGAACAGTATTAATTACTAACAAATCATTACGATCTGGAGCTATCGCCGTACTCATACCTAACGACGGAGCTAAATGTCGTGCTTTCAATAAAGAAACCATTAAATCTGTTACCTTTATTTCATCATTTACAGTTATGAGCTGCCTTTTCACATCATCCAAACTTTGGCCATGATATACCAAAACAGACACACCATGCAGTGAAATGTATGATGGATTCCCCAGCATAACAACATTCTTCAAATTGTAAAGTTCTTTAGCAAAAATCCTCGGAATAGCGGGCTGAGGCAATGCATAACGTGTTGCATCACGTTCTCCGGGTATTAAAAATACTTTAATGTCTTTAGGTATTTGTTGTATTAATTCATAAAGCAATCTATACTGATCAGTTATTCGATAATTTGATATATCAGTATTATCAATAAGATCTCCAACTATAACAACATACTTTACCCTCGATACAATATTAGACTCACCAATCTTTTTGTTTATCCACAGGGAGAAATTATCCCATGATTCACGATCAAAATTCTTATTGCCAACGCGCAAATCTGATAAAAATACAGCATAAACATCTTCATCAGCTCTTTTACCATTTACAGGAGCTGTATCCAGATGATTAACTGAAATGACATCAAATTGACCTTCTTTAATGTCAAGAGTAACAATAATGAATTCGTCAAGCAAGAATTCTTTCACCTTATTAAAAAAAGTCGCAGAGACAGATAATTTTATGGATCCTGTACCATCTTCTATAGTCAAATATGATGTCTTTTTATCAAGAACCTTATCATACACCAACCCACAAACCTTTATTTTTAAGCGACTCCTTTTAGCAATATGATTAATTGAACCGATTGGAGTGACCTCTTTCCAATCTAAACGCTCTTTAAGAATTGCATTCACTGCTTCGAATCTACTTTTAAGATAATCGAGATAGCTACCTGGCTCATTTGGTACAATGATTGATGAGGATGAATCAAACAAAATTTCATACCTATCTTTTACCTCTTTATCTGTTACATATTGTTGTTCATTCTTAAAATTTAACGATACAAAATCACTTCCACTAATGTATTTATTAAAAGGATCAATAGTCTGTTTATATTTCAAAATTTGATTTACCAGATGCAAGGCCTCCTGTAAAGTCCGGCCAAAACACAAATATTCTATAACTTCAGGATCAACTTCATATCCAAGCTCAAGTATCTTCCTAACAAGGAAGGACTTGTCATATTCATTCAATTTTTAATGATCAAGAAACCTAATAGAATTTATTTATTTGAATCTTTAATCCTGTGTATGAATGGGGCTATCTTAATACTCGCAGGAGGCTTGTCAACGCGAATGGGAACCAATAAGATAAATCTGAACTTTAAGGGTGTTCCCATGTTAGATTATACGATAAATAGGATAAAGGAATTGCAACTACCAATCTACGTCTCTGTACACAAGATGGACTCAAACCATAAACGAAATGATGTAAATTATATCGAAGATGTATATGAAACTCCGCGTTCACCATTGTTAGGAATACTCTCATCCTTGCCAAAAATTATGGAGGATAGATTATTCATAACTACAGCGGATACACCTGAGCTGAATATAAAGTTAACAAAATATTTGCTTGACTTCTTATCGCATTTTGATTCCGTCATACCCATGTGGGACTCTGGAAAACCAGAAATAATTCATGCAGCTTATAACAGAGAAAAACTATTGCAAATTACTACAAAGATGTGGGAAATGAGAAAAACAGAAGTTAGCGCGTTATTAACTCGGGCCAGTAATCCCCTTTTTATATCAACAGAACATTTAAAGTTGTTTGATCCCGAATTATTATCTTTCTACGATTTCGATACACCAAATGACATGAAGAATTTTTTCCAAAGAAGCACTCTGTCATCCATGTGAGCTCTGTCTAGCCTCGAACTGTAACCAACATTTCATGGTTTGTAAAAACCTTCTCCTCTTATACTAATGTCTATCAGAGTCGCTTTGGGAGGTAGCATGGCAAATTGTGTAAAAGGAGGAGGTGGGGGGGAATCAGTACGGATAGGATAATATATCAAATGATCAGTACGAGCAGGATGATAATGGTTGTAGTGGTATAGATATGCAAGTCTTCATCAAAGTTGGATAACTAACTAAA
>Ga0080006_1135865_pt1 | contig 32962 bp, 29 predicted proteins | sample RS3BMetagenome_FD_69209 | JGI IMG/M metagenome (GOLD analysis project Ga0080006, IMG submission 69209) | Ferric oxide microbial mat and aquatic microbial communities from Rainbow Spring, Yellowstone National Park, USA - RS3B (SPADES... ...
TCCGACGGCTCACCATCCGCTACGAGCGCAAGCTCGACATCCATCACGCCTTTACCTCGCTCGCGTGCTCGCTCATTTGCCTGCGCGCTCTGCAAGGGTGGTTTTGAAAGGCGTTCTAAGGGATGTCGCATGAGCCAAGCCCCGAGCGATGATCGCAGCCCGAGCCCCGGGCTGCGCGGACTCGTCGGGCAGGGGTTTCGCCTCCTTCGCACCCATGCCCGGATCGGTGCTGTCGCACGGATCATGGGAATGCGAATGCTGGCGCTCATCGGCAACATCTTCTGCGGCCTGCTGACAGCAGCCCTACTCGGGCCAACCGGGCGAGGGGTGCAGACGGCAATCGGGGTGGCTCCCCTGATACTGGCACCGATCTTCGCGCTCGGCCTGCACGTGTCGCTCATTTACAATATAAAGGCCGACCAGCAGGAGGCGGGCCGCTATTTCGGCGCTGCTCTGGTGCTCGCAGCCGTTCTGAGCCTGCTTGCTATCGCTACTGGCCTGATGGTGCTGCCGTTCCTGCTACGCAACTACGACGGTCACGTTCTCACCGTTTCCCGCTGGCTTCTTCTTATTGTGCCTACCATGATCATCAATCTTCCACTCGCCGGTGCCTTGGAAGCGAACGAGCGATACACGGTCGCGAACCGGGTTATCTACCTCCAGAGTCTCTGCACGCTGCTGCTGCTGCTGCTGTTGGTGGTGACTCATCTGATAACGCCCGAGCGCTCCGCTTTGGCGTACTTCGTCCCCTATGTGCTTTCCTTTGTTTATCTTGCAGTGCACGCTGTGCGCACCCTGCGACCGGAAGTGTCCACAGATAGCGTCTACCTGCGGCGCTTGCTGCGCTACGGCGTCCGGTTCTACGGCGTGGACCTGATCAGCGCGTTTTCTGGCTATCTCGACCAAATGATGATCGTCTTGTTTCTTTCGCCCGCGTCCGTCGGCACCTACGCGGTGGCGCTCAGCCTATCGCGGGTGCTCTACGTTGCGCAGGGGGCGGTCGCGACTGTGCTGTTCCCGTCAATCGCTGGGAAGGAGGAAGCGGCCGTCATCGAATTGGTTGGCCATGTGGGACGCGTGACCTCGTGCGTGAACATCTCGTTCGCCCTGCTGATAGTTGTGTGCGGACCTAGCCTGCTGTTGCTGCTGTATGGTCCGCGCTTCGCCGGGGCGACAATCCCCTTCCTGATTCTTTTGATCGAAGGCTTGGTTTCGAGTGCCGCCCGCACTTTCCTGCAGATCTTCAGCGGAACCGGCCGGCCGAGTGTCGTAACGGTCATCGAGATCGCTGGCATCGCGGTGGCCTTCCTGGCCATGATCGTCATGGTGCCGCACTACGGGTTATGTGGGGCCGCCGCGGCTAACTTGCTGGCAGGTGTAGCGCGGCTCGGTCTGGTTCTGGTCGGCCTGCGCAGGCTTCTCGGTGTAACGAGGCCGCGATTGATCCCGAGCGTGGCGGACGTGGCGTGGGTGGTGCAACGATGAATGGGTCGGCCGAGATCAACTTGGCCGCCCCGGCCGCTCCGCGGACGGTCGGCGTGCTCATCTGCAGCTATCGTCGGCCGGCCGAACTGCTTCGCTGCCTCGCCGCTCTCGAACGTCAGGATCGGGCACCGGACGTGATCCTGGTGGTGGCGCGCAAGTCGGATGGTCCGACGGTGGAGGCCGTCCGCAACCGGCCTGGTGACTGGCCAGTCCTGCGGCTGCTGACTGTCGGCGAGCCGGGGAAAATCTACGCGCTCAATCGCGGTCTTGCGGCGATTGAGACCGACGTGGTCGCCATCTGCGACGACGACACGATTGCCCATCCCCATTGGCTCCGGTCCATGATGCAGCATTTCATAGCCGACCAGTCTGTGGGCGGGGTTGGCGGGCGCGACTGGTGGGACGAGGGGCATGGCTTTGATGCGAGACAGCGTCACGATGTCGGGCGCATGCAGTGGTTCGGCCGACTGATCGGCAACCACCATCTCGGAGCCGGGCCGGCGAGGGAGGTCGATTTCCTCAAGGGTGCCAACATGGGGTTCCGCCGTCAGGCGATCACAAACCTCCGCTTCGACGAGCGCCTGCGCGGTGACGGAGCCCAGCCCGCCGAGGACATCGCCTTCTCCTGCGCCGTCAAGCACAGTGGATGGAAGTTGATCTACGACCCGGTCGTTTCCCTCGACCATCTTGCCGGACCCCGCGACGAACCCCGACATTACGTCGGGGTGGCCGCCAGGGAGGACCGCAGGGGTCTCGAGGAGTTGGCGTTCAACGAAATTCTCGCCATCTGGGACGTGCTGCCCTGGCCGCGTCGCATCATCCTGATGATCTGGTCGCTCCTGGTCGGCACCGGGATGTCACCGGGTCTCGTGCAGGCGATCCGCTACACGCCGCGACTTGGACGCGGCTCCTGGATGCGGTTCGCTGCGGCCTGTCGTGGCAAGATCGCCGCGTTCCGAGCGCTGTGCCTGGCGGGAGGCACAGCGCCGGCGCAGAAAGTCTCGTCGTGACCATCCTCGCCGCTTCACGCATGCGCGTTCCGAATGACCGCTGGGAGGTTAGAGCGGCAAATCTGCTCGATGGCACTCCACAGACGGTCGCCTGGCAGCAGCTGCTGCTGATGCTGGGACTGCTCTGCATTGTCGGCCTGCTGGCCGAGCTCGGTCTTGGAATGCCGGCACGCCTGTTCTACATCGCCACCGGTTTGATCGTGGCGCGTTTTTTCATTCGCCGCTCGCCCTGGCAGTTCATGACCCTGAGCCTGTGGTTCTGGACACTGACACCGCTTTGTAGACGGCTTATCAACTACCACGCTGGATTCAATCCGACGGACTTCGTCCTCGCAACGCCGAATCTCCTTACCCTGTTCATGCTCCGGGACGTTCTGTGCAGCCGGGACCTGTGGCGGCTCCGCGAGTCACAGCTCGGGCTGTTATTGCTTATGCCTTGCCTGTACGGCCTGATCAGCAGCTTCATCCGTGGGGAACTCTTCGCGGGTGCGGCGGGCGCGGCTGATTGGCTTGCGCCGATTCTTTACTACTTCTACATCCTTGCGAACCGGCGCCGGATAGGTGAGATGGAGGTCATTCTGACGCCTTTCATCGCCATCAATCTGCTGGTGCTTGTCGCCTACGGCCTGTGCCAGTATTTTCTTCCCTCTGCCTGGGACGTTGCTTGGGTGGTGGCATCCAAGATGGATTCGATCGGGCAACCCTACCCGATGAAGTTGCGTATCTTTTCCACGGTGAGTGCGCCGCAGCCGCTGGCGTTCTGGCTAGGCACGCTCATCCTGCTTTCGACGCATTTCCGCTCCCGGCTGACGCCGTTTTTGGTGCCGCCTGCGCTCCTGGTCTTGTTCATGACCCTGGTCCGTTCCGAGTTCCTGGCGCTAGGCGTCGGAATGCTCGTCGCCGTCGCACTGGGTCGTGGAGGCGCGGTCAGGAGCCTTTCGGTGCTTGCCGCTCTTGCCGTGCTGCTCGGTGCCGTCATTTCGGTCGCTAGCCCGCAGACGTTCGATGTCATCAGCGACCGGGTAGCGACCTTGGGCGAACTAGGCTCGGACGAGAGCACCCTCCAGCGGGAGGCGCTCTATCGTGCTGCACCCGCGCTCATCGATGACAACCCGATCGGCTTCGGTCTGGGAGGGGTGGGTAGGGGAGCTACCGCGAGCGCCAATGAGAGTCTCGTCTATGTCGATTCCGGGCCAGTGGCGATCTATCTCTCGCTCGGCTGGGTCGGCGGCTCGGTTTATCTCGCCGGGATCGGGTTAGTGCTGATCCAGTGCCTCCTGGCCGCGCGGCAGTCGCACTCCGGCGCCGCGGTCGCGCTGTCCAGTGCCTCCATATCGCTCGCCTCGAACATCCTTTCGGTCAACATGCTCGACCTCGGCGGCGCCGCGATCTGGATCTGCTGCGCCTATGCCTCGGCGAGCGTCATCGAGGCGCGTTTCGCGGGACGAAGCCCATGAGCATCCGGATCGGACCGACTCAGTCGTACGCCGTGATCCTGCTTCTGCTCAAGCGGGTGGATTGTTTCGACGGCGTCGCGTCCTATCTCGAGACTCTGGCGAGCGGTCTGCGTGCGGTCGGAGACCATGTCGTCATCGTCTCAGGCGCCGTGCAGGCGCCGCCAGGCACGGAGCCGCGCCGCGAGGCCATCGCCCGCGCGGTGGAGGAGTGGCTCGTGCTTGACGGGCTCGACCCGGTCAGGCCGGCGCCGCTCCACCTGGGCCGTATACGCCTGCTGATCCGCGAGCGGCGTGTCACAGTGATTAGCCCGCAAGGCCTATCGATGTTGCCCATAGCAACGTTGCTCGGCCGGCTTGCAAGGCTTCCCGTTGCTACCAATTATCATCCTTCGCTGCAGGGCAACGACGCGGCTTCCATGCGCGGTGGCCGCTCGCGCCGACAAAGGCTCGCCTACCGCGTCGTCACGACGCTGTTCCGCTCCGACGCCTATATCGCCTTGTCACGCGATATCGCAGACTTCTTCCGTCGGGACTGCGGCATACCCGTGGCGCGGATCCATGAGCAGGTGCTGGGCGTCGAGACGGATTTCTACCGGCAGCCAAGCGAGGAAGAGCGTCGCGCCGCTCGCGCCCATTTCGGCCTGAAGGCATGCGAGCTCGTGTGCGTCCTACCGGGGCGGATGAACTTCAGCAAGGGTCATGACATCACCGCGGCGGCGGTCCGGGCCTTGTGCGACGCCCGTCCGGATCTGAAGATCGTCTGCCTCTTTCCCGGTGGCGGCGAACAGCGTCAGGCTATCGTGAACAACGTGCTGCGGGACGGCCGAGACAAACACCTGTTTCAGTTCCTGGGTTTTGTCGATCGCGACACGTTACGCGACTGCTACTGGGCTGCCGATATCGTGCTGCTTCCAAGCCGTTTGGAAGGGTTCGGCTTGGTTGTCGCCGAGGCGATGTGTTGCGGAGCGATCGCCATCCGCACGCCGAGCGGTGGATGGCAGGACCAGGTTGTGGAAGGGACCACCGGCTACGTGGTTCCGTTCAACGACCCGGCGGCACTCGCCGCCGCCATCGGGCTCGTCGCCGACAGACCCGATCGGCTGGAGATGCGGCGGGCCGCCATGCAGCTGGCCAGCGAACGCTTCTCCAAGCAGCGGATGATCGAGGGGACCTCCGCGTTTTATCGCCAGCTCTCGGTGCGCGCCCCCCAGGCGCCGCGCTGAGCGTATCCTACTGGTGCCAAAGGGAAGCGGTGAGCTTGCGGAAGGTCGCTGATCCGCTCGGAACGATGCTTACGCCGGCATTGACATCACTGCGCCCGATCTGGCCGCCGGCAGGCGGATAGACCAGAAGCGCATTGGCGCCGTCATTGAAGATCGTCACGCTGTCGCCGAGGGCGAGGGGCGGCAGAACGGCGCCGCTGCCGGCCGGGACGTTGGTGAACTGATTGCTGGTTGAGGTGAGAACCGTGGCATTGACCTGGCTCGTTCCCTGCGCGGTGAGCCCCGCCGCCCCTTTTGCCGGCGAGTTGCCGACGGCCGGCCCGAGCTGGGCGATCACGGTTGCGCTGCCGCTGCCCGAGTAGAAGAAGGCCATACCGACAGAGCCACGCGGACTGACGCTGCCGGCCAGGCCACCAGCGGTGGGATAAAGATACTCGGCCGTGGCAATGGATTCGGCAGTGTTCGCCTTTGGCGCGTTGCCGGCGTAGGTGTTGCTGGTCTCGACGGCGACCGTGGCGTTGGCGGGTGCAGGAGAGGCGGCCAGCCCGGCGAAGACCTCGCCATCCTGGTAGGGAGCTGCGACGTTCGTGCCAAGATCGCCGAGTACCGCGTAGGAGACCGGGATCGCCGCCTGCGTGCTGAAGAAGGTCCCACTTCCAGCCGGCGTGCTGAACAGATTCTGGAAGATGCTCTGGCATTTCAATGGTGGGACGGTGCTGGTGGCGCCGGTGACAAAGCCGATGTCGCCGATCCAGTCGTTCTGTGAGCAGCTTTTGGTGGCCTCTACGATCGCATCGGTGACTGCGCCATAGGCAGACCAGTTCGTGTTCGTCATGACATTTTGGTTGAAGACGCCAACATCGATCAGCGCCGGGGTGGGTACGTTCGCGATCTTATACTGCGACATTCCCAGGGTGGCGTCGATGCCGCCGATGAAGTCGTTCCCGGTCACCATGCCGTAGTTGTAGGGCCCGTAGATAAAAGCGTTGCCAGTCGCCTCGATGGTGACGTTGTCGAGCACCGTGTTCGACAGGAAACCGTTCGTGATGCTGCTCACCGAACTTGATGCCGCCTCGTCATAGATGCCGTAGGGGCCGAACCCCGTATGGGTTGCAGTGATGTTCGAGGCGTCCAGCTGATCTGTCGCTGCCACGGCGAGGCTCGCGACCGTGTTGTTGGTCAGGTTTGCCTTGTCGATCGTCTCGTTGCCCATGACGTCGGTGTAAGGCGCCAGATAGATGCCGTAGCCGTTGTAATGCGACTCGATGTCGCGGAGCCACCAGTGGTCCTTGATCACGTTGATTCCGGCATGCATGTTGGAGACGGCGATGTCGTAGGCGGCCGCGCTTTCGCCGATGCACAACCCGTCCATCTGGTTGGGGAAGCTGCCGAGAACTGAGGCGTAATTCGGCCCGATGATGCGGAAATCATGATATTTCGAAAGCGATGACACGCCCGGGCCACGTCTCGGCTCACCGAGGGCGCAAGTGTCTCCGCCGAGATCCGAGGGGAACACGAGTCGTGTGACCGCCACCCCATCGCCTCGGACGTCGAGGTTAGGGGTCTCGCCGCTGGTATCCGTGATCCCGCCCGCATTCACCAGGGAGTGGTTAAGAATGTAGTTGCCGGCAGGGATGTAGACCGAGCCGCCATAGGCGGTGTTCATCCACGCCGCGGCCATTGCGGTCTGGATGCCGAGCCAGTCGGTGGTGAGTGACTGGAGTTGGGAGGGCGCAATGGTGAAGGTGACGTTGGTGCCCGAGCCGCAGGCGGAGGCCGTCGCCGTGGAAAGGGTGATGGTGCCGTAGCCGCCGGCGCCGGGGGTGCGGCCGACTGCGGCGACGGTGGTGCCTGAGGCGATGCAGGTGCCGGAGACCAGCATCCCCGGTGCCACGAGATCGTTGCCGTGTGCCGGGTCCTGCCAGGTCGCGACCGTCGCACTCCATCCGATATAGCCGGAGAGCTGCTCGATAAAGGCGAGCGTGGTGCCGGCGGCGCTCTGTGCGGTACTCGTGGCCATCGAGAAGGTAAGGCCGAAGGCCGGGTTCGTCATCCAGGCGTACGGCGTGCTGCCCGAGATCGACTGGGCGGCGAAGGCGGCGAGGGAGGCGGTGGCGGAGGACGGGAACTGGCTGGAGATCGGGGTCTGGGAGCCGTTGCCCACGGCGCCGTAGTCGCGGGCGTTGTAGACGTCCATGCGCTGGGCCTGCAGCGTGCGGCCGGGCAGGCCGGGCAGGGCAACCATGGCGGCGGAGGCGTTGGTTCCGGCCGCGATCGTGCTGATCGGGGTCGTTCCCGTGCTCGTCGGCGTGCCGGTCGCAGCGGTGCCGGCACTGGCCAGGACGAAGGCGGTGGTGGCGATCTGGCTGCTGTTGGTGCCCGGCGGCGCGGTGGGCGCGGTCGGCGTGCCGCTGAGCGTGAGGGTGGGGGGTGTCTGGGCCAGGGCAGCCGGCGGCACCGACATCAGGGCCGCAAGGATCAGGCGTCGCAAGGCAAAACCTCCGGGACGGAAGCCGGTTAAGAGATGAGGGCGTGGGATATGAGCCGGTGGCGCGCTGTGGCCGCCGGTCGCGGGCCGGCCGAGATCGCCGGGTCAGGCAGCTTGCGATCTCGCAATAACATCGGAGCCTGTCCCAAAGGTTCAGGACAAGCTAATTCAGCGCATCCCGGCGGGCAGGTGAGCAATGAGTCTATACGAGCTTGGCACGCAACGGCCGCGCATTGCCGATCCGGCGCGCCTGTTCGTCGCACCCGGCGCGCACGTGCTCGGCAATGTCTCGCTCGGCCTCGACGTCTCGGTCTGGTTCGGCGCCGTGCTGCGCGGCGACCACGACCCGCTCGAGATCGGCGACGGCAGCAACGTCCAGGACGGGGCGGTGATCCACACCGACCCGGGCCTGAAGGTTGTGGTGGGCGAGGGCTGCACGATTGGCCACCGCGCGATCGTCCACGGTGCGACGATCGGCCGCAACAGCCTGATCGGCATGGCCGCCGTGATCCTGAACCGCGCGGTGATCGGTGAGGATTGCCTGGTGGGTGCCGGCGCCCTGGTGACCGAGGGCAAGAGCTTCCCGTCCGGGCAGCTCATCATCGGCGCGCCGGCCAAGGCCGTCCGCCCCCTCACCCCGGAGGAGATCGACGGGCTGCGCCGGTCGGCCGAAAGCTACATGGCCAACGGGCGGCGCTTCGCGGCCGGTCTGCGGCCGCTGGAAGGCTGATCCGGCTCCCCGTTCAGGAGCCGGACTTGGCCGGCGGCGCCTCCGGCGGGGCGCTGCGCACGTGCCGGATCTGCTCTGGGGTAATGTGCCCCTGCCGGCCGCCGAACTGCGCCACGACATAGTTGCCCACCGCCGCCAACTCCTCGTCCGTATAGGAGCGGGTGAAGCTGTGCATGAACATCAGGCCCTGCGGCGTCTCGATCTGCGTGCCGTGGCCCAGCACCTGCACCAGGTTGCCACCGTCCGGGTCGCCCGTGCTGTGGGATCCACCGAGTGCTGCCCAGGCCGACTGCCGGCCTTGCCCGTTCGGCAGGTGGCAGCCGGCGCAGGCCTGCTGGAAGACATGATAGCCAAGCCCGTTGACCGTCGCCGCCCGCTGCGCGTCCGACCCTGCCTGGGCCCCCACCGCGTCCGGACCATCGGGTTGCGGGGCGATGCCGCGCAGATAGACCACCATCGCGTGGATGTCGGCGGGCGTCAGATAACGAAGGCTGTCCTCGACCGCCTCGGCCATCGGCCCTGACGCGGGGCCGTGCCCAGGGGCTTCGCCGCTGGCGAGATAATGCTCCAGCGCGTCGTCCGTCCAATGGCCGACCCCGTGGTCGGGATCGCCTGAGATGTTGTAGGCGAGCCAGCCTTGTTGCTCGGCGCCACCGAATGCCTTGGCGCTGTCCAGCCCCTGGCTGAACGTGCGCGGCGTGTGACATTCCTGGCAGTGACCCAGCGCCTCGACCAGGTAGGCGCCACGGTTCCAGGCGGCCGGCTTGCTGGCGTCGGGGGTGAACTCCTTGCCCGAATAGTTCAGCAGGTTCCAGCCGACCATCAGGATCCGGTAGTTGTAGGGGAACTTCATATGGTCGGCCGGCACCGCTGCATGCACGGGTGCCAGGCTGAACAGGTAGGCCTTGATGGCCAGCGCATCGTCGCGCGACATCTTGGCGTAGGCGTCGTACGGCATCGCCGGATACAGGTGCTTGCCGTCGCGCGCGATGCCGCCGCGCAGCATGCGCACCCATTCGTCGTCGGTGTAGCGACCGATGCCGGTGTCCCTGTCGGGCGTGATGTTGGGCGAATACAGGGTGCCCATCGGCAGCACGAACGCCCGTCCGCCGGCATAGGCCGGCCCGTTCGGCCGGCTGTGGCAGGCCTGGCAATCGGCGGCGTGGGTCAGGTACGCGCCACGCTGCAGATCGGCAGTCCCGGTCGCACCAGACGATTGTGCCTGGGCCGACAGAGGCAGGGTGGCGACGCCGAATGCGACTGCAAGCCGGCGGACCGCGCGCTTGGTGGAGTGCGACATCGGCACCATCCTCATACGGAGGAAAGCTGGCCGGTGGCGAACGGGATCCGACGCAATCGCCGGCCGGTCGCGGCAAAGATGGCGTTGCCCAGGGCAGGGGCCGCGGCCGCCGTGCCGGTCTCGCCGATGCCGCCAATCGGCGCCTTCGGGTTGTCGATCTGGTGGACGAAGATCTGCGGCGTCTCGTTGATGCGCATCATCCGGTAGTCGTGGAAGTTGCTCTGGTCGACACGTCCGTTGGTGAGCGTGATCTCGTTGTAGAGCGCCATGGTGAGACCGAACACCAGCCCGCCCTGGAGCTGTGCCTCGATCGTGTTGGGATTGACCTTGGGTCCGCAATCGATCGCCGCATCCACACGATGGATGCGCACCTCGCCCTGTGTCGTCACCTCCGTGTGCACGACGGTCGCGACATAGCTGCCGAAGGCGAACTGCACCGCCACACCGCGCCCCTGCCCGGCCGGCAGCTTCGTCCCCCAGCCCGATTTCTCGGCCACGACGTTGAGCACGTTGAGCGCGCGCGGATCGTGCTGCAGGAGGGCCTGGCGGAAGGCGACCGGATCCTTCCCCGCGGCGACAGCAAGTTCATCGACCACGCTCTCCACGGTGTAGATGTTGTGCGTCGGGCCGACACCGCGCCACCACAGGGTGGTGACCGCGCTCGGCTCGTTGCGCACATACTCGACATGGTGCGCCGGCAGCGCGTAGGGGGTGTCGGCTGCGCCTTCGACTGCGTCCGGGTCGAGCTTGCCGCCCATCTTCATGCCCGCCGGCGCCCAGCGCGCCATGACCGACGAGCCGGTGATGCGGTGCGTCCAGCCGACGATCTTGCCGTCCGCGTCGACGCCGGCGGAGATGCGGTCATAATAGTACGGCCGGTAGAGGTCGTGCTGGACGTCCTCCTCGCGTGTCCAGATCAACTTGACCGGGTAGCTGACATGCTTGGCGATCCGTGCCGCCTGGAAGATGCTGTCGACATCGAGCCTGCGTCCGAAGGCGCCGCCCATCATGTGGTTGTGCACCTGGATCTTGTCGTGCGGCAGGCCGGTGACCTGGGCGACCGCGTTGCGGGCGCGGACCGGCACCTGCGTGCCGACCCAGACATCCGCGCCGTCGGGGCGCACATGGATCGTGGTGTTGATCGGCTCCATCGGCGCATGCGCCAGGAACGGAAGCTGGTAGACAACCTCGACCTGCTTGGCAGCGCCCTTGATCGCAGCCGCCGCATCGCCTTCGCTCTTGGCGACCACGCCGGACGTCTTCGACGCCTGGTCCAGGGCGTGGATGATGTCGGCCTGCGACACGGCGGCGTTGGCGCCCTCGTCCCACACCGGATTGGCCGCCTGCAGCCCCTGCTTGGCGGCCCACATGTGGTCGCCGATCACCGCCAGCGTGTCGTCGAGCGCCACCACGTCGCGCACGCCGGGCACGGCGCGCGCCGCTGCCTCGTTGAACGAGCGCAGCTTGCCGCCGAGCACCGGGCAGGCGGCAACCGTGCCGATCTTCATGCCCGGCTGCTTGACGTCGATGCCGAACACGGCAGTGCCGTTGACCTTCGACGGCGTATCGAGCCGACGCGGCGAGGTGCCGATCAGCGTGAAATCCTTCGGATCCTTCAGCGCCACCTTGTCCGGTACCGGCTGCTTGCCGGCATCGTCGACCAGTTCGCCGTAGCTGGCACTGCGTCCGCTCGACGCGTTCGTCACGGTGCCGTGGCGGGCCTGGCAACTTGCCGGATCGACGCCCCAGCGTTGTGCTGCGGCGGCGATCAGCATGGTCCGCGCCTTGGCGCCCGCTTCGCGCATCGGGATCCAGTCGGCGCGGATCGAGGCCGAGCCGCCGGTGGCCTGCTCGCCGAGCAGGGGATTGGTGTATTTCTTCAGATCAGGCGGCGCCGCCTGCAGCTTGACCTGGTCGAGCCCGACCTCGAGCTCCTCGGCGATCAGCATCGCGACCGACGTCCAGATCCCCTGGCCGCACTCGGTGTCCTGCATGATCAGCGTCACCGACCCGTCATGGCCGACGCGGATATAGGCGTTGGGCGAGAACGCGGTCGGATGGTCCGGCGTGTCGCCCTGGCCGCCCCCCTGCAACTGCCCGGGCCCTTGCTGGTGCGGGGCCTGCGCGCGGCTCGGCAGGGAGAAGCCGACGATCAGACCGCCGCCCAGCAGGGCGCCGCCCTTGAGCAGCCTGCGTCGCGAAGTGACCTGGTTCATCGCCGTCTCCTCACGCCTGCTCGGCTGCCGCGTGGATCGCCTCGCGGATCCGCACATAGGTTCCGCAGCGGCAGATGTTGCCCGACATCGCGGCGTCGATGTCGGCGTCGCTCGGCTTGTGGTTGCTGTCGAGCAGAGCGGTCGCCTGCATGATCTGGCCGGACTGGCAGTAGCCGCATTGCACCACCTCGCGGTCCAGCCACGCCTTCTGCACGCGCGCACCCGTCTGGGTGTCGCCGATCGCCTCGATCGTGGTGATCGGCCGCCCGGAAACGGTCGAGATCGGCAACAGGCACGATCGCACCGCCTGGCCATCGACATGCACCGTGCAGGCGCCACATTGCGCGATGCCGCAGCCGAACTTGGTGCCGGTGAGCCCGAGCACGTCACGCAGCGCCCAGAGCAGCGGCATGTCGGGCGGCAGGTCGACAGTATGGCTCTGGCCGTTGACAATCAGGTTGATCATGACACGGCTCCGACTGGCTTTGTCCGATAGTATGACTTTCACCGAACGATGCAACTTGCCGCCACCGCAAACGCAACCGCTATGTCTGAACGAATACTTCGCTTCGTCTGAAACAAAGTCCGCGCTGCCTCGCTCCGCGGAGCAGCCGCCCATGTCTCGTATCCGCGGCGCGGCAGGAGATCGGCGCCGTCGCGCGAGGGTGAGCGGCGCGGCAAGGACCGCGACGGTGCACGACATACGCCCCGGCGGACCGGGTCAGGCGCGAAGAGCCCGGACAGGAACTCCACGAACGCCAACACCCGTTGCGCGCGCAAGCTTGTTCCGGACGGCGACCCGCTCAGGTGCGCGCCTGGGCGCCCGCGGCTATTCGACTCCGGCCGGCCGCCTCAGCAACCGGCTGCGTGCCTCGGCGAAATCGAGCCGGCCGGCGAGCAGCGCGCTCACCGTTTCGATGATCGGCACGCTTGCGCCAAGCTCGGCCGCCCGCGCGGCGAGCGCGGGTGCGGTTTCGACCCCTTCGGCCACCGTGCTGCGCGCGGCCAGGATGTCGGCGAGCCGTTCGCCGCGGCCGAGCGCCAGTCCAAGGCTGTAGTTGCGTGACGCGCTGCCGGTGCAGGTCAACACCAGGTCGCCCACCCCCGACAGGCCGGAGGCGGTTTCGCTCCGGCCGCCGGCTGCCACGATCAGGCGACTGAGCTCCGCCACTCCACGGGTGATCAGGCTGGCACGCGCGTTCTCGCCCAGTGCGGCGCCGATCGCCGCACCGGCGGCGATCGCGATGACGTTCTTCGCAGCCCCGCCGAGCTGCACGCCCACCGGGTCGGCGCTGGCGTAGAGGCGGAAGTTCTCGCTGCCCAGCCGGGCGGCGAGGTCGCGTGCCAGCCCGATCTCGTCCGCCGCGACCACCGAGGCCGCCGGCAGCAGGCGGGCGACCTCGCCCGCGAAATTGGGGCCGGACAGCACGGCGCGGGGCAGGGAGGGATGCAGCCCGGCGAGAAGTTCGAGCGGCAGCATCCGGGTCTGCCGCTCGAGTCCCTTGCAGCAGGCGACGAGCGGGCCGGCAAGCGCCAGGCCGCCCGCCACCTCGCGCAGGTGCTGCATCGGCACGGCGAGCAGGGTCAGCTCCGCCGGTTCCGCCAGCCGGTCGGTGATCCGCACCGAAGGCGGCAGCGCCACCCCTGGCAGCCGGCGCAGGCTGCCGTCGGCCTGGCGCTCCTGCGGGCGGCGCGACCACAGGATGACCTCCCGGCCCGTACGCGCCGCCTGCAGGGCAAGGGCGATGCCCCACGCACCGGCGCCGATCACCGCCAGCGGCGGGCTCACGCCGCCTGCCGTTCGGCGGCCAGCCGGGCCAGCCCCGCCTCGCCACCGTCCTCCGCCAGTCCGCGACGCAGTGCGTCGAGGATCGGTGCGGCTTCCTCCTCGAAGCCCCAGGGCGGCGAGGCGACCAGCAGGCCGCAGCCATTGAGCCGGGCCGCATCCAGCGGCGGGCGCAGGGTGAGCTCGGCGCAGAGCAGGTCGGGCTCGCCGCCGGCGCGCAGCCGGTCGTGGAACTCGCGCACCGGCGCGCGGTGCTTGATCGGATACCAGGCGGCGAGCACGGCAGGTGCGAAGCGGCGGCGGACGGCGCTGACCGCATCGGCGAGCCGTTCGAACTCGCCCTCGCGTTCGAACGGCGGATCGATCAGCACCAGCCCGCGCCGCAGCCCGCGCGGCGGCAGCAGGGCGCGCAGCGCTCCCCAGCCGTCGCGGCGGTGCACCGCGACCTGGCTGTCGCCGGCAAACAGGGCGCGCAGCGCCGCGTGCTCGGCCTCGTGCAGCTCGCAGGCGGCCAGCCGGTCCTGTGCGCGCAGGCGCCGGCGGATGAGCAGCGGCGAACCCGGGTAGGGACCGGGACCGGTCACCGCGCGCAGATACTCGGCCAGGGCCGGATCGGCGTCCGGCCTGGGAGCAGGCCGGTCCGGCTGCGCGCCGCGCAGCCGCCCGAGCCCGTCGCGCCACTCGCCGGTGCGTTGCGCCTCCTCGCCGCACAGATCGTAGGCGCCACGTCCGGCATGGGTGTCGAGCACGAACACACCGCCGGGCTTGCGCTGCAGCAGGCGCAGAAGGCAGAGCAGCAGCGCATGCTTGTGGCAGTCGGCGAAATTGCCGGCATGGAACCCGTGACGGTAGTTCATGGGCCGCCCGTAGCCGCCCCGGCTCCGTCACCCAGCTCCTCCAGCGGCCAGCGCGGTCGCGGCGGCATCTGGAGGTCGCACGGCGGCGCGCCGCCGGCGCGCATCCGCTCGATCGCCGCCCAGCCGACCATGACCGCGTTGTCGGTGCACAGGCGCATCGGTGGCGCCGCGAAGCGCAGGCCGCTGGCCGCCGCCGCCTCCTGGAGACGCGTGCGCAGCACGCGGTTGGCGGCAACACCGCCAGCCACCACCAGCAGCCGCGCGGCCGGCAGCAGGCGGGCCGCATTGGCCACGCGATCGGCCAGCACGTCGGCCACCGCCGCCTGGAAGCTGGCGGCGATGTCGGCCGCCACAGCGCAGGGCAGGGCCCCCTCGGGCAGCCGGGCGACATGCTGCGCCACGGCGGTCTTGAGCCCGCTGAACGAGAAGTCGCAGCCCGGGCGGCCGAGCAGCGGCCGCGGCAGCGAGACGGCGTGCGGGTCGCCGCCCTCGGCGAGGCGCTCCAGGGCCGGGCCGCCCGGCCAGCCGAGGCCGAGCATCTTGGCTACCTTGTCGAACGCCTCGCCGGCCGCGTCGTCGATCGTCCCGCCCAGGCGCCGGTAGCGCCCGACGCCCTCGACCGCAACGCACTGGCAATGCCCGCCGGAGACCAGCAGCAGCAGGTAGGGGAACCCCGCACCTCCCCCGACCAGCCCCGGCAGCCGGGCGGTGAGGGCATGCGCCTCGAGATGGTTGATGGCCAGGAACGGCACGCCGAGCGACAAGGCCAGCCCCTTTGCCAGGAAGCTGCCGACGATCAGGCCGCCGATCAGGCCCGGACCGGCACTCGCCGCCACCGCGCCCAGCGCGCCGGGTGCCAGGCCCGCCTCGGCCAGGGCGGAACGTACCAGCTCCGGCAGGTGTGCCAGGTGCGCGCGGGCCGCGATCTCCGGCACCACGCCGCCATGCTCGGCATGCCCGCTCTGGCTCAGCAGCCGTTCGGCCAGCACGGTGCCGTCGGCGGCAAGGATCGCGCACGCGGTCTCGTCGCAGGACGATTCGACGGCCAGCACCGGCGCCGGAACATGCCGGCCGGGATTTGCCCGCAGCCCCTCAGCCCCGCTCACGCTAGCACCTTCCCTTCCGCACGCGTCGGTAATAGGACACCTCGATGGGTCCAGAACAGCCGTCCTCCGCCCTGCAGAAGGTTGCCGCCGAGGCGCAGGCGCGCAAGGCCGGAGCTCCGCCGCAACTCCCCAGCCACACCCGCCAGCAACTGCCGCTGCGGGTCGGCACGCGCGGCTCGCCGCTTGCCCTGGTGCAGACCCGCGCCTTTCTCACCGTGCTGACCCGGTTCTGCCCGGTGCTGCGCGACATGAACGCCTTCCAGGAGCACGCGATCCGCACGACCGGCGACCAGGTGCAGGACCAGAGGCTGGCCGATATCGGCGGCAAGGGGCTGTTCGCCAAGGAGATCCACGAGGCGCTGCTCGACGGGCGGGTGGATTTCGCCGTCCACAGCCTCAAGGATCTGGAGACCACCCTGCCGCCCGGACTGGTGCTGGCCTGCACCCTGGCGCGCGAGGACGCACGCGACGTGCTGGTGCTCGGACCCGAATGCACGCCTCCCGATCCCGACGATCCCTACGCCAGCCTCGCGCAGGGTGCGGTGATCGGCACCGCCTCGGTCCGCCGCCAGGCGCAGCTGCTGCATGCGAGGCCAGACCTGCGCACCGTGCTGCTGCGCGGCAGCGTCCAGACCCGGCTGGACAAGGTCGCCTCGCGGCGGTGCGATGCCAGCCTGCTGGCCCTGGCCGGCCTGCGCCGGCTCGGCATGGAGGACCGTGCGGACATCATCCTCGACCCCGAGATCATGGTGCCGGCCGCCGGACAGGGGATCGTCGGCGTCACCGTGCGGGCCGGGGATGTCGGCCTGCGCGAACTGCTGGCGGCGATCGAGGACTTCAAGGCGCGCGCCGTGTCCACCGCCGAGCGGGCGCTGCTCGCCGAGCTCGACGGCTCCTGCCGCACGCCGATCGGCGGCCATGCGCAGCTCATCCCGGTGGTCGCCGGCGAGGAGCCGCAACTGCACCTCACCGGCCTGGTGGCCCGCGAGGACGGCTCGTTCCTGCTCAAGCGGGTGATCAGCGGAGCGCCCGCCGACGCCGAGCGCATCGGCCGCGAACTTGGCCGGTCGCTGCGCGCCGACAGCCCGTCCGGCCTGTTCGCCTGACGGTGCCGCAAGGCCGCGATACGCCAAGGCGGCACGTTCTGGTCACCCGTCCGCCGCCCGGCGCGGCGGAGACGCTGGATGCGGTCGGCGACGCCGGCTTCGTCGGCATCGCCTGCCCGGTGATGCGCATCATCGACCTGCCGCACGACCTGCCGCCGGCGCGGGAGGCGGGTGGGGTCCTGCTCACCAGCCGCCAGGCCCTGCCGGCGCTGGGTCGCGGCCTCGCGCGCGACCCGGCCTGGGCGTCGCTGCCGTTGTTCGCGGTGGGCGACCGCACGGCGCAGGCGGCGCGGCAGGCGGGCTTCACGAACGTGCGCAGCGCCAGCGGCGACGGCACCGCGCTGACAGCCCTGGTCGCCCGCGACCTCGCGCCCCGGCCGGGAGCCGAGCCGTGTCCGCCCCGATCTCTGCCGCTGCCTCGGGAGCCTGCCCCGCTGCTGCTGCCGGTCGGGCGCGGACAGGGCGAGGCGCTGGCGGCGGCACTGGGGGCTCGCGGCCTCGAGGTGCGCCGCGTCGAGGTCTATGCGCAGCAGGCGGAGACAGCGCTCGCGCCCCCGGCGGAGCAGGCGCTGCGCGCGCGCAGCGTCGCGGCCTGCCTGTTCTTTTCCGGCGAGACCGCGCGGCTGTTCACCAGCCTGTGCCGGCCGCCGCTGCCGGCAACCCTAGACGGCGTTCGCGCGCTCGCCATCAGCCATGCCGCCGCAGAACCGCTCGCCGGGCTACGCTGGGGCTCGGTCGAGATCGCCGCCCGTCCCGACGCCGCGTCGGTGCTGGCGCTGCTCGGCCCCGGCGGCCGCCACCATTCGGAGAACACGCCATGACCTACCTGCCGGACCCCGACCGTTACGAGCGCACGGCCTACCGCCGCTGCGGCCGCAGCGGCCTCGACCTGCCGCCGATCTCGCTCGGCCTGTGGCACAATTTCGGCGGCACGGACGTCTACGAGACCGGTCGCGCCGTGGTGCGCCGCGCCTTCGACCGGGGGGTGACACATTTCGATCTGGCCAACAATTACGGCCCGCCGCCGGGCTCGGCCGAGGAGAATTTCGGTCGCATGCTGGCGACCGACCTCAAGGCGCATCGCAACGAGCTGGTCATCTCCAGCAAGGCCGGCTGGCCGATGTGGAACGGGCCGTACGGCAATGGCGGGTCGCGCAAATACCTGGTCGCGAGCTGCGACGACAGCCTGCGCCGCATGGGGCTCGACTATGTCGACATCTTCTACTCGCACCGGCTCGACCCCAGCACGCCGCTCGAGGAGACGATGGGCGCCCTCGAGCAGATCGTGCGGCAGGGCAAGGCGCTCTATGTCGGCGTGTCCTCCTACTCGCCGGAGATGACCCGCAAGGCGGCGGCGATCCTGCAGTCGATGGGGATCAAGCTGCTGATCCACCAGCCCTCCTATTCGATGGTCAACCGCTGGATCGAGACCAGCCTGCTGGACACGCTCGCCGAGCTCGGTGTCGGCTGCATCGCCTTCTCGCCGCTCGGCCAGGGCCTGCTGACCACGAAATATCTCGGCGGCGTTCCGGAGGGCTCGCGCGCCGCCAAGGGCAGCTCATTCTCGCCGGAGCTGCTGACCGAGGACGTGCTGACCCGGGTGCGGACGCTCGACCAGATCGCGCGCCGGCGCGGGCAGAGCCTCGCCCAGATGGCCATCGCCTGGGCGCTGCGCGACGGGCGGGTGACCTCGGCGCTGATCGGCGCGCGTTCGGTCGACCAGCTCGACGACAGCCTCGACGCGCTGAACCACACGGGTTTCACCACCGACGAGCTGGCCGAGATCGATCTCTACGCGGTGGAAAGCGGCATCGATCTGTGGCGCCGCTCGTCGAGCGCTGCGAGCGAGCACAGCTAGCGCCGCAGCCGGTTCGTCGCTTCATCCGATCGGACGATGCCGTCCGACCGGATGGTGCCGTACGGTTGACTTGACGCTCGGGCCGCACCCCATAGATTTAGCCGATCTCTTAAATTGGACGCCGCCCGCATGTCTTCCGACAAAGAGCCCGGCCCGCAAGCAGCGTCTCGTAACGGACAAACCGGTTCGGCCGAGGTGATCCAGCTGCCGCTGGATCCGCAGGTCCGCCTGCGCGCCTCGTTGCGCATGCTGCAGACCCGTCTGGAGCAGCAGCAGGAAAGCATGCAGGCGTGGCGCGACTCCCTCTTGCGGCTCGGCACCTCGCTGCGCGAGCTGTCCCGTGAGGCCCAGCTCTGCCACGACCGCTTCGCCGCCATCGGCACCACGGCCCCGTCCGCCGAGATCACCGCGGCTGCGGCCCCGTCCGCCGGCTAGGGCACGCCCGGTCCAGCCGGACCGGGTGCTCCACGTCGTCGCGACGCGAGCAGCACTCATTCTGTTGGACGGTTTGCGTCTGATCGGGTGCTGGTCTCGGCTCCCCGTGCCCGGCCGGGCACAGACCCGACAGCCGGCCCTCCCCTGATCTGAGCCTGCGACGGCGAGCGTCAGCTCCGTCGCCCGTGATCGGGGTCGCCAGCCCTGGCCGCCCGCGGCCCAGGCGGCTCTTCCGGTCAGGTGAACGCCCAACCTTCGCCCGCCGCTTCCGTCGCGCCGTCTGCCCGGGCGTCGCCATGTGCCGCCATCGTGACATCACGTGCGTTGACCCGCATGTAGCTCGGGCTACATAACTGTTTGCTAACCACGGGGTCGATGTGAGCGACGACATCCTGCGTCCAGGCCTGACCGACTATCCCGACACCGCCGGCGCCGGCATCGTTCTCGACCGCGAGGACCTGCTGCGCGCGCGCGACCGCGCCCGGGTGCTGGACAGCCGGACGGCGGGGCGCAGGTTCCGTCTGCTGTGGCTGCTGGCCGGACCCGGCGTGCTGGTGATGCTGGGCGAGAATGACGGCCCGAGCATGGTGTCGTACGCGACCACCGGTGCCAGCTACGGGATCGGCTTCTTCGTTCCGTTCATCCTGCTCACCTTCGTCATGGCGTTCGTCGTGCAGGAGATGACGGTGCGTCTCGGTGCCGCGACCCATCGCGGCCATGCCGAGCTGATCTTCCAGCGCTTCGGCCCGTTCTGGGGCTGGTTCGCGATGGGCGACCTGGTGTTCGGCAACGTGCTGACGCTGGTGACCGAATTCATCGCCATCCAGGCGGGCGGGCTTTATTTCGGCCTCCGGCCGGTGATCTCGGTGGCGGGCGGCGTCGTGCTGGTCGCCGCCTCGCTGGCACTGCGCCGTTACGCAACCTGGGAGCGGGCCGTGATGGGGCTCGCGGCCTTCAACCTGCTGTTCATCCCGGCAGCACTTTACGCCCATCCGAGCGGTGCCGCCCTGATCCATGCGGTCGCCAGCTGGGGCCCGCTGCCCACAGCCGTGGGGGCCGGTTTCGTGTCCCTGCTGCTGGCCAATATCGGCGCGACGGTGACCCCCTGGATGATCTTCTTCCAGCAGAGCGCGGTGGTGGACAAGGGGCTCACCCGGGCCGATCTGGTCCAGGGACGCCTCGACACCGCGATCGGCGCGGGCGTGGCCGCCATCGCCGCCATCGCCACCGTCGTTGCCGCGTCCCCCTTGTTCGCCCACCATGTCGACGTCTCGAGCTTCGAAAGCGGTGCCGATTTCGCCACCGCCCTGCGCCCATTGATCGGCGGCCCAGGCGCCACCCTGTTCGCGCTCGGCCTGGTCGAGGCAGGGCTGGTCGCCGCGATGACCATCTCCACCAGCTCGTCCTACGCGCTAGCCGAGACCCTGTCCGCGCGGCACAGCCTCAACCTCGATTTCGCCCGCGGCCGGCTGTTCTACGGTGCCGCCGCGCTGTCGATGGTGGTGGCGGCGTCCATCGTGCTGATCCCCGGCGCGCCGCTGGTCGCCATGACGCTGAGCGTGAACATCATCGCCACTCTGCTGATGGCACCGGCCCTGCTGTTCCTGCTGTTGCTGGTCAATGACCGCGAGATCATGGGCTCGCTGGCCAACACCCGCGCCGCCAACCTGGCCGGCGGGACGATCGTCATCGCCATATCACTGGTCGGCGCCTTCTACGGCGTCATCACCGTGTTCCCGGCGCTGCTGGGCAAGTGAGGCGGGGCATGGGCGTTGAGCGGGAGCCGATGGACGTGCTGGAGCCCGACCAGATCTCCTCGGTCGCCATGCGGCCGCTGCCGCGCCGCACCCTTGGGCGGGGCACGCTCACCCTCCTGCTGGCACTCCGCGTCTACGTGCTGGTCGCCATCCCGATCGTCGCCTACGCCTTCGTCCGGGCGCTGCTGTCCGCGCACTGAACGCTGCGGACAAGCCCGGGCGCGCTCAGCTCGCGTCGGCGCCGCTGCCCGGGCCGGTGATGCCCGAGCGGTCCGGCGCGTCCGAGCCCGGCTCCACCGTGCGGCTGATCGCCGCCACCGCCGCGTCCCCGCCGCCATCGGCCGCGTCGCGCCGTGCCGCCTGCCGCCCGGGGTCGCGCGGTCCGGTGCTTGCGCGGCTTTCGAGCAGCGCGTCCTCCACCGCCTGCGGGTCGGTCCGGGTCGCCTCGTCCATCAGCCGCTCGGCCTCCTCGGTGCGTCCCTCGCGCTCGGCGCGCCCGGCGGCATCGACCAGCCGCCGCGCGGTGCCGTGCTTGCCTTCGCCGAAACTCTCCGGCTGCTGGATGTCGGCCATGGCTGCGTCCTTCCGTGTGCTTGCGCGCTCGGTCTTCAACCGCTCGCACCGGGGACGGTTGCCGCGCCGGCGCCAGGGCCACAGCCAGAGCCAGAGCCAGAGCTTGGGCCAGCAGGCAGGACCAGGGGCGCGATCGCGTTGGCCGCTTGGCTGAGGCGCCAGAACGCTTCCGCGACCGGTCCGGGCAGGCCATGGGCAGGGCGGATCAGGCAGATCTCGACCGGGATGTCCGCCAGGGGCTGGCGCACCAGCCGGCCGCTCGCCAGGTCCGCGCCTACCAGGCTTTCCGGCAGCCAGGCAACGCCGCCGCCGCTGCGCGCCACCGAATGCAGCACCTGGGCGAGATGGGAGGTGAGTGCCGGCTCCGGTGGCTCGCGCCCGGCGGCGCGCACGATCTGGCCCAGCCCGGACTCGGCGCTGTAGGCCAGGGCAGGGGCATCGGCACCCGCTCCGGCAGCCGCCACCGCGCACAGGCGGTCGACGCCCACCGCCAGCCGGATGTAGTCCGGCCCCGCCAGGCCGCCGGGCGCCTGCGCCGTGCGATGGCAGAGCAGGAACTCGACCTCGCCGCGACGCATCAGCCGCTCGCAGGCGAGCAGGCTGTCCGACACCAGATGCACCCTCGGCTGTGCCGCGCCGAATTCCAGCGAGCGCAGCCAGTGCGGCACGAAGCCCACCGAAAGCACGTGGGTAGCGGCCAGGCGCAGCGTGCCGGTGGCGGCGCCAGACTGCGTGCGCAGCCGCTCCAGCCGGCGCAGCACCTCGCCCGCCACCGGCAGCAGCCGGCCGCCCGCCTCGGTCAGCACCACCGGCTGCGCGTGGCGGTCGAACAGGGCAGCTCCCATCCAGGCTTCGAGCGACTGGATCCGGCGGCTGAAAGCCGGCTGGGTCACGTGCCGCCGATCCGCGGCGCGCCCGAAATGGCCTTCCTCGACGAGTGCGAGGAAATCCTCGAGCCAGCTCAGCTCCACGCCTGTCCTCCCCTGTCCGCCGGCCGTGGCCTGCCATGCCGACCTGAGCGCCGCCCGATACGGTTGCCGCATCGCCCGATACCGGATCGGCATTGGCCGCCGGCGCGTCGCTGTCCTAGTGCGTCGGCCGCGAGCCGGTGCCTGGGCCCGCGCCGGCGGGAGGGCCTCATGCGCATCATCGACATTCGCGAAATCACCCAGCCGATCGCCTCCCCGATCCGCAACGCCTATATCGACTTTTCCAGGATGACCACGAGCCTGGTGGCGGTGGTCACCGACGTCGTGCGCGACGGCCGGCGGGTGGTGGGCTACGGCTTCAACTCCAACGGCCGCTACGGCCAGGGCGGCCTGATCCGCGAGCGTTTCGCCGGCCGCATCCTCGAGGCTGAGCCTGCCAGCCTGCTGAGCGAGGCGGGTGACAATCTCGATCCCGACCGCATCTGGGCGGCGATGATGCGCAACGAGAAGCCGGGCGGCCACGGCGAACGCTCGGTGGCGGTCGGCACCATCGACATGGCGGTGTGGGACGCCGTGGCCAAGATCGCGGGCCAGCCGCTGTTCCGCCTGCTCGCCGCGCGGCACGGGCGGCAGGCCGACCCGCGCGTCTTCGTCTATGCCGCGGGCGGCTACTACTATCCGGGCAAGGACCTGGCGGCGCTGCGCGGCGAGATGCGCTCCTATCTCGATCGCGGCTACAGCGTGGTGAAGATGAAGATCGGCGGGGCGGACATCGCCGAGGACCGGCGCCGGATCGAGGCGGTGCTGGCCGAGATCGGCCCCGCCCGGCTGGCGGTCGACGCCAACGGCCGCTTCGACCTCGAGACCGCCATCGCCTACGCCCGCATGCTGCGCGACTATCCGCTGTTCTGGTACGAGGAGGCGGGCGACCCGCTCGATTACGCGCTGCAGGCAGCCCTTGGCGGCTTCTATCCCGGCCCGATGGCGACCGGCGAGAACCTGTTCAGCCACCAGGACGCGCGCAACCTGCTGCGCTACGGCGGCCTGCGGCCCGATCGCGACTGGCTGCAGTTCGATTGCGCGCTGTCCTACGGATTGTGCGAGTACCAGCGCACACTGGCAGTGCTGGACGAGGCCGGCTGGTCGCCCAGCCGCTGCGTGCCGCATGGCGGCCACCAGATGTCGCTCAACATCGCAGCCGGCCTCGGGCTTGGCGGCAACGAGAGCTACCCCGACCTGTTCCAGCCCTATGGGGGCTTCCCGGACGGCGTGCGGGTGGAGGACAGCCACATCGTCATGCCCGAGCTTCCCGGCATCGGCTTCGAGGGCAAGGGCGACCTGATCGGTGTGATGCGCGAGCTCGCGGAGTAGCGGGCATGCTCGCCGCGCCGGAGCTGCGCGCCAAGCGCCGGCTGCGGCTCGGGCCGCTCTGGCTGCAGGTGCTGGCCGGCCTCGTGCTCGGCATCGCGCTCGGCGTCGCCGCCCCGCACCTCGCGGTGGCGATGCGCCCGCTCAGCGACGGCTTCATCCGGCTGATCCGCACCGTGCTCGCCCCGATCGTGTTCGCCACCGTGGTGCTGGGCATCGCGCGCATGGGCAACCTGCGCGAGGTCGGCCGCATCGGCCTCAAGGCGCTCGTCTATTTCGAGCTGGTCTCGACCCTGTCGCTGCTCCTCAGCCTCGCCGCCGCCGACCTGCTCCGCCCCGGTGCGGGCATGCACGTGGATCCGCACCGGCTCGACGCGGGCGCGATCTCCGCCTATGCGGCCACCGCCCAGCATCACGGCGCGGTGGCCTTCCTGCTTGGCATCATTCCCGACAGCCTGGCCGGCGCCTTCGTGTCGGGCAACATGCTGCAGGTGATCCTGATCGGCGTGCTGCTCGGCGTGGCGCTGGTGCCGCTCGGCAGCCGCGCGGCACCCCTGCTGGGGCTGCTCGATAGCCTGCTCGCCGGCCTGTTCGGCATCGTGCGGCTGATCATGGCGCTCGCCCCGCTCGGCACGTTCGGCGCCATCGCCTTCACCATCGGCCGCTACGGGGCGGCGAGCCTGCTGCCGCTGCTGCGCTTCACCCTCGAGGTCTGGGCGGTGTGCGCGGGCTTCGTGCTGGTCGTGCTCGGGGTCATCGCCCGGCTGGCGGGCTTCAGCCTGTGGCGCCTGCTGCGCCACCTGCGCACCGAGCTTCTCATCACCCTCGGCACCTCGTCGTCCGAGGCGGTGCTGGCGCCGCTGATGCTCAAGCTCGAACGCCTGGGCTGCACGCGCGAGGTGGTGGGCCTGGTGGTGCCGGCCGGCTACAGCTTCAATGCCGACGGCACCGCGATCTATCTCGGCATGAGCGCCCTGTTCATCGCCCAGGCCACCGGCACCGACCTGTCGCTGTCCCAGCAGCTCGTGGTGCTGCTGGTGCTGATGCTCACCTCAAAGGGCTCGGCCGGCGTCGCGGGCGCGGGCTTCGTGACCCTGGCCGCGACGCTGTCCGCCATGCACCGGATCCCGCTCGCCGGCCTCGTGCTGCTGCTCGGCGTCGACCGCTTCACCAACGCGGCCCGGGCGGCCACCAACGTGGTGGGCAACGCGGTCGCCACTCTGGTGGTCGCCCGCTCCGAAGGCGCCCTCGACAGCGCCGGGCTGCGCGCCGGGCTGGACCGGCCGCCGGCAGGCTGAGCGCCGCCGGGCGGGGCGTGGCTGGACGGGGCGCGGCCGGATCCTCATATCTGTCCGTGTCATGCTGTCCCCCGGCGCCCTTGTCCGCTGCCTGTCCTGCGCCGTCCCGCTGACCCTGTTCTGCTTGTCCGCGCTTTGCCTGTCCGGCTGCGGACCGTCGCGCGCCGCACCGCTGCCCTCGCACGAGACGCGGCTGCAATCGCAGGGCGTGCCGGTGACCAGCCTCGACTACGACGCGCGGGTGTTCTTCGACACCGACCGCGACCGGCCGCGGCCGGAAGCCGACGGCGTGCTCGATGCCCTGGCCGCGCGCCTGCGTGCCGCACACCCGGCCGAGCACGTCGCCGTGGTCGGCCATGCCGACGCGACCGGCACGGACGCCTACAACATGCAGCTCTCCCGCAGGCGGGCCGAGGCGGTGGTCCGCGCCCTTGTCGCGCGCGGTGTGGCGGCCTCGTCGCTGGAGGCCGTGGCGGTGGGCAAGCGACAGCCGGCCGCCTCCGATGCCGATCCGGCGGGGCGCGCCCGCAACCGCCGGGTGGAGTTCCTGATCTCGCCGAGCCTGGCCGCGATCGACCGGATCATCGCCGAGCGGCCGGAACGGCTCGTCCTGCGGGTGCGTCATCCTCCCGCCCTGCGCATCGAGCCGCGCGCGCCCGAGCCGGTGTCGCGCGCGCCACTCGGGCCGGATGTATCGTATTAGCCGGCGCGGCCGGGCCGGGTCGGCATCCCGCGGTCCGGCCTGAGCCCGCCCGCGCGCGCGCCTTGGAGGTTTTCGCCGATGGTCTTCTCCCGCGCCAACACGGCCGATGCCGGCGGCGCCGCCGAACTGCAGGGCGCGCTCCAGCAGGCCCTGCAGTTCAGCCCGGCACGTGCCCGCGCGCTGCTGCTGCCGCCCGGCGCGATCGCGCAGGCGGCCGGCGACGAGGCGGCGCGCGGACCGGTCGCGACCGACGCGCGCGGCTTCACCCCCGGCATGCGCGTGGCCCTGCTCGAGCCCGCCCGCGCCCTGCTGTCGGAGTGGGCACAGGCGCGCGCGCCGTTCGACAGGCGGCTGCAGCCGTTTCGCGAGCGGCTGGAAGCGGCCGAGCGGCTGGCCGCCGAGACCGACCTCCTGCGCGGCCGGAAGGACGAGGACATCGCCCAGGTCGAGCGCGAGGCGCAGCAGAGCCACGCCTACCGCGAGCGCAAGGCCGCGTTCGAGCGGGCCGATGCGCGGCTCGCACGCTACAGCGAGGCGAACGGCAACCGCACGGCCAACATGTCCGCGCGCCACCCGGTCTACCTGCTCGCCCTGCTCTGCGTCGGCATCACCGAGTGGCTGATCAACTACACGACCTTCCTGCTGTTCTTCGGCGTGCCCGCGATCGCCGCCGGCACGACGCTGATCCTCGCCGTCCTGCTCGCCTTCGCCTCGCACGGCCACGGCATGCTGCTCAAGCAATGGAGTCACCGCTTCGGCCACCATGCCGAGCGGATCCAGCGGATCGCCGACTGGCGGCTGCTGTTCCTCGCCAGCCTGTCGCTGCTCGTCGTGCTCGGTGCTGCCGGCGGCTCGCGCGACATCGCCGCCCTCGATGTCATGCGCGCCCAGTCCGGCCCGAACATTCTCGGCCCCGACGTGGTGGTGCACAGCGATCCCACGGTGGAGGTGCTGCTGTCGCTGTTCGCCAATATCGGCGCCTGGCTGGTCGGCATCTTCTTCGCCTATGTCTGCCACGACATCGATCCGGAGTTCACCGACGCCACCGCCCAGCGGCGCACCGCTTGGCGTCGCTTCCATCGCCAGCGCCGGCGCTACGACGCACGCATCCAGCAGATCGAGGCGAAAAGTGCCCGCACGCTGCGCGAGACCGAGACCGCCGCCCGCGCGCGGCTCGACGCGGTCGCACCGCACAAGGCGATGCTCGACCAGATCGAGGCGCATGACCGGGCGGTGCGCGACGCGGTGGTCGCGGCCGTGCGCGGCAATGCCGAGCGCTACCGGGCCGCACTCTCCGAGGCGCGGGTGACCGGCACCGCACTGGCTGTGCCGCTCACGCCCGGCGAGCCGCCACCGCCGCCGGCGCCGGTCAGCGTCAACCGCGCCCTGCTGCTCGAGCTGGAGGGCTCGGCATGACGCCCTTCGGCCGCCTGCTGCTGGCAAGCTGCGCCTGCCTTCCGCTGCTTGCCGCCCCCGTCGCGGCGCGGGCCGCCTTGTTCGGCCGCGAAGGGCTCGATCCGTTCTTCTGCAAGATGCCGAGCGTGCGCCAGACGGTGGTCTATGTCGACGACACGATGATGGTCGACGGCCAGACCGACTGGGCGCGCAAGCTGGCTGGCAAGCTGCGCGCCTCGCTCGCCCCGGGGGAGCGGGTCACGCTTGTCCGTCTCAGCCCGACGACCGGCCAGAGCAGCGAGCTCTGGTCCGGCTGCTGGCCAGGCTACAGCGCGGCACAGCGGGCTGATTTCTCGGGGCGCAGCTTCCTCTTCAGCCGCAATCCGCTCACCGACCTGGCCGACCAGCAGAAATACTTCCTGGGCGATCTCGGCCAGGCGCTGACCGCCATCTACGAGAGCGCCAGACGCAGCCCGGACGCGGTGGCGGTCGATGCTGGCCATCCGCCACGCAAGGAACTGATCCGCGCACTCGCCTCCGACGAGGGCCGGTTCGCGGCAAGCCGGGTGACGGTGCGCGCCATCCTCTATTCCGACATGGCCGAGAACAGCGATCTCGGCTCGGTATTCTCGGGCACCGCGCCCGATGATCTCGGCCACCGGCTGGGCACCTGGCTGCGGCGCGGCGTGTTCTATGCCTTCGGCTCGGGCGCGGACGTGACCGGCGACGTGCGGTTTCCCGAGCAGGCGCGCGCCTTCTGGCTCACCGTCCTGCACGGCATGGCGGCGACGCTCGACGGGATCGGCTCGGACCTCAACGTGCCCAACCTGATCCCGGTCGCGGCCCACGACTACCCGGTGCTGCTCGACATCGACCGCCAGGAGCTGGAAGGACGGATCTCGCTGCTCACCGATGACGAGGGCGACCTGGTCGACAGCTGGATCGGCATCTCGCGCCTGGGCAGCACCGGGCTGGACGGGACGTTCCGATGCGCCCACGCGCGCTGCCGCCTGGAGGCCGCCACCGACACGGGGCTGGCCACCAACGCGGCGAGCGAGCAGCTCGTCCTCCAGGGGCCGGCCTCGGGTCCGCTGAGCGGCCAGCTCGGCGTGCGGGCGCAGGGGATGAGCTTTCCGCTGCATACCGAGGATTGAAGCGGCGGCAAGGCCGGCGGCCGTGCCGCCGGGAGACGGGCCTCGGCGGTTGAGAGGCCTCAGGCGTGGCCGGCCTGTGTGGAGACCTGGGCGGCGTTGCTGGCCCGCTTGGCCTGCCAGAGGCTGACGAAATCGATCGGCTGCAGCACCACCGGCGGGAAGCCGCCGTCGCGGGTGACCTCGCTGATGATGTTGCGCGCGTAGGGGAAGATCAGCCGTGGCACCTCGACCAGCAGGATCGGCTCGACCATCTGCTCGGGCGCGTTGGCCAGTGTGACGATGGCGGCATAGGCCAGCTCGGCGATGAACACGGTGCGGCCTGCCGCTCCTTCCGTCTGCGGCGGCTCGGTCGCCTCGGCCCTGATCGCCAGCACGATCTCGAACACCTGCTGCTCCTGCTGCAGCCGGTTGGCCTGCACGTCGATGTTGACCGCGATATTGGGGTTGGCGCGCAGCGAGGCGAAGATCTCGGCGCCGGCCGGCACCTCGAACGACAGGTCCTTGGTGTATTGCAGGTTCATCGTCAGCGGCAGCGCCGGCGGCTGGTTGGGCGAGGCGGTGTCGGACATGGGGATCTCCTGCGGGAGCTTGGGGGCGATTCCTGAGGCCCGGCGGTGCCCGCCCGGGCAAAGGCGCCAACCTCTGGAGCAGGCCAACCTCTAGAGCAGGATCGGCAGCCGCGCAAAGATCAACGATCGGCAGCCGTGCGCGCAGATCGGCGTGCCCCCGACCGGGGCAGGCGGGCAGCCGTTCGTCGCCGGTGGCGCGGCCGGACGCGCCCTCCGCCGGGTGCGGGCTGACGCGGCGCCCGCAGCGAGGTCCGATGCGTCCCCCGGGTGCTGGCCGATGCGACGTTGTCGCCCGGCCGGCGAAACCCTATGTCAAGCGGGCCCACCCCGGCCGCGCCAACAGCGCCGCGCGGGCGGGCCCAGACAACGGGTAGCGCACGTCATGGATCTCACCGCCGGCCATTTCCCGGTCGATCTCGTCCTGTTCGGCATGATCGCCGCCTTTCTTGTGCTGAGGCTGCGCGGGATCCTCGGCAAGCAGGTCGGGCTCGAGCGACGCGCGGCCCCCGGCGACGTGCCCCGCCGCCCGGGCGCGCCGGTCATCGAGGGCCGGGCCGAGCCACCGGTCCAGCCCGAGCGGCCGCTGCCCGACCCGTCCGGTCCGGTGGGCATCAAGCTCGCCCGGATCCGCGAGCGCGATCCGGCCTTCGACGCGCAGAACTTCCTGCGCGGCGCCGAGACCGCCTTCCGCCGGATCGTCCAGGCCTTCGCTGTCGGCGACCGCAGCGCGCTTCGCACCAGCCTTACCGACAGCGCGTTCCGCGCCTTCGACGCCGCGATCACAGCGCGCGAGGCGGCCGGCGAGACGCAGCGCGCCGAGATCCGGCAGGTGCTTGGCGCGAGCATCACCGATGCCGCGCTGTCCGAGCGAGACGGAACCTGGCAGGCCAGCATCGACGTCCGGTTCGTGTCCGACCAGGTCAATGTCGTGCTCGGCCGTGACGGCCAGCCGGTCACCGGCACCGATGCTACGACCGAGATCACCGATCTGTGGACCTTCGAGCGCGCGCTCGAGCCCGGTGGGCCGAGCTGGCGCCTGGCGGACGCCCGACACAGCTAGACCGGCGTGACAGCTTCTGCCGCTGCGGGATCGCTCCCGTGGCGACCGTCCGGCCGTGGACGCCGCCGCGCCGCCTCCAGGCGTCACCTCCTGCGCACCACGCTGCTCGGCCTGCTGGCCCTGGCCGGATGCGAGCCGGTACCAGGTGCCAGCCCGCTCACCGGCCCGGGCTACGGTCCGCCGCAGGCGAGAGCGGCTGCGGGCGCCGCCCCGGACAGCGCGACACCGGACGGTGCCGCCGAGGGAGCACCCGCCCGCGCTACCGGTGCCGCAAGCCTGTCGCTGCGTCCCGTTGCCTATGCGAGCCTGCCCGGCTGGAGCGACGACCGCATCGCCACCCTGCTGCCCGCCCTGCTCGACCAGTGCCGCCGCCTGGCGGTGCTGCCGGAGGACGCCTCGCTGGGTGGCGCGCCGGGAACGGTCGGCCAGGGCAGGACTCCGGCGGACTGGCAGCCGTTCTGCGGTGCCCTGCAATGGGTCCGTCCGGGCGACGAGGCGCATCTGCGCCGGGCGATCGAGGCTTGGCTGCAGCCGTACGAGGTTTCCACCGACGGCAACCCGCGCGCTCGCTTCGGCGGCTATTTCGAGCCGGAATTCCCCGGCACGCTGTTCAGCGACGTGGCCCACACCGTTCCCGTCTACCGACGTCCGGCCGACCTGGTGACCGAGCGTGCGGCCGGCGGGCCGGGCAGCGCGCCGGAGACCTTCACCGGGCGCATGCAGGACGGCCGCCTGGTGCCCTACTGGACGCGGGCGCAGATCGATCGCGGGGCGCTGGCCGGCGAGGGGCTCGCTTTGGTCTGGCTGCGCGATCCGGTCGACCTGTTCTCGCTGCAACTGCAGGGCGCCGGCCGGGTGCGGCTGGCCAGCGGGCAGATCGTCCGGCTGGGCTTCGACGGCACCAACGGCTCACCCTACGTGCCGCTCGGCCGCGTGCTGGTCCATGACGGGCAGATGGCCGCCTCGGACGTCAACCTGCACACGATCCGCGCCTGGCTGGAGGCGCATCCGGCCGAGGTGCAATCGATCATCGAGCAGAACCCGAACTACGTCTTCTTCCGGGTGGTGAGCAACCTGCGCCCCGACCAGGGGCCGCTCGGCGCCCTGCAGCTCCCGCTCACGCCGCTGCGCTCGCTGGCGGTCGACCGCAGCTTCCTGCCGCTCGGCGCGCCGGTGTGGGTCGATACCGAGCTGCCGGACGGCGCGCACCTGCAGCGGCTGATGCTGGCGCAGGATCTCGGCACGGACATCGACCGCCCGACCGGTGCGGACCTGTTCTTCGGCTGGGGCGAGGCGGCAGCGCGCGAGGCAGGCTCGATGCGCGGCGCCGGACGCATGACGGTGCTGCTGCCGCGACCGCCACGCCGCTAGGCATGCGTCCGGCCGGGCAGAGGCGCCTGGCCGCCCGGGCGTGGCCCACGCTGCACGACCCGGAGCCGCCCTCCGATCCCCGCTGGGCTGCAGACATGCCGCTGTCGCGCCAGAGCACCAGGATGCGGGCGGCCGCGTGAGACACACCCGGCAGATTTTCGTCCCCGACGGGCAGCGTGCTCTGGCCTGCGACCGTCCGGGCTGGCGATACTCGCGCCATGACGTCGAGTCCCACACCGCTCAGCGCCCCCGCCGCCGGTTCGGCGCCCGGTCCAGGCACCGGCCTTTCCGCCCGACCGGGTCAAGGGGCGGGGCGGGCGGCGGTTGCGGACGGGGTGCGGCCGGCGCCGAGCCGGATCTATCGCCACACGGTCGGCCGCCATCAGATCTATCGCGGCGATTGCCTGCGCGTGCTGGGGCGGCTCGCGCCGGCCAGCGTCGACGTCGTCATCACCTCGCCGCCCTATAATCTTGGCCTGAGATACGGCATCTATAACGATCGTCGCGGCGAGGCGGAGTATCTCGACTGGTTCATGACCATCGCGGAGGCCATCAAGCGGGTGCTGCGCCCGGACGGCTCGTTCTTTCTCAACCTCACCGGATCGAGCAAGCGGCCGTGGCTGCCGTTCGAGCTGATGGTGCGGCTGCGTGGCATGTTCCACCTGCAAAACCACATCACCTGGGTGAAGTCGATCTCCGTCGGCGACGATTCGGTGGGCCATTTCAAGCCCGTGCGCTCGGAGCGCTTCCTGCACCACAACCACGAGCACCTGTTCCACCTCACGCACGACGGCACCGTGCGGCTGCAGCGGCTGGCGGTGGGCGTCCCGTTCAAGGACAAGAGCAACATCGCCCGCCGCCGCCATGAGCACGATCTGCGCTGCCGCGGCGACACCTGGTTCATCCCCTATTCGACCGTCCAGGCGCGGGCCGAGAAGTTCAACCATCCGGCGGCCTTTCCGGTGATGCTGCCAAGCATGTGCCTGCGCCTGCACGGCAAGCCCGACGCGCTGGTGCTCGACCCGTTCCTGGGCAGCGGCAGCAGCCTGGTCGCTGCCGAGGCCGAGGGGATGCGCGGGATCGGCATCGAGATCGACGCGACCTATGTCGCAGCCGCCCGGCGGCGGCTGCGTGACAGCCTGTGTCCCGGAACGCCCGTCGCGGCGCCCTCGCAGCCGCCCGCCCAGTCGCCTGCCCAGTCGCCCGCTGACCCGCCCGGCGAAAGGGCGGGCGAGATGGCGGCGGGAGCTTGCGCCGCGCTGCCTCCCGGGCCGGGCGCGGATCAGCCCGCGCCGGTTGCCGGCCCAATGCCAGCCCCGCCCACGCCAGCCCCGCCCACGCTAGCCCCGCCCGCGCCAGCCCTGGCTCAGGAGCCTGCTCCGCTTCCCGGCGCCGCTCTGGTGCCAGGGCCAGCTCCGGGGCGAGCCCCGGCACCAGCTCCGCTTCTGGTGCCCGGGCTGGCTGCTTCCGGCGCCCGCTGAGCGGTTGCCCGGCGGCCCGACGGTTGAGGCGATGAGCGCCGCCTGGTCGCAGCCGGGGATATTCCTCGCCGGAGCGTGGCGCGGTGTCGCCGCGACCCTCGGCGCGCTGGCGCTCGCCGGACTGCTCGGCGGCTGCATGGTCGGTCCCGACTTCCACCGCCCGCGACTCGCCCCCCCCCCCGCCCCCCCCCCCCCAAACAAACCACCGCCCGCCCCCGCCCCCCCCCACGGCGGGGGCCGGGGCGGG
>Ga0080006_1170134_pt1 | contig 32958 bp, 22 predicted proteins | sample RS3BMetagenome_FD_69209 | JGI IMG/M metagenome (GOLD analysis project Ga0080006, IMG submission 69209) | Ferric oxide microbial mat and aquatic microbial communities from Rainbow Spring, Yellowstone National Park, USA - RS3B (SPADES... ...
GTCCATCAAGCGCATGTACCGGGCGACGAACTAAGCGTTTGTCGCGCCACCGGGCGGCGATCGGAGGAATAGGTTTGAAGGACATACGGGAACACCTGACCATGCCATAGTGTCGCTGCTGCAAAGGATGCACCAAGGCTGTATACGAGAAAGAGTCGTAGATCGCAACATTTGCCTTTACACGAAACGCGTTTGCAACAGCCGGAAACAGGGAAATCGGGACTTGAGTGCTGCCTTCATTATCCTCCGAATATTGACAACGAATCTGATGTGAAAGGGCATGCCATCATTTTTAAACCCCGAGATGAGAGCGTGTAAAAGGAACCAGCCAAGGAACACAAACCGTAAAGACTGGTTTAAATGATAATTGGAACACAGTGCAGAACACTAGTTTGCGCACTTGTTGTACAGGCCTTTTCCGCTTCATTCCGACAGCGGTGCAGCTAGGTTTGCCCCAGTTCTATATACGACATCCAATCCATGTATCGAGCTCCAGGCCTCTACATGCTGGATGGAAGCGCTCGCGCCTCACCGGATCGACCCACCTTCGTGTATACCAAATAAAACGGCTGACTGCTGCCGCGCGCATAACCCGGCGGCAGCGGCAATTTCAGAGAACTGATCGGGCGCGGGAACTCTATGATATCAAGGTCGTGTGGGCTGCGTTCCATGATTCTTCTCGATGGCGCAAAAGGCACTGTTCGATTCAGACGATCATCCATGTCCTGCGATGCTCCATCGAAAACCAAAACCTCTGGGTGCATTAGCGGCCGGCTCCTTCGGCAGGAGCAACAATCCCGAGTGCCTCGTTCATCTCCGGTGTGCGTTCATACTCCTCGATTTCTAGCTGGGGATCAACATTCGGAGCACAAGGATTCTGAATGTAACTATTACCGAGCGGATCGTCTAAAATGAGATCGAACTGAGGATTCGGTGCGTCGAGCAGCATATCAAGCTGACGAAGAAAATCTTGGAAGCGCTCCTGCTGCTGTCGAACCTCGTCGGGCTTGAAGTCCTCGCTCTGTACAAATCGACGCAAGTCCCCGAGAGCCTCCCGTGCGTCTCGCACAATGCCCTCTACGGTGGTGAATTTGGAGCCCAGTGTGCCCGGCTCTAATTCGAGATGCACTTGCGGTATCACCAGTCGCGCCGTGTCTGACTTGATGAGATCTCGCGAAAAGTCCTCGCGACTCTGCACATGCAGCGTGATCCGTTGACCCTTTTCAGCACAATGGCCGCTCGGTTTCACTTCTGTAGATTTGAACCCACAGTGCTCACAGGTAAATGCAATGAGTAGAATATCGCGGAAATGTGGAATGTTGGTTTCGTGAATGCGATTTTCTCCCATTTTTCCGCAAGCGGGACATTCTGTGGAGATTCGAAGCACTTCTCTACGAGAGAAATCAGGTGCGGCGTCGCGTGTACTTGCTGCATCGTCCACTGCCGTGAGCTGGCCGTCCGCGCTGGCGTGATCGAAGGTGCGCGAGGTCCGTCCATTGAGTTCAGCATCCTCATCCACACTGAGACCCAAACGAACATTCATTTCATGCGTCCGTGGGTACCGCCTCATAGTCCCAGAGCTACAGGGTTTGCCATCTGCGTCCAGAATATCCAAAAACGAGTTGCCTGCGGGGTCGTCGACGATGATGTGGAAACCCTCGCCGTCGACGGCGAACGCTTCAAGTCTGGAAACGACGACGCGGAGTTTCCCTGCTTCGTCCTCGCTTAACTTGTCACACTCGTTCACATAACTTCTAAGATCGTCTACCATCTGGGTAACCAGGCCCTCGACAGTGGTAAAACGCCCACGGCCGCTAGCTGGTGCCTCGAGCTCCAGTTCGGGCACGCGCACCGAAGCGTACGCCGACAACACTACTGTTCGTTGAAGATCAGCTGGCGTCCGTACCGCCAGTTCGTAGCAAACCCCAGTTTCACCTATTTCCGCAGTTTCTTGAACGCCGCTGTCTCGCCAGCCACAGTTTGGACAGTTGAAAGAGGACACAAGTACTTCCCGAAAGTGCGGTATGCGCACAAGGAGAAGCCGCGTTTCGCCCTGTTTCTCGCATCGCAAACAAAGTGATTCAACGTGTACAACAGGATTATCGCCTTGAGCGAGTTCAGATACCGCGACAAACTGGCTCTCCCCAGTAGCCGTCATCGTTCGTCGCACCCTGAAGGACTCTATGGGATAGCCACGCTGGCACCCTACAACAGAAGCCGAAATCGAATACATCTGCGCCACGATCCCGAAATTCGAAAACATTCTTCGAAATACAGTCGCAGCGTGAGCGACGCAGCAGCGCCACCGGCAGGCACCGTGCATTCTCGCTTCCTTTCGCGATGAAATGCCACCGAACGGCACAGAGTGATCCGTTGTCGCCTCTGCGGAAGCGCAAGCCTGTGGGTTGCGCATGTTACTGCTTAAGCCCACGTAACTCGAAGGGTCTAACCAGGAAACATTTACCTGGAACTTTACAGAACGGCTTGCTTACAAGAGGGTACGAGTCTTGGGTCTGTGTGCTTCGGGAAGCATGTTTGCAGGCTGTAGCCTAGGGCGTTCGAGAATTTGGCAGCACGCGACGCCAGCGCACACAGCGAGCACACAGCGTTGTAGCCAGGTTGCGCCAACGCATTTTGCTCACAAACCGTGGAAGACTTGGCACTGCTCCCGAGCGTGCAACATTATCGGGCCAAAGTCCAAACTTCTTGACTTGTTGTCGTGCGTGCACGGGCTCGGAGATTCGCCAGCTCGCGGGCACGGGAGTCGTCCCCAGCAACTCGCTCCGGACTATGCACTCGAAGACGAGAAGCGTCCAATGGCTGCTGAAATGACTGTCAATTGGATTGTATGGTTTCGCAGAGACCTTCGGGTTCATGATCACCCAGGGTTGCAGTACCTGCGAACGCACATCGCCTCCCAGAAAACTGCACCGGCACGCCGCTCAGACGACAGACATGGCATGGAAAACTCGTTGCGAATTGCGTTCGTTTACATCATGGACAAACGCGAACTCGAGACGTACACGCCAGAGGAGCAAAAATATCTCCGCGAATCCGTTGCAGCGCTGCGTGAGACGATCCGCTCAGCGACGCAAGGCCAGGCCGATCTGCTGCTCCTGAACGGTCCGGCGCCTCGGGAGCTCGCCGTGCTCTGCGGTCGCTTTGCGAATGCACAAGTACTCGTCGAAGACGACTGGTGCATATCGAGTCAGCGATGCTTCCGAGAATGCGAACGCTTGGGTATTAGATTTCGTTTCTGGAGTCTAGGCGCCCCGCATCGTACCACTCGTGAAAACACAAGAGGCTCGCGATCGCCATCAACATCTACGTTTCTCGGGCGAGATACGTTCAGCATTTTGCAGCGCGAGCATTGGCGCCACATGATGCACAGGCCCACTGAAAATGATCTGTTAGCGCTTTGGGACTGCGTGAGGGAGAACGCACCGGAGACGAGATTCGTCGCAAGTTACGAGCTCGATGCCCCGAGCGATCACCTGTGGGAAACCAGTCCCAGCTGGTTTCCGCTTGAATATGCTGACTATCCTTTTCTGCAACGCATCGAAGAGGATAAGCGAATGTGTGTTGCGACGTCGCTGGACGCTGGCGGTGAAACGGCTGCAATCGATTTTCTGCGGCGTTACCTACGAGGCCCTGACGCGCATCAGGAGAGCGATTTTCTTCGCAGTTTTGCGTATGCCCTGCATTTTGGCTGCGTTTCTCCACGAAAAGTGCTGGCGGAAATTGATGCAGCGCGGCGGTATCGGCGCCGGATGCTGGCGCTCTGGACGGACTCACCGCGACACCGGGAGGCGCGCGCTCTTATCCGTAGTCTCAGCTGGCACCTGTTTCTGTCGCAGTACGACAAGGCGAGCCAGCGGCCCTGGCACTATTGGCGATGGAACGGCTTACCGGTGCGTTTCTCACAGAGCGGATCGAGCACGCGGGATGCTCCCGCAGTCCTGTTTATTCATGGTTTTGGAGCGTCCATAGAGCACTGGGAGCGAAATGTATCTTTTCTCGCAGATCAAGGGTACCAGGTGTTCTGTTTGGACCTTCTTGGTTTTGGACGAAGCACCAAACCGATTACGCGCTACACACAGGAGCTCTGGGAGCGGCAGGTCCGGGATTTTGTGCTGCAGATTGTGCGTCGACCTGTGTTCATTGTCGGCAACTCGATCGGAGCGTACGTGAGTCTCAGTTTTGCCGCAGATCACCGGATGGAATTGGTATAGGCTTCGGCCTCGCCTCGTCCAACGACGCTCTGCAAAGGCGTCGTCCTGATCAACCCGGCGGGGCCACTCGAGCCGGTTAAAAACGCCGACCGTGCATCCAACGATTCCAGGTTACGGCGGTTGCTGGCCCAACCACTAGCCTCCCGCATTGTTGGTGAGGTTCTACTCCGATACTTGCAGTTTGGTATCCGGAGCACGCTGCTGAAAGTGTACCCTGTGCGACCGGATGCTGCCCTGCACATGGAGTCGATCATATATCGCCACAGTCTGGATCCAGGTGCTTCCAGTGTGATCGCGTCGGGCTTCCGCCTGCCCCCGTCGCGTCCGATACCGGAGCTCCTGCGTGCCCTTGATTCAGTGCCGGTGCTGTTGATCCAGGGCATCCTGGATCCGCTGAATGACGCCCGTAAGCGGGCAGAGCAGATTGCGGCGATTCATCCGGAAGTGCAGGTTGTGCAGCTCCGTGCTGGCCATTGTCCACACGATGAAGTCCCGGAGCAAGTGAATGAAATTCTCGTAAATTGGCTCCAGTCCTGCGAACAGCGCGGCGAGGCACCGGACAGCAAGTCAGCGGAGCCGCCGATGTCATTCGCTTGAGCGCATTGACCTCGGGATCAACGCGATGCATAGGGCGTCAAGAGTCTAGAATGCCTGGTGGTAGATCGCGCTCTGTCAGATGCCCTGTCTGCGCCTCAAGACACGACGTCATAAACGCATCAAGGCTCGCTGGACGGGTGGAAAAGCACGACGAAATCCATGTCAGAATAGAATAGAACAGGTCCGCGATCACTCGCGTGCGCACTGAAGCTCGGACCTGTTCCCGCTGTTATCAGCACTGGACTTTGCGGGCTCTTCTGGGACTGCTTTCTGCTCCTCTCTGTCGTCTCCGGCTTGCAATACGTCCATCTCTCCTCTTTCTCAAGTTTCATGTTCAGCAGTCCGATGATGTTCATGGAAGCGTTCAATTCCCCATTTTGCAGCTTCCCACTGGTATTTACGCATCCCATGGACAGACGGATGTTGCGATCTACGAATCTTCTTTGTAAACAGTCCTGGTGCGCCCGTCACAGCGATGACATATATGGCTGTGGTCGAGTGCTTCCACATGTACAGCACGCCTCTTGCTCCGAAAACCGACCGGTGACGCGCGAATGGTGCCTCATCGTTTGGCACAAGCCCTTGACCGGCACACAAGGCTACCTTGGATGCCTCACCCGGTTGCGGTAGCCGGCGAAGTACCCAACGATCACGGGCTTGGTCAAAGCGATTTCCTCTGTGCGTATGCTGTCCGCTGCGGACGCACGCAAACGTCGCTCCTTTCGAAAAAGGACCAGTGGAACCCGTCGTTTTCCTTGGTGCTACAAGTATCGGTAAGAAAAGTCACACTGGAAAAGAAGCCGAGAGTTTCCGAATTGTCTAGGATCGCTTCATGCAAACAAGTGGCGCTATTTCCATTGGACACGGTCGTCGCATTGACTAGAGTCCGAATCCAGGAGCATTTTCCACGCAAACAGTTGAGACGCGAGTCTCTGGGAGCGTACCCCCCCTGCCGGAGGTATCGTACCGTGGTCGAAGACTGTACCATTGATCGCAAAAAAGAGCAGAAGAATTGCGTTTCAAAAGCAATCGATTTTTTTACGTGAAAGTTCATCGGACTTTCAGCACGGGCTTCCGAAAAAGTCGTCAAAAGACGACGTTCAGCTTGTCTCCTCGTCGAGAGAGCAGCGCGTTTTGCTGCGCGCCACCTTTGACCTTGAAACAGGGTGATCCAAAACTTTACGTGATTCGAAGGTGCTAAATTTCGGGAACAGAGAAGCTTTGCGGCTTGTACTCATGAATCGGATCATGTTATCGGTTAGTTTAGGAAACGTGTCCGTTTGCGTCGCGAAGCATCTCGATTCCGGTGAATTTGCGAGTTCCAGCGACAAAGCGTCTAAAGACTCACTATGAGAAAACGACCGACAATTCTTAGCCTTCATACGAACACGAGAACCCTTACCGATGTGCTTCGAATATTGAGACTGCGATTTTAAAAAAGGTTCGGAAGCAAATCGAAAAGCGGGAACAGGGCGAGCAGTTCCTGGTCCCGTGTTTACCTACCGCCGGACTAGCAACGGTAGAACAACGAGTGACGACCTCGGAAGGCCATTCGTTTCCTCTGATATGGAACACAGATGCTGATGCAAATCCTGTTCGAAGGACGCTCGAAAGCAGGTACTCGAAGCACTCTGATCGACCTGCATCTGGTTGATCGACTCGAATTGGCGTTTGCTCGGAAGCAATGTTTCCGGTGGTAATCATGGACACGACTTAACTCTAACCGCCACAACGGGCCTCACAGAATGCAGTACCACAGCCTAGGAGGGCGCAAGTCATACGCATCACAGCTGCGGGTAGCGTTCGACGTGACCCGCTGTTAAAACTCGGCATTCGAGGCGATGCTCGCACACGATCATCGACTGTAAAGGTTGCCGTCTTGGGGATGAGCATCTGAACGACACCCTGGTGTCACCAGCGTCCTTTCCCAGCCAACACAGCGAGAACTGTTTGAGAATTCAACAATTTTAAACGGTACTTTAAATTCACTCCGCGAGCAAGGCCACGCCATGGAGCTAGCAGCAGTCTCTACTGCAATTCGTGCCTTGTCTCTTTCGCTGGCGCTCAGGGATCCGTCGTACCAAGCGCTGCGTATGTTGGTGTCGGTGTCGGCTTCAGGTCTGCGAGACGATCTGTTCCGACCTTCTCGAGAATCCGGCGATGTGCCTTGAGTCGAATCGCGTTGATACGAATAAAGCCACCGGCATCTGACGGGGTGAACGCATCCACCTCGTTCATCGATGCCAGCCGTTCGTCGTACAAGCTAGTGGGCGACTGTCGGGCGATCGCCAAACAGGAGCCTTTGAAGCATTGTACGTCGACCCAGCCGTCGATGAGCTCCTGACTCTTGTTGATCGCAGAGACGAGGAAATCCATCTCGGGGGAGAACCAGAACCCGTTGTACGCGAGTTTGCTAAATTCTGGCGAAAGCATATCCCGCAGCCGCATCACCTCGCGGTCCATGGCAATGCCCTCAATATCGATGTGGGCGCAGCGCAGAATCGTAACAGCCGGTGTCTCGTAGACGCCACGAGATTTGAGGCCTATAAAGCGGTCCTCGACGATATCGATCCGACCGATCCCGTGCTTCCTTCCGACCTGTGTAAGGAACTCGAATAAAGCCATTGGGCTGTCATAGACAGATCCCGTTGCAGCGTCCTCAACCTTGATCGGAACACCATCCTTGAAGTGGATTCGCACGACCTGGGGGCGATCAGGCCACTTATCCATTGGACCGGTTTTCGTATAGATGCTCTCATCAGCGGGCACCGAGGGATCCTCGAGTTCACCCGATTCGTAAGAGATATGCATCATGTTATCATCCATAGAATAGGGAGGCTTCGGGCCGCTCGGCACTGGAATGCCGTTTTCGCGTGCGTACTTCAGGAGGTCCTGGCGACCCTTGAAGCGAGCCAGGAAGGCCGGGTCTCGCCACGGCGCAATCTCTTGGATGTTCGGGTCAAGCGCGTAGTAGCAGAGTCCGAACCTCACTTGATCGTTTCCTTTCGCTGTTGCACCGTGAGCTACATACGCTGCCTGTTCGAGGTGGGCGACTTCGATTTGCCTCTTGGCGATGCAGGGCCGCGCCAGCGAAGTGCCCAGCAGGTACCGAGACTCGTAGATCGCGTTCGCCTTCACCGCCGTGAAGATGTAGTTTACGAGGAAGTCTTCCCGTAGATCTTCGACATAGACTTTGGACGCCCCGAGCGCGAGCGCCTTCTGCTTCGCTGCTTCAAAGTCTTCGTCTTGGCCAACGTTGGCGCAAAAACAGATCACCTCATAGCCTTCGTTCTGAAGGTACTTGAGGATCACGGAGGTGTCCAAGCCCCCCGAGTAAGCTAGAATTACTTTCCCTTTCGACATGATGATTGAGAATCGATACGCAAACCTTTCGAAATACAGCGTCAAGGATGCTGTGGCACGCCGACTTGCCTCTCAGGAGACCCAATGCAACGACGTCGATACAACGCTCGACTCGCCGGTAGTCAACGGATGCCTGATCAATGCGGCACGTTCGTTCGTGGACGAGCAGTAGCGGATGGCTGCGATGTTCCGCCGCCGCCGCAGTCGAGGCGACGGCGGCAGTACGCTTCCGGCCTGTACGGATTTGCAGCAATATGAGCAGTATTTATGCAAGCAGTCATGCTTTCAGGTCAGATGCATTGGTCTTTTACAATGATAGGATCTATACAGAAATCATATTTGAGCTGTATTTATGTAAGCAGTCATGATTCCAGGTCAGATGCATTGGTCTTGTACAATAACAGGATTTACAACGAAATCATGTATACGCTGTATTTATGCAAGCAGTCATGCTTTCAGGTCAGATGCATTGGTCTTTTACAATGATAGGATCTATACAGAAATCATATTTGAGCTGTATTTATGCAAGCAGTCATGATTGCCGGTCGGAAATATCGATCTTACAAGGCAATATCCGAAAAAATCGCATCACGCACGGCCTCGTAGCGATCGAGCGTCATCGAGCAGATCGATCAGCGGGATCTGTGCAGCACGGCGACGTCCGCGGCGCGGAGCCTTTGGTCCAGCCTACAGAGGCGCGCGCCGATGCGTTAATCACGCTGCCTACCCGCTGGACCACCAAGAGATAACGCTTAGTTCTGGGGAGTGCAACACCACAGACCCCGACTTATTCCCTAACTTTTCAAAGGGTTGCTTTGCACTGCAATCAAAATCGAGCACGATCTTGCAGGAGCGGTTTCATCGAGAAAGCTGCTCACGCCGACTCTCTTGGCTACGCATAGGCTCAAGCTGCCGCGGAGTTTTAGTACGCGCTACTGAGGCGTCACTACGCGTCTCTGTGGCTGAAACGTGCATTTCTAGAGCACGTGGTGCCAGCGCACTCCAGTCGAGTTTAAGGTCGCACTACCACGCAACTCGTTGTAGTTACTGAGCGCATGTTTGTGCTCCTGGTGCAACACAACTGTCGCATTTTTGGCGCCTGGAAGCGGCCGCAGTGGCACCAAAAGAATACTACGCAGTCAAACCGACATAAGCAGTGCGCCGGATTGTTTCTCCAACGACCCAAAGTCGGGCTGCTTTGCATGTCCACGCAGACAAAGTCAGGCGCAGGCGCCGCTGCGCCAACCGAACTGAAGCCAACGCATGGTATGGCGCCCTTTCCCGGCGGATACCGACGCCTGGGCCAGAGTGATCTCATCGTTACAACGTGCACGCTGGGCACCATGACCTGGGGAGAGCAGAACACCGAAGAAGAGGCACACGCGCAGCTCGACTACGCAATCCACGAGGCAGGCATCAACATCATCGATTGCGCTGAAAACTATCCCGTTCCGTTGAACCCCGAAACGCAGGGTCGTACCGAGACCTACATTGGGAACTGGTTTAAGAAGAATCCAGGCGTGCGGGAGCGGATCTACGTGGCAACGAAAGTGTGCGGCCCGGGGCGCGATATCTCTTGGATCCGCGGAGGACCGAAACTCGACTACGACTCCATCATCGAGGCATGCAACGGGTCGCTCGCTCGGCTGCAAACGGACTACATCGATCTTTACCAAATTCACTGGCCCGCTCGACCGGTGCCGCTTTTCGGGAGCCATGCATATCCAGGCCCGCTGAGTGCAGCGGACCGTAACAACATCACTCGTTCCCTGGAGGAACAGTTGCGTGCCATGGACGCCCTTATTCGCCAGGGCAAGATACGGTATGTTGGGCTCAGCAACGAGACACCTGTGGGTATCATGGAGTTCACCCGTATCGCTTCCACTCTAGGCCTGCCAAGAGTTGTTTCCATTCAGAATTCCTACTCGCTGCTTCATCGCCAATTTGAAGGCGCCCATGCCGAGGCAAGTACGTACTGCGACGTGCCGTTGCTGGCGTACTCGCCTCTGGCGGGCGGTGCACTCAGTGGAAAGTATCTCCCGTCCAGCGATCCGAGCCAGCGAGAACGAGCGCGATTTACCTTGTTCAAACGGTATATGCAGCGGTATCAGACGCCGACCTGTATGGCTGCCGTGGAACGCTACACGGAGATCGCCCGCAAATACAAGAAAACTCCGTCTCAGCTAGCGCTCTCTTTTGTTCGATCGCGTTGGTTCACTGCAAGCACGATCATCGGGGCGACCAGTATGGAGCAGTTACGGGAAAACCTTGCAGCATTCGATCCGAAACAGGATAGTGGACGCTGGGATCACAGCATGGAAGACGACATCAACAACGTATACCTCAGTGGCTATCGCGATGTTTCGCTGGGGGTGTAGGATTCACGCATGCGATTTCCCTGACGATGACGAGATGCGCCTTTCGAGGACAAATTCAGGTACAGTTGCTGGATCTGGAACGTTTGGTATCGAAGGAGCACAGCTCACGGACAGCATCCAAAGCTTGCGCTCGAATACGTAAACAAAGCACTCGAGCACTGCTCGGTTGATGCAGTTTTGTTGAAGCGCTTCTCTGAGCGCACCGCGTGTACCCGCGGCGCCGCTCACAGCCCTGTGAGGCTAGGGTGTATGCACATCGGGTCTTGTAACTTTCGTGAGGTCAATAGCGAGGTTCTCGAGCTCGTTTGCAGTCTTTCTCTACGAGTCAAATCCGTCGGATCGTCGGTCCGATCGATTCGCTCGATCACTTCTTCTCGAGCGCTACAGCATTCGCTCCCGCGGGCGACCAGGTGCCTTGGCGACATGTCGCATGGCGACCTCCAAAGAAGCCCGCAGCGCCATGCTGTTGTTGTCTGTTCTACGTGCGGCAACCGTTGGGTCGCTGGATCAAGCGAGCCCCTGGTTGACTCCCGCGAGGCTCATCGCACCCGAACCGTTCTCCGCGGCCTATACTGATGCGGCTGCAGTGCTGAACGACACCCCGCCGATGGACTCGCTGCCACAGAGCACTACACCGAGTTCCGCGATGCACCGACCGCCGAGGCGGAAGCACGCTATAACTTGCATCAGGTGTACGTTCGGAGCGCACGCGTGTTCGGGTCCACGCTGCATCCGTCGTAACAGGCGGCAGGTGCACGCTCTGAAGTGGCGTCTGAAGGTGTGCAATCCCTGTCCAGCATTATGTTCGGGGCGTCTGATCCGAAGATACACGCACTGGTGCCGAAGCTCACTTGTTCAAGTCTTGTCGAGCAAAGCCGGAGCCTTCCGTTCGAGTATGCAGTGAAATATCGCATTGGAGCTGGTGCTAGACAACAGCGTCACGTGATAGCTGAGCTGTGAGTCCTTGTTCCGGACACCAACTGGCAAGCCAACAGAGCATGACCTTGTGTAGGTTCGAGTCAGTAGCGCCGGGCGCTTCGTTTCTTTGTCAGATGCGCCAGCAACTTCGGGATTACAAGTGCAGCGACTTTTCAACCACCATAAGGAGACAAGCCGGCTTGCACCTGGCCTTGCAAACGCCAGCCCGAGAACAACCTTCGAGCAAGTCACGTTTTCGCGACGGCAGCAACGCGTTCGAGACTGGCTTCTCGCTCGATCGCAAAGCTACAGGGCCCAGTACCAGCACTTGGTATCCAAGCAAAAACGACGGCTACATCGTTTTCGAGACCGGCGCCTGACTCGATGGCAAAGATGCAACACGAAAGATCCGTAGTTGCCATACCTGAAAAGCGTTGGCCTCGTTCACTCGCTGAGGACACCACCTCGTCAGAATAAATAGAACTGGTCCTCTAACTCGGGCGCAGACACTAATGATTCGGTCCATGTTCCTGCTGTCTTCAACATCGGCTTTTCTGCAGGGGTTATCTGCGGCTGCTTCCTTTTCCACACGCTTGTCTCTGGCTTACACTACGCCAGTCTCTCCTTTCCATCCAGCCCCGTTGTCCGCATTCGAGCCGTGTTCATAGCAGCGTGAAAGTCTCAGTTTCGCAGCTCAAGAATGCTGTCGCTCGATTTCATGCACAGACAGTAGTCGCGGTTTTCGGTTCGCTTGCCATTCTCGTCACTCCTGGAAACAGACTCGGTGACCCGTAAGACGAGGTGCTACTTCGCTGTGGTCAGGTGTTTTCGAACGCGCAGCTCGCCGCTTGCGCTCAGCGCAGCCGCCCTGCACAAGAGCACCATTTTCGGTGCTCATTACGTGCCCATAACTGGTACTGAGGGCTCCGCACGATCCTCTTCCGGATCCGGCTCTCGGTGCCGTTCCCGACGATCACAGGCCTGTTCTGGGCAGTACGCTTGGCGAGTACGCTGCTCGCTGTGCAAGGCAATCCACGATTTCCCAACCGAGAGCGGTTGTTTTGGAATACAATGCTGTTCGTGATGAGGCACGCCCAGGGATTAACCCCCGTGCTAGAGATCAATACGAGAGAATTCAGTCTTTCTTCGGTTCCTTCTCGCAAAGCGCTGCGGCAGTCTCCATTGGAAGCGATCGTTGCGATGGCTCCATTCCGAATTCAAGATCCGATTCCATGCAAACAGATGAGGCACCAGCCTCCGCGAGCTTCAACCCGTTGGAGATACCACGGTGCGGCGAATGTCGTATCGGAGATAACCATGAAAGTAGAGGATTCGTCTTTCGAATGAATCCATTATTTGACGCGACAAGTTCTGTAAGCTCTCGACATACGCTTGTGATAAAGTCGTCAACGGCGATGTGGAGTTTTTTCGTCGTCCATGCAGCGGCGTGCATTGTTGCGCCCACGAGTTGCCACGAAACATAAAGATCGAAAACTTGGGCCATGCGTGATTTGAGCGTGATAGACGGTAGGAAAGGAGAAGAGCGGTGCTTTCTGCGAATGAACTGTACCATGGTACCGATTATCCTACGAACCCGTGCCCAAGAGCGTCGTGAAACCTCTTGCTCTCGGTGACGTACCGGAATCCAGTGTCAACGCGTCTAAGGCACCACTCTGTATGAATAACCGCGAATCCTACAACGACATATGAGTCCGGAAACCCCTCTGTGCTGTTCCCGGAATGCTGGGGCTTTACCCCTTTCAAGAAGTTAGAGAAGAAAATCGCTCGGCAGCAACCGGACTCGCATTGCAGCGCTCGAACGCGACACGGGTCCGACGAGTGCTCGACGCAGGGCGAGACACGTTTTCGCGGTTGCTGCGTGCTTGCGATAACGTGCCGACGTATCGAGCACAGCTTTACTGTCAAACATAGGCCGATCGCGAATATAGTTTCGAACCAGCAACTTGTTCAACAGGGAGCGGGTAGAATTTGCGGAGCACGCCACGCGAATGGAAGCACAACAAGAGAGATACGGTTTGGAGTCTCTGCTGTGGGCGCTCTCGACTTCGGCGTTCTTTCCGGTTATCTTCAGCGGAACTGCTTTTGCGAATGCCTCGGAATGGCCTTGGTTGCTGCCAGCAACCGAGTGGACGGTAACGCTGCACAGAACACGCACCCTGCTGGGGGCACTGCTCAATCGGGACTTGACAAACACGTCTGCGAAAGCGCTAACCGACATCCTGCTTACCCTCGTTAAAACTATATACCTTCTGCAGCGAAAACGAGTCCGGATGCGATCCTTGGACGATGCTTTGACCGATAGTACCGAAGCGTCGCGACTAGAGCTGCACAACACTGGAGACTTGGAGGTGGTTCAGTCACAGAGGCGCCTGTTCCATGCGCTGGGACTGCCCGCGCCGAGCGCAGTGCCCGACGCAACGGCACTGCGGGAAATGGGGCTTGCTGTGCCTGAGGACGAGCTTGAGGGCGCATCCCTTCGAAAAATGCTCTTTCTAGAAGCGGTGCGACGGCTGCGGCTCCTTCGTCATCAGCACCCGTCGATTCTCTCCGCCCAGCGAATGCTCGCATCCCACGCGCACCTGGCATCCGTAGAGGCGTTGGACGCCGAACGGCTGCAGACGCTGTTCGATGACCTATTCACAGAGTATACCGCACGTCGAGCATTGCTTTTAGAACGATTCGAGCTCACTCTAGAGGTGTTTCTCGCCGCGAAGCGATCGAGTGCGTTGACCCTTTGGTGTCAACTCACCACACAGCGATTTCGCGAGACCGTACAACCATACTTCCATATCTATGACGTGCGTGCGATACGCACAGACACTGAGCAGAACCGGTCCACCTTGCCACGATCGGCACCGGGTGTTAGGGCAGCCCCCATAAAGCACCTGCGCATCGGCGAGATGCCTGATCGCGGCGGCCGTGTCACTGGAGCAACGGCGCTCGTTGCAGGGCTGTCAGCGCTTGGCACCTCGTCAAACGGACAGAAGCGTGAACAGAAAAGCGAACGCTCTCCGAAGAAGCGCGAGCGGGCGGAACGGCGTCGACCTTGAGGTCCGGTGCATTGCGTACGCTGCTGATGCTGGCGTCTGCTGCTCTGTGTTGATGATCGTGCAGCGATTTCTGAAGGATACGGTCGCGATGCGTTCGATGAAGACGATTCCGCGGATCGAGTCATATGCATCAGCGGTACCGCGTTGGGTGCATGAGCGCCATTTTTTTATGGAGGTGCCAACCCGACACCACGAGCCAGGGGATGCCCGATCTCGGGGCGCTTATCAGTGTTCGGGAGAGCGTCCATTATGCGGCGCCTGGGCTGCAGGTTCCACCAGCCAGCACCAGTCATACTTCCGTTTTTTTGTTCGGCGGGGGCAGTCCTGGTTCGCTCGTGACACGCTCTGGGTGTCGAGTGCCGGCTGCGTGCGTTCGCCACGGCGGCCGTGCACCCATGTGAGACCAGAATAGAACAAGCACTCCGAGCTGAATCGGATATAAGCACTAAAGTTTGTGGCTCTTCACACGATCATCAACACGAGTCTTTTCGGGCTTGCTCTGCGATTGATTCTTGTTCCTCTTGCTTATCTCGCGCTTTCAATGCACTGGTAGCGTCTGTTCCCCCGGCCTCTGTGGTCATTAGTAGAAGGGTGTTGGTGGCAGGGTTCAAGGCTCGATTTCGCTACTTCCGGCAGTTGTTGGCGCATTCGATGCACAGGCGGGAAATCCGATTTATGCTCCGTTTGCCTTTTTCATTTCATACACGTACTGTCTCAGTACGCGATTCGCAGCAGCGGCACTTGACAATGATCAAACGCTCGTCTACGTCCACCACAACGCCAATTCTAAACGTCGGTCTGTGGCTCGTGGACGCTTGCACCATCGGACTCTACATGCCTTTGACGGGCACAGAAGGCTAGTGTTGATGTCCCCGTCCGTTTTCGAGTCCGGCGCCGTACACTATGATCACAGGCTCTTTCTGAACAGTGGCTTCAGCAAGCACGCTCTCCGGTGCACGCGCAAGCGAACGCTTTTCCATTCGGTCAAAGATTTGCGGCACGCGACGTTGTCCATAATGAAACAATCGCTGAAAGCAAAATCCAGGCCATAGAACAAGCCGAGAAATGTCGATCCGCTGTCGCTTCCTTCGCGCAAAAGCGGTGACAAACGCTGCACTGGGAACGATCGCTGCGGCGTACCAAGACCGTGTCCATGACCCTTCTTTTCATACAAGCAACAGAGACGGTAGACGCTGGGAGCACATCACCCGACAGCGATCATGCCGGTATCGCATGCAAGCTCATCAGCGGTTACAAAGCGAGGCGAATTGACTTTCGAAAGGAACCGATTATTTGACGTGAGCAGCGCGGCAAACTTTCGGCACCAGTTCGTGAATCATTCGTCACGGGTTGATGTCGGCTTTGCGTTATCGCCAATCCAGCGGTTCGTATTACTGCGTCCACGAGTTGCCTTGAAACAAAGAGACCGTAAACTTGGAACATGCGTAATGTTAGCGCACTACGCGTAAGCATAGAAGACGAGTGGTTGCATCCATGTATGCATTGGATAAAAAAATATCACTTAATGTAAGAACCGTTGTTCAAGAGCGTCCCAGATTTCTCGATTCCGGTGGCGTAACGAATTCCAGCGGCAGGGCGTCGAAGGCGTCACCCAGAAAACGAGATCCAGAACCCTAAAACTGCACATGAATCCATACACCTTTGTTGCATCACGCTGAATGCGGACGCTGTACATCTACAAAAGGGTTCGGAAACGAGTCTCTAAGCAGCAACGGGGCGCGCTGTTAAGTGCTTCGTGTTGACCTCACACGATTATCGCACGAGTGCACGCGCCGCAGCATGCGCGCAAGTCGTCGCTCGCGAGCGTTGATGCTGCACTGGTGCTGCGATGAGGATTCTGAGGTCGATGCCTGCGCTATTCGAGCCATGATTTGCACCAGATTCTGAGACTGGTGCTCGCGTGGGGATGTTCCTGGACGACGTCTACTAGGACGACTTCGGGAAACGTAGGCACGAGCGGCATTTGCAGTTTGCTTGGACATGCATAGCGCGCCCCGTCAGGAACAACAAGAAGTTCGAGGTCGAGCAGCTGCTCGAAAATGCGCAGCGCTACAGCCTCGGACTGAAAGATACCTCCGATACGCTGACCGTTCACCTCTACCTGAGACAAAGTTTTGCATGCAACAAGGCCAGTCGCACGCTGCGAATGATGCGTGGTGAGCATGGCGCTTTTGCCGACGAACCGCTGATATTCTGCAAAGGCCTGCTGAAATGAAGCAAACCGGTTCTCATTAAGTTGAGCTGCTCTGCTGTGCGCGACCAGCAATGCCAGTTCAGCAGAAGTGAGGCCGAGCAATCTCTGTCGTATGTCTCGGTGGGCCACATGCGACACCAGATGTTGCTCGAGGCAAGCGGTCGCCTCGCACGTATTCATCATCGCAGCGTACGTCAGCGCAACGAGTGCGTGGCTCAAGGCCCCCTGGTATAATCGCATAACTCGACAGTGACGAAAGAGATCCGCAATGCTGCGCGCTAGGCGCTGGTCCTCGAGGAGCACTTGCTGCAGAGCACGTGCGCTCGCTGCCAGTCTCGGGCAAATCGATACCACCTCGGGTTTCGAAAACGCCTCAAGCTTCGACGCTAGATGCGTCCGTACTGCATCACTGCTTTCCGGTAAGGGTACGTGAAGTACCGTCTGAGAAAATCTGGAGCGGACGCGCTTTTCAAATAGATCCATCGCGTCATACCGACGAGTGAGTCCTATAATTACGAAGGGCGAAGCATCATCGAACCCCAGCATGTTGAACAAGCTATACAGCAAGTGCTGCCTGACATGCTGCATCCGCCGCGCAAAGTAGTCGATGTTATCCAGTACCAGCACGATACCCGCAATCCGATGTACACCGGCATCAGACATGCTTCGCTCAGCGCTCTCGAGCGTCCATCGCAGCAACGTTTGAACGTGTTCCACAATCGCTTCGATACAAGCGCTCGCTTGATGCGGAACGTCATTCGCGGGCACTTCCTCGTCGGGCATCGAGCTCGTCTCCGGTAACGAAGACTCCCAGCCCGCAAAACGCGATGGAAAACGCCCGTCATACAATCGTAACTCGCGTCGTAGCTGCGCCACAAAGCTCCGATACGCGCTGAGATCGCCGTCTGCGAAAATCTCTCCGTCAAGATAGAAAATAGCAGGGCGGGCACGCGGCGTTCGTTTTCGATATCGTGCAAGCGCAGTCTCAACGACACTCGACTTGCCACTGCCCTGAGGACCAGCGATGAGAAGCGATTTGACTGCTCGCCGCCGCTGTTCGGAGTCCGGAGCCAGCGCTGCTACCAGGAACTCCACCAACTTTTCACACACAGCCTCCAAACCTGGCGTAAACGAGAGTCCTTCCCCCAGAACGGGGCCTGTAAGATGCTCGGTGATTAGGGTACGAGCTCGACGCGCAGCGCTCTCGTCGTGGGCTCCGACATCCGCGCTTCGCTCGTCACAGGCAGATGCTTTCGCGGTTGCAGAAGCTGGACGCCGCGGCCCGTGCATAGTCTCCCAGGTAAGCGCGTCGCCATAGGCGCAAGGCGGGGCATCACGCCAGGAACTCCGTTCCCGCCACTGGATGCGAGGGTGCAGCGCCGGCATCGTCGCATGCACCAGAACAATTATATACTTTTACGTCTTTTGTTATATTATATGAGACATAACCGTCGTGCTGGCAACAGGCATACGGCGCGCTGTGCTGCATCCCGCGCGGAAACGCCTCCGAGTGCAGCAACAGGCGGCATACCTGCACCCAACCGAGCTCGAGCCGACGCCCTCTGTGGTACGGCAACGCCGTTCTGTCTCCGTGATGCAACTGGACCAAAGGTAAAGACGCTATTGCGGATGATTAGGGCAGGCATAAGGTGTGCGATAGAACGCATGAAACGACGAAAATATCCGAGAAGAAGTATAGGTAATGTAACTCGGAGGTAGCGGGTTTGATGGATATTTCAAAGCACACTGAAAAAACACGAAAAAAATAGGAAAAGAAAAAGCACACAATCGGAAAACGCTGGTCTAAGAAAACGTTTTATCCATGAGAGAACCCAAACGAGGACACCTGTGTTGGCGCGGTGCACCAGCCGCGGTATGCACGACTCTGTGACGCACGGACCAGAGCGTCTTCGTGCCATTGCAGGTGACGTCCACGAAGGGCTCTACCCTGGCCAGTGCACGCACGCGCAAGCAGGACTCGTTCAGAGCGACGCTGGTGACGTCAACTCGTGGTTGCGGCTTCCGCGGACAAGGGAACGCAAACGATTTTCGGCTCGCTGCGACAACTGCTGCAAATCATTGCACCGCCAGCGAACGAACAATATCACCGAGAATCATGCGACCGTGGAACAAGTTCAACACCCGGATGCGCTCGTTCGGCAGGTGCGGTGCATCACTGGACTGCCCCAGAGGCAAGTGGATCGCAGGCGCCTCTAGTGTCTGCTCTAGCCACGCTGTTAGCGGCATGCTGCCGCCCTCTCGAACATAGAGCGGCTGCACGCCCCAGACACGCTCGATGGCACGTTCAGAGACGGCGAAGACTCGCTGTCGCGCGCGCTGTTCACAGCCGGTACGCTGTTCGACTTGCGTCGACGACGACGACGAGGACGACGACGACGGGTACCGTTCCCCGTGAATGTCGCCGAGCCACCAGTCACCCTGTTTGGTGCATGTGATCCGCAGCTGGTTCGGAGAGCGTCTTTTCGCAAACTCGAAGTGCAGATGCTGCTCCACTGCAGCTCGGAGCTTTTCCGGGCTCTGATTCGGGACCGTCCGAATCGCCACCGTTGCCTGCGCGCGCTGCGGTATGAGCGCAGAGATCGCACCCAGTCGACCAGTGCTGCTTCTCGCAGCCGCAGCAGCTCCATTTGCAACTGCATTCGCGCTCGTTGACAGCTCTGTGATCGAGAGACACGGCTGACACCAGCGTTTCTGCAGCAAATCCAAGTCGTTATCCGCTGCGAGACGGGAAACACCCAAGTGCTGGAGGTAAGCTTGCCGATCGAAATGGACTGCGGACAACCAGGAGCGCTCGCTGGGCGTGAGCTCTCGCACATCATCGTAGAAGCCGGGTACACGCGCGGTGCCTCCGGCATCGCTCAGTGTAGCCAGAATCGCCAACAGGTCAGCGGCTGGCTCCAGAACAGCACCACCATCGAAGCCGGAATGCAAGTTCCCCGAAGGACCGGTTATTTCCACAGAGAGCAGGATCTGGCCCCGCATTCCGTACGTGATACAGGGACGCACATCATCAACCCAGAGACTGTTCGCGTGCAGGACGCAAACCACCTGGGGAACAGGCTCGTTCGGTGCGGGACGCGGGTCGCCATTCGGAACGAGCTGCTGGCCCGCTTGCCGCTGATCGAGATCCTTGCCCACGATCCAGTCTCTAAACAGAGCTATGGTCTCACGGAAGCCGGCACTAGAGGCCTCGCCTTCACCGTCGAGTAAGAGGACCACGTTCGTTGAGCGTTCGAAATCGTCACATGCTCCATGGATGTTGTCGCAGGCACCTGCCGAGACTGCCGCATGCACGCTCTCCGCAGGCGGCGGAACAGTCCTCGTCGAACTCGTCAGCGTGTTTGCTGCTGTGCGAGGCGCCAACTCGTGATCAGCTGGAATGTTTCGCTGCTGATGCCGCCACTGTTGCTGCTCCTGGAGCAAATCAACAATCGCGAAGATCATCGCAAGGATCGGGCCCTTGTTGTCTGTGCATCCCCTGCCATAAAAGTAGCCATTCGAAACCTGCAGATCAAAGGGATCGTGAGACCAGCCGTCTTCCCGGTGGGCGGGAACGACATCGTAGTGCCCGTAGAATACAACGGTTTGACGGAAATGCTGCCGTCGCACTTGCTGTGCCTGATGTTCACGCTCACCGTCATGCGCTGCGTCTACGGTATGGCGATGCTGGACACGCGCTCGAGCCAGCGACGACGGGAAAGCGGGAGGCCCGGGGCGACACGCGTGCCCCTTGCATCCAATGATATCGACAAAACGAGCGAGTATGACGGGATTCTTTCCATCCACTGGTTGTGCGATGCGCAGGTCGGCTCCGAGGTTCTCCAGAAGACGCGAGAACCAGCGCGCACAATGAAAAGACTCTTCACGGAAGTTGGACTGCTTCGTATCCACAGCGATGGATCGAAAACGAATCGCTGTCCGTAGGGCTCTCTCAAATGCCGCAACACTCGACCATTCGGGATCTCCAAGTCGAATACGTGGCGAGCTGAGCGAAAACAGCATGGAATTCGGTGTTGCGGCTTCGAGAGAGCCAGCGCAAGATGATGCCGCTGTTGTGGGCAGCGTTTTCGTAGGCACCCGCGATGTACCTTCCAGGTCAGCGGGATCCGTCCCGTAAATGCGTCCGTACAATGACCCCGAAGCGCCTAGATGCCAACCGTAGACACTTCCGTCGCTGGTCGCCGCAAACAGCATACCGGACGTGCTCATAGCATCCGAAGTAGCTGCAGGACGCATCGCTGAGGCGTCCGGTGTGACGCACAGCGACGTCAACAGCGTTCCGGACGGTAGACGCAACAGTGCCAACGCCGCGAGGTCCGGGCGACTCCACAGCACCACGACGCCGTCGGTGGATGCAGAAAACAGGAATGACTCGGACAGTTCTAGGGCACAGATATCATCGCAGTGATAGTCCCAACTGAGAAGAATTCGTCGGCAGACATAATTCGCACTCCGAGCGACATCCCAAACACGAATCCGTCGATCCCTGGCCCCAGAGAAGAGGATATCCACATTTTCGTCGAGTTTCAGTGCAAGTACCGCGCCGCAATGGCCACGCAGGGTTGCTTCGTGCTCTTCACTTTCAGTATTCCAGACCGCAATGGTTCCATCACCGGAACCAGAAAAGAGTCGGCGAGTTTTCGAGTGAAGCGCCAAACAGTAAACAGGTCCACAGTGCTGACTTGCGCGTGCCAAGTCGCTATGCTCTCCGCGCTGACCCAGACGGCGAAAAAGCGCCTGTTCGGATAGTACAGGCACGTGAGCCGCTCCCTCCGGACGAGCCTCTGGTTCCACTTTCACCGTGCCGAGGAGTCCCTGCATATCGAGGCGACGAACCGAACAGTCTTGAAACCCAAGATACACGGCACTTTGATCGGTGACCAGACAGAGTGGGTGTCCCGTTGCAGTACCGCAGAAAAAGTTCGCAATCTCCTCTATACCGTCCACAGTCCAACGATGCATGCGAACGGTGTTATCTGCTGCCGCACAGACCGTGAACGTTGCCGACGGTTGCATGCCCTTCTGCTCAAAGTACGCAGCGAGGTTGTTGCGTTGCCAGCGAGCGATCCCCAGAATATCACGTCCATCCGCAGAGACGAAACTATCCGACGCCAGCAGACCCGATATCTGGTGCAGTGCATACATATGACTATCACCAGTACCGCATACGAGCAGGGCTTGACGTTGCGACCCGGTGCATCCAGACCGACCACTCGTTGCCGTCGCCGCAGATAATGGCATCGTTTCCAGCTCCTGCGCTATTTGTGGCAGTACATCCTCCTGCACAGGCACTGTCGTCATGCAAAGCACTCGGCTGCTACGGATCGTGAACAAGCGATCTGATTCATCGATTTCAATCAAATCGGTGGATATTGCGCCACTTCCAGCGCTATTTAGTTCTTGTTGACTGCTCCGTAAGAGAGGTTTCTTGCGCCGCTCTTGCTCCTGGTGTTGCTGTTGTCGGCTCCAGCTGACGTGAGCCGCAGCAGTTGCGCTCCTCATAGGCGGCAACGGATCCCCGCGATCAGCAATGGAACGCGTCGCTGTGGATCCTACGAAAGCGTGCAACGCTTGCACAAGCGCACTAGACTGGGGCAGCAACTTGGGCGACAAACTCGAACCTGCTCGCGGTGATTCGCGGCCCATCAGTAGATCGGGCATCTTTTCCACAAGCAAATGTCGATCTGCGGTAGCCACCAGTATCGAGTTGCGAGGGAGCGGGACCCAGTCGCACGGGTTCGACGTCAGCGGCTCACTGGCTACAACAACGACCCCCGCCCAGGTTGCTGCTCGATACGAGAAGGCATAGTCTTCGGCACCGGTTCCAACGTGATGCGTGACTGGCCCGTACGACGACGCTGCTCCGAAATACAGACTAGCTGCCGGAGCATCCAGGTCCCGGAGTCCACGTACATACTTGGTTGCCAGTAGCGTCTCACCGTCCGTTACCAGGAAATTCAAAAGAAACACGTCATCACGTGGCATGCTTTTCCGATTTGCGGGCGTTCTATCCGAACACGGAGAGTTTGTCCCCAACAGGCACGTCGTCGTGGTCTCTACAATCAGTGCAATGGTGTGAAGCAGCATTTCCTGCAGCTCTGCAGCGCTATAGCGCTCAGATGTGCCGCGATCCATCTGGTTCAGGAAGAGCGCGAAGGCCACGATGCTATCGCTTGCACCGTTTCGAACAGCGTAACCGTACAGTTCATCATTCAGCTGATTGAGAAGCGCACGACGCACTCGACCGTCATGCCAGCCTGCAATAGTTCCATTGTGCTGGAATAAATAGCGTCCATAGGCGAAGGGATGGCAGGATTCCTCGGTAACGGAAGTTCCCGCCGTGGCAGCGCGAACGTGCGCGAACAGCAAGTGCGAACGGATACCTTTTTCCGCAAGGTGGTGCAGGTTTGCGTCGTTCCAAGCGGGTCTGATGGACTTGTAGACGCAAGGTACGCCGTCGTCGCTATACCAACCAATACCATAGCCGTCTCCGTTTAGCGAGGCAGGCACATACTCGCCTGCGGAACAAAGACGCTCCCGTGCATCGTACGATTGGCGAATGATCGAGCGCGACGGCCTCGTCACAACGTCCGCTGCTAAAATTGCCGGCCCAAAGTACGCAACCATGCGACACATGTTGAAGTACGGTGCGGTTGAGAGGCAGCGGTGCGCAGCTAATGCAAAATCGCTCGATGATAGAGTTTCTGGTCACAGTCACGAGACTCGCTGCCACAAGTGCAAGCACGGTTCTTCACTGTGTAGCAGTGTACCTTTCCAAGTGTCGCTAAACGAAGTCCCCTGCGTAAAGACGCGACCCCTGCATACCGACTGCGGTGCGACGTCACCGTTGAGCGCTGCGCTCCAGGGGGCGAAGCCAAACGGTGGTGGTGCGGGTTCGAAACTCGCTCTCTCAGGCCGGTGGCGTTCTTGTGTTCGACGTCCGCGAGCGTTACCCGGTGCTTTGGACATAGCGTCCTTTTCACGTGTCGGTGGAGAGTCTTTTCGTTTTCCTGGATCAGACCGGACCTGATAAAATCGGGAGCTGCTGAGCGTACTGACGTCAAAGCACGACACCTACGGTATACTGTACGCGATAAGCTGGTGCTGTGAGGAGCGCGCTGGGCAGAGGACTTTGGTGCCAGCGCTCGCCGGTGACAAGTGCTCGGACGGGAAGCTCTTGTGCTAGAGGATAGAACGCGACAAGCTGGTGCTGTGAGGAGCGCGCTGGGCAGAGGACTTTGGTGCCAGCGCTCACCGGTGACAAGTGCTCATAAATAGAGCAGTAACGCGTATCGTCGTCGGGTAGGTTTCGGTTTTTCGACAGCTGGTTCTTTGACGCGTGCTGTGCAGCATCATAGCGATTGCATAGCCGCCACACCCGACTTTTGATCGTTACCTCGTCACTATTTGTTGAGGAGGTGCCCGAGCATCCTCTGAGACTTGTTGACGGCTTCGAGTACCATTTGTTGCCGCTTCGCGCACCAAGGCGCTTCCCAGGTTGTCACACATGACCATTGCGACACTGCAGCGTCACCAGGCTGGAGAAGATGAGGAGCCAGCCTTCATCCCAGCAGGTGCACTGCTGCAGATGACGACGACCGCATCGAGTGACCTGCCGGCTGCTGCTGTTTCGAATCTATTGAATAGGACCGCGGGCCCCGCAGTGTACCATCATCGCCTTGAGCTGTTCCAGATCCTAAGCGTCTTGGGAACGGGTGCCTTTGGCAAGGTCTATCTGGCGCGATATCGACCAACGGGTGGTTTGTTCGCCATCAAATCGATGAAAAAAGAGGCGCTTCTCCGCTTCGGGGGCACTGCTCAGGCTCGAGTAGAGCGCGACATCCTTGCGCTTTTAATGGACCACGGCTATGAGCTGAATCCGGGACTCGGTAGATCACCAAGAACGAACAACAATATGAGGAACGAACAGCGTGCGGTGCATCCATTTATTGTACGGCTGCATTGCGCATTTCAAACGTCTTCAAGAGTTTTTCTGGTCATGGATTATCTGCAAGGAGGCCCGCTTATGGATTATTTGCGTAAGGAGGCGCTCTTCAGTGAAGAAGTTGCTCGTTTCTACGCAGCTGAAATGTACATTGCTTTACAGCACCTGCATTCAATCGGCATTGTTCATCGGGATCTGAAGCCCGAGAACGTCCTCCTGGACCATGAAGGCCACGTAGCCTTAACCGACTTTGGACTCAGCAAAGCCGGCATGGGCCGCCTAGATACTGAGACAGGTGCAGGCATGGCGCAGAGCGCCGACGCATCCCTCCGCCGTGCACCAGGGAACGGTGGAACCGCAGGGGCCGCCCACGCAGACGCCGTATCAGCGCCAAACGACAGTGCGATGCAGACGCAGCTCGAGTCGATAGACGCATCTGATCTCGTCGATAGCGGCTCTCTCACCCATTCCTGGTGCGGTACAGAGCACTATATGGCTCCGGAGCTCCTCGCTCGTGAGGGACATTCTTTCGCAGCGGATTACTGGTCGTTTGGATGTTTAATATACGAGATGCTTACCGGGGAGCCGCCTTTTTCCGTCCGAGCACAAGGCCTGGTTGGAAAACGCGATCGTGGAAGGCGAGCAAAAGTTGCAGCCCAGGCAGCCGCCGATAACAAGACTGGCGGTAAAGCGCCTCCAGAGAATGTTCACTCGCGCGTGGCTCTGTACAAGCGAATTATGAAAGCGAAAATCAAATTTCCCTCGTACGTTTCCACCGAGGCGCAGTCGCTGGTGCGTCAGTTAATCTGCCGCTCTCCGGAGGAGAGGCTTCGTCATGCGCTCTGCTTACAGCACCATCGCTGGTTCCGCGGAATTTCCTGGAAACGAATCCGCGAGCGACTGGAGCGCCCGCCGATCACGCCGGTTGTGGACTCTGGCTCGGGAACGGGTAGCCCCAGCGCATCGACAGCGCACCGAGACGACAGCTGGAGTGTGTCGCCCCATTCACCGCACTGGATGCCGGCTGAAGGCGCCCCCGATACACACCTCGTAGCGTATACCTATGTCGCTCCTCACGCACTGCATGCTTTTGGAGAGTATCTCCAGGCCTGGCGCACCAGAGGAGGCCATGATAGCAGCTTTCCGATCGATCATCAAGTGAAACTGAGTTCGTCGACGTCTTCTGTCTCGGAGCGAGATAGCTCGCGTTTATGTGGACGCAATCTGGAAACGGAAAGCGATTCCACTGCCCGTGAGGTAGCCGACGCCCTAGAGGATATACGCATTGCTGTATCGGAGGGCATCGAAATATTCAGCATTGACGGAGCTGAATACGATCGAGCTCCGTAATAGATGGAAGCATGTTCATGTGGTAGCAGCGCTCAGTGGTTGCTGAATTAGCGACGCCGACGGAGCACTGGCGCGCATGAACCGCCATCGAAAACGACTAACCGGGAATCGTTGGAGAGGTAGATCGCTTTGTTGCATTGACCTCTGCGCCGGAGCACGAGTTCTCGAGGGGGTACGTTTTTCAGGACGTAGCCTCAACGAATCGAGTTCGCTATCTACTAGATAAGCAGGGCGCAGCACGCTATGCTTCCGCGAACACTACCGCATTCCACCACGTCGAGTCCAGTGTGCGTTTCCAGTGCTGTAGCTCGATTCAAGCCGAGACCTTTCGGGTGATGTACCTGCTAAATTTGCATCCAGTATGCAACTTTGCAACTGTAGCTCAATGGATGCAGCGACCTTTCACCTGATGGACCTACTAAGCGCGTCACTCGGAAATAAGATTATCTCGCGATCCTCCGAGGGGCGCGTGCTCGATGACTGGATTTCCACGTATCGTTTGAGGACGCAAACGCTTCGGGCGACGACGGCGTACCCACCTAGTCTTCCATCGCTGCATCCGCAGTCTGAATCACGGCAGGCCGGGCGTGGTGTGTGTATGTGCATGTGTCCAGTGCAGTGGCAGAAACATGGCCTTTTAAGCGGTTTTCGGGTGCAATGATCGAAACACGGTCTCCTTCTGTAACATAGTCACGGAGGCCATGGCGTGAAGAGCAAGTTGTTCGCCTCTGCGACTCGAGTTTCGCATTGTGCGCAATGGTGCGACTGGAACCGTTGGACGTATCTCGTCGGCGAAACTACTGCGAAACCCTGTTGCCGCGCTGCGCTACAATGCAGCGCGCCGGAATGAGCTCTCCGGTTGCTCCCTGGTGACTGTCGAAGCACTACACACACACACACAGTTCTCCTGGGCAGTGCCTCCAGTGCGATGCGCACTGAGTCAGTCTTTGATGCGGATTAGCCTCCAGTTGCTATCACTATTCAAACTTCGTTCTGTGCATAGAGGTAAAATGCAATTGGATCTTCTGAACACGGTCATAACTGGGTGCTTCAAAATATTGGAACCGGTCTGTGCAGAGCGTATGCGCCGGCACCAGAGCGCCTCGTTCGTTCACGCTAGCGTCCGTTGGTCGCCCCGCACTGACAGCGTCGACGAGCCATCTCGGTTCGCACGCGAAACGAGGCCACGGATAAGAAAGACCTCCTGTTCGTGCTCCCCTGGAACTCTTGTTTGCGTATTCACCGCCAGCGCTGAAGTCCGTATGGCTACAATGCGCTTCAGTACACTCGGATTCCCGATGATCGCCAGTCGCTGGATGCCCTCGATAGCACACCGAGACAGCAGCGTCCACTCTTCTTCAATATCACTCGCAATTATGAACCCGAACCGTATCGAGAGAAAAGTACCCAGAAGACCACCGCAGGATGCCCCGAAAAGGTTGCCAACACTGAAGCACCCCGCGCCGAGCGCGGACTCGAGCGCCCACAACCCACCGTCAGCGTCCAGGTGAAACACCCCGTTGTTATAAGCCGAAATCAGGCTAAAAAATTGTCCAGCGGACGCAATTGCCAAACTTCCAATCTGCGCCTGTAAAACCATACGCAGGGTGTTCGTCAACCCAACGAAAGGCGTGCACAGGCTCGCAAGCACGAGGCCAACAGTCACGCCCACCATAAAGGATGAGTGACACGCGGCCCAGGCCTCGATCTGGGTTGCGTGCTCCACTACCATTCCTTCTTAAAAAAATGATCCTCAGTTTCAAGTGTCTTTTCTGCTGATTCTTCCGAGATAACACAAAGCCAGGTTGGATACACGGAGAGGAACATGGTGTAGAGGAAACACGGTGCGATCGATTTTCCGGTTACCCCATTTTGGCCCGTACGTAGACGGCCCTGCGATCTCGCGTCGGGCGGGCGGCGGTCCATCGCCTTCGGCGCCGAAGCGCAGGCGCTGTTGTTCGCGCGGCGCCCCGTGACAGAGGACAGGCGGTGTCGCGCGCCTCTGTGTACAGCGCATCCCGCGCCATGTGACAAGGTGGCGATTTTGGGAGGCGCGTTGCTGCTTACGAAAAAATTGGATCAGATCAGCATAGAGCATTGAACAGGTTACTCTGTTCGGGGCTAGCGATATTATCCGAGATTTTTAGGTGTGCAGGCTTTAGATTTCTGTTGCAAGCAACAAGTACGTACCAAGTCGGACGTGGGTTGTGGATACTCGATCGTGGTTGTGGGCGTAGCTCCTTCGACGCTTTGCCGCTGGAATTCGAAACATCATTGGAAACGAGGTCATTCGCGGAATGATCGAACTGTGGTTCGGAAAAAAATCGGTAACATGAGAAAATTCATGCGTGCGAGCTCCCACGCTTCTCGTTTCTTCAGCTGTAGTGCACAAATCACGCGTTTTTCATGTTTTAGACCTTTTTGCCTTGCGACTCATGGGCGCAGCATTTCGCGACACTGAAATGGCGATGAGCGATGTGCCATGACGTCGACGCTTGCCGATTGGTTCACGAGCTAACCCCGAAACTTGATTGAATCGCTCAAGTCAAATCATACATTCGAATCGAAAAACACACTATTTTGCCTTCGTGGCCATTGACGAAACCTCATTCGACAGCAGCGCGATGCGTCGCACGTGACATTTTCTGAGATACTCTCGTCGCTTCTGTCAGCAAGGAATACAGCCTGGAACATGGGTCCGCGTCATCGCAGCGATCGCTTCAAGGAAAGAGTCCGTTACTTTTTTGTATACAGGGAACGTTGACTGAACGAGATTTCTCGGCTTGTTCTTCAGCCTAGGTATTCCTTCCGATTCTTGTTTTGTTATGGACAATCTCGTATTCCACGAATTCTCTGTCGAATAGAACAGCCTGTATGTGCGTGTGCCGCGTACAAGGTACTTGTCACAAGAATCGTCTCGAAGAAGCCCGTGATCGCAGGGTACGACAAAGAGCGCGGAAACGGAGGCGGGTACCGACGGGAACCTCTCTACCCGTCAAGAGCATATACCGAGCGATGAGGCGAGCGTTCACGTGCGATAGAGCGGTTATCGGAAGTGGAGATGTTGTTGGCGCACGGGAACACCTGATCACAGTCAAGCGTCACATCCGCGAAGAGCGCACGCGTACCATATATGCAGTAGATGAAAACGGCAAGCGAAGCGTAGATCGCAACTTGCGCCTGTGCCTGGACTACATCGGCAACAACCCATGCGGCGAAATCATGACTTGAGTACGGCGATCCGCATCCTGTGTCAGTTGAAGAAGAAGCTAGAGTAAAAGGAGAGACTGGCGTATTGAAAGCCGCAAAAACGAAAGCGTAAAAGAAGCGGTCAAAGAAATGCCTTAAAAGGCTGGTGTTGATGAGGTTTCGAGGAGGCACTTTATTAAGTGCATACTCCAAAGTTAGAACAGAGGGGCTCGTTCGAATTTATACTCAATGAAACCGAGAAATGTCCTATGCGCATGTAGGGTAAAGGGATACCCAATTGCAGACGCCTCCCCGCCTGTTTTGACCTGCCGACTGCGATCGGTTTCAGCCTCTCCTTGCATATCTCTAGCCTCGCAGGCTGCCGCCCAAAGTTGGATCGCACCAGCTCCGCAGGTCGCACCTCCATCACCATACATCATCTGATACTGATGGCGTTTTGTCTAAAACACTCGTGATGGAGCTGAAGTCCAGAACCGATCCATCTTGACTGACGCTATCAAACGATCGGTAAAAGAAGCTGAAGGCTCCGGCCGGCGCCAGGTGCTCTGGTGATGGCATGCTGGTCGCGAACAGTGCTTGACAAAGCCGCACGGGAAGCCACGATTTCCTAGTGCGTAAAATTAAGACGTACCCGAAACATTCAGATTCAGGATGATGACAAGTCGCCGCTGCGGTATTCTGGGAAAACAATCCGAGAGCACTTTTGTCGATTGAATATCGAGCATCATGACGATGCCCAAAACGTTCAGATGCAGGATGATGACAAGTCGCCGCTACGGTAATCTGGGAAAACAATCCGAGTGCGCTTTTCTAGCTCGAATATCGAGCATCATCACGACTCTGAGTACGCTCCACGGCATGAGCGGCGGCAGCATCGGCACGACCACGATGCACCGGTTGCAACGATCATCGAATCCACCATCATCCAAAAGTGACGAAAAGTCACATGCGCACCGGCCTCGCACATCCAAGTCAGGATGTGCCCATTGGCGTGCAAACAAATTTCCTGAGCCTTCCGTGCTTTCATCAAATGAAAGGAAACATGCATTTCCTCGCCCGGGGATATAGCGTTCTGAATTCCTTCAGATACTGCGGATGCTTCGCCCGAACCCAGCCTACGAGCTGCAGAGTACCCATGAGCACAAAAAGGATGCCTGCGATTACTTGCGTCATCAAGAGCAATCCTATCATAGCCAGCACCTCAAATGTGTAGTCCGGATACGACACAAGCTCGAAAAAGAAAGCCGTCTGCGATCTGTCGCAGGCACCAGTGGAACGCGCAAGCGCCGCTCATCGCCCGAATCGACCGTATCGAGTGAAGCGCCGCTTACAGCGCGCTCTGGTGGAGCGCGCACGCCCTCGACGATCGCTGTACAGGAGATGACGTTGCACCTACGAACGCTTCCGCAGCTATACGTCATCATCCAGGTATGGCTTCTACGGACCTGACCATACGCAGCGTTTGGAGGTCCCTCAAGGAAGGGTATCGGTCAAAGGTTCCGTCGGAGCTGCAACTTCTTGATTCGTACGTTGCTTTCCTAGCAGTTGTACTGGGTGTTATCACGAGTTTTGCAGCGGTCGTAGGCACCTATCCGTTCAACTCGTTACTAGCGGCTGCTTTTTGTCTCATCGGGAGCGCTGTGTTAACCGTCGGTTTACGGATGCAGATCAACGCCCGTAACCGAACCAAATTGAACCGCTGGGAGCACCGATCGTTCGAGAGTGCGTACGTAGGCTGGCTTCTGGGTCACCTGGTGCTGTTTCTCACAGCCGTGAACTTTGTTGGTTGAACGTTTTCTAATTGGCATCGTTAGGGTTCTCAGCGTTGTCTTCAGGGTACGCGGGTTTATTCTCAAGGCAGCGCGCTGGGGCTGCAGGTTTTTGTTTCGGCGCCGCTCCCCACGGCTTGGTGCACGTGCGCGCACAAGCAACCCTGGCTGGCTAGCTGGCTGACTGGAGTTTTCCGCTCGAAAGCACGGTCGCATAAACCTCACGCATGTTTTTAATCAGTGTGTTCGAGCCCAGAAATTTCTCACGACCAAGGCGAGACACAGTTGGCCGGTGCCAATGTCGTCGTTATGCTAAGCAAATGCGACGACCGGTACCAGGTCTCCTTGCTGTTCGCGCCGAGTTTCAACGCGTCCTCACTGAAGAGAACGTCCAGGCTGTTCTCCGTGAGGCGAAGGAGACGTTCTCGACTGTCTTTGGGAGTGAGGAAAACCGTCAGGTCGGTATAACCGGGGACGTTTCCTTGGTAGGCATCGACGGTGCAACCGTTGTGTTAGCCCTAAAGGGCCAGTTTTGGCACCAGAGAGTTGTCGTTTTGCAACGACTGGACAAGTTCATTAGGGACCGAATCCCAGAGTGCATCGAAGTTGTAGCTCTGGAAGGCACCACGCCCGACACAGATGAGTTTGATAATCGGCGTTTATAAGCGCGCGGAGCGGTACCAGGGAGCGTTCTCCCCCAAAACTCGGTGCGGTTGTTCGCAACGCTGTCTAGAGCGAGCGTGCCCGAGCACGTTTGGTTATGCCTTGAATTAGGTACTGGGGGGAGAAAACACCTTTTCTGGGTACGAGGGTAGGCTATTCATGGAGCGCTTCGCGACGCTGCTTCCCGTGGACTCGCGCTGCTCGTAGCACATGTGGAGTTTCCGCTCGCTCACAGGGGCCATGCACATTCTTCATGAATGCCACACGATGTGCGTATTGTGCATACGGGCAATCGGCCTCCACGTACGTCAGACCATGCTTGTGAACGAGAAATGTCAACTCTGATTCCAAGCATTCGCATGTTGCGCTTACAACCAAGTCGTAATGGAAGAGAATAGGTCCCCAGACACGAACGTACAGGTTAAAATCGCGGTTTTCTCTCTGTCGTGGACACTGGCTTTTGAACGCTCTCTCTGCGACTGCTTCCTTTGCCGCTCTCTTAGCTCCGGATGTACATATGCCGGTCTGTCTTGTCCTTGAAGCTCCCGTGTAAGCAGTCGAGAGATGTCGATGGCAACGTTCAAGTTCCGACTTCGCCGCTTCCCGCTCTTGGTAACGCGTCCCACGCGTAGGGGCAAGTTGCGGTCCGCACGTCGTTCGCCATTTTCGTCTTCTGTGTGCACAGCTTCGGTGTGTCTTCCGCAGCGCTGAGACTGGACTCTGATCAGACGCTCGCATATGCGTCTGCCGCAGCTCTTCCTGGACCGAGCGCCGCTCGGTGGCATGCGAAGGCTTACTTCAGCGCTCGATGCATGTCCGCGACTGATGTAGAAGGCGCTCGTCGAATCCATTCTTTGTTTGCATGCCCAATGCCGTACCGTACGATGACGGGCTTCTTCTGGGCGATTCCCTTTGCGAGTGCGCTGTATGGTGCAAAAGCAAGCATACGCTGTCCCGTTTGAGAAGGGATTCGTGGAATGCGATATTGGCCTTGGTGGAACAATCGAGCGAATGATAACGCCCATAGGAGAACCAGTTGAGTGATTTCGATCCGTCCACGCTGTTCTACAGCGAAGCGGTGATCCAGTCTGCACCAGAGGCGATCGCTGCGACGACTATAGTCAGGGACTTCATTCCATGCAACCAGAAGAGGCGAGTGCATCTGGGCGCGAATCCCCGTGTAACGTACGATGCAGCTGTCGAATTCCCTGTCTCGCGGATGACCA
>Ga0080006_1153911_pt1 | contig 32926 bp, 28 predicted proteins | sample RS3BMetagenome_FD_69209 | JGI IMG/M metagenome (GOLD analysis project Ga0080006, IMG submission 69209) | Ferric oxide microbial mat and aquatic microbial communities from Rainbow Spring, Yellowstone National Park, USA - RS3B (SPADES... ...
CCCACGGGCTCAACCGTCCCAGCCCTGAAGATACGTCTGAGTTGCCCACATGGGCTGTCCATGGGGCAGAGGCGCACCTCACGGATCCTCGCTTCAACCTGAGGGCCTCGGTGACACTTACTCCGTTCATGACTGCCATCGATAATGTGTTGATACTGATATTTAAACTGGGGAGCCGTCCATACCCTAGGAAGAGGGTCTTACGTCCCCAAACCTCCAAGAAGATAAATTATCGTGCTGTATGAAGCCTCCTTTAACCACTCTAGACGCTCCTTACACTCAGATGATCGTGACTGATCATCCATGATCTACAACCCCTTATAGTGTATCTACACAACCAGGATCCCTTTCTGCAGATCGAATTTATGAGAGGGATTCCTGAGAATTTCCCATATTATTTTCTAATATTTTATCTAATACATATATATCAGAATATAATTGTAATTCCTTGCTCAAAAGCTTAAAGTTTTAAGGGAGTAATAGTAACTTGTGACTAATATGGACTTTGTAGAAGAACTGAAGCGAAGGGGACTCAAGGTAACGCCACAGAGGATAGCCGTGTTAAGGATAATAAGCCAAGGGGGTCACTTCAGTGGAGAACAGATTTATGATACCCTAAAGAAGAACGAGCCCAGCATAAGTCTCTCCACAGTTTACAATACCCTAGAAACACTTAAACAAACTGGTCTCCTGAGGTCCTTTGAAGCCAACGGCGTAACATGGTATGAAGTGAACAAGGGCTCACACGTCAACGTGTTCTGCACTGACACTAATACCATAATCGATGCCAACGTGGATTTGAAAAGTATAGAGGACAAACTGGAGGAGATGGGATTCAAAGTGTCAATGTTGAGCGTCATAGCCTATGCTGAGTGCAAGGAGGTAAGGAGAAGAAAGGTAGTAGAAAATCAACCCATTTAGATTCTAGCTATCTAGAAGAAAATTTCGGCCTTGGTTAACAGTTTCGCTTGAGCTACGAATATATGCCCTTATGAGCATCAAATCAGAGGTATCAAGTCCATGAGCTCACACCGGGTGGGCTATACGCCGACTGGGTGTGGTGAGACGACGAAGGGTGCGCGGGTTCCCCCACCTCCCTAAGCGGGTGGGGTTAGTCCCGCCAAGGGGGCAGAGAGGGGTTAAAGGGTTACTCCGTGACTTTGATGAAGTCCAAGGGCTAAGGGGTTGAACACGAAATGAGACTTCAATGAAGTCCAAAAACCTTAGATGCGATATACTTCTTTCCTCTACCTTAGTTTCAAGAGAGTTCCGCAATGCTAGTGAAAGGATTTCTCTCACATCGCATAATCTACACACTCTGAAGGCTGGAGTTACTGCCTCAACACCTTGCCGAGGATGGAAGGACATACAGCCCCTAAGGACAGTCCGGCCCTGATCGTCCATAGTTACCCATCCTGACCTGGGCAGAGGCGTACCACCCGCGCTTAGTCGCCTCAATGTAACTTACCCAGGACTGTGGTTGAGGACGTACTGGACAAATCCGTATTTAGGGTCAATGATATTTTCGTCTCTGCCAGCGAAATTCCCTCAACCACCACTCGTCTATAAAGAGGAACATTGTTTTAAAATATATTTACATATTTAGTAATTTGTCTTTTACGTATTATTTTCATAAATCTACAGATTTAGTTGAAGCTATAGTAAAAACTTTTAAGTGAGTGCCAGCAGTTGAACGTAAATGAAGGTAAGAGTATCGAATATAGGCGGTATTAGGTCTTTGGAGGACTTGGACATAAGGAAAGGCATAACTATTTACAAGGCACCCAACGCCTTCGGGAAAACCTCCCTGATGAGGGCGTTAGTGTCGTTAATGACCTCAGAGCTCAAGGCTGAGGACCTCTTAAACGTGGCCGCGGATGAAGGGTATGTGGAAGCCGAAATAGAGGGCAAGTTATACTATAGGAGGATATACAGGAGAGGTAGAAGGTTACAGGAGGAGAGCAAGATGATAATGGACGACAGCAGGGCACTCCTACTCTCCATGTTCTCACCTGAGAACAAGTTAGTAAACCATATCCTCTCCGGAGAAGACAACATAGAGTGGTTCTTGTCAGCCACCTCCAAGATAGAGGAGGTCAAGGCAAAGAAAATGGAGCTGGAGAATAGACTCTCCTCGTTAGAGGTGGAAAGCGAGGAATTAATGAAGAAGTATAAGGAGGTTTCGGAGGCTCAGGCTAAAATGAGGGCCCTTGAGGAGGAGATCGAGAAGCTCGAAGCTGAGATTAAGGCATCAGCCCTGACCAAGAGGGCCAACGAATCAGTGATAATAGCCAAGTCCAACAGACTGGATGAGCTCAAGAATAGGATAGAGAGGAAAGAGGAGGAGTTATCTGAGCTGAGGGAAGCTTTCAAGAGGATTGAGGAGAGAGAAGCACAGATCAAGAAGAGGATCCCCGAGGGGCTCAAGGAGGAGTATCTAAAGAAAATAGAGGAGATAGATAGGGAGATCAGGGAAAGACAAGCCAAAAAAACTGAAATAGAGGTGGAGATGGGTGTGCTTAACAGGGTAATGGAAGAACTGAGGGAAGCAGATAAGAAGCATCTGGCAGTGTGTTACCTGTGTGGAAGCCACGTAGATCCCTCAGTGTGGGTCACTAGATTAGACCTAATTTCGCAGGAGCTTAGGGAGAAGAGCGCATCCCTAAACTCGCTGAAGGAGGAGATAAACGAACTCCTAAAGAGGAAGGAGGAAGTAAGCGTGACCCTGAGGGATCTTGAGAAGGCTGAAACCGAGCTAATTAACGTAGCTAAGAGGAAGGCCGACCTACTTCAGAAGATCGAGATTGTCCAATCCGATATAGAGAACCTTGAGAGGCAACTGAGGGAAGCTAAGAGCAACTTCGGCTCGGTAGCTCTGGTTCAGGACGTAGAGAAGAGGGAAGAGGAGAGGAGGTTAGAGGAACTGAGGAAAGAGTATTCGTCCCTACAGTATGAGATCTCCCTCTATGGGACTCAAACCAGCATCCTGAGCAAGATGAAGGAACTGGACGAGGAGATAAAGGCTCTCAAGGAGAGCATAGCTGAGGTTCAAAAGGAGTATATGAGGAGGTTAACCGCAATAAGGGAAGAGTTTAACGCGAAGGCCAACAGGGTCATCCAGGATCTCGGCTTCCAGTTCACCGCTGAAATAGATGAGGCCAACAGGTTAATAGTGAGAAAGGAAGGAATTACCTTAGACGTGCGCAAGCTGTCCTCCTCCGAGAGGATAACTCTAGCCTTAATACTGGTGATCACCGCCCTTAAGTCCTACTTCAAAACTCCATTGTTCATAGTGGACGAGATATTCATGACTTATGACCAAAGAAGGCTTAACAGGATACTAGGGTACCTAATGGGGATATCGGACTACGTTATAGTGACTAGATCTGAGGAGATACAGGAAGTCACTCAGGTGACCATGGGGACTCAAGAGGCGACATATACCTCCTCTTAAGGTCCTCCTTCACAGCCATCTCAACTTCCTCTGGGACCTTGTCTATTGGCTTGAACCAGCCCACTGAAGTGATCATGCCCATTTCCTTAGCTCTCTCGCTCAGCCAAAGAGCCACGGCTAGGCCGGCCTTAGTTGGCCTGAATATGACGATAGAAGGGCCTATGGAAGAGCTAGCTAATTTCATCGCGTGCTTTGAGACGATCTTCCACCTAGTTTTCGTTATAATCCTCACTAATTCTTTGGCCTTGTCCCTTTCCCCTATAGCGTAAAAGATTATCATAAATAAAGCTGTCGTTACCTACTTATAAACGTTTCTTAACTCAACTGACTCTCCCAGCTCTAAAACTTTTCAAGTCTGACACAGCGAGTTCCGAGACTAAGGCTAGCCCACTATGAATTGGTAGGCCTTAACTCTCCCTCGCTCCAGAACCACCAGTGCAGCGTGAAGTAGACCAATGCCATACTCACTGCCTGGATTAAGTACCAAGGTTCCCCCCAATTTATCGAAGGACTTGGATTCGTGTATGTGGCCGTGGAGGCCTAGCATCGGTTTCATCTCCTCTATGATACTCCTCACCGATTTAGAACCAACGTGGATCGTCTCAATTTGTCCTCCTCTTACTACTGGACGTAGGTCCTGGGTCAGTTTAGGCGCAAGGTCTAGGTTAGTGCCATAAGGTGGAGCGTGGAAGTTAAATATAGCCCTCTCACTGCTAGAGAGCTTAGAAGTGACCCTATTGAGCCATTTCATGATTTCCTCCTCACTCATCTCCCTAGGGGTTTTCCAAGGAGTGGGGTTCACGTAACCGAAGGACACCATCTCGTGTCCCCCTATTTCCACGACGTCGCCTTCGGTCCTTATCATAACTTCTCCATCCTTGAATACCTGGGCCAAATACTCGGGGTCATCGTTACCTAAGTTAACGTATATCTTAGCCCTTTCCGCTCTATACCTCTCCTCTGCTAGTCCCCTCCAGGAAGTCAGCGTGTCTAACATGGCTTGCTTAAATGCGTCCTCTAATTTCCTCCTATTCGCAACAATCTCCTCAGCACCCTTCCTATCCACGATCACGTAGTAGATGCCTTTTTTTGAAAGCTCCCTCTTTATCTCCTCTACTTCCCCAGGGCTGACTTCCTTTCCGTTCACTTCGAATCGTCCCCCCTCAAGCTCCACTATGGGAACTAGAGCCTTTCCTGCTAGATCGCCTCCTATGATCAGGTAGTCCGCCTTATAGATCTTACCCGCGTTGAGGAATTTCCTGAATACAGTATCTGAACCGTGAATATCGGATGTGAATAGAATTCTGACTTGCTCGCCCTTACTTCGACCGAACAGGAGAATTCACCACATCCGATCTCGCGCTACTCCGCTTTAATAATTGTCTAATGGCCAATTCCTTTGAGGCGACAGGGCTTACTACCGTATTCGTATCCTCATGATCCGTTATGGGGAGTTCCTCGCAACGGACGCATGCTCACATATCTGAGAAGCCGAGGAGTATATCGATCCGAGAAGCTAACCAGTGGGCTTGACAGCATCAGTGGAACGGTGGACTACCTTTTCAACGCCTTTATTGTTTCATATTCCCAGTTTAAAGTATTAAGATTTTAAATATATTTAAAAATTTCAAAGGATGAGACCATAAAGTGTGATAGGGGAAAATCCTTTAGGTCCTACACAGCACCTCGATTTCAAACACGGTTTCGGCTCAAACCAAGCGCACAAATGTAAGATCCGTCGCCGCCGGAGGGCTCCTCAACACTTTCCTCCTCTCCGGGGCCTCTAGTTAGAACGGAAACCAATCGCTGGAGGTCAAAGTACTTTGAGAAAAGAGAGACAAACCCTTCCCTAGAGAGGAACCTGGCCCTCGAATAATAAGGATGTCCCCTTTTCCCTAACTCCATATAATGCTTGCCCCAAGGTGAATCAGAGACTATAACGCATAAGGCCACTTCGTTCTTAGCTACTCTAGCCACTTCACGCATGAAAGCCTCCACATCCTCTAGGAAACATAAGGTTACTGATGAGAATACACATGGAACTCCTCCATTCCTGAAGGGGAGGTAAAGGGCGTCAGCCTGAATTCTATCACCCTCTGTGAAGTAAAGGGAAACCAAGGACAGATCTAAGGATATCACGTAGCCTTTCAGGGCTTCGTGAAACGGTCCAGGGCCTGAACCCACGTCCACGCAATTGCGCAGCTCTAGCGACTGGACTGCTTTCAGTTCGCTCAAATAGATTTCCTTGTGCTCCTCATACCACCTCATATAAGAATGAGGGTTGTCCAAGATCACAGGGCCTTGGTTATGCGCATTAGGGTTGTTATCACTTTCATCTTCCTCCCTAGTTCTTCTAACATCGCGATTAAGCCCTCCCTCCTCTTCATGAGGCCCAGGGGCACGGGGATCACGCCCATCTTGGATATCCTCTCGTCTATCCACTCCAGTTCCCTCTCTAGGGAGATCCTCTGCTTATAGTAAAAAGCATATATCTCTGTGAGGGACAACTCCACTGCGCCGTTGGACTCGAGGGAGTAATAGGGGCACGCGTAACAGAATATCGGATGCGGGTCCATTCTACCCTGGGATATCCAGTTGGACACTGAGAAATCCCTAACCCTGAAGAGCTCGCAGACATTGCCGTTAAAGTACCTACAGCTGTCCTTCTTGGCCCTCCCCTCCACCTCCATCTCCTCATAGTTCGTCAACTGAGAGGAAATAGCCGCGTCAAGGGCCAACTCCTTGAAATTGGGAGCCCGCATCAAGTAAAGTTCGAGCGCCACGAATTAAACCTTATTATTATAGGTTTGAGTGTGCCCATAGTGTCGACATTTATCAGAAATTATCTTCCCCTAGAACGTGATGCAGGTAACATGAATTAACGGGGCTGCTGAGGTAATGGGTGCTGGCGGATGGGCAAACCTGAATTTATCTAATAAATGCCGACACTATGGACACACTCATAGGTTGTTTAGGACGAAGGACCTAGGAAGTCAGTCAAGGCTTGCGGTCACTGACCTCACTTCAAGATCGACAGGGAGAACAGCTTGGCTGGAATACCGAAAGAGCAAAAACCGTGAGAGATCTTCCTCTCTGCCACGATCTCCAGGCGCGGACTAAACTGAGATTAAAGAGTGAACGGAGTATTCCCTAATGTGGTTTAGGCTTCGTGAGGCTTGATATTGATTCGATCCTCAGTTCTTGGGTTTCAGCAGGGAACCCTTTCACCTTCCTTCGTTCCCTCAACTAGGTGATCAATCCACCCTGCTGAGCATCGGGTGGAGATCTCCAGCAAATCCAAAGTGCAGTACTTGCAACCCGTTCCTGAAATTCAGCCTATAGTCAGTACTGGACTCACTGAAAACGTCGAAAGTCTGTAAGCGTGAACCACTTAACTAAGATCTACGACTTTTTGGTAAGAACTTTCATAGACCCGATCCCTGTGGAAGACTCCCCCGAGGCTCCACCCTTTTGGACTAACATTGTTTGCATAACAAAGAACCCGAATCCTTATTCCCTGTTTCCGTAGACGTAACTGTTACATGCTAGAGCTTCAGCTATGTCGCGGAGCTCTTACGCCCATGATCTTTAGGCACCCAAGATTAAGTCTACCTTTAGCGATTCGATTCCCCTCTATTTGCATTTTCCCACTTAATACCCCCAAGGATCAGGAATCAGCTCTCTAACTGTCTCGGCCACCAGGAGGATATCCTGGTTCTCTTCACCGCTAACGCGTTGAGCAGCCTCTCCCTGTCTACCTTATCTATCTTGACAGCTCTATGTACCGCTAGAAGCGGATAGGGATATCCCTTCACCGACACTGAACTCATGCAATCGATCCACCTCTCAATGTCTTTGGTTGAGGGCTCTTCAGAGGTCTCCACCCTGAGGACTCTCGCGCCCGGTTCCAGCCTCAGGTAGGTCACATAGTACCTCTTAGATTCTAGGAAATCCCTGATCTGATCCTCCAATCCATCGTTTACTTCAAACCTCTTACTGACAGGTATGGTATAGCCAACTCCTTTGGTCAGAATCTCGAGCAGGGTCACATCCGACAGTTCGGAGCCGAAAAGCGTAGAGAGCCTGGAGTTCTTGGACACCCAGAGTACTTTAGAACCGAGCTCGTGTATCAGTCTCGCTGAAAGGAAGCGTAGTTCCGTAGCGTAAGACTCAGAGTTCTTGAAGGGACTCCTAACGCTTCCGTCCATCAGGACTATTTCCTCTCCTTTATAGGACTCCAAGGAAAGCTTGATCTCCAGGATTTCCATTAGGGTATCGACCCTCTTCCTGGCCTTATTTCCGGGTCGCATTACATCCACTATAGAGGAAGAAGAGACTTGGGAGCATTTACCCGTTCTACAGCTATACGAAGCTGCGTCAACCGCGTAGAGCACAGCGCTCCTCGTCTCGTACACGAACTTACCACCGTCTGTGGCTAACGCAGTGCACTGGAAGGGATTAGGCGTGTAACTCCTCCAATACTCCCTCACCCTGCCTTCTTCTTCCCTTATTTGTGAGGAGGACTCAAGGATCTTGGACTTGAGTGAGGCAAGCTCCTGCTTTAGCTTAACATACACTTCGTCGATTATACCTATCCACCTCCAATTGAGATCGAGCTCACGTTGTTCACCTTCTTGACCTCAATGACGAGATCCCCTGCGACCTTGAGCTCATCATCGTGGGTTACTACTATTATCTGCGATAATATCTCCTTTCCCCTTAGGATCACGTTCATGAGCTCCTTCTTCCTCTGTTCGTCGAGGTGAACTGTAGGTTCATCCATGACCACGAACCCCACTTTACTACTGTATAAATTAGCTAGGGCTAGCCTGAGTGCAATTGCCACTGCAACTCTCTCCCCTCCGCTGAGCATGTTAACGCCGATCTCTCTCCCATCATTCCTCCTCAAGTAAGGCACTACAGTCTCACCCTTCCCTATCTCCACATCGACGTAGGGGAGGTCGAAGTTCTCCAACACTCTGGAGGCATAACGCTCTATGGCTTCCTTAGAGGCCTGGATCAGGTAACGCTGGAGACCTTGCCTACCTAGAACTTCCTCTAACTTGGAAAGTGTCTCTAAGCCCTTAGAGACAACTTCACCGCGCTTCACGTAGTCTTCAAGCTCCTTCCTCCTTTCCCTCACTCTCTCCACCTGCTGCTCCAATTGCTGAAGGAGTTTCTGATCTGCGAGGAGTCTGCCCTTCCTTTCCTCTACTTCAGACCTCAACTCCTCCGTCTCCCTCCTGAGCCCCTCATACTGTCCCTGATCGAACGCCAAGTAGTCGAGTTGAGCCTGGACAGAGAGGATCTCTTCCCTAACCCTGTTCAGCTGCCTCATAGCCTCCTCGTACCTCTCCTTCCTCCTTATGAGCTCCTCCAGCGTCGATCTCTTCCTCCTCACTTCATCTGGGTTAAAGCCTTTCAGCCTGATCTCCAGCTCTCGCAGTTCCCTCTCCTGTACCCCTCTCTGCATCTCCACTTCGTTGATCCTCCTCTCCATTTCAGCGATCCTCTCCTCCGAGTAATCTGAGAGCGACCTATACTCGTCGTAGTAAGCCCTGAGTTCCTTCTCCCTCTTGGTGAGTTCCTTGTATTCACTTTGGGCTGCGGTTAGGGAATTGAGCCTTTCCTTGGCTTCGGCTAGCTCTTTCTCCCTCTTGGTGAGCTCGGCCCTAACTTCCTTAAGGGTAGTCTCAACTGAGATGAGCCTTTGGGTGAGCTTCCTGAGCCCCTCGTACTCCAACTCCAGTTTCTCGATCTCTTCCTTTAATTGCGCGGATCGGGTAACTAACTTCTGAAGCTCTTCCTCATACTCCCTCAGCAACCTGTCCCTGTGTTCCTCAGTTAACTGGGCACCACATACGGGACACCTCCCCTTCGCCTTGCGCAACTCCTCGACGGCTCCCTTAAGCTCCACGATCCTTAATTCCCTGGAACTCCTCTCGGCTTTCATGTCTTCCAGAAGAGCGATCATATCGCCCTCTGACCTCGATCCGATCTCCCCCCTCACCCTCTCCATTTCTAAGTCGAGCTCTTGGGCTTTCTCAACCATCCTCTTCACCTCCTCTTCTTTGTCTCTGACTGAGGAGCTAGAGGCCACGTATTCCTCGTGTAGAGGGTGCAGTTCCTCTATCCTGTCTCTGACACTCAAGTACTCTGAGGCTAAAGCCTCGATCTCCCTCTTCCTTGAGAGCTTGCGCAATGCCTCATCCCTCTGGGACCTTAAGTCCCTGAGGTGAGAGTCCATGTTCTCTAGGGTGATCCTCCTCTGCCTAAGCTCGTTCCAGAGTCTCTCCAGCCTCTCCAGTTCCTCTATCTCCACACGTAGCTTCTCCAGCTGCTCCAAGTCCACTGCATTATCTCTGAGAGTGGAAACCAATTCGCTCTCGTTGTTCCTTAAGGACTTCAACTTAGCGCTGAGCTCCAGGTAATTGATCCTCTTCCTCTCCATTTCCTCCAAAAGGGACTTCTTGATCTCAAGACCCTCCTCTATTTTCCTGATCTCCGCCTTCAGTTCCTCGGCCTCTCGTTTCAGTTCCTCTACCTTAGCCTCGATTTCCTCTTCCTGAGCCCTCTCCCTCTCTAGGTCTCTCCTCCTCTCGTCAATGAGCTGTAACTGAGACTTGAGCTCCTTGATCACCAACTTGAGAGGACCGCCGCTCTCGAGGAGGTTCTCCATCTGCTCAACCTTTATGAGCCTCCTTATTGACCTCTCCAAAACCTTCTGGTCCAAGACTTCCTCTATCCTACCTTGAGGCATGATCACCGTGTTGAGTAAGACCTCCCTGTCCATTCCAATGAACCTTTGAATCCAAGCGCTCACCTCCTTAGAGGAATGGGCCACCACTTTCCCATCAAGTTTGAGTATGTCCCTACCCTGAGTCGTGGGGATATGTCTCTCCACTACCAACTTCCTACTCTCGTCCAGCACCTCGAGTGAAACCCTTGCGATCTTTTCCCCGGTCCTCACCAAGTCCTGGTTGTTACCTTCCCTCCCCGTCTCCCTGAAGAGACCGAAGATCACTGCGTCTATGATGGAGCTCTTCCCAGCGCCGTTCTCACCGACTATGACATTTACCCCATTAACGAAATCTAGCGTAGTGCGCCTGTGGCTTAGGAAGTTGACGAGTTCTACCCTACTTAGTACTATCAAGGTCTACACCCGCGAACCTCTTAATCAAACTGGACGCCATCTCCTCATCCTCTGCAGAGTCTATGATCTCTAGGATTTCAGAGGTCTCCTTTTCACTGTAGCCCTGAGCTCTTAAATATGACTTGATTAGATCCGTCACAGTCCCCCCGCCGATCTCGCCTCCTCTCACACCCCTTACGAAGGAGGTCTGGTAATCCACCCTGTAACTGAGCACCTTATCCCCCAAGGAGGATAGGATCTCATGGACCTTCCTCTTATCCATTGGCTCTCCTGTCAAAGTGAAGTGAAGGATGCACTTGGAGGGATAGGGCGCGAGCTTCCTCCTGAGTTCAACTACCTTGGCCTCAAGGTCCTTGGTATCCACTGTTATTACCTCCTGAGGCCTGACTTCCACGTTGAATTTCTGGACCAAGGGCTCAGGAGAGGACAGGTCAACGAGGAAACCTCCCTTACCGTTCCTCTTGTAGTCCTCTATCTCCTTGACGTCCATTACCTCTGGAGATCCAGCTATGGCGAAGACAGAGCCATCCTCCCTCCTCTGGAGGACCCTCTCGTGAACGTGACCAGAGGCGTAATAGGAGAACCCCTTAGGTAGGTCGCTGAGGCTCAATTGATAGCTCCCTGTGTAGGGAAGGGTTTCCTTATAGCCCTGGTGAAGCACTAGAACACTCTTAGCTGTGGGCTTAACGGCCTGGAGTAGGGACCGCAGAAAATCGGGCACTGGTATATACCTTATCCCATAAAAGACATAGTCGATCCCTCCCTTCGTGATCTTGTAAGGAGGTTCGCTACTGTTCCAGTCCAAAACCCTTAATTTGCCGATCTGCTCCAGGAACCTCTGAGGGTATATGTGACCTCTCTTAGAGGGGAGATCGTGGTTGCCTGGGATCGCGATCGCTGGGATTCCCTTTTCCCTTAACTTATCCAAGACTGCGCTGACTTCAGCTAAATCGATCACATCTGGGTTAGGCCTATCGAAGAGGTCGCCTGAGTGAAGGACTAGATCTACATGTTCCGATATTGCCGCCTCAATCAACCTCTGGAAGGCCTCTAGCAGGTCCTTTCTCCTCTCCTGAAGTCCATACTGCGATCTCCCCAGGTGGGTGTCGGATATGTGGAGCAGCATCAATTTGATCACCCTATCTCCATTAGGTCCCTGCCTATCTCCATTCGCCTACTGCTCTCCTCAGAGGCTCTCTTCCACTCCGAGATCACATCGGGGTCAGCACCCCCTAGCTCCCCCTGGAACTTCTTGATCTGAGTCACAGCCGGGATCTTGACCACCTTACCCACGATGATAGCTTGTCCCACGTTGAGGCTGGGCAGTTGCTCCACTAAGTCCTCGCTCAAATTGTCGCTTGACTCTAGGATGTAGGCCTTATCCTTAGGCTCCACGATCTTCATTACTATCTTGTTAGTCATTTGGCTGAGGATGTTCTCATCTAAACCCTTGGGCCTTTGACTCACTATGAATAGACTCACGCCGAATTTCCTTCCCTCCTTGGCCACCCTGGAGGCCCAATACTTAGTGAGGGTCCTCTCCTCCTTGGGTATGAAGACGTGAGCCTCCTCTATTACGCATATCACCGGGTAACCCAACCCCCCGTCCCCTCTCTTAGCCCTCTTCCTCTCCTCAAGTATCCTTCTGAGGTAATGGGAGATCAAAGCATCCATGACGCTCTCATCGAGCCTCTGCAGATCGACCACATTCATCTTGCCTAAGCTCAAGTTCTCCACCACGTCTTTGGCCTCCCAGCTGAGGACTCTGGAGTACCTCCTCTCGAAGTCCTCCAGTTTGAGGATCACGGAGTTCAAAGCCTTCTTGTCCTCTTTGGTGCCATTTACCTGACTCGCCGTGTCTATGAGGAGCTGGGTGAAGGAGGACTTGTCCTCGGTTTCCTTAGCCTTCTTCATTGTCTCCTCGTATACCTTCCTCAAGATCCTGAGCTGCGTGGAAGCGTTCTCCCTAATGTCCATCATTGCTGCCAGCTCGTCAGCGCTTAACTTATAGGGGTTCAACCTCGGCTCTATTACGTTCACAGGCTTCAAGTCACTGCCAACATATTCGCCGTGGAAGTCGAACACCAAGATCACTCCGCCGTTCTTGGCTACTTCGGAGGCTATGACTGCGACGGTGTTCGACTTTCCTGACCCTGTAGCTGCCAGTATAGCCAAATGCCTGGTGGCTAAGTAGTTGAGGCTGAGCCTGACTGGCACTTTAGTCCTGACTATTTGTCCCACCTCTATCTCGCCTGAGGAGAATATGGGACTCAGCTCCTCTTCCCCAGCTAACCTGACCTTGGTACCAGGTTTAGGGGGCAGATCGGGTTGTTCCAGGGAAGGGGATGTGAGGTCGGCCAACAACTTCAACGAGGCTCTAACATATTCCGCGTCTTCTCCGCTGAAGGCGGTGATCCTCTTGAGGGCGTCTAAATCGCTGAAGTCCCCACCTATAATCCTACTCCCTCTGGTTACTGAAGTGATTAGGGCTAAAACCTTCTTGTCGTCGTATTCGAGGATCACATAGCTCCCCATCCTGGCCTTTGGCGTTACTAGTGCCGTAGCGTAAAGAGTGGTCGACTCTCCTATTATGTAGCCAACCTCCTCCATAGTTCATAAAAAGGGGAAAGTTTATTTAAACGCTTCCTCGAAGTATAATGTATTACCGCCTTGTTTAGAGAGTGGCTTCCTTCCTACCCTGGAGGGTTTCAAGGGGTTCATTGTTCCCACCGTGGATTCGGTTAGCATCCCCCGCTTGGTGAATGGTCAAGGGATTAGGGGACCACTCCCTGGATCGGGCTAGGGAGGAGAGTCATTAACTCCAGTAAGGAAAATGAGAAGAACGGTTTAAACTAAGGCGATATCCATCCTTTATGTAGCTTTCCGCCTCCTCAATCCATTCTTTTGTAAAGTAGTTCAGTAGTTGAAGGAAAGAAAAGGTGTTCCTGACTCAGAGAGCCTTTGCTGTTGACTTGATCACGTCTGCTATGTCCTTCTCCTGTTCAGCGAAGCTACACAGCATGGCTTCTACGTCGCTGTGCCCTTCGGCCTTAGCTGTCATAGCGACAGCGTTATACTCGCTAAGGTGCTGCTCCGACTCCTCCTTGGCCATGTCCTGGACCAAGGACTTGAGACCCCTATACTTGATCAGGGTAGCTAATATAGCCTTTGCGTGGCCCATCTCCACCATTGCCTTCTCCCTGAACTTCTTGGCCTCCTCAGTTTTTCCCATCCTCTCTAGGTAATCCGATATTATAAGGAGCCTCATGTAGTCCTCCGCATTCGCTACGAAAAGTTCCTTTAAACCTTCCTCGGTTTTAGGACCGAGTGACTGAGACATGATTATCGACTGTCCCGTTATTTCTTGAATTTAAAAATTTTGCGTAAAGTGTGTACCGCAATGGAGCGTCAAGGCTCAAGCGAACCTAAGTTAGATCTCTACGAATACCCGGCCCTGTGGGGAATCCATCTACACCTGGCGAACTACCCCGCCCTTTACGGTAGATCCAAAAATCAATCTTCTAAAAATATCTCATCCAGGGGTTTAACAATTCTGACCGAAGTATTGGGAGAGGCATTGGGAAGGGTTTACAGCGAGGGAGGGATCGTATTACCCATGGGTAGACTAGCGAAGGCAATACGGTCTATCCCCCGCCGGGAACTTCGGCGAGAGGGAGGGGTTATTGGGGAAGGTAAGGGAGTTGACGTTGAGGGAACTGAAGGGAGTTGAGGAGATCTGCGTTTCCCTGGACGGGGGTGAGGTTCTACGGGGAGTGGATGGCCTGGGGAGCGGGAGGCACCACCTCTCCTGGAACTTCGCCACAGCGCCGGGTGAATGGTGAAACCCGGTCCTGGTGGTAGTAAGGCACTTGAAGGAGTGAGCGAGCTGCAGGTGGTGGGGTCACTCATGGACCAGGTCCCGTCCCTGGGGGTTAAAGTCAGGCTCGCGGCCCTGGACGCTGGGTTCTACGTGGACTTCCTTAATTACATCTCCAGGTTCAAATTCGTCATGGCCGTCCCCATCGGGGACGTGAGGATCCGCAGGGAGTACGACGGGCAGCACCAGGAGAGAGGGAAGGGAGGAACAGGCCAGCTTCAGGCTCCTGGTCCAGTGAAGGGGAAAGAGAGGATGATCTACGTGGCCAGGGTCACCAACCTCCCCGAGGTCCTGGAGCTCTACGACGGAGTCAGGAACCCCATGGAGCCCGCAGATCAAGGCCTTCCCGCCCTTCACTAGCTCCACCAAGCGTTCAGGTTCCTGACCTTCGTCCTGGCAGTCCTCCTCTACTCCCTCCTCCCGACCTTAAAGGTCGGGAGGTAAGCCTTCAGGTCCCTCCTGACCTTAGCTTTTCATTAAGAAGATAATAGGTTACCTGGGTATACGGGAGGATAAATTATCTAAATTACTTTATCTCAACCCTGACTTATTTTCGAGGAGGCGATTTTGGATCTATCGTTGCGGACGGGGCTTCCCGCTTCAAGGCCCCACCTCACCCCTTGAGAGCTCCACAGGCTCTCAGGGACGTTTCAGCTCTGAGGACGCACACGACGTTATACAGGCCGTTGATGGGCAGAGGCGCACCTCACGGACTAGCTTCAACCTAGGCGTCTCGGTGACGCTTACCCGTTGCTGACTGCCATGCACATACCCTCCCAGGACTAATACTTAAGCTTTGGGGGCTATCCATCCCCTGGAGAGGAGGTCCTCCGCCCCCAAGCCCCGGAAGATAAAAGGTCTTTTATCAGTATTAACAGTGGATTTAAAGTTACTTCACAGCCTATCTGAAACTGTTGATAACACCTCGAAGCGTTTTAGGAGAAAGTTGTGATGGATTCTAAGATCGACGCTCCAGTTTCATGGTATGCCAACTAATATCCCAACTAGCTTCTTCGTCGCGCACTCCAGTGTGACTTAACTTCATGGTTCGATCTTCGAAGATCTAAATTCGGATCTCGGATCGATCCAGGCTTCTAGCTTCTCCTGAGTATATTAACGGTGAAGTAACCGCTTCCGCACTTGACTGTGCCCTCTAGTTCACCCTTCATGGCGATAACAACGTCGGCTTTAACGTCGCTAACCCTCGAAACAGGAGCTACTGCCATAGTCTCAGCGCCTTGGATTAGGGGAAGTTTATGCAGGGCAGCGCACCAGCTAAAAGAGGTGATCCCAGGGATCACCTCCACTGGCATCACTAGCCTAGCCGCATAGTAGAAACTGGAATATATAGAGGGATCCCCTAAAGTCAGGTAGATCACCTTATCGTAATTCTCCACTCTGCGCAATACTTCCTGGTAAATCCTCCTATCGCCTCTCAAGGGCAGATCGAACTCCACCACCTCCTTGTCCTTTACGAGATCTCCCACTACACTACGCGTTAAACCCTTGGAGGTCCTAGGGATTAGGATAACGTCCGCCTCCTTTATCACTCTCAGGGCTTTCAAGGTCAAGAGCTCGGGATCGCCTGGGCCCACGCCAACCCCGTAAAGCCTCACTTCGTACCCCTCCTATAAGAGTGCGTGAATTCAGGAGAGTAGAGGTGACTCCTCGAGTTAACCGGACCTAGGCATTGCGAAACTATTATAATCGCAGTGGAGCTGATACCATGGGATCTGACGATCTGATCGATGTCCCCAACTCTCCCTCTTAACGTAATCTCGTCCGGTCTAGACGCGTGGTAAACCACAGCGCACGGCGTCTCAGGGCTGAATGCCTTCAGCAGTTCCTCCTTCACTTTATCTATCAGGTGGACCGAGAGGAACACGACTACAGAGGAGTTCCCATCCACTAACATACCCTTACCCTCTGAGGTCCTATAGGGGTACCTCGTTATTATGACGGATTGAGGTCCCCCTGGACACGTCAGTTCAACCTTAAGTGATGAGGCTGCAGCCAAGAACGAACTCACCCCAGGTACCACTTTCACCTCTATCCCTCTGAGGTTTAACTCCCTCACCTCTTCTGTTAAAGCACCATAGATCGAGGGATCACCGTCGTGAACTCTCACAACCTTCCTTCCTTTCTTGGCCTCCACTTCGATCTCTTGGACTATCTCCTCTAACGTCATCTTAGATGAATCCAATGCGGTCTTCTCCTTGAAGATCTCCTTCAACTCCTCACTTATCAGTGAGCCGGTGTAGATAACCACGTCCGCCTCCTTTATCACTCTCAGGGCTTTCAAGGTCAAGAGCTCGGGATCGCCTGGGCCCACGCCGACTATGTGGACTCTTCCCCCATTCACAGTGGAATATGAGTATTGAAGATATTATAGTTTAAGAGAGCGGATCGCCGAAACTGATTCTTTCCCCCATATCCAGTTCGAATTTCGAACCGAATTTCTGGTCAAAGAATATATATAGCAAAAACTTACTTCATCACATGCCAACACTAACCGAGAAGATCTTATCGAGAGCATCTGGAAGGAAAGTCGAACCTGCAGATGTGGTGGAGATAAGGGCAGATTTGGTGGCTTTTCACGACCTCACGGGATACCACGTAATAGAGGTCATGGAGAAGGTGGGAAGGACTCAAGTGTGGAACAGGGATGGCATAGTTGTGGCTTTCGATCACCTGGCTCCTCCTCCTGACGTGAGAAGCGCCGAGATACAGTCCAAAATAAGATCTTTCATTAGGGAATCCAAGTTGCCTAACTTCCACGACGTGAACTTCGGGATACTCCATGAGATCCTCATAGAGAAATATGTGAATCCAGGTTACGTGGTCCTCGCAGCGGATAGTCACACCACAACCAGCGGCGCTCTAGGGGCATTCGCCCAAGGAATGGGCGCCTCAGATATAGCAGCTGCAGCGATAACTGGAAAGACGTGGATGGTAGTTCCAACCCCCTTCAAGGTAGAGCTTAGGGGAACTCCTGCAAAGTTTGTGACAGGTAAGGACGTAGCCTTGAAGCTATTGGGTGACTTCAAGGCTGATTACTTCAATGGTATGTCCATTGAGGTTTACGTGGAGAAGCCTCACGATTTCCCAACCGACTATAGGGCCACAGTGTCGAATATGGGAATAGAGATGAATGCTGACGCCTTGATGTTCGTGCCTGACTCAGAGACAAAGAGGTATGTGAAGCAAATGAGAGGATACGAACCTCAGTTAGTGACGCCAGACCAAGATGCAAACTATCAGGAGAGTTACACCATAGAGTTAGACAAAATGGAACCGCTGGTTGCAGCACCCCACAGTGTAGACAATGTGAGGACAGCCAGGGAGGTTCAAGGTACTCCAGTGGACCAGGTTTTCATAGGTTCATGTACCAACGGTAGGATAAGTGACTTTGAAATAGCAGCTAAGATCCTAAAGGGAAGGAAAGTTAAGACCAGATGTATAGCGATCCCAGCCTCATACGATCAGTTCATGAAGGCCATGAACTCTGGACTGATCCACACTCTAGCCGAAGCGGGCTGCGTGATCACATATGGTACTTGCGGACCTTGCCTAGGGGGACACTTCGGGATAGCCGGACCCGGGGAGACCATACTCTCCACTAGCTCTAGGAACTTCAAGGGCAGGATGGGAAGTCCTGACGCTAAAGTCTACCTTGCGGGGCCAGCAGTAGCAGCAGCAACGGCCCTTAAGGGGGAGATAACCGATCCGAGGGATGTGGAGTGATCGTAGAGGGTCCAGTCCTTAAGTTCGGGGACAAGATAGACACGGACATAATAATACCAGCTAAGTACCTCAAGTACACTGATCCAAACTATCTAGCTGAACACGCCATGGAGCCCTTAGACCCGGAGTTCCACAAGAAGGCTTCACGAGGAGTGATATTAGTAGCCGGCAAGGTATTCGGAATGGGGTCCTCAAGGGAACAGGCTGCCATAGCGCTCAAGGCAGCTGGAGTGAAGGCAGTCTTAGCCGAGTCCTTCGCGAGAATATTCTACAGGAACGCCATAAACAATGCACTCCCTGTCATAGTAGTGCCTGGAGTAAGCAGAGAGGTTAAGGAGGGCGACTCAGTTAAAGTCAACGTGGAGACTGGAGAGGTAATGATCAACGGGAATAGGACCTTAAAGGGGAAGGGAATAACTGGGATGGCATTGGAGATCATAAAGGTTGGGGGACTAGTTAATTACCTGAACTCCGCCAGATAATAGGCTATGGCGTGGTGCCTTGAAGTGGGCAAAGAAAAGATACACAAGAAGGCAGTCATAGAAAGGATAAACACTCTTCTGGACCTAGCGCAGATTTCAGCCAGAAATGGAAGGACAGAGCTGGCCTCAAGGGAAGTAAAGCTGGCTAGAGTCTACAGTGCTAAGAGTAAGGTTAAGATGTCATTAAGAATCAAGAGGAGATTCTGCAGGAAATGTAACACTCCCCTGATCCCGGGACTCACTGAAACGGTGAGGATAAGGAGAGGGGTTAAAATAAGACACTGCGTGATCTGCGGTTGGTATAGGAGGTACCCTGTGAAATAGGGTCTTCCCAGCGCAGTTAAGTTTCCACGGTGTTTCACTTCAATCGATCCTCCCTTATTCCTGCTCCCAGGCCTATTAGTCCCCAGCACCTGATCTGAGCCTCATGTAGACTGTAGCACTTCTATGTAACTTTTAAATATTATCAATCACTTCTAAATATCCCTTCAGAGTTATATTTATACGTCGTTACAATGATGGGGGTTAAGGGGACGGATAGCCCCTCATTCAAGTAACTCTTTCTTTGATTTATTATCCAGTGAAGACGCCCCTCCCCAGCTCGATAGGGAAATGGGACTGAGGGAGGGGGAACCAGGACCCTTCCTACTTTCACGGGATCTGGAGGCGTTCAACGATGGTCCCCTTTCAGGTGGTCCTCTGATCCACCGCCCACTAGGTGTAACCCCTCACGGTGGGAACGGTGAACCCCATGGAACCAGGGCGGGAGGAAGTCAGTTTAATTCTCTCCGGACGATCTCCCTACTGATGACGGGCTCTGCCCAGGAGGCTTGGGGGAGGGACGAAGCGAATGGGAGGGAATGGTATTCCCCTCGACTAACTCCAAGGAGTTGGGGGCGACCCTGTATGAACCCTTAGGAGGACACCCGTGGCGGAATTGGAAGCGGGTGAAAGTAGGAAAGTCACGCCACGAGTAAACACAGCTTATTACGCCCGGATCCATAACTGCATTGGGATGAGGAGTGAGGTGATCACTGAAAGATGAGGACGCGAAAAGGACTGACCTCGAATTAGCCGGTTAAGCTGGACTTTCGTGAAGCCTCCTCAACTCTGGAAAGCATTCCTTTTATCTTCTCGGGGGGTTTGGGGGGTGGAGTACCCCTTCCGTGAGAGTGGGGATGTCTCCCGAATTTAAACGACACTTCCCTCAGATACATCCCAATGACACTCATAGACGGTGAGCGTCCTGAGCCGCCCGAGCGAGAGTCCGTGAGGCACGCCTCTGCCCGCACGGGTGTCCGTCTGGGTTGAAACGTCCCTGAGAGCCTGTGGAGCTCTCAAGGAGCGAGGTGGGGCTGTGAAGCGGGAAGCCCCGTCCGTAAGGCGGGGGTAGTTCACTCCCTTAATCTCTTAGTTCTACTGCGCTCTGAATCATGAAGTTATGGAGACTAAGGATCTGAGCAGCTCAGCTACACTCCAAGCTTGAGCTATACATCCCCTACTTCTATAAGGGGGGAGATCATCGAATAGCTCGGGTAAGAAGCCGTTCATTTCATAGGAGAACTTAAGCAGAGGATCCAGTCTAGGCATAAGGTCCTTGCCCGAAGAGTCTCCTCCGAACTTCAGCTTAGCGTCAACGTATGCGCCTATTAACCAGGGCCATATGGGACCGTTATGGTAAGCCTCATCCCTCTGTCTTCTGTCCCCTTTATACACCGGCTTATACTTTGGATCATTCCTAGCTAACGTACTCAGTCCGTAGGGTCTCAAAAGCATCCTTTCCACGGTCCCTAATATTACCCTAGAGAAATCATCGTCCACTACAGGGAAGGGCAGGGAAATGGCGAATATCTGGTTCGGTCTAACTGAGGTGTCCGGCGTTAGATCCTCGGATAGATAGTCGTAGAGTCCCCATTGCGACCTGAAGAGCTCATTGAAGGAACTCTTAACGGCCTCAGCTTCGTCCCTATACTGCTCTGAATCCTGCCCCAATCTCTCGGCGAAGAGAGACATAATCATCAGTGAGTTATACCACAAAGCGTTCACTTCCACCGCCATTCCCTCCCTGGGAGTCACCACTCTACCATCATATTGCGCGTCCATCCACGTTAGAGGAGCTCCTCTATGGAGGATCAAGTGCTCCCTGTTAACAACAGTGCCGTTCCCCTTCATATACCAGTGTATCAGATCTGCGATGTCATCGTAATTCCTCCTGACGAAATCCAAATCCCCAGAGTATTTCAGGTACTTAAAGGCGGCGTTGAACCACCATAGGCTCACATCCACTGCCTTATACACTGGTTCTCCAGTGTTCTCGTCGAAGTATGTGGGCAACATCCCCCTGTCCTCGTAATCTAAGTACCGCTGCAGGATCTCCCTAGACCTATACAGATCGTTATTGATTAACAGTGTTCCCTCCATAGAGATCAGGGAGTCCCTCGCCCATTCCCCAAACCAGTGGTACCCAGCTATGATGGCAGGCCCCCTCTTCCCCTTAACTACGAACTGTGACGAGGCCTCCCTGAGTAAGGCTACGGGATCCCTACCCTTTCTGCGCAACTCCCCCCTTGGAGTGCCGTTGGCGGCGAAGAGTATAGACGACCTTGAATCCCTTAGCTTTAGACAGAACGGGTTGAAGAGGTCCTCCTCGTGATTGGACCCCCTTTCCTTATCCAGCCTGTAGAGGAAGTTATAGTACCAATACATCGTGCTCTCCACAGTGTGTCGACCGGCGATCACCAAGTCTAACATCCTATTTCCATTCCTGTTAATGTGAAGGCCGCTCTCATTCCTAGACCACGAGAAATAGGCGAAGCCACTCCTTTTTGTGACGTGGTGATTCCTGAAGGTAACGAGGGGACAGAGCCTGATCTCTCCTTCACCCTCAAGGATGTATTCGAGGCTGACTGCATTGGCTTCAGCTTGGACGGAGAGACGTTTGATCACACTCGCGGTGGGGAAGCGATAGATCCACTCCACATAATTACGCTCCCAATGAAACTCGTCGATGTATTTAAATCCGTCTGGGTAAAAGGTGTTACCGTACCTGTTGGTGGACAAGGGAAGCCAGTCCTCACCGTAAACTAGCGAGTCCTCGACCTTGGAGAGCAGGACATATCTCTGCCCAGGTGGATCCAAGGCCGCCACCAAGTATCCATGATAGGTCCTCGAATTGATGCCGCAAACAGTTGAAGAGGAATAACCTCCTAAGCCATTGGGCAGTATCCACTCCCTTTCTTCGCAGACCTCGGGCGATAGCATGGATTTATTAAAGTATACTGTGTTACACGAAGTTTAAAACGTCTTCCACAGATCAATGAAAGTTACCGAGGAATTAATATTTAATATATCACAATACCGATATAATTTTGAAAGAAACTAGAGTATAAGCTCATGCTTCTATGCATTCCTAGGACTTCAATTAAAACACGGACTCTCTTCTGTGTAATATGTGGATCTTTTTATCTTCTCGGGGGGTTTGGGGACGGAGGACCCCTCGGGAGACGGACAGCCCCCCAATTCAAATACTTCTTTTTAAATATTCTATTAATGCCCGACGTGGAGTTCCGCTTTAGGGCTTACGCGGGCGAACGTTGAGGGCGTTGAGGTAGTTGAAGATAGCCTCGGAGCTGTATAACGCCCTACGTTGGGCGGACGCCTATTTCCGTGAGGGGGACGGGGAGTGGTTGACACGAACCGAGTTGAGACAACTCGCCCCTGAGGAAGCAGGGCGAGGAGTAACAGGCCGTGCACTCCCAGGTAGTCTGACAGGTCGCCGACCTTTACCAAGGGGCCGGGGAGAGGTCCCTCCAGGGGTTAGGACGTTTTCCCAGGGAGGAGGCCCACAATTACTTGCCCGGTGTACCCGCAGAGCGGTTGGAAGGTCCTCCAAGTTAGGGTGATGAGGGTCGAGAGCGAGAACGGGAGGAGGCTGGTCGCGTTGAGGCTGTCACACCTCGGTGTATCCAAGGTCCTGGCGCACAGGGACTTCCCCCTGGTCAAGAGGGTCTCGTGAAGCTCACGCCTTCAGGGAGGGTGTATGTCAGTTTCGTGGCGGAGTACCAGCTCCACGAGCTGGAGAACAAGGGCGAGGTCGTCGCTCTGGACATAGGTGTGGAGGAGCTCCTGGTTACGTCTGACGGGGAATACTCCCCCAACCTGAGGCCTTACGAGAGGGCCCTGCTCGAGTTCAGGGTGCACAGGTCCCTGTCCAGGAAACACTTCCTTTCCGAGGACTGGTTCAAGGCCGGGCTCGCCAGGGCCTACGAGCGCCTGAGGAACCTGAGGAAGGACTGTAAATGAAGCTGGGTCAGTGGTCTGCGGAGAACTACGACCTCCTCGTGATCGAGGACATTCACGTGGAACAACTGGTGGGTAGGGCATACAGGAAGTTGAGGACGAGACTCCGCGACGTCTCCTTCCACGAACTGAAGAGTTTATTGAGATACCGGTGTGGAGAAGTACGGGAGGAGGGTAATCCTGGTCGACCCTGCCTCCACCCCCAAGGCCTGTGCCAACTGCGGATACGTGAAGGGGGAGTTGACGTTGCAGGATAGGATCTTCGCCTGCCAATGCGGTTTTGTAGCAGACCGCGACTACAACGCCTCCCTAAACGTTCTGAGGAGATCAGGGCTGGAACTGCCCGTTGCGCCTGTGGAGCCCTCCACCCTTGGGCGAGGCGGGGCAATGAAGCGGGAAGCCCCATCCGCAAGGGCAGGGTAGTTCACACAGCAATTACAGTAAATTTTATGCAATTGACCGTTATTTTATCATCTACTTGGAATACAAATACGATGTATAAGGCATTACATGTGAGCTACCCCTCCTGAAGGGCGGGGCTGTGAAGCAGGGGTCCCACAGGCCCTCAGGGTTTCTCCCATTGGATTGACGTCGTCAAGTGGGACAGGAGACCTTACCAAATAGACCCTCACTTTAAAATAATGAGGTTTCTCTGTCAAGCTTACCCCGTTAACAACTGCCACATGGTGAAATACTGGGTGTTAAAGATCTCCCCCACAAAGGGGATTTCCCCCTTGTTTAGGCTTTCCCCCTTGACTCCCTTCGTTATAGAGACCCACTTTATTAGGAAGTTCGTTCCCTCTTCAAGTCCACATCTTATTAATGGCCTTTACAGTAACCTTAGAGCTTCACCAGACCCCTAATCTTATCCCAAAACAACCTCTCGTCCCCCTCTTGTTGTAATACTGATCCAATAAATACAGTACTAAGGGGGACATTGGAGTCCTAGTAATAGTCATAGTACTCATGCCGTTAGGCACATCTTCAAGGCCCTCTCCCTAACCTCACTAGGACGGTGTATGGTTAGATGTATAGCCAACCCAGCCAAGAAAGCCAAGAATTACCTCTCTTAGGCTCCATATAGGCGCCTCTGCCTATCCAAAGGCTCGCTATAGTTCTAATGTGACTGCTACCAAAGGAGGAACGTCCTCGAGTCCCTGAAGAGAAGTTTTACTTGTGAATAATTAGTGAGAAATAAAATGAATTTAATTAAATTGTAAATATATTTAGTATACGCAATTTATTTCTAATGCTTGTACACACTAGAGTCCTCTTTGAGGATACTGGTTTTAGCAGGTGTATATCTATGTATAAAAGTTTATAGATCTGCATTTTTCTACATATACTGCATAAACTGGGAGATATATCGTCGCTGATGCTGTAGAGATCTGACCTCCTCCCCGCCTCGGAGGGTTCCAGGGCAGTTCGTGGTTCCCGCCATGAGGGGTTACTTCCCCTCATCTGGGAGAAGATTGTGCAGAGACCCTACCTCCACTTGAATCTGATTCCGATAATCAGGGAACCTTCGTCCAAAGTACGAGAGAGATGATGGTTATCCTCCCTAGTCCCTTCACCCTATCGAGTAGGGAAGGGGCATCGTTATCCTCAATAAAAATAATTGATAAGGAGATGGAAAGCCCCGCGGGCTGGGACGGACAGCCCCTTAAACTCCTCCTTATGTGAAGCCAATTAGTAGTAACGTTTATAACAGATTGCTAAAATGGAGTTCAAGAAAGGTGTCCATTCGATGCATAGCGTGAAGGACGTATTGAGAACAGCACTGACTACTACAAATGCGTCTGATATAGGAATAATGTATATAATAGTAGCAATAGTAAGCTTAATAATTGGTTCGCTTGACGCCTCCATGATAAGGATCCAGCTGACCTTTAACGTGATGAATGCTGTAGACTACTATGACGTCGTTAGCCTTCACGGTATCTTTATGATATTCTTCGTTGTAATGCCCATGTCGGTGGGCCTAGCGAATTATCTCATTCCGAGGATGATAGGCGCTCACGATCTCTATTGGCCCAAGATAAATGCACTCTCTTTCTGGATACTTCCGCCCGCAGTTACCTTAGCTGCAGTATCTACACTATTCGGTCCAGTGGATACTGGGTGGTATATGTATGCACCCCTTTCAACTGACCTAGCGGTGAATGGAGGATTCGGCGTCGATCTGGTGGAAATATCTCTGATCATAGCGGGGATCTCCAGTACTCTTACCGGGATCAACTTCCTGATGACCATATTGAGGCTAAGGAAAGTACCCATGTTCAAAATGTCACTCTTCACCTGGTCCTTCTTAGCCACCTCAATCCTGTTAGTTGTAGCTCTCCCCCCTTTAACAGGAGGACTAGTCATGGCCTTCTTAGAGAGGAATTGGGGCTTACCCTTCTTCGATGCCTCAAAGGGAGGCGATCCCATACTTTGGGAACATGTCTTCTGGTTCTTCGGCCACCCAGAGGTTTACATTTTGATATTACCTGCTATGGGGCTTGTTAGCGAGATCCTGCCTAGGGCTGCGGGTAGGCCGATTTATGGATACAAGGCAATAGCCCTATCTTCTATGGCTATCGCCTTCCTGAGTGCATTCAGTGTATGGATGCATCACATGTTCACCGCTATAGTAAACGACCCTGTTAGAATACTTGCTTCATCAATGACAATGGCTATAGCGATTCCCTCAGGAATCAAGGTATTCAACTGGACTGCAACCCTATATGGAGGGAAGATGAGGTACTCAGCTCCAGCTGTCTTAGCGGTTGGATTTGTAGCCCTGTTCCTAGTAGGAGGTATAACAGGAGTTTTCTTCCCGCTAATACCAGTGGACTACGCGTTTAATGGCACTTACGCCGTTGTAGGTCATTTCCACTATATGGTTTTCGCCATATTAGCTGGCCTCCTTGGTGGACTCATGTACTACTTCCCCTACTTCACAGGTAAGATGTACGACTATGAGATAGGAAAGAGTTCTGCCTTAATGATTGTAATAGGAGGATTCGTAATTTCCACTGGCATGTTCATAGAGGGTGTATTGGGAATGCCCAGAAGGTATGCAGTAGTTCCTTCTCCGATTTATCAGCCCTTCCAGCCCCTGATTGACGTGGGTGGCATAATAATGGGGGTAGGACTGCTTATGGGGGTCGGCAACATGCTCTACGCGTGGGTGAGGGGAGCTCCTGTAACATCTTTAGATCCTTGGAATGCTCAAGAGAGTGGCCAGCCTGACTTCACGCTCAAGCCCGTAGCTTTACCCCTGAGCTTCGGTAAAGCAATGGACGGGTCTGAGCCGGAGGAACACCACGGGACTTGGTATCCCTCTATTCTAGGACTCCTCATGAGCTTTCCTGCACTAGGATTCCTCCTCATACTGCACGGTATGATCCCACCAGGCGCTGCTCTTTTAGCAATCTTTATGGTGATCGGATTTAGCTGGCTTTACAGGGACTACTTCGGTAGCATTGGGGGGCTTCCATCAATTGGGGGAGCAGAAGGGGGAGTATCTATGCCCATGTCTAAGGCTACAGGTCCATTAAAGACCACCACTGTAATACCGGAGCTTAAGGTCACGCATGAAGGTCTCGAGATTGCTCGAAAAGCAAGGACTCCTGTGCTATTCTTTATAATGGCAGAGATCTTCCTTTTCGGGTCCTTCATAGGGGGATATCTGTATGTAAGGAACGTCACTCCAGAAGCTCAGACCCTTCCACCACTGCATCTCGATATATTTCCACTTCCAGCGATCATGACTGCCATATTGCTCTCCAGTTCTATACCAGCCCATCTTGCTTACAATAGCTTAGAAAAAGGGAATCTCAGAATGTATAAGGTTTTGGGGATCCTCACATTCCTGATGGGCTTCACATTCCTGATGGGCCAAGTTTACGAGTTCACTCACATAATTGACTTCACCCCTCAACAGGACGTTTTCACTGCTTTCTTCTACACTATAGTGAACCTCCACGCTTTCCACGTTATAATGGGGCTCACGATATGGGCTTTCACCCTTATGAGAGCCAGGAAAATGGTACCTTACGAGATATCGACAGCTGCTACATACTATTGGCATTTCGTGGATGCCATCTGGGTAATAGTGTTCACAATGCTGTATCTCCAGCTCCCCATATATCATCCGTGAAAGACTTGAACCCAGTCCAGGTTTTCGGTAAGAGAAGGTTTTTTATCTCCACGTTTTTACTGTTGCTCTGCATTAATCCAGTAACCGAGGAGCAAATACTCAGGAGTCCCTTGATATTCATGTTAACCCATTATGGTCTTTACGCAGCTGGGATATACCTGGGTCAGGGCAGAAGAGGGACGTTATCCTATGTTATACTAGGCATAGTACCTGCAGTAGTGTGGCACCTACCTTGGACCTTTGCTCTCTCCGCAGGTTCACTTTACTTCAGGGCCATAGATCAGGTCACCATGTTCTTAGGAGGGTTTCTCATAGGCTCTGGGCTGAGTTCCTTAAGTCAGAGAGCAAAGGCTCTCCTGTTTGGGCTATGGATGGTCTCGGATACTACACTGTCCGTCCTCTTCATGACATCGTCGTCCTACTATACGTTCCTTTTCGTCCCTTACTCCCCTTATTCTCCCAACCAACTTCCAGCTGCAGGTTACGGAACCTTCTTCCTCATGAATATGCTAGCGGTTTATGTGCTAATGCTCTATCTGAACAGGGTATTCGAGAAGGACGGTGGTGAGTCATAATGGTACTGTCATCACCTGAGTTCGCATACACTTCCTTCTACTACATTTTGCCGACCCTAGCCTGGGCCACCGTAGTCTACCTGTGCCTCCTGTCGCCCTTCAGGAGGGAGATAGATTACGTCGTATCCAACTTCAGGAAGAAGAGCGTTAGTCTACCCTTCCTAGTTTACTTACCTATACATCTGTTCATATACGGCCTTGCAGTGGAGGATCTCTTAGTCTCAATTTACGGTGCGCCCTTCAGGTTATCTAAGGGAGCTTCCTTTATAGGCTACTCTCCCTTTACTCCTTCCATTCCTGGGATAGTCCTAGACTTACTGTTCAATCCCTCTTTTAACTTACTACTCCCTCCATACTATTCCTTAGCGTTAACTCCCTATGCCGTGGCCCTCGGGTTCCTTATATCTCTAGCCGTCTCATCTAACATAGGGAAGATCGTGGAGATCTCTAGGGTGAGCCCAAGAAAGAGGAAACTATTAGTGTTCATCCCCTCTTTAGGTTTAGTTGGAGGATCGTCTTGTTGCCTTTCATTACCCTCTATAGTAGCGCTTTACACTCCCCTATCTCAGTTAACTCTACTTTCGGTTGGCCCAGGTTTAGCGTTGGTCGTGATATATGTGATTTTACCAGCCCTCGTAGCATATGCGCTGAAGAGACAGTTCGATGATCTCTCGCTTTTCGTACCGAGACTATTAAGGTTGAAAGGGCTCGATAAAGAGAGAGCAAGCTGATTTAGGTAGCACTTCCCGCACGTGAGAATCGATTACAGAGGTGGGGGCTAAGGGCGCAAAGCCCCGCCCCCTCTAGGAACGGAGACGGGCAACCCCTCATTCAGACTTTAAACTGTTCCTCGCTGGTGTTAACGACACCCCTCCCCAGCCCGATCTAGTAATGGGATTGTGAGAGGGGCACTAGGATCCTGTCCAATCCCCCTATCATGTCTCGGATCCCTTTCCTCTCCTCTGGATCCGGGCTTGAAATAGGAGCGGGCCTCTCTGACTCACCGCCCACCGGATGAGATGTGAGTCCGAATCCAATGGCGAGAACCGTGAACCCCTTGGAGGGGAACCCTTCCAGGGAGGTGAGGAAGCCAGGAAGAGTAGCGGTGTTTATACTTCCTTAAGACTTTAAAGGACAATATATATTTAATTTATAATACTAAATATGTCAACTCTCGTATACTAAGATCAACGAACACCAAGAAGTAAGAATGAGAGTAGTAAACGATATGAAGAACGGAATGAAAATAAAGGACGTAGCTAAAAAGTACGACATCTGAGAGTACAAGTGGTTAAGGAAAACTAGGGAGAACTAAAGGCAAAGATGAGGCAAGGAGACTCGCCTTTCTCCGAAAATTTACATCAGTCCCATTGCTCCACGATATATTGGTGAATGTGAACTACCCCGCCTTACGGACGGGGCTTCCCGCTTCACTGCCCCGCCTCGCCCAAGGGTGGAGGGCTCCACGGGCTCAACCGTCCCAGCCCAGACGGACACCCGTGCGGGCAGAGGCGCACCTCACGGACCCTCGCTCAGGCGGCTCAGGACGCTTACCCGTCCGTGACTTTCATTGGAACGTATCTGAGGGAGGTGTCGTTTAAATTTGGGGGCTGTCCTTCCCTAGGGAGGGGTCTTACGCCCCCAAGCCCCCCGAGAAGATAAAAACGGGTCGGGACGGATGATAATGCATAGTAAACACCAGCACGTCTAAAGCGGAGAGGCTCAGCGGGTTTCCTGGCGTGGAACGGCTCGGGCTCAGTTGTAAGTGCGGTTAAGTCTCCCATGAGGAGAAAGCTTAAGGTAATTTAGGGACTTCCGTGGGAGTGATCATATTCCCGAATAGTGTAGAAAGAATAAGCTCACTGGGGACGGTTCCCGTTCGTTTATCTTTTGATTCGCAGGGCGACATCACGCGTGTCTCAGATTACGCTACCCCCACAGGTCTCGTTTAGGGGGGTGGTCATACCTGAAAGGAGGGGTGCTTCCATGACCGGCACATGAGTAGAGTTCACATACTGTTATGTCCCCGTTATAGACCTTGATGTCCCTGTCGGACCTCAAACACTCGTAGCTCTCCACAGTCTCCATACTTTCCTTACCTGCGCCTCTTTTAACCATCGTATTTACAGACTGGGAGTGATAGAGTTCGCCAGAGTCGGAGAAGGTCTCCTTCACCTACCTAAGACAGTAGAAAGGTGCTAAAATTGATTCCGTAACACCGTAGCGGCCAGCTACAAACTTAGAGCCGATTCAAGGACGCCGAGGTGCACTGTTCAGAACTAACGCTCTACCTCCTTCTTTGTGCGAGCGACTTTTACCTCAACTAGAACCCTCTTATCCTTTCTCGTCTATTTCCTCTCTGCCTTCCTCCCTTACCGTGGCCAACGCCTTTCTCGCCAAGGTCTATTCTCTAACAACATCATTGTTTCCTCCCTATTGTCCCTGACGGAGTGCGTTAGGCATACTAACTCTTCCCCTGATTTGAAGGAGTCAGGCCTTAGGTCCCTGACATGCTTCACCTTCTTATATCGGCTCCTAACAATGCCCTTTTATCATACTAACTGAAGAGCTCAATCATTAAGGAGTTCCCGTGTGGCCTCGAGTCCTAATTTTTTAGCTTCCTTCTTCATTTCCTCGACGAAAAGGGACGAAGGGTTCTCCCATTCTTCTGGAGTGAAAGCGAAGAATTCGACCCGCGGCCTTAAATATCTCCCTACCTTCTCGAGTCTATCAATATATCTCAAACCTTCAAAATCCCTTGAGATTATAACCAGGTCTATGTCGCTGGTCTCCAAGTAATCCCCTCTGGCCCTGGATCCCACTACATACACGGCGTCAATTTTAATTTCCCTACTTATATCATTTACAAAATCCATTGCGCGTTTTATTAACTCGACCTGACTCCTCAACGCAGATTTCGCCTTACCCATCCTATCACCTTTTCGGCCTTTTTTACTAATTCTTCTGCGTCATCTTTGTTATATAACGAGTAAGGTATTGTGTTTGCTGCGTCTTGTAACTTAAGCACGACACTATGGACACACTGAACCTTAAAAAGAAAGCATTAAAGAGTATAGTCCCCTACTTCAGTCATGGAAGAACTTGAGTTAGAACTCCTCAGGGCTGCAGTTAGGTGCTACAGGGCCTGTGGAGAGGGATTTGAAGAGACCGTAAGGATGATAAGTGAGGCGAGAGGATTGGATCCGAATTTCACCAAGAGTGTGCTTATGAGCCTTAAGTCTAAATACGGCGAAATGAAGGAGTATAGGAACCTTAGATCCCAGTTGCCTAAGGACTTTCCCATATGAACTAAAGTCTTCTTCTACGAGGCGACCTTTAATATTCTTATCGCTCTAATCAGCCGAAGAACAATGGACAAGTGGTAACGTGATATAGCTCATCAACAACGTCACGAAAAGGACCTAGCAGAGTAACCAAAGTTCCTCCTCTGTATACAGGAGTATGGCGCACTCAACCCCTTTACTAAGAGTAATGCATTTTAGCCGTTGCTATACAGAAGGGCTATATAGAAGGAGTGTAACGTTGAGCTAAGGTATATGAGTGAAGTTGAGACTTCAGTGAGATCCAAGAGGGAACGCGGTAATAAAGTGGGTCGCAGGTGAATGAGAGGCCGTTGTCAACAGTTTCCAATAAACCATAAGGTTTATATTATTTCATCATAAACTTTTATATAATGCTAAGACCTAAGGAAGTCTGCCAACGCTTAGGAATATCCTATGCAACACTTAGAGAATATGATAAGAAAGGGTACATAAAACCAGTAATGCTAGAGAGCGGGAAGTGGAGGTTCAGGGAGGAGGACGTCGAAAGACTGATGGGAATTATAAGAAAGAGGAAAGTGATCCTTTCTAGGGTATCATCGAACACACAAAGGGACGATTTGGTAAACCAGGTTAAATACCTAGAGGAGAACGTTGAGGACTACGACCGAGCGATAACTGACGTTGGGTCCGGGTTAAACGTGAAGAGGAAAGGATTCCTCAAATTACTGAGGATGATACTAAACAACGAGGTATCAAAAGTTGTTGTAGCTTATCCAGACAGACTGATGAGGTTCGGTTTCGAGGTAATTGAGGAGGTGTGCAAAGCGCACAACTGCGAGCTCGCCGCGTTGAACAGGGAGGACGAAACACCAGAACAAGAACTGATCGAAGACTTGATCTCTATACTGGTATCATTCAGCGAGAAATTGCAAGGAATGAGGAGTCAAGAGAAGGTGAAGAAGTGCGTCGAGGAAATTAAGGCTTAAATCGTTTCAACCAAAGGAGGAATACGTCTACTTAACTTACTCCATGAAGAACGACGAGGGGGAGGAGAGCAGGGTACTGCTGGAGAACTACAGAGTCCTACTGCAGAAGGCTTTAGACTACTTGTGGGAAAAGACTAGGGTAGAGAGAAAAGAAGTGAAGAAAGGTAAGAAAGTCCTCAAGAAGATAACCCTCCCCGAGAAGAAGGGGGTTTACAGGACGTTGAGGGATGAACTGGAAAAGGTCAACGTCCTAGCCTCACACTACGTTGACAAGGCAATAAACGACGCTTACTCCGTGTTGAGGGGTTGGAGGAGGAGGGCTGAGAAGGGGCAAGCGTCGTTGAGGAAACCTAAACTGAAGAAGGTTTACGTTAGGGTGAAATCAACGCTGAGGAAGGTAGAGGGTGAGAACGTAAGGATCACCGTAAGACCTTACCAGTACATTACCTTCTCCTGGTCCCACACCTGGTTCTCTCCACGGGTCAAAGGGTTGGAACTGGGTGAGCCCGTGATAAAGGAGGACGAAGTTCACCTACCATTCCGTTACAGATTACCCTGGTCAACTCCCCTGGACTATCTAGCAATCGACAGTAACTTATACACGCTGGACGCTTACGATGGAGAGAAGTTCGTCACTTTCTCCTTGAGGGAGTTATACAGTCTGAAGTATGGTATGCAGTTGAAGAGGGGTAAGATACAGTCCTTCGCTTCTAAGCACAGTAAGAAAGGGAAAGTGCTGATGGAGAAGTACTCCCACCGCGAAAGGAACCGCGTCCTGGATTACGTTCACAAGTTCGTCAACAGTTTACTGGAGATGTACCCCGTGACTACGTTCGCCGTTGAGAAACTGAACAAGCAAGGGATGTTCCAAGACGCTGACGAGGAGTTGTCTAAGAGGATTTCAAGGACTGTATGGAGGAGTATTCAT
>Ga0080006_1085703_pt1 | contig 32915 bp, 29 predicted proteins | sample RS3BMetagenome_FD_69209 | JGI IMG/M metagenome (GOLD analysis project Ga0080006, IMG submission 69209) | Ferric oxide microbial mat and aquatic microbial communities from Rainbow Spring, Yellowstone National Park, USA - RS3B (SPADES... ...
AGAACGCCTTCGGTCGGCTAAAGGACTGGCGCCGTGTCGCGACCCGCTACGACCGCTGCGCCCACACCTTCTTCTCGGCCATCTGCATCGCCGCAACCGTCACCTTCTGGCTCTGATACAGAGTCCTGAGCCTAGTTGGTTGCTTGACCCGGCGGGCGTGACGCCGCACGGCTCCTGCCTGCCGTGGGCGCCGTGGCTTACCGGGACGCAGGCAGCGGCGGGCAGCGTCACCGGCCTCGCCTATGTCTCCATCGCGGTGGCACTGGCCTACATCTCCCGCCGTCGCCCGGGCCTGCTCGGCCGCCAGATATTCTGGCTGCTCGCCGGCCTGGTTGTGCTGTGCGGCACCGGATGGTGGCTCGACGTCGCGACCCTCTGGGTGCCGGTCCGAGGGCTCAAGATGGCGGTCGATGCGGCCACCGCTCTCGTGGCCTTGGCCGCCGCCGCCGCCGTCTGGCGGCTCATGCCGCAGATCGTCGCACTGCCGTCGCCGCGGCAGCTGCAGCAGGCGAACACCGCGCTGCGGGCCAGCGAGCTGCGGGCGCGGGTGATGTTCTCGCAAGCGCCGCTGCCATTGGTCTCGCTCGATGCGGATGGCCGGCTGGTGGCGGCCAACGAGCGCGCCCTCGGGCTGCTCGGCGTGGCGACCGAAGGCGACGTGCTCGGCTGCCGGCTGGGCGACTTTCTCGCGGGCGACGCGGCCGGCACGTTCGGCGCGGCGTGGCAGGAGTGCCTGGCCCGGGGACGATGCGACGACGTTGCACTGCGGATCAGCAGGCGGTCGGGCGGCACGGCCGAGATCCTGTGGTCGGCGCATCGCGAGCAGGGACGGCCGGAGGACCCGGTGCGGATCCTTGGCTCCCTGGTGGATGTCACCGCGCGGCGCAGCGCCGAACGGATGGTCGAGCGCGACCGCGCCGTGCGCCTCGCGCTGGAAAGCACCGGCGAGAGTGTGTTCACCGTTGCGCCCGACTGGCGGCTCACCTTTCTCAGCGGCAGGGCGGTCACGCTGTTCGGGCAAGGGCGCGAGCTGGTTGGCGAATTGCTGTGGGACGTCCTGCCCGGCGAGCCGGGTGAGGGGCTGCGCGCGGCCTGCGAGCGCTGCATGGCGGAGCGGGTGGCGGTCGAGACGGAACAGTTCTACGAGCCGCACCGCCGCTTCTATGCCGCGCGTGCCTTTTCATCGGAGGATGGCGGCATCACCGTCTTTCTCCGCGACCGCACGCCCGAGCGGGAGCTTGCCACCCGCCTGTCCGAGCGCGAGGAGGTGCTCCGGGCGATCGGTGAGGCGACATCCGACCTGTTGTTCGCCAAGGACCGCGGCGGGCGCGTGCTGTATGCGAACCGGGCGAACCTCGCGGTCATCGGCCGTTCGCTTGACCAGGTGCTCGGCCGCTCGGCCCGCGAGTTCCGTCCCCGCGCCGAGGCCGAAGGCGTCATGCTGTCGGAGGAGCGCATCATGTCCGCCGGCCAGGCCGAGACGCTCGACGAACGGCTCTACGATGCGGTGCGTGGCGAGGTGCGCACCTGGCAGACGACCAAGACGCCGTTGCGCGACAAAGTGTCGGGCGAGGTGGTCGGGATCGCCGGGGTCAGCCGTGACGTGACGGACCGCCTGCGGGCCGAGCAGGCGCTGAAGGACAGCGAGGCGCGGTTGCGCGACCTCGTCGAGACCGTCGACCTGGGCGCCTTCATGACGCGCGACGCGGACGGCGTGATCCGCTTCTGGTCCGGAGGCTGTGCGCGGCTGTACGGCTGGACGGCGGAGGAGGCCGAGGGACGCGTCGCGCACGACCTGCTGCACACCGAATTCCCGATGCCGCTCGACGTGATCGTGGGCACGGTGGAGCGCGAAGGGGCGTGGCGGGGGGATCTGAAACACACCACGCGCGACGGGCGCGAGCTGGTGATAGCGGCGCTCTTCGTTCTGCGGCGCGTCCCGCGCGGCAGGCCGGTCATCCTCGAGGTCCTGACCGACGTCACCGCGCAGCGGCAGGCCGAGGCGGCACTTGGCGAGCTGAACCAGCATCTCGAGGAGCGCGTGCGCGACGAGGTCGCCGCCCGCGAGGAGATCCAGGAGCACGCCAAGCGCGGCCAGCACATGCAGGCGCTCGGCGAGATCGCCGGCGGCGTCGCGCACCAGTTCAACAACATCCTCCAGGCGGTGCTCGGGGCGCTCCACCTGATAGAGACCCGGGCGACGGATGCCTCCAGCGTGCGGCGCTTCACGCGCATCGCGATGGACGCCTCCGAGCGGGGGGCGACCATCACCAGCCGTCTGCTGTCCTTCGCCCGACGCAGCCAGCTGAGCTGCCAGTGCGTCGATCCCGCGCAGATGCTCGACTCGCTGCGCGAGCTCCTCGCTCACACCCTCGGCGGCCGTGTCACCTTGCGCCTCGACCTGCCGCCTGGGCTGCCGTCGGTCAATGTGGACAAGAGCCAGATGGAGACGGCCCTGCTCAACCTCGTGAGCAATGCCGGCGACGCCATGCCTGACGACGGCACCATCACGCTCACCGCGGTGGCGGAAAACGTGCCGCCGGCGGCGCCTCATCCGGCCCGTCTCGCGGCCGGCCTGTACCTGCGCGTGGTGGTTCGCGACGTGGGAGTGGGAATGGATCCCGCCACCCTGGCGCGTGCTGCCGATCCGTTCTTCACGACCAAGCCCCCTGGCGGCGGTACCGGACTGGGGTTGTCGATGGTCAAGGGCTTTGCCGAGCAGAGCGGCGGCGGCCTGACGATCGAGAGCGCGCCCGGAGCGGGAACGACGGTCACGTTCTGGTTGCCGGCCGTGCAGGGCACGGCCCCGACGCCGCGGCGAAGCCTCAGGACGTTCGGCGCTCCGTCATTGCCCGCACGACGGATCCTGCTGGTGGACGACGAGGTGATGGTGCGCGAAACGATCGCGGCCGGGCTCGAGGATTCGGGCTATGCAGTGCTGGTCGCGCAGAGCGGTCGCGAGGCGATCGCGCTTCTCGACGCGGGCGAACAGGTGGACGTGCTCGTCACCGATCTGGCCATGCCGGGCATGGACGGCCTCGAACTCGTCCGCAAGGCGGTGGCACGCCGGCGCCATCTGGCGACGATCATCCTGACAGGCTTTCTCGACCTGCCGGGGTCGGACGCCGAGCGGGAGGCGGACGGGCCCTCGGCCGTCCTGCACAAGCCGCTCGGCGCGCGGGAACTTGCCGGCCGGATCGAGGATGTGCTCGCGGCCGAACCGGAGCTGTAGAACCGGCGTGTGCCTCAGGCCAGCCGGAGACCAGGCGGCGCGATCCGGGCGGAGGCGTCCTGCCATCGCACCGCTAGATCCGGGTCGCGGCCACCTGCCTTGCGCATCCCGTGCCGGCCGACTGCCCCCGCCCGGGGAGACCGCGCTTGTCCCTGGTCCGCGGCGCTCGCGGGCGCGAGGCGGCTTCGAAGCCGCCGGTCCGCCGAGCCGTCTGTCGGCCGCGCGATGCCCAGCCGTGCGATGCCCAGCCGTGCGGGAGGCTCGCCGCACCCGCTCTTGCCAGACTCCGGCTTCCGCGCCCGGCTCAGGCTGCCACAGGTGCGAGAAGGAGTTCGCGCAAGACCTCGGCCGGCATCGGCCGGAACAGGTGGAAGCCCTGCACTTCGCTGCAGCCGTAGGCGCGCAGGAGGTCTGCCTGCGCCCTGGTCTCGACTCCTTCCGCGTTGCTCGCCATGGACAAGGCACGGGTCAGTTCAATGACCGCCCGGACGATGGCCAGCGCCGTCGGATCGAAGCCGAGGCTGCTTATGAAGCTTCGATCTATCTTGATCTTGTCGAACCGGAACCTGAGCAGGTAGTTCAGGCTGGCAAACCCGGTGCCGAAATCGTCGATCGCCAGCCGGATCCCCATCGCCCGGAGTCCCGACAGGAGCTTCAGCGTGTCCTCCGTCTCGTCGAGAAGGATGCCCTCGGTCACCTCGAGTTCCAGGCGGTGCGCGTCGATCCCGCTCGTCTTGATGCAGCTGCGGACACGATCGAGGAAGCCCACCTGTCGCAATTGTCGCGGTGAAACATTGACTGCGATCTTCATGTCAGAGGGCCACCGTGCGAGTTCCTCGCAGCATTCGTGCAGCAGCCAGGTTCCCATCGGCCCGATCAGCCCGATCTCCTCGGCGAGCGGAATGAAGATCGACGGCGGTACCGAGCCGTCCGGCCGGAACCAGCGCATCAGCGCCTCGGCGCCGATGATTCGATTGGTCGAGAGATCGACCTGCGGCTGGTAGTAGATCGAAAGCTCACGCCGCTCGAAGGCGGTTCGCAGATCGCTTTCGAGCTTCTGCCTCTGCCTGAGATTTGCCTCCATATCATCGGCAAAGAAACAATATACCCCGCGACCAAGAGCTTTCGCTTCGTGAAGGGCCACGTCGGCCTGCTTCATGAGTTCCTTCGGGTCGAGCCCCGAGGCGCTCAGCGCGATACCCGCATTGAGGCCGACATGAACCTGCTCGCCTTCCACGGTGATCGGGTCGTTGAGGGCACCGAGCAGCCGCTTGACGAGCCGTTCCGCTCCGATCGGCTGGGCGAGCGACGGCTGTATGATCGCGAACTCGTCGCCGCCCAGGCGTGCAAGGGTGTCGGCGCCGTTCAGGCAGGTCTTGAGCCGCTGGGCGACCGAGCGCAGAACCAGGTCGCCTGCGGAATGGCCCAGGTTTTCGTTGATCTTCTTGAAACCATCGAGGTCCAGGCAGATCACCGCGACGGGTGTCGTCTGGCCGTCAAGCACCAGGGCGCGCTCGAGACGATCGGCGAGAAGCGCGCGGTTGGGCAGTCCGGTGAGAACGTCGTGCCACGACAGGAACGAGGCACGTTCCAGCGCCTCGGTCATCAGGCGGAGCGGTACCAGGCGGAGCAGGAGGAAAAGCACGAGGCCGAGGATCGCCGAGCCTGCGGCGACCAGGAAGGTCGTCAGCGTCTGGTCGTGGAGCGAGCGCTCGACTTCGGCCTCTGCGATCCGCTCGCCGTTCATGAAGACAGGCACCCGGACCGCGATCAACGGCCACGCCAGCGGACGGGCGGGCGGCATTGCGAGTAGCGTTCGGCCGTCGCGACGTAGCAGCGTGAAGCGCTCCGGTGTGGCCGACCCGGGGTCGCCGGGAACCGGCACGGCAAGCGCGGTCGAGTTCGGAATTTTGTCTCCGAACACGGCGTTCCAGAGTTCCGGGCTGCCGTTCACGGCATCAGCGACGTGGTTGGCGTAGATCTCGGCGCGTGCCTGGACGAGGCCGATGGCGCGGTCGCGAGCTCCGACGAAATAGCTGGCCGGGAACATCACGGCAACGGCAATGGAGGCAAGCCCCGCCAGGGTGGTCACGGCCGCGGCGACCCGGCCACCTTCAGCTCCCAATCGCGTCTTCTGTTTGAACCGCTTCGACTGATCCTGGCCGATCTGCTGCGGGTGGGACGTCAACATGCGGCGCAATGGTCCCCCACGGAGCTTGGATCGGTGCCGCCCGTCGCGACAGCTCTCTTGGCGGACTATCCCGTGTCAGTGTTAAGGATCTCCTAAGTCTTCTTGCCCTAGTCTGGGTCACCTAGTCTGGGCCACCACCGAGCTGGAAGACGATCCACGTGCGCCGCATCCTTTTCTTGGCTGCTCTCCTGCTGTTCCCGCTGAGTGCGCGTTCGCAGACGATCGGCTTCGCTCAGGTGGGCGCCGAAAGCGACTGGCGAACCGCATTCTCGGCAAGCATGAAGCAGGAGGCGGCGCGACGAGGCCTGCATCTTCTTTTCGCCGATGCCGGCAACGACGTCGGCCGCCAAAGGCAGGAGGTGCGTGGCTTCATTGCCAAGCATGTCGACGCGATCATCATAGCGCCCGTCGTGGTTGACGGCTGGTCCGACGTCTTGAAGGAAGCAAAGGAAGCGGCGATCCCCGTGTTCATTGCCGATCGAGCGGTGCGGGCCGACCCCTCGCTCTACGTGGCGCGCATTGCCGCGTCGTCCACGTTGGAAGGGCGGCTGGCGGCAGCCTGGCTGGCCCAGGCGACGAACGGCAAATGCGATGTCGTCGAGCTCGAAGGGACGGCCGGATCTGAGCCCGCCTTGCAACGGCATTCGGGCTTTCTCGCGGTTGCGGCCCTCTTTCCCGACATACGGATCATCCGCGCAGGCAACGGAAACTTCACGACCGAGGGTGGTCGCTCAGTGATGACGCGCCTCATGTCGGAGACGAACAATCTTGCCGGCGTGTGCGCGGTCCTTGCCCACAACGACAATATGCTGCTCGGCGCCATCGGCGTGATGCAGGCGGCCGGGGTGCATCCAGGCCGGGACATCATCACGGTTTCATTCGACGGGCTTCCCAACATCTACCGCGCCATGCTTGCCGGCGAGGCGACGATGTCGGTCGAGGTGAAATCCGACACGGCTCCCTACATCTACGACGTCGTCCAGCGCTACCTGAAGGGCGAGCGGAGCTTCCCGAAATGGATCGTGATCCCGAGCGCACTGCACACGCGTGCTGACGCCGCTGCGATGTTGGAACGCCACGGCTCGTGATCGGCGCTGAGCCGTCGTGATCTGCCTGGACCTTCACATGGCGCTACTGCGCTTCTGCGCTGCCGGGTTCGGTCTTGGCTCACCACTGTGCCCGCGGGCGTGCCTTCCGGCCGCACGTCGGCCAGGCGGGTGACGCGGCAGGGTAGCGGCCCGTCGGCTGAGGTGAACTGATCGGCCAGGCCCGGGCTGCGCGCCGGTCTTTGCGGCCGGGGGGTGGGCGCCCGCAATGTCGATCATTGATCCTGATCGGCCGGGCGGATGCTGCGCCTGGTGGCACAGGCCAGCTCTGCCTTCGGCGGTCGGTCGCCTGAGCAGCCATTTCGGCATTGCGCTGCCCGCCGACCGCACGGGCCTGTCTGTCTAGCCGCCGTGGGGCAGTGTCACCATGACAGAGACCACATGCGGAACGGCGCCGCGACCGAGGATCGCGAGATTGGCGGTGCTGGTCTCGGTCCTGAACATCCAGGCCCCGAAGCTCACCACACCGATTGCTCCGGCCACCGCGATCAAGCCGAGCCGGCGAGTGCGGCGACGTGACTCGCTCTCGAACCGCTCCAACTCTGCCTCGACCCGTGCCGCGTGCGCGCCCACGCGGTCATGCAGGGCACGACCCTGGGGGTGCCGTGGAAACGGGATCAGCATGAGGCAAGGTTAGACACCTGGCGGAAAGGAGGCAACGTCGCACCTCGGGTGGCGCCCCGACGTGCCAGAGACTTAATGTTACACCTTGATGAATGGCGCCGTCCTTGCCAGCTTGTAGGAACATGAACTGGAGATCATCGAGGGTGATGGGCTGATGAGAACTGCCCCGCTGGGCTTGCGCGACATGTTCTCGCTTCTGGCGGAGCTTGAGGACGGTGTGGATCTGGACAGCCTGCTGGCCGGGATCAACTGGCAGGGCGTGAGCCCCCAGCAGGTCTCCCACGCCGCCCTTGCCCGTCTGCCGCAGGATCTGCACTATTCCGGCCTCACCACGGTGCCGTTCTCCGCCGCCGGATTCTGCCGCGCGCTGCTGCTCGGTCCGGCCTTCCAGGAAGAGATCGTCGATCATCTGTTGGCGGCCTTCCCGGAAAAGCAGCGAAGGTTCTTCGTCCATGTTCCCCGGTCTGGCGGCACGTCGCTCGGAGAGAGCCTGGAACGCGACGCCTGCGCCGTGCCGTTCAACTCGCTCGGCCCGAACTGGTGCGGCGGGGAGGTGTTCCTCCGGCAGGTTGGCGGTATCGTTCGTCGCCTGCCCGGCTTCCCGGCCTTGCATGTCAGCGGACACTATACCTTGCGGTCGATCGTCGATCGCCGCCTCGCGCGGTTCGGCGATGACATCTGCACCAGCGTGCGGGCTCCGCGCGATCTGATCCTCTCGTTCATCAACTACGTGCTGACCGTCCTGGAGGCTGATCCGAGCCTCGAGCGTCCTGATACCCGCGCCTGGGCCGGGGAACTCGGCCTTGCGGTCTCGCAGCTGCAGAAGCCTCTCGCCCCTGCGCTGCTTCGTGACCTGCTCGGACGCATGCTGCGCCACGACACGCTGCTGCCGCGTGATCCACTCTGCCACTATCTAGGTGACGGAACCGTGGCCAGTGCGCGTGATCTGCTCGCGGCGGCCGACGTCGAGATTGTCGACAGCGCGGGGCTCGATCAATGGCGCGCGCGCCAATGGGGTGGGGCGCCGGTGGCACGCGCCAATGTGTCGCGCCGGTTCTTCTCCTGGGAGACACTCGATCCGTCGGCGCGGCGTTCGCTGCTCGGCTGGATCCGGCAGGACATGGGACTTTACCGGCTCATCGTTCGCGGGCTTGCGGGAGGAACCTCGGTGCGCGGACTGCAGCTCGACCGGTGTGCGCCGAGGCCGACGCCGTTGCGGGACCGCGTGCGCATCAAACGCGCCGAGCGGCCGATCCTGCTCGATGCCATACCCGGCACCACTCCGGTGCCGGGTCATCTTCCGCATCCTGGCAGCGCGCGGGGTGGCACCGGCGCACCGTCGGCCTGGGCGGTCAGTGCCCCAAGCTACCGGACTATCGAAACCACGCTGCGCCTGCCGACATTGCAGACCCGCATCCGGATACGCTACGCGCGCGCGCCGCGCTCTTGGCGATCGCCGCGATCATGGCTGCGCGGCGTGGTCGGCCGCTTCGCCGGCTTGCGTCAAGCGAGCCGCCGGATCTAGGCCAACCTCCGACCACAATGGACCGGGCTGACTACTCGGACATCGGGACGCAAGCCTTGCTCTCCAAATCCGATGGACGTTTCGCATCGGAGAACCATCTGGGCCCGGGCGTCTGCCACGTCATCGCCTCGGGGGATCCTGCGCGGCCCGGTTCGCTCGATCTGCGCGCCCGGTTCGCCGTTCCGGGCGCGGATCGCCGCCGGACCGCCCGGTCGGGATCCATGCCGCCTGGCTGCGCATGGATCGCCGGGCCGGGCAACACGTCCAGCTTGTCAAGGCAGCAGGGCCCGCTCCTCGTCGAGCACGAGCTCATGGAGTTCCTTGAGCAACTGGTCGCTGGTCATCCGACCGGGCTCGAAGCGCCGTGCGGCCGAGGCGTCGCGTGCGGCATCCGGTCCCTGCGTGCGGTCGATATACGCCATCGACCAGTTCTCGAACCTGCGCGTGGCGCTCGCCTCGAAGCATAGCAGCAGCACGTCGTTGTGTCGCTCGTCCTGCTGGATCCGCTCGAACCTGTCCTCGATGGCGTCGTGCGGACCCTCCAGCACCTGCGCGAAGTAGCCGGTGCTGAACATCAGAGCACCCGTCACGCCCACGCGGGGATTGTTTCGCCGGCTCGCCGACAGGATCTGGGCGATGGCCGCACTGGTCTGCTCCGCGCTGCCGACGATCCGGTTGCGGCTGTAGTAGACCAGCCGGTGCAACATTTCAGTCATGCGGGTCCTCCTTTGCCGGCGTCGGCCGGTTGCTGGGTCACGAGCAGGGCAGCCGCTTCGAGTGCCGACATCGGGCGTCCGGTCAGGAAGCCCTGAACCTCGGTGCAGCCCTCGATCCGGACCCGCGCCAACTGCTCGGCGGTCTCGACGCCCTCGGCGGTCGTCCGGATGCCGAGGCTGGTGCCGAGTGACGCAACGGCGCGAACGATGGCGCTCCCTTCGGCACCGGTGCCGGCGGTCCGGATGAAGGACTGGTCGATCTTGATCTTGTCGAACGGGAACTTCTGCAGGTAGCTCAGCGACGAGTAGCCTGTGCCGAAATCATCCATGGAGATGCGCACGCCCAGCGCCTTGAGGGCGTGCAGCACCTCGAGCACGCGGCTCGTGTTGTCGAGCAGGGCACCTTCGGTGATTTCAAGCTCGAGCCTGCACGGGAGGAGGCCGGTGGTTTCCAGCGCGCTTGCCACCGTCGGCACCAGGTCCGCCTTGCGGAACTGCAGCGGTGAGATGTTGACCGCGATCGATGCGGGCGTGTGCCAGCTCGCAGCGGCCCGGCAGGCGGTGCGCAGCACCCAGTCGCCTATGCTGCCGATCAGGCCGATCTCCTCGGCCAGCGGGATGAACTCCGCCGGGGAGACCAGCCCGCGTTCCGGAGTCCGCCAGCGCAGCAGGGCCTCGAAGCCGGACACGCTGCCGGTGCGCAGCCCGATCTGCGGCTGGTAGGCCAGTTCGAACTGGCGGAGAGCCAGGGCGCGACGCAGATCGCCTTCGAGCAGCCGACGTGCCTGCACGGCGGAGCTCATGGTGGGCTCGTAGACGCGGAACGTGCCACGACCGTCGCTTTTCGCGCGGTACAGGGCGAGGTCGGCGTTCTTGAGCAGCTCCGTCCCGTCGGAGCCATGCGCCGGCGCCAGGGCGATGCCGATGCTCACGCCGATATCGAGCATGTGACCACGGCAGACATAGGTTCGCGATATGAGGTCCACGAGCCTTCTGGCCAGCGCTTCCGCGGCTTCCGGCTGATCGGCACCGGGCTGCAGGATCGCGAATTCGTCGCCGCCGAGCCGGGCCACCAGGTCGGTGGACCGCAAGGCGCTGCGGAAGCGGTCGGCCACCTTGATCAGCAGGGCGTCGCCGATCAGATGGCCGAGCGTATCATTGACTGATTTGAACCGGTCGAGATCGATGCACAGCATGGCCAGCGCCGTCCCCCCCGTCCGGGCCGAGTCGAGCAGGGTGCCGAGGCGTTCCTGCAAGGCGCGCCGGTTCGGCAACCCGGTGAGTGTGTCACGCGCGGCGCGCTCGGCGTCTGCCACATAGCGACTGACATCGGACAGTGTGACGACGGTGCTGAGCGAGTCACCTGGTCGCGTGCGCAACTCGAAGACCCGCCCGTTCGGCAGGCCGACGCGGATCGGCGGGCTCGGGATGCGTCCGGTGATCGCTTCGGCAAGTGCCGGCCGTTGCTCCGCGGCGACAAGTCCGAGCAGCGCCGTGCTGCCGAGGTTCATCGGGTCGCAGTGGAAGATGGACTGTGCCACGTCGTTCACGGCGATGACCTCGCCGTCGGGCCGCAGGATCAGGACCCCGGCTGACAGGCCGGCGAACAACAGCCCGGGCGCCGGGGTCAGCGGCGCTGGGTCGCCAGGGAGCGATGCTGGATCGTCGTGCAGCAGCAGGTTGGAGGATATCTGTCGCATCCCCGCCACCTTAGCGGCCAGATCATAACGGCCGGTAAATGCCGCCCACCCGGGTGGCCGCCGAGGATCCGTGCCGGATCAGGACAGGTCGGCGAGCCTGAGCTGTCCTATGGTGGCGACCTCGGCCAAGGCGGTGCGCAGCTCCGTGTCGCGGTCGTTGCGCAGCCTTGCGGTGAACCGTTCGATCAAGGCGGTGCGCGACCCGATCGCGCGCACCGCGACGATGAACGGGATATCGAAACGGCTGCGGTAGGCGCGGTTCAGCTCGTCGAATTGCGCATACTCGGCAGCGCTCAGGCGATCGAGGCCCAGCCCGCGCTGCTCCCCTCTGGAATGCTCTTCCAAGCCCTCGGCACGGGCCAGGCGGCCGGCCAGGTCGGGGTGGCTGCGCAGCAGTGCGAGTCGCTCGTCGTCCGTGGCCCGCCTGATCACCGTTTGCAGCGCGTCGTGCAGTGCCGCGCGGGTGGCGAACGGGCGCTCGCCCCAGGCACGATCGGCGATCCACGGCGAATGTTCATAGAGCGGCCCGACCACCGCGACGAAACCGGCGCGATCGAGACGGTTCAGGCGATCAACCAGCGGGTCGGCCGCCCACCTGCTGCCACCCTCGGCGTTCGGTGCCGAGGGCTCGGCTTCGGGATGGGCATCGTCCGACAATGCTTGCCCCGCCTCAGGCAGGCGTTCGTCGCGTGGTGGGCTCAGAAGCCTTCGCGCTCGAGGCGCTTGCGCTCCATCTTGCGCGCCCGGCGCACGGCCTCGGCGGCCTCCCGGGCCCGTCGCTCGGACGGCTTCTCGTAGTGGCGGCGGAGCTTCATCTCGCGAAAGATGCCTTCGCGCTGCATCTTCTTCTTGAGCGCCTTCAGCGCCTGGTCGACATTATTGTCCCTGACGAGAACCTGCACTGAGCCGCACACTCCTGAACTGATCCGCCGCCCCGGGGAGGTCCAGGCGGATCGATGAGGTTTTCTCCCCGAACAGACGCCGACGCATACGCCGCGGCAGGTCTGCCGTTGAGGGAGCGGACGCTTAGCACAAAGCCGGGCGGTTGCACAAATCCTGCGCCTGCTCATCTTCCCTGCACGACATCGACGCGGCTCGTCGCAAGCGCATGCTGGCCGTCTGCCCTCCACCAAGCTCCGGAGCCCATCATGGCCCTGCTGAAGATCGCCCGTCTGGGCCACCCGGTCCTGCTGCAGCAGGCAGCCCCCGTGCAGGATCCGGGCGCCGCCGACATCCGGCAGCTCATCGACGACATGATCGAGACCATGCACGACGCGAACGGCGCCGGACTGGCCGCACCTCAGGTCTACCGGCCGCTGCGCCTGTTCGTGTATCGCGTGCCGGCAGAGCGGAGCGAAGGTGATGCGGATCCGCCGCTTGCCGTCCAGGCGCTCATCAATCCGGCAATCACCCCGGTCGGCGAGGCAAGGGCCGTGCGGATCGAGGGCTGCCTGTCGATCCCCGGCCTGCGGGCGGCGGTGCCTCGTTTCGAGCGGGTGCGCTATTCGGGCCTTGACCGGGAGGGCAGGGCGGTAGAGGGCGAGGCGAGCGGGTTCCTGGCCAACGTGCTGCAGCACGAGGCGGACCACCTGGACGGGATCCTCTACCCGATGCGCATGGCCGACATGCGCCAGATCGGCTTCGAAGACGAGATCGCACGAAACGGAATGCCGGGGTGGACAGCATGATCAGGCAGATCGTCACCGCATCGCTGCCGCGGCTCCTGCCCGGCCTCGTCGAGGCAGCGCAGCGCGCGGCGGTGAGCGAGTTCCCGCGGCCGGTCGAACGTGACGACGCGCGCGACGCGGCCCTCCTGGCGGCCATCGCCCACGTCCCGCGGCTCGGCTGGTCGCACCGGGCCCTGATCGCGGGAGCGGATCAGGATGCCGACCTGTTGTTCCCGGGTGGTGGGGTCGAGATGGTCGAGGCCCATTCCGACCTCGCCGACCGTCGCCTGGAAGCCGCCGCCGCCGAGATCACCGAGACGGGCCTGTCGCGCCGGGTCAAGGCGCTGGTGCTGCTCCGCCTGCGTCAGGCGGAAGGCGAGCGCGAGGCGATCAGGCGCGGGCTGGCGCTGCTCATGCTGCCGGGCAACCGTCCGGCGGCCCTGCGCAGCGTCGCCCGGACGGTCGACGTGATCTGGCACGTGGCAGGCGACCGGTCGGTGGATGCGAGCTGGTACAGCAAGCGCGCGATCCTTGCCGGCGTCTACAGCGCCACCCTGCTGTTCTGGATCCGCCGCGACGGCGACCTCGAGGCGACAGAGGGCTTTCTCGACCGCCAGTTGCATGCGGTCGCCGGCCTCGGGCGGGCCCGCGCCGGCGTGACCAGCCGGTTGCGGGCACCGCTCGATTATGCGGCGAGTCGCGCCTCGACCTGCTCGGGGGCCATGCGCACCAGCGCCTCGTAGTCGGCGAGCAGCGCCTCGGTGATCGGACCGGGTGCGAAGCTCAACGTGTCGATCTGTCGCACCGGGGTCACCTCGGCCGCCGATCCGGTGACGAACACCTCACTGGCGGCGCTCATCTCCTCGGGCATGATGACCCGTTCCACCACGGTCAGGCCGCGCCTGCGGGCCAGCGCCATGACGGTGCGACGCGTGATGCCGTCGAGGAAGCAATCAGGCTCGGGCGTGTGGAGCACGCCATCGAAGACGAAGAAGATGTTCGCACCCGTGGCCTCGGACACGCGCCCGCGCCAGTCGAGCATCAGCGCGTCGTTGAAGCCCTGCCGTTCGGCGTCATGCTTGGCCATGGTGCCGATCATGTAGAGCCCAGCCGCCTTGGCCCGCGTCGGCGCCGTGTCCGGCGGCGGGCGCCGCCAGCTGCCCAGCCCGAGGCGCACACCCTTCATGCGGTCGGCGCCGAACAGGTTGGGCCACGACCACGCGGCGACCATCAGGTGGATTTTCGTCTGCTGGGCCGACACCGAGAGCTGCTCGGCGCCACGCCAGGCGAGCGGCCGGACATAGCCCTCGGTCAGGCCGTTGGCGGCGAGCACGTCGCGGCAGGCCTGATCGATCTGCTCGGCGCTGAACGGGATCTCGAAACCCAAGATGCGGCCCGACTCGACCAGCCGCTCCGTGTGCTCGCGAAGCTTGAAGATGTGGCCGCCATAGGAGCGTTCGCCCTCGAAGACCGCCGAGCCGTAATGCAGGCCATGGCTGAGGACGTGCAGCTTGGCCTCCCGCCACGGGATCATCGCGCCGTCCCACCAGATCTCGCCATCTCTGTCGTCGAACGGCACCAGCGCCATGAACGTCGTCTCCGCCAATCGCTTTCCGAGCACCTAAGTCCCGCCTATCATTAAGTCAATAAAGCTGTCTTAACTCGGCCGCTTCTTGAGGGCCTGGGCTGAGGGTGCTGCATGGAGTCGAAGTTGCTCGTCCGCGACCCGCCGCTGCCGGCCGAGCCGGGCGGAGGGGCCGGCAGCGCATTGCTGTTCCTGCGCGAGGAGCAGATGCGCCTGGCGCAGGACCTGTTCTTCCTGGCCTATCGCGACCTCACCGCCTCGGCCGACGAGCTGCTGGCCGAACTCGGGCTGGGGCGGGCGCATCATCGGGTGCTGCACTTCATCGGCAGCCGGCCGGGGGTGACGGTCAGCGAGCTGCTGACCCTGCTGAGGATCACCAAGCAGAGCCTGGGCCGGGTGCTGGGCGAGCTGGTGTCGCGCGGCTACGTGATGCAGCAGACCGGCCAGCGTGACCGCAGGCAGCGGCTGCTGAGCCTGACCGAAAGCGGGCGCAGCCTCGAGCGCAGGCTGTTCGATCGCCAGCGCGAGCGGATCATGAACGCCTATCGCGAGTCCGGCGGTGCCGCGGTGGAGGGGTTCAGGCGCGTCATGCGCGCCATGCTCGACCCGGAAACCCGCGCCTTGCTCGACCGGCGCGAGGCCGGGCGTTGAGTGCCGGCGCCATGCCGGGAGCTGCGGCGGACGCGCATGTTCTGGTGGTCGACGACGACGATCGCCTGCGCCGCCTGTTGCAGCGCTACCTGGCCGAGCAGGGCTTCAGGGTCAGTGCGGCGCGCGATGCGACGGAGGCGCGGCAGATGCTCGGCTTCATGCAGCCGGACCTGATGGTGCTCGACGTGATGATGCCCGGCGAGAGCGGCCTTGAGCTCGCCCGCGCGCTGCGGCTGGTCGGGCATGACCTGCCGATCCTGCTGCTGACCGCGCGTGGCGAGCCCGAGGACCGGATCGCCGGGCTGGAGACGGGTGCGGACGACTATCTCGGCAAGCCGTTCGAGCCCCGCGAACTGCTGCTGCGCCTGCGTGCCCTGCTGCGACGCCTCGGGCCGCCGCAGCCCAGCGACAACCAGCAGGAGGTGCCGCTCGGTCAGCTCTCGTTCGATCCGGTGCGCGGCCTGCTCAGCGGTGCGGACGGGCCGGTGCATCTGACCGGCGGCGAACAGGCGCTGCTCGCCGTGTTGGCCCGTCGCCCTGGAACCGTGCTGTCGCGCGAGGCGATCGCGCGCACGCTCGAGATGGACGAGGCGGGCGAGCGGGCCATCGACGTCATGGTCACCCGCCTGCGCCGGCGGATCGAGCCGGACCCGCGCGAGCCGCGTTTCCTGCACACCATGCGTGGCCGCGGCTACGTCCTCAAGCCGGGGAGCTGAGAGGATGGCGCCCGAGACCGGACGGGCGCCGCGGGCAGCGACGGGCCCCCGGCCCCGTGCGCCGGGCGGTCCCTGAGCGATGCGGGTGGCCGCGCCGCGCCCCCGCTGGTGGCTGCAACGCTCAGGCGGCGGCACACAGCCGACCGCGGCTCCCGCACGGTTCGACCGGCCGCTGCGCCGGGTGCTGCCCCGATCCCTGCTCGGCCGCTCGCTGCTCATTGTGCTGATCCCCCTGGTCGTCACCCAGGGCATCTCGCTCGAGCTGTTCTACGGCAGCCACCTCAACATCGTCTCGCGCCGGCTGTCCGGTGCGGTGGCCGGCGAGATCAACCAGACCCTGCTTCTGGTCGAGCGCTACCACCGCCCCGCCGAACGCGACTGGATCATCGCGTCCGCGGAGCGCGAATTCCAGCTCGGCATCCGCATCGTGCCCGGTGCACGCCTTGGTCGCACCGGCTGGACGCACGTGCTGGGCCCGATGGACGACGACCTGGCCCAGGCGCTGCTGCGGATCCGCCGGCCCTTCTTCGTTGACTGGGTGTCCGATCCGCATGTCGTGCGGATCAGGATCCAGCTCGCCGACGGCGTTCTCGACATCGACGCGCCGCGCAAGCGGCTCGACGTGGGGCCGATCTACCTGTTCGTCACCTGGGTGGCAGGCAGCGCCATCCTGCTGTTCATCGTCGCGGCGCTGTTCATGCGCATCCAGGTGCGCGCCATACGCCGCCTCGCGCGTGCGGCGGAAGCGTTCGGCATGGGGCGCGAGCAGGATGCGATCCGTCCCGAGGGGGCGCAGGAGGTGCGCAAGGCCGCCGCCGCCTTCAACCGGATGCAGGCTCGCATCCTGCGTTTTGTCACCCAGCGGACCACCATGCTGGCCGGCGTGTCGCATGACCTGCGCACGCCACTGACCCGGTTGCGGCTGTCGCTCGCCATGGTGCCTCAGCACGGCACGCTGCACGCGGAGGAGCTGGCGCCCGACATCAGCGAGATGATCGGCGACCTCGAGGAGATGGAGCGGATGATCGACGGCTATCTTGCCTTCGCCCGTGGCGAGGGCGAGGAGCAGGCCCGGCCGGTGGATCTCGCCCTCCTGCTGGAGGAGGCGATGCTCGCGGCGCAGCGCAGCGGCGCCGAGTTCGTCCGCTTCTCCTACCAGCGGATGCCCGAGCTGCTGCTGCGTCCGCTCGCAATGCGCCGGGTGCTGGCCAACCTGCTCGACAATGCCCGGCGGCATGGCGGCCGCATATCGCTGGTTGCCGGTTGCGAGGGAGGTGCCGTGCACGTCGTGGTCGATGACGACGGCCCGGGGGTCGCCAGGGCCGACCGCGAGACGGTGTTCCGTGCCTTCCGCGGCAGCAGCGGCGGCGGCAGTGGCCTGGGCCTGAGCATCGCGCGCGACATCGTGCGGGCGCATGGCGGCGAACTCACGCTTGAGGATTCACCACTCGGTGGGCTGCGGGCCAGGATCCGGTTGCCCCTTTAAGGGAGCGGAGCATCCTCCGGTGGACCGATGATCGAAATCTCGACACAACAGAGGTGAGACACTCGCTTTGTGCAACCTAAGGTAGTATTATCAGGTTCAGCGGATAAGGCAGCCGACCAGTGCGCGACCAAGCCTCTACCCCCGCTTTCCCCGAGGCCTGCCTGCCGGGCGGGTCTGACGCGGGCGGGTCGGTCGGATCAGGGTCGGGGTTGACCGACGTTCTGTATCTGCAGGAGCCCGGCGGGACGTCACCGATCAGCACCGCCGACATCCACCAGAACGGGATTGGCGACTGCTATCTGCTGTCCGCCATCGGCGAGCTGGCACTGCTGCACCCGAACATGATCGAGAACATGATCCGGGTGAACGCGAACGGCACCGAGACCGTCAGCCTCTATGGCGACGCGAGCGGTAGCGCGCCGGGCTTCGACACCAGTTCGTTCAGCGCCGTCCAGGTCACCGTCGACAACCTCTTCGACCCTGACAGCGTCAACAGCCAGCCTGGCCAGGACAGCTATGCCGGGCAGCAGGAGATCTGGGTCCAGGTGCTGGAGAAGGCGCTGGCCACGACGGTCGGCGGCTACGGCGTCGTGGACCAGGGTGGCTACCCGACGCTGGCGATGGAACAGCTCACCGGCCAGCAGGCGAACTTCTACGCAACGGGCAGCCTGACCCTCGGCCAGCTCCAGGCGGACATGGCAGCCGGCGACCTGATCACCTTCGACACGCCGCAGTCCACGGCGCTCGCCAACGATCCGCTGGTGCTCGACCACGCCTACATGCTGGGCGGCCTGATCGACCAGGGTGGTACCGAGATGGTGCAGCTTCTCAACCCCTGGGGCCCCTCCTACAATCCGGCACCGATCGCCTTTTCGCAGATCGCCGCGTACAGCGACTACGTGGCGGTAGGTCTCGCCGTGGACACCGCGCCGCCGCTGGTCGGCGCCCCTCCGGCCCCGACCGGGCTGGCTCTGGCCGCCGGCAGCGACAGCGGCATCGCCGGCGACGACCTCACCAACGTCACGACACCCACCATCACCGGCCTGGCGCAGCCGGGTGACATCGTCACGCTGTTCGCGGGCACGAGCCTGGCCGGCCGCGCCACTGCGGGCGAGGACGGTCGGTGGTCGATCACCGCTGCCCCGCTGCAGCCGGGCACGGTGATCTTCACGGCGACCGACACCAACGCGACGGGCGTGGCCTCCGGATTATCCACGACCCTGACGCTCGCCATCGACGTCGCCGCACCGCCGGCGCCGTCCGGCCTGTCCGCCTCCGCCGGCGGGGTGGCGCTTGCCGGCCCGATCAGCCGCACCGACAGCCTGACGATCAGCGGCATCGGCTCTGCGGGCGACGTCGTGACGCTGCGCGACGCGGGACAGGCGATCGGCACCGCCGTTGTCGGAGCCGGCGGTCGCTGGAGCCTCCAGGCAACGGGGCTTGCGGACGGCTCGCATGGATTCTCCGCCACCGAGACCGACGCGGCGGGGAACGTGTCGGCCGCGTCCGGCACCCTTTCGCTCGTGGTCGATACCGCGGCGGTGGTGGCACCTGTGGTCCAGGGCGTGACCTTGAACGCGGCGGGCGCGGTCATGGCGCTGGCCGGCGTGGCCGGACCGGGGGCGTCCGTCACGCTCTATGACGACGGGGCGGCGCTTGGCACCGTGCCGGCTGGCACGCAAAGCGGCGCCTGGAGCTTTGCTCTTGCCGCCGCGCTGACGGCACCGGGCGACCACCGGATCACCGCCGTTGCGACCGACACGGCCGGGGCGCCGTCCGCGCCGTCCGGCGCGCTGGATATCGAAGTGGGCGCGTCGGGTGCTGAGACCATTTCCGCCAGCACGGGCGGGCTGGCCTTTTCCGGCGGTGCCGCGCCGATCTGGTTTGAGGGTGGTGTCGCGGCCAGCTCGGTCGCCGGCGGCGCCGGTTCCGTCACGGTGTTTGGCGGCAGCGGCGGTGGCGTCTTCACCGGCGGCAGCGCCGGCGGCAACGTGCTGGTCTCACAGGGATCATCAGGCGTGCTCACGCGCCTGACCGGCGCGGGCAGCGGCGACCTCCTGTTCGGCTCGGCCGGTGGCAGCGACCAGATGCTGGCCGGCTCCGGGCGCGAGATGCTGATCGCCGGCGGCGGTCCTACCACCCAGCAGGGCGGAACAGGGATCGACACGATCTTCGCCGGCGCCGGCTCCGGATCGGTCAGCGGCGGCAGTGCCGGGGGAGACACGATCGTCGGTGGCACCGGTGCGCTGACCGTCGCGGCCCAGCACGGCGATGCGATCTTCGGCACCGGTGGTTCGCTCAATGTGACGGGCAGTGCCACGGGTGCGGATTCGATCATCGCCGGGGCGAGCACGCTCGATGTGGTCGGCCGTGGCGGCAACATGCTGGTGGCGGCAGGTAACAACGCGGCGACAATACAGACGGGCAACGGGGCGAGCCTGGTATTCGCGGGCAGCGGCAACCTCACCCTCGATGGCGGGGCGGGAGCGATGCAGGTGGTGGCCGGGGCCGGCAACACCACGATCACCGAGGGAGCGGGGGGGCTCACGCTGCAGGTGGTCGCCGGCAGCGCCGGCGGCAGCACGCTGGTCGACGGCTTCCGGCCGGGGACCGATCGGATCGAGCTGTTCGGGTTCGCGCCCGGGCAGGGGACCGCGGCGCTGAGCGGGGGTTCGACGGTGTTGTCCCTCGCCGACGGGACACGCATCACTCTGCAGGGTGTCTCCAACCTGGATGGCTCGCTGCTCGGGTAGACTGCGCCACGGCTGGACCGGCGACATCGGACTCGCGCCGTCCGCCGGGGCTCGCGGCACGGTCGCGCCGTCCGGGGATAGGAGCCGACGAGGCAAGAGCCGCCGGCATGGAATGGCTTTCGCTGGGGCGGTCACGGGCGCAGGAGTGATGGGGCAGGAGCGGCCGGGCACGAGCGCCCGGGCAGCAGCGCCTGTCGCAGGGCTGCGGGAGGGACGGGGCGCCGGGCCTGCGGAGCACCAGTTTTCGGGCTCAGCGCCCGGCGTGAGGGTTCCGGTCTGGGCTTGAGCCTGGCTCTCGTGCCACGGCCTGGCCGCGCCCTTCGAGCCGCATCCTTACGCCGCCGCTCCGCTGTGCCCGCGGACGCCGGTGCTACGCCGCCTCGCCTCCAGGCTCCGAGCCGGAGGGCGGCTGGAGGATCTCGGGTCCAGGAGGTCAGGGGCCGGGAGGTCAGGGCCCAGGAGGTCAGGGGCCGCCGACAGTGTTGCCGGTTCCGCCATGACCATAGCCCTCGTTCGTGTTGCCGAGCTGGTTGGCACCCAGGCCGCCGAGCGGCGAGTAGCGGCCGACATTGCCGATAAGCTGCTGGAGGAAGGACGTCTCGCTGCCCGGCGACGGTGTCGAGCCGGGCGCCATCGCCACGTTGTAGCTGTCGGCCTTGTCGAGCACCCGCCGGTCGCGCAGCACACCGTTCGCGTCGAAGGTCAGCACCACCACCTGCTGCCTCTGCACGGTCGGCACGCTGGTGGGAACAGGCGCCGTGCGCTCCCCTATATAGATCCAGGTATTGTCGTCGAAGGTTGCGTGGGTGGTGGGCGAGCCGATCAGGCTGAGCACATCGTTGCGGGTGGACTTGCCTGGGATCAGCCGGTTGTAATCGACGGCCTCGATCATCGTCCCGCGAGTGGTCGGGATCGGGGCGAAGATGCTGCAGCCGCCCACGACGCAGAGCGAGGCGGCGAGCAGGCCCGATCGCACCAGGGCGGCTCGTGTGGCCGCGGTCGTTCGCGGTAGCCGGGACTCTCTGGGGTGCATCGGCGGTTCGTCTCGCGGGCTGCCGGCAGGGCTGCGGACGCGCCGCGGATCGCTGCCGGGGGTTGAAGCAACGACGCGATGCGCGATCTGATCTCGGCAGGATGAGCAGACCGCCGTCCGGTCGCGGCGCGTTGCGGCGGATCATCGCCGCGCGCGCAGGCATGTCAAGCGAACCCTCTGCCGCCCCTTCCGGCGCGTCGAGGCGGGGCGGCCGGACCCGAATGGGAGGAGCAGCAATGGTCGGCGCAGCAATGGTCCCGGCACCTGCCGAGTTCTCGCGGCCGCTGGCCGTGGCGCGGCTGCCGCGCGAGGGCCTCGAGCGGCTGGTGGAAGCAAACCCGGCCGAGTGCGAGGCGCTCGCCCGGCGGTTGCGGGTGCCGGCGATCGCCCGGCTCTCGTGCCGCTTCGCCCTGATGCCCGGCCGGCAGGGCCGGGTGGTTGCCGAGGGCGACCTCGAGGCCCTGGTCACCCAGACCTGCGTGGTGTCGCTCGAGCCGTTCGAGGCGGTCGTGCGTGAGCGGTTCGAGCTGCATTTCGTGCCCACCGGCAGCGAGAGCGAAGATCCCGACCCCGAACTGCCTGACGAGACCGGCTACCCCGGCGAGACGATCGATCTGGGCGAGGCGGCGGCCGAGCAGCTCGCCCTGGCGCTTGATCCCTACCCGCGACGGCCGGGCGTCGCGCAGGATGCGGGCGAGGCGGGCGAGGCTGAGGACGCCGGAGGCGGGGTCGTGAGGGACGACGCGGACGAGGACCGCGCGCCGCATCCGTTCGCCGCTCTGGGGCGGCTGCGCCGCAACGACGGGTCGTGATCGTCGGGCTGTCGCCGCAAGGGTGCGGGGTGACGATAGTGGCACGCGGCTGGCCGGGGCTGGCGAGCTTGCGGAAGCAAAAGCACTCTGCTAGAGCCCGCGCCTCACTTTGGCGGGCGGCCGGCGCGCCGCGACCGCACGCGCGTGCCAGGCGCAGACAGATTCGGAGGGGCTGAGCCCATGGCTGTTCCCAAGAGAAAGACCTCGCCCTCGCGGCGTGGCATGCGACGCAGCCACGAGGCGCTTTCGGTGCCGGCCTATGCGGAATGCGGCAATTGCGGCGAGCTGAAGCGGCCGCATCATGTGTGCGGGCATTGCGGTCATTATGACGGCCGTGAGGTCGTGCAGGCGGGCAAGAGCCTGAAGGGCGCCGTCCGCGTCTGATCGACTTGCGCCTGAAGAGGCTTGGAGCGGCGGCTTGCCAATCATCCAACTCCGGCTGATCCAGTTTCCGCACGGTCCGGGGTCATCGGATCCGGTCGCTTCGGGTCGGATCCTGTCGGGTTCGGGCCAGCCGGCGCCGATCCGGCCGGATGGCCGGTCGTGAGCGACAGCTTGGTTGATCCCGCCGTGCCGCCCTACGCCCTGGCGGTGGACGCGATGGGCGGCGATGGCGCGCCCGAGATCGTCATTGGCGGCCTCGACATCGCCGCGGTGCGCCATCCGGCGGTGCGCATCCTGCTGGTCGGCGACGAGGCGCGGCTGACCCCGATGCTGGCCCGCAGCAAGGGGGCGCGGGCGATCTGCACGATCCGCCACGCCCCGGGCGCGATCAGCGGCGAGACCAAGCCTACCGCGGCGCTGCGCATGCGCGACAGCTCGCTGCGGCTGGCGATGGATGCGGTGGCCTCCGGCGAGGCGCTGGGCGTGGTGTCCGCGGGCAATAGCGGGGCAATGCTGGCGCTGGCCAAGATCGTCGTCAAAACGCTGCCCGGGATCGACCGGCCGGCGCTGGCCGCGCTCAGCCCGTCGGCGCGCGGCGACGTGGTGATGCTGGATCTGGGGGCCAACGTCGCCTGCGACACGCGCAACCTCGTCGAGTTCGCGGTCATGGGGGAGGTGTTCGCGCGCACCGTTCTCGGCCTGCCGGCGCCCACCATCGGCCTGCTCAACGTGGGCGCCGAGGAGATGAAGGGCGACGAGCGTCTGCGCCAGGCGGCCGAACTGCTGCGCAACAGCGCCATCGCGTCGCAATTCCATGGTTTCATCGAGGGCCACGACATCACCGCCGGGACCACCGACGTGGTGGTGACGGACGGCTTCACGGGCAACGTGGCGCTCAAGACCGGAGAGGGCGCGATGCGCCTGGTCGGCGACCTGCTCAAGCAGGTGTTCGCAGCCAACATGGTCTCGCGGCTCGGCTACGTGCTGGCCCGCCCCGGTCTGGAACGGATGCGCGAATGGCTCGACCCTCGCCGCTACAACGGGGCGGTCCTGGTCGGGCTGAACGGGGTCGTCGTGAAGTCGCATGGCGGGACCGACGCCGAAGGGTTCGCCCATGCGGTGGACGTGGCGGTCGACATGGTCACGCACAGCTTCAACGATCGCATCCGCGACGGCATCGAGCGGCTCGCGCCGCTGATCGAGGGGTTCCGGGCGCGCCCGCTGCCCGAGGGCGCGGCACCGAGTGCTGCGCCCTTCGCCGCGGCCGGCTGAGCCCGCAATGACCGGCATCGCGAGGTGGCAAGCGACGGGGCGGGCGACGGCGCGATGAGCGGCGCGTCCAGCCGGCTCGCCGCCGCTTCCACCGCTGCCGCATCCCCCGGGCCCTGGCCGGCGCCCTCGGTGCAACTGGTCGGGGTCGGAGGCTATCTGCCGCCGCGTGTGGTCACCAACCACGAACTCGCCGCCCGGCTGGACACGTCGGATGCCTGGATCCGCGAACGCACAGGCATCGTCCAGCGCCATCTTGTCGGGCCGGGCGAGACGGCAGCCTCGATGGGCATAGCGGCCGGGCGCGCAGCACTCGAGGCGGCCGGGATCGAGGCTGGCGAGGTCGATGCGGTGATCCTCGCCACCAGCACCCCGGACCAGGCCTTCCCGGCGACGGCCCTGCGCGTCCAGGCCGGCCTGGGCATCGAGCGGGGGTTCGGCTTCGACCTGTCGGCAGCCTGCTCAGGTTTCATCTTCGGCCTCTCCACCGCGGCCGCCTTCATACGTGCCGGGCAGGTACGCACCGCGCTGGTGGTAGGCAGCGAGGTTTATTCGCGCATCCTCGACTGGCAGGACCGGAGCACCTGCGTGCTGTTCGGTGACGGCGCCGGAGCCGTGGTGCTGCGTGCCGGCGAGGCCGGGAGCGAGCGCGGCCTGCTGTCGAGCCATCTGCATGCCGACGGCCGCACCGGGGACCTATTGTTCATCGACGGCGCGGTGGGCCGGCCGGACCAGCCCGGCGTGCTGCGCATGAACGGCCGCGAGGTGTTCCGCCATGCGGTGACCAAGCTTTCCGCCTCCGTCGACGAGGCGCTCGCGGCCAACGGGCTGGGCCACGCCGACGTCGACTGGCTGGTGCCGCACCAGGCCAACAAGCGCATCATCGACGCGATGGGCAAGAAGCTGGCCCTGCCGCCGGAGCGGGTGATCGTCACTGTCGACCGGCATGCCAATACGTCCGCCGCATCGATCCCGCTGGCGCTCAACGAGGCGGTGCGCGACGGCCGCATCCGGCGCGGCGACCTGGTGCTGATGGAGGCGCTCGGCGGCGGCCTGACCTGGGGTTCGGCGCTGGTCAGGATGTGACGCCGTGCCGGCTCGCGCCGGCAGTTTTTCCTTCAATTGACGTGGCTTGCGGCGATGCCTACGCTTGGCGCATGAGCACCGTTACGCGCGCCAACCTCGCCGAGACGATCTACACCCAGGTTGGTCTGTCGCGTAACGAATCGGCCGAACTGCTGGAAAGCGTTCTGGAACGATTGGCCGCGGCGCTGCAGGCCGGCGACCCGGTGAAGATCAGCGGCTTCGGCACGTTCTCCGTCCGGCAGAAGGGCCGCAGGGTCGGCCGCAATCCGAAGACCGGCGTCGAGGTGCCCATCCTGCCCCGGTCGGTGCTGGTGTTCCGGCCGAGCCAGGTTCTGAAGGCCAGGGTCAACGGCCAGGACCCGGCCCATGCCGAGCCCGATCCGGCCGAGGATGAAGCCGGATGACGGCGCAGGAGGATGTCTGGCCCGAGGCCGATCCGCCGGCCGATGACCATGCAGACTCCCCCGCCCAACCCCAAACCCCTGATGCCGGCCCGCTGCCGCGCGGGTCCGCCGCTGCAGCCGGCGAGAGTGCCCTCGCGGCGCAGTCAGCCGGGCAGGCGGCCGAGCGCGCGGCACGGCTGAAGAAGTCGCCCAGCGCTTTCCGCACGATCAGCGAGGTGGCGGACGAACTGCACGTGCCGCAGCACGTGCTGCGCTTCTGGGAAACCCGCTTCCCGCAGGTCAAGCCGCTCAAGCGTGGCGGCGGCCGCCGCTACTACCGCCCGGACGATGTCGACCTGCTCCGGCGCATCGCCGATCTGCTCTACGTCCGCGGCTACACGATCAAGGGCGTGCAACGCGTCCTCGCCGAGGGTGAGGGCGCGCGCGAGGCGGGACCGCCGGCCGCCTCGAGCCGCGCGGCGGGCGAGGTGGCCTGGCGCGAACCGGCACATGGCGACGGTGGCTCCGCCGCCTTGTTGCAGGGCGCGCCAGATCCGGGCACCGGGGCGGCGCCATCCCGGCCGGCGGAGCGCGGCATGGCGGACGCAGCATCGCCCGAGGCCGCCGCGCCAGGACCTGCTCCGTCCGATCCAGCCCTAACGCACGCCGCCTCGCCACACGCCGCTCCTCCGGCATCGGCCGAGAGCGCGGGGGAGCAGACCAAGCCGGCCCTCGCCGGCGCCCCACCGGCTTCCCCGCGCCCCGGGGGGACGGTCGGGCGGATCGCCGACCAGACGGTGCTGCGCGAGATGTGCCGCGAGATCCTGAGCGAGCTCGAGGCCATGCGTCGGCTGCTGCCGACCTGAGCACCCAGGCCGGTTGCGGCCGGCGGTCGCCGCTGCTACACGGGCGCGGCCATACGGCGGACGGGCAGTAGCGCAGCCTGGTAGCGCATCAGTCTGGGGGACTGGGGGTCGTGGGTTCGAATCCCGCCTGCCCGATATTCCCGCCGTAGCAGCGTCCGGGGCGGGGCCGGTGAGCCCCGCCTGGGATGTCGCGCCTGACCGCCCGGGCCGGCGCGCGCCAGGCGTCCGTCGGGCCGCGATCAGCCGGGCAGCGATCAGCCGGGCGAGGGGGCCGTGCTCCATTCCCGCCACAGCAGCATGAGTGCTGCCATGATCGCCGGGCCGAGGAACAGGCCGAGCAGGCCCCAGCTCTCCACCCCGCCCAGGATGCCGAGCAGCACCCACAGGAAGGGCAGCTTGGTGGAGCCGCCGATCAGCACCGGCCGGACGAAATGGTCGGACACGAAGATCACCGCCAGGCCGAAGCAGAACACGCCGATGCCGAGCGCGGCCTTGCCGGCGCCGAGCAGCAGCAATCCGGCCAGGGCGACGGCGATCACGGCGCAGAACGGGATCATCGCCGCGACCGCGGTGAGCAGCCCGAACAGGGTCGGGTGCGGCGTGCCGGTCAGCGCGTAGGCGATGCCCATCAGCACGCCCTCGCCGATCCCGACCAGCACCAGCCCGTCGACCGTGCCGTGCACGGAGGCGATCATCTGCCGGCCGATCCGTTCGCCGCGCACGCCGAAGGCGCGGCGGCTGGCGACAAGCATCTGCGTGGTGACCTGCTCGCCCTCCTTGAACAGGAAGAACAGGGTGATGATGGTGAAGGCGAACAGGGTAGCCCGGTGCGCAAGTTGATGGCCGAGCTGGCTGGTCATGGCCAGCGACCGGCCGGGCCGCAGGCTCTGCAGCAGTTCGTTGGCATCATCGGGATTGGCCAGGTGCTGCCGCCACCAGCTGGCGATGGTCTGTCCGAACGGCAGATGGGCAGTCCAGGAGGGCACCGGCACGCCGGTGTGCCGGGCATGCTCCAGCCAGACCAGCACGCCGCGTGCCTCCCGCCCCGCCTCGATGCCGATCAGCACCAGGGGGACAACGAAGATCAGGGCAACTGCGGCGGTAAACAGCAGCGGCAGCAGGAGGTTATGCCGCCCCGGCGGCAGGCGCCGCTTGGCGCGCTCGAACAGCGGCCAGATGGCGATGGCGAATACCGCCGCCCAGGCGAGCGCGGTCAGGAAGTCGTGCAGGGTGAACAGGCCAAGCAGCACCAGCGCGCCGGCCAGGCAGCCGCGCGCCACCTGCTGGAAGCGCAGGCGCTCCTCGGGCTGCGAGGGCGGGGCCGGCGGCGGCGGCGAGGGCGGCTGCCCGTCCTCCCGGGGCCCGTTCCGGCCGCCGACCGAGCCGCCGATCTGGCCGGGGATCTGGCCGGAGATCTGGCCGGAGATCTGGGTCGACATGCTGCTGTTCTCCACATTGTCCGGCGCGTCGTGCCGGCCTGCCCCGGGGCGCGCGATGTTCGGCCAGCCCGGCGCTCCCGGTGCAAGCGCCCCGGAACGACCGGGTTTCATGGCATAGCGCTTGCTAACATTCCGGGCGATGAGCAGTGGCGCGATGAGCAGCAGGCGGTCCTTGTCCCGGCGCGGGGTTCTCGGGCGTGCGGCCGGCGCCTTGGCGCTTGCCGCCGCCGGCGTGTCCGGCGCGGTATCCACCCGCGCGTTTGCCGATGGCCGCATACGTCTGCTGACCAGCTGGTTCGCGCAGGCCGAGCATGGCGGCTACTACCAGGCGGTGGCCACCGGTCTCTACCACGCCGCCGGGCTCGACGTGTCGATCGACCCGGGCGGTCCGCAGATCAACAACGCCCAGCTCCTGCTGGCCGGCTCGGCCGACTTCACCCTCTACGGCGACATGGCCGCCGTCGAGGCAGCGCAGCGCGGCCTGCCGCTGGTCTGTGTGGCGACCACCTACCAGACCGACCCGTTCTGCATCATCACCCACCCCGACATCCATTCGCTCGCCCAGCTCAAGGGCCACAAGATCCTTATTGCCAGCGCGGAGCAGCCGGTGATCTGGCCGCTGCTCAAGCGGCGCTACGGCTTCAGCGACGACCAGCTCGGCCCGTACACCTACAACCTGCAACCGTTCCTCGCCGACCCGGACCTGGCGATCCAGTCCTTCGCCACCTCCGAGCCGTACGAACTGCAGAAGCTCGGGGCGAAATTCAACGTCCTGCTGCTGCGTGACGCAGGGTTCCCGAGCTACAGCAACCCGGTGGTCACCCGCCGCGACCTGCTGTCGGCGCACCCGCAGACCGTGCGCGCCTTCCTCCACGCCTCCATGCAGGGCTGGAAGAGCTATCTCGCCGATCCGGAGCCGGCCAACCGTCTGATCCTGGCCGCCAATCCGCACATGACGGCCGAGCGCATCGCCTTCACCCTGGCCCAGACCAAGCGGCTGCACATGGTCACCGGCGGCGACGCGGCGACGGGGGGCATCGGCATCATGACCGATGCGCGCTGGCAGCAGATCGCCGACACGATGAAGCAGCTGGGCCTGCTGCAGCCCGGCGACTGGCGGATGGCCTATGATCTCACGCAGATACGCAGCGTCCGGGTGATGCCGTCATGAGTGCCACCCTGCGCATGTCCGGACAGGCTCCCGCAGGGCAGGGCCCGGCAAGGCGAGCCGGGCGGTCCGCCCCGGTGCTGGAGATGCTGTCGGTCGACAAGCGCTTCGCCGACGGCACCCAGGCTCTGGCTCCGCTCTCGCTCAGCGTCGCACCCGGCGAGTTCGTGAGCCTGATCGGCCCCTCGGGCTGCGGCAAGAGCACGCTGCTCAAGCTCGCCGCCAACCTGCTCGAGCCGTCCGACGGCACCGTGCGCTGGTGGCGCGGCGGCTTCGGCGAGGTGGGCCAGCCCGGCCGCCGGCTCGCCTTCGTCTTCCAGGACCCGACCCTGATGCCCTGGGCGCGGGTGGCGGCCAATGTCCGCCTGCCGCTGGATGCGGGACGGGTGAGGCGCGACGAGGCGCAGGCCCGGGTGGCGGCGTCGCTCGACCAGGTCGGGCTGTCGCACGCGGCGCGCTCCTACCCGCGCCAGCTTTCGGGCGGCATGCGCATGCGCGTCTCCATCGCCCGCGCCCTGGTCACCGAGCCCGACCTGCTGCTCATGGACGAGCCGTTCGGGGCTCTCGACGAATTCACCCGCAACCGGCTCGACGAGGATCTCGCCCGGCTGTCGCGCGAGCGGCACCTGACCACCCTGTTCGTCACCCACTCGATCAGCGAGGCGGTGTTCCTGTCCAGCCGGATCGTGGTCATGGCCGCGCGGCCGGGACGGATCTTCGCCGAGTTCGCGGTGCCCGAGAGCGGGCCGCGCGACGAGGCGTTCCGGCTCAGCGACCGCTTCCCGCCGCTGTGCCGCGACCTGTCGCGCCTGCTCGCCGGGGCCTCAGCCGCCGGCGGCGGAGCGGCGCCATGAGCAACGCCGCCCGCATCTGGGCGCCGCTCGCCGTCGGGGTGCTGGCCCTGCTCGTCTGGCAGGGGCTGTGCGCCGGCTACAACGTGCCGGCCTACATCTTCCCGCGTCCCTCGCAGATCTGGCACAGCCTGGCCACCAACCTGCCCGACCTGCTCGCCTCGCTGGCCAGCACGCTGCGCGTCACCGCCCAGGCCTTCCTGCTGTCCACCCTGATCGGCACGCTGATCGCCTTCCTGCTGGTGCAGAGCCGGGTGGTGGAAACCGCCCTGCTGCCGTACGCGGTGCTGCTGCAGGTCACCCCGATCGTCGCGGTCGCACCGCTGATCATCGTGCTGGTCAAGAACACCCAGACCGCACTCACCTTGTGCGCCACCGTGATGTCGATCTTCCCGGTGATCTCCAACACCACCATCGGGCTGCGCAGCGTCGATCCCGGCCTGCTCGCCTATTTCCGGATGAACAAGATCGGCCGGCTGCAGACGCTCTGGCGGCTGCGCATCCCCTCGGCGCTGCCCTATTTCCTGGCCGGGTTGCGCATCTCGAGCGGGCTGTCGCTGATCGGCGCGGTGGTGGCCGAGTTCGTCGCCGGCACTGGCGGGCGCAGCGCGGGTCTGGCCTACGAGATCCTGCAATCGGGCTTCCAGCTCGACATCCCGCGCATGTTCGCCGCCCTGTTCCTGATCACGCTGTCCGGCATGATCCTGTTCGCGCTGATGGTCGGGCTGCAGAAGCTCTGCCTGTCGCACTGGCACGAGAGCAGCCTCGAGACCGAGCGGTGAGCCGGCTCGCGGTCCGCGCGCCCGAGACGCTCTCGATGCGCACCCCGGACGGGGTGCGGCTCGATGCCGACATCTACCGCCCCGAGGGCCCCGGCGAGCACCCGGTGCTGCTGCTGCGCCAGGCTTACGGGCGGCGGGTGGCGGCCACCGTCTGCTACGCCCACCCGTCCTGGTATGCCGCCCAGGGCTACATGGTCGTCGTCCAGGACGTGCGCGGCCGGGGCAGTTCGGAGGGGCGGTTCCACGCCTTCGAGCACGAGGCGCAGGACGGAGCCGCGACCGTGCGCTGGGCGGCCGGGCTGCCCGGCTCCACCGGCCGGGTGGGCATGTACGGCTTCTCCTACCAGGGCACCAACCAGCTCCTCGCCGCCGCCGGTGCGGCGCCAGAACTCGCAGCCCTCGCCCCGGCGATGCTCGGCTGGGACCTCTGCCAGGGCTGGGCGGCGGAGGGCAACGCGCCGCGACTCGCCTCCTCGCTCGCCTGGGGGCTGCAGGTCGGCGCGGACAGCGCGCGTCACGCGGGCGACGCGGAAGCCTATCTTGCTTTGCGCGAGGCTGCTCATGCCCTGCCTTTGGGCGAGCCCCTGGCCGCCATGCCCGAGGTGATGCGCCGGCATGGACACTGGTCGCACTATCCCGGCTGGGTGGCGCGGCCGGCCTCCGACCCCTACTGGGATCGCGTCTCGCCAGCCAGCCACCTGGCCGCCCTGCGCGCGCTCGACCTGCCGATGCTGTTCATCGGCGGCTGGTACGACGGGCTGCTGCGCGGCACGCTCGACGCGTTCCACGCGCTGCGCACCAGCGAGCGGCAGCGCCTGGTGGTCGGGCCCTGGCTGCATTTTCCCTGGACGCGGCGCGTGGGCGGGCTCGATTTCGGCCCCGAGGCCGAGGGCGGCCTCGACCGGGCGCAGGTCGCCTGGTTCGACCGCTGGCTCAAGGGGCGCGAGCCCGCGGCGCTCTCGCCCGGCGTCGCCCTGTTCGACATGGGCGCCTGCCGCTGGCGCAGGATGCAGGCCTGGCCTTCGATCAGCACCAGTTTCGCCCTGGCAGGCGACGGACGGGTCAGCGTCGACCCCGGCGCCGGGCTGCTGCTGGCACCTGGTGCCACGGCCGAGCCGGGCGAGGACGCGCTGGTGCACGATCCGTGGCGGCCGGCGCCCAGCACCGGCGGCGCCCTCGGCACGCCGCCCGGACCCGCCGATCGCGCCGCCACCGACGCGCGCGGCGACGTGCTCACCTTCACCACCGCGCCGCTGGAGAGCCCGCTCTGCCTCGCGGGCGCGGCCCGGATGGTGCTTTTCCTCGACAGCGATGCCGGGAGCTTCGATGTCAGCGTGACGCTGTCGCGGGTGACCGTGGCGGGCCAGGTCATCGCGCTCACCGACGCCTACCGCAGGCTCGACGGGCGCAGGCTCGACGGGCATGACCCGGCAAGCCCGGTCCGGCTCGCCTGTCCCGGCACCTGCGTGACCCTCTCCCCTGGCGAATCGCTGCGCCTGTCGGTGGCGGCGGCGAGCTTTCCGGCGTACGGCGTCAATCCCGGCACCGGCGCCGATCCGGCGACCACGCCGGCCGACCAGGCACAAATAATCACCCTGCGGCTGCGCTATGGCGGGACCTGTCCCTCCTGCCTCAGCGTCGGCCTGCTGCCCGTGGAGGAGCAAGCGTGAGCATCGAGCAGTTCGCCAGCAGCCTGGACGGCGTCAAGCTGCTGCGCGACGCCGCGTCCGTGCGACAGCGCTCGCGCGACTTCTTCTGGTACAGCCCCGTGCTGAAGCGCCAGCTCAATCATCTCAGCGCCGATCTCGTCGCCTGCCCGGCCGACCAGGACGAGCTCGCCGCCGTGCTGCGCGCGGCGGTCCGCCACCGCCTGCCGGTCACCGCGCGCGGCGGCGGCACCGGCAATTACGGCCAGGCCGTGCCGCTCGAGGGCGGCGTGGTGGTCGATCTCACCGGCCTGGACCGCATCCTGTGGATCCGCGACGGCATGATGCGGGTCGAGGCCGGCTGCCGGCTGATCGATCTCGACCGGCGGCTGCGCGAGGACGGGTTCGAGCTGCGGATATTTCCGTCCACCAAGCGGACGGCGACGATCGGCGGCTTCATCAGCGGCGGCTCGGGCGGCAGCGGCTCCGGGAACCGGGGGGGGGGGAGGAACCGGAAACGACAGCGCCGGACCCGCGCCGCCCGGCGCTGCTGCCCGTCCGGCGTCTGGTAGCGATCGATGTGCAGCTCGCCCTGCACCAACACCAGCCGTCCCTTGGTCAGATACTGTCCAGCGTTTTCCGCCAGCCGCTGCCAGCACTCTACGTCAATGAAGTCGGTCTGCCGCTCCCCCGCCTGGTTGGCCACGGCCCGGTCCACCGCCAAGGTGAAGTTGGCCACCGCCGTCCCACTGGGCGTGTAGCGCACCTCCGGGTTCCGGGTGAGCCGGCCGATGAGCACCACAAGGTTGTAGCTATACCCGGGGCCCCGGCTCCGCGGCTGCGCGCCCCCCTCTTCCTCGCCCACACCCACTCCCACTCCTCTGCCCTGGTTCGCGATGGGCACACCGATCGCTCGGTCTGCCACACGTCCGCCCGCCCAGGCTTTCGCCCCTTTCGGCCTCGGATTTGCCCCTTGCGGGGCGCTCGGCAATCGGCGGACTAGGCACGCCGCTCGCACGGCGTGGGTGTTTCGTGAACACCTGCCGGGTGTTTCACCCGGACCGGGGCACCCGCTCCCGGCCCATGCCTCCGCAGCCGTCATCGGCTCGGTCGCACTGGACCGCCCTCCCCAGCGGGTCCCCGGCGGCCTGCCAGCCCCCTACGGGTTGTCCGCTGGCCCCGCTCCCAGCGCCCGGGCCACGTCGCCCGACCCCATGGCCCCTCCCAGCCCACCCCTTTCCTCG
>Ga0080006_1118256_pt1 | contig 32894 bp, 31 predicted proteins | sample RS3BMetagenome_FD_69209 | JGI IMG/M metagenome (GOLD analysis project Ga0080006, IMG submission 69209) | Ferric oxide microbial mat and aquatic microbial communities from Rainbow Spring, Yellowstone National Park, USA - RS3B (SPADES... ...
CGCGCCAACGACAAAGTCGATATCTTGCACTTTCTGCGTCGCAGGAGCCGCCTTGTTGTTATCTTCATGCTTCGTCGCGTCAACGACCAGGTCGTTATCCTCCACCTCCTGCATCGCAGGACCCGCATCCTTCTTCTCTTCATGCTTCGTCACGGGCGGAACTGGACGATCTGTCTTCAAGCGCCGATAGTGTGCACACATGGCTACTCCATCGGTTTCGATCATCCCAGTGAATATCTTTTGTTTGCTCACTTTCAGACGTTTGAAATAGAAGATACTTTTCTTACCGCACGTCTCCCGGTTTTCGCCGGTGAAGTCCTCCCTGCTAACATTGAAGTCGGGACTGATCTCCTTCGTGATGCCGTAAAAGAGTCTGGAGTCGATACTCACGAAATGTGACTTGGTGTTGCACAACGGAACGCCGTTAAAGCGCTTCCCCATTAGGTCAGCCTTCCGTCTCCTCCACTCTTCATTTTTTCCTCACTCAGCTTCACCTCTGCCATGCGTTCGAGTTCTCGGTCTAAGAACACTAAATAGCGCAGAATGAGGCGATCGTATCTTTCCTTATCTTTTTCCAACTCTGATATGTTTTCTATTGAATTCGCGAACCCCAAGACTGCGCGGTGCTCTTGTATAACCGCACGGATGACAGAAGTTTTAAACCTTCTCCTGCGTGACGCCCTCCTGTCGACGAATTCGATCTCATCATGCTTGCGATCGTTCGTGATGCCATTGGTAATCGCCCATACTCCTTTGCGAGACAGGCCCGGGTACAGCGCAAAGACGGTGCGTATCATGAAACGCTCCGGGTTCATAGTCAAATGGTTCCTCAGGTTCGTGATGTACTTCATCACCCCGTATGTGTAAATATTTCCGTCACCCTTGTATCGAGTTCCCTCGAAGCGGAATTCTGCGAAGTTTTCGTGGAGGGCATGCACTAGCTCTTTCTTTGTCGACGATTCCCCCGTACCAAGCATCAGGTGACGAATAGAGGTCTTGTCGAAAAACTCGACCAGAACCTCGACTGTTTCCATGTGCGTCACGTCTTCGTACATCTCCCTCGCCAAATGCATTCGTACTGACGACCCCTTTATAATCGTTATGGATTACAACTCGACACGGTTTCTGATAGCGCCTCGCAACTTTTCCTTGTACGGATCCTTGGTATGTTTACGAAGACAGGCTTTCACCACCGTCTCGTTGTACAGACGTCTTTCTTGCAGCCTTCGACGTAGGGCCCCCATTTTGCTTCTTTCTCGCTTCGTTTTCTTCTGGACTCTGCACTATTTTTTTGTTTTTTTTTCTGGCGGCCAGCCACACTGGGCCTCCAGGATCCTCCACTTCCTTTTCCATAACTTTCCTTTTTTATCTTTTGTAACGGACTTTGAACGCTTCAGTTATATACTGCGAAAAAACAGTTGAATACACTTGTTTGAGGTTTGAGACATAAATGAACTGAAGAACTATACTTTGCTACGTCTTTAACGCAAGTACAACTTTTATAATAGAGCAGCACGCTATTGATCAGGATCGCGTTTCCCTTCAACGGCAGCATACGCGTCGTGACTCGAAACTGACAGATCTCCCTGGTGCGCGAATCGACAGCACTATGTAGAACAAAGAAGAGAGACTCACGACTAGCGAGCAACGATACAGCAATTTCTCTCCCGTTCTACGATAAACGTTGAAAATGGGGAAAAAGGTTTCCATATTCTGAAGAGTCCTCCCTCTAGGCGAAAAGTCCCGCGAGCAGGACGAGTCTCCCAGACTCGTGCTTCGTGCTCCCCCTAGTAGCGGGTGCTGTGGCGAGACCTGAGCAGCTCGTCCGCAACGCAGTTCATTCTGGTACTCGATGCGGAATGCTGTGTTTGGTCGTCGCCCGGATCGCAGTAGACTCCTAATATATCGGTTCGCGCTTTCGCAGGCAGTAGTTGTGTCTGTTTAGCCTACAGGCTCCCAGAATTATTGTGCATTCCAACGCTGTATCAGGTGAAGCGTTCATCGATCCGGCGCCCTCAGTGGTATGGCAACGCCGTTCTATCTCCGTGCAGTATCTGCTTCAGCGGTTTAGGCGCTAAGGCGGTTGCTCAAAGCAGGCACTCGGCGCACTACAGAACGCACAAAACGTTCTGTACATCCGAAAGTAAGTATAAGTAATGGAGCATGGAGGTAGAGTGCATCACGATGGACACTTTTTCGATCACCAGTACCTATCCATCTCGCTATCTGGAATCCAAATACCATGTAAATGTTTTGTCATTGGAGAACAATCAGCGGCAACAGCAAAGGCAGCGGATTTTGTTTCATGTGAAAAACTTCTCACACAGGCGAGCGTGCCGCGACTCTGTGCGCTTGGAGCCTGCGCGCGGTGAAACTTTCGTGATTCCACGCCTTACGTCCAAGTTTCATAACCCATACTTCTTCTCGGATGTACTGGCGTTTCAGACGTATTATCGGGCGCCGAGTGCCTGCCCGTGAACATCCGCCTCAATAGCGCTTGTAGCGCCGGTGCTGTCGTAGCACAGAAACAGAACGGCGTTGCCGTACCACAGACGGCGTCTGCTCGAGGCGTGCTTCACTCGACAAAGAATCGGGTCTCGTCGTCAGTTTGCGCTCGGACAGCCTGCGGATGCAAAACTTGCTTTCGCTGCACAACACGTTGGAGAAACTTGGCTGTTACGATGAATCCTGGGAGCCGCCTCTCTCCTGCGTGATCGTACACGGAAAGCGTCGCCCTCGGTTGGCGACTCGGGCTTGTGCTTGCCACCCACCAGTGAGTAGGTGCGCGTAACACTGGTCCCGTGTGCGCATCTGGTTCACTGGACCTTCCACCTAGAAGGTAGAGTGTGAGTTCGCTGACCACTGGTGAGCACTGGGGCTCAGCTACGGGACCATTCGTTGCTAGTACTACACTCAAAGTAAGTGGCTGGCCTTCATTTACCACAGTGATTCCCAGATGTTGCTGTCTCTCAAAGCGATAGCAGCGTTCCTTTTTTCCAGCGCAGGCACAGTGAGCGAAAACGCGGCAGCGTCTATAGCGTCGCCATCGGCGGCGGTAGCGTCCAACGCCGCGCGCCCCCGAAGCCCTGCATCGCGAGCACGCTGCCGTCCATCGTCGACGATCACAAGGCAAGTTGCTTATTCGTGTTGTGTGTGAACGTTTGCGTTCTTCTACGAGTTCAACTTGTAGGTTCGTTTTTGTTTATAACTCTGGCTAATGTTCGTGCTTACAACAAATAGCACTACGTTTAGAACGGTGTCTCGGTGTCATCCTGGTGCAGTCGAACGCCAGCGTACAACGCTGGGCAGGAAGCGCGTGGCGCTGCGCATGACGTTTGCGCGGCCGAGTACAGTTGATAACGCGCGTGGAGGGAGCGGAAGCGGTGGCGGCTCCTCGGGATCCGATGACGACTACATCCCAGATATGGGGAAGCGCACGCTGCTGAACCTCATTCTAGTGGGTTCAGTTGGACTCCCAGCAAGCATCATGCTTGGCACGTACGCCAGCTTCTTCGTGCCGCCACTGAAGAACAAAGGCTCAGGCGGTGTGATTGCAAAGGACGCCCTCGGGACGCCTATCAAGAAGGAGGATTATCTGAAGACGCATCCCCCCGGCTCTCGTGACCTTGTGCAGGGCCTGAACGGGGAGCCCACATATCTTGTTGTGAACGACGCCGGCGAGCTCGAAACCTACGCACTGAATGCTGTTTGCACGCACCTTGGCTGCGTGGTGCCTTGGAACGCAGCACAGAACAAGTTCATTTGCCCGTGCCATGGTTCGCAGTACGATCGTACAGGGAAGGTGGTGCGCGGTCCGGCTCCGCTGTCGCTCGCTCTGGCACATACCGAAGTGGATGATGACGGGTTCGTAGAGATCAAACCCTGGAAGGAGACCGACTTTCGAACTGGTGAGAATCCGTGGCGGAAGTGATGTTCTCTAAAAAACCTAACGTGTTGGAGCGCGCGGTCGCACAGACCTCGAATGGTAAACGACATGCTTTTAGCTTGACTCGGTCGTAGTGCAATGCGCGATCATACGGCCTGTGGGCCAGCGGAGACGGCCTCGTAACGAGACGTTTTCGGGGTTCCCGTTTCTGCTGCGCACGTTCGACGCGTCTGTTCACGACCAGACTGTGATGGATGGAACCGAGGAGCAGCGCTAAAGACGCGTCCTTTCCGAATACATGTTGAAACGCGGTGCGAAACAGTCTCAGGAAGGGCACGCACGAAGCGGAAACCCGGCAGTGTCTCCAGGTCACGCTCCACGGCATTGAACGTAGCGCCTTGTATGCACCGGTGGATATCGGATTTGAGTACTACACGAGACGCAAAACGACGGAATGGAGAGGCGTCCTTGTTCCCACGACCAACTCTTGACAAGGTATACCTACATGGCGCGCTTCCATAAACAGACAGCCCCACGACAGGTTCATCTCAATCGCTGCCTGGAGAATATCACCAGAACCGTTGCTGGCCCGATGCAGACGAAGCGTGAACGGACACATGTCGGTATCATGCACTGGCTGCACAGAGACAAGTCCGTTGTCGACGGCAGCGCTGCAGGCATACTTGCATACGTGCACTTTATCGGGGGCGCGTCTATGCTAGCTTGCTTGCTTGCTACTGGATGCTCGTTACCGCTTGTGGCGCCTTGCGCTCCAGAAGAGGTCTTGGAATAACAAAGTTCCGGATACCGCAGAACGCGCTGTTTGTAGCGAACGCAGCACGTCGCCTGCACCAGGCTGCCCCAGACTCGAGTGCCGACCAGCGAGCAGGCGGCCGCGGGTAACCTCGACGACAACAGCTCTGATTTGCGAAGACTCCCCAAAAAGCCAACAAAGTCCAAAGGTGCTTTCAACGTGGAAATCATCCCAGTCGGCCGCACAGGTTGCGGACGATTACCACCCAGAGCGAGGTTTAGCTGGTGTCCGGCGTTTGGCCCGTCACCGCCGGGTTCGGAAGTCGCTCTTCACGTCGTGCCTGGCGTATTTCGGCCAGCCAAAGGTCACGACAGCGTCGATAGCACTCTTTCTTTTCGCGACAGGTATCGTGTGCCCCAGGCTGGCGCTTGGCTTCCCCGACGCAGCGCAGCGCCTCCTCCCTGAGCCTAGCACAGGGGTCCGCCGGCGCTGCCGGACTCACCATGCTCGTCGATGACGATCGCGCAGCGCTCATGGCAAAAACGCAACTCGTGAACGTCCCCCGGCTGCTGGGTTTTCCTCTCGCAACAAGCTCGACTCGAAAGGCAGCGAGATGTCTTCCGAAACATCCCAAGCGTTTTACGGATCAGTGCGCCCTCAGCAGCGCCGTGCGGAAAAGCGCTCTGAACGATTGGATGGGATCCAGATGCCTATGCTGCAGGGTATTTCCTGTGAATGCAGAGCACTCGTTTCCGGTTTCTATGTTGCCGTCGCATGCACAGGTGTAAGCGGACAGTGAATTGACCTCTTGCGCTGCACTCGTGAAATGTCGAGCACGAATTCATCCATGTCAAACTGAAATGGTATTTGCCGCAAGCTTCCCATGAAGAGGCATTTGCTGGTCGCATTTGGACTTTGGAAGCGATGCTGAAGACAAGTTCATCGCCGCGAACTCGCGTTGGAGCGGGATGCTTTGGCATTTCGCGACTGCAAAGCAACGTTCAGTGAGTGCTGGTGAGTGCCAGCACGCACATGCCAGCACCATGCCCTGAACAGACCCAGAAAACGAATCGACGCGAATGTTTAGCTGCTTTTTCACCAGATGTGTCATATTGGCATCTATCGGATGCGTGAACGCTACCATCAAAGAGGCCCGAGGTTTCCGTTCTTGTAGTCTTTGTACTAAATTCTGTTTCACTTCCGCTGCGATGTCTAGGAGATCGAAATCGCAATGCAATGCATAGTGTAGATCGTAGATGATTTGCATGTAGCATATACATTCATTTCTGAACAGTGCAAGGAAGACTGTATTCCTCGTTTAGGACAGTCATACCACCGTACTCAGATGGTTGGCAAACACTGTAAGAAAAATGTAGATGCACTCCGTGCCAGAGATCGATATTCATAGAGATCGCTTGCGGTCGATCTTAGAAAACGATCCGTTGATCACCATTTTCGGAAAGCAACAGCGACGATAATAGCCGCCACAGGCGTCTCTGTTTCTCAACAGCTTATTCTTATGATCCCGAAAACATTGGGATACAATCTCAAAAAAAGTCATCGTTCAAGCAAAGGCATCTTCCATCCAAATCGCAACGACAGAGTCCCTGGAACGTCACGATCGATAGGAACCACTGGATCGTCAGTTTGTTTGTTCAGTTGATGAAAATTGCTTCAGAAGGCACGCTCGGAGCGTCAATGGGTATTCGAGGTGAAGGGCGCCCGTTGTACGTTCGATCGAGCTCGAAGAGAACGACGAAATCATCATCTATTATAGCTTTAGAAGATTTATTTGGCGGCCTCAGTTTCACTTGTAGAAAAGACACATGCAACAGCACCAACCAATTTGTCCAAGCATTGAAGACTTTTACCGGACGTCTGGCGACGTCCTTCTATTGGGCAACGTGGCATATCACCATATCGCTTGCGTTCGAGCTTTTTGCCGATTCTATCGGGGTAGGGGTGATTTTTGTTCGTCTGTGCGCTCCGTGGTTCAAGCGCATTGTAGGAGTGTTTTCTATCGTGAAACGTGATGATCGCTCCGCCGGGTGAATCGCTGAGCGTTCATTACTCGGTAACACATCGGGGCACATGTCATTTATCTTGCGAAAGCCACGCTCCCTCCGAGAAAGCCCTCATCTAAGGGCAAAAAGACGTGGGATCGTTTTGACGAAATAAAACTCCAAAACAAAGCTATGCACGTGCAAGTCGGGGATCCTGAAGGGCCCTTGCCGCCGGCTGGCGGGAAAAAACGAAAAACAGTGCTAATGGAATAGGAACAAAACAGGACGAAGAAGCAAAAGGGCGAGGCCCGACGTCAAAAGCTGCGCGAAAGACGACTATGCGACGAGACGCTGGCGAAAGCCTGTCTTGGTAACCATATCAAGGATTCGGACGAGCAAACATGCAACAAGTCATCCGAAACCGTGTCGAATCGTACTCCATGAGTATTGTAAAGGATTCTTCAGGACTAATGCACTTGACGAAGGAGATGAATCGCGGCGTGACGGGCATCAAAACAGTCGAGGTTCCGGGAGAATTTTTCAACATCATCGTTATGCATCACCTGATGCTTGGCACAGGGGAAACGTCGAGGAGAAAGGAGCGAATGCATGCCCTCCACAAAATTACCCCGAATACCCTTTTCATCGGTACTCGATACCGGCGTGACTCGGATATTTACACGTACGGGGCGAAAAAGTACCTCACGAACCTAAAGAACCATATGAACATGAACCTCACACGTTTCATGATACGTTCCGTCTTTGCGCTGGACCCGTGCCTCTTTCGCAAAGCGATAGACGGGTCACCATCAATGGCATCTCGAACGATAGTAAGAACGAACAGGAGATCGAACTCGTCGACAAGAAGACCTCGCACAGGAGCATGAATGAGGCTTCTGTCATCCGCGCGGCTATTCAAGAGCACCGTGCACTCTTGGGGCTCGTTGACCCAGCAGAACAGGTATCAGAGGTGGAAAAAGATGGAAAAAGAAAGATGTTACCCACACTTCCTGCGCTATTTCGTGTATTTGGACCAAGAACTCGAACGCAAGGCTGGGATGGAGCAGGGTGTGCGGAAAAATGCAGAGTCGGTAGAACGGAAGGCTGCGCTTGCGGGTACGCGCTTCGAAGTCGTTCGGTTATGCGAGATCAAGTCGCACTTTGTGACAATCGACTCCAGAGTCCTTTACGGAATACTGAAGGAGATAAGTTCGGGGCTCGATGTACGCAACAAGGAGTTCACCGGTGAAAATCGGGACACGTACTGGACGCATGTCTTCGACGGCAAGCGTCTCAATACGAGCCAGAAACGGTATTCAGAGGTGTCATCGAAACTAAATGAGTAGCCATGTGTGTACACGATCGGCGCTTGAAGGCAGATCGTCATATCGTGCCTTCGGCTTCGCCCGTGACGAAGCATGAAGATGTGAAGCAGGCGGATCCCGCGACGCAGGAGGTTCAGGATACTGGCTTTGGCGGCGGCGCGGACCCTGGGATGACGAATATCATAACGATCGCAGCACCGAAGCGTGCGGGAGATGGTGCTGATGGTAACTTGCGTCAGATAGACATGCGTCTCTTGAGGTTCTCGAGACCGAGATACTACCGAGAATCCGGTACAATGAATGCGAGGAAGAAAATCGAGACATGGAATGCAGGAGTCAAGGATCAGCTGGAAGCTATGAGCGAGGTGACGATCCGACATGCGGACTTTCAAGATCTGCCAGAGTTCATGGACACTCAAGCTGCTCATGTCGAGGAGCTGCGGAAAGAGTATCGAAAACAAAGGTGCGCTCGTCAGCGTTTGAATCTGTACAGAGAGAACCAGCGTGCATACGCCAACGATTTCAATCCGTTGAGCGCCTTGAAGGAGGACGAGCGTCAGAGGCTGGTAGAAGCGTATGGGGCAGGGCGCTAGCTGGCCCGAAAAGGGACTACGCCAGCTCCAACGACAAGAACACTCAAAGAGTGTACACGGCGTTTTGTTACGATACCAATAGGTGAGTTCCGAACATCGTATACACACCATGAAGTGAGGTGCGTACTTCAGAGGGTCGAGATGGAAACGTGCCAGCGGAGCCAAGAGGATATAAAAAAGTACAGACCGCTGACGGAAGAGCAAATGGGAAGGAGGGCAAAAGTTCGCGGACTCCTTGCATTCGTGAGTACAACCAATGATGGCAAGAAACGCATGGAGTTTGTGAACCGAGACTTTAACGCCGCGATCAACATCAGAAGATGTGCGCAGCCGGAGAAAAGACCTCCAGAGTTGACACGAGAGAGAATTTTGTCAGACGACCTCTCAAGGTCGAAGTATACGAGAAAAAGTTGAAACCAGTAGCAGGTGGCCGGTCCGAAGAAAACTGGGACGCGTCTGCACCTCAGTTCGAGACGTCTTGTCAAGGGCGCTGTCGTCGCCACGTCAGTATACTGGCGGCGGCGACGTTTGTTTTTCGAGAAGCGTTCGCTGGTATCAGGCGTGGTCGCGCGTTTTTATTCGGTCTTCGACAGGCGCGACATGTTCCTAACCCCAGTTGGCACGTCCTGCACTGGAACGCTTCGACGTCCGATAATTGGGAGGCAGCGTTTACAAACCGCCAAGCTCGGGCGTCTGGTGGCTCGCACCGCGGTCCCCGACTCCCTTGAAGTTGCGGTAGCGCAGGCGCAGGAGGCTACTCGGCGTGCCCTGGCAAACTCCTTGCGTCAGCTGCGACTCGAACTCGATACGTCTCTCGGGGACGAGACCTACTCTCGATTGAAGCAAACGTTGCCGTTCTTGCGGCTGCTTTGTTTGGCCCTGCTTCAAAGTGACGAGTCGTTGAGGTCGAGTCTACGAGTCCTTCTTCCAGACGAGGGTGCGGCGGCAGCTCTGCGTAACGACTGGAAGTCCGAAGATCAACTATCTTCAGTTCCGGTATTTTCAATAGAGAGTAGAGTGCGGCGACGTGAGCTGGTCGCCGAAGCACGTGAACATACCGTGACCTGTCTGGCGGTGACGCCGCGCGCTACCGAAGTCGACGCGCTCCAGGAACTGGCTCGTGCTGCGAACGAGCACGATTCACTGCGTTTGATTGTACTCAATCCAGAGTTGATCGATATGGGTGCAACTGGGCTGGGACTCGCAGCGCGTCGCCTGCGCGATCGCCTCCTGAACGGTCTCGAGCCTGTCTATTATCTGCGCACAGCGCCGTGGGGTCTCGTGCTGCGTGTTTATCCCGACGCGTGGAGCGTCTGGATTGATCGTGAGCGGTACCTGGCCGTGAAAGGAGAGCATGAAGCAGAAAATGCTGCCAATGACGACGACGCCTTCGTTTGCATTGCAGACGACTGGCAGGAGCAGCCCACTGGTGATGCGCTCGCAGACCTGGTGGAGTCATTCATGAATCCAGAGCAGGCGTTAAGTGGTCCGTTGGCAGGGCTTATGCAGTCGTGGCGGAGTCTACAACGTTTTCTTCGGGCGCTTCGCCAAACTTAGTATAGTGGAGTGCCGTAAAGGCTTCCCCTGGAGAGCGCGCGTTCGCGAGCCCCGAATGTGCTCTTGGTATCGGCAGTGAGCGGCGGTCGATCACTGCACGTACCGCAAGTGCGAGTAGATGCAAGCCAAGGCATTACGGAATCGGAGACGGAATGCTGCTTGTAGACGCAAGCCCCGAGCACACGCTCAGGCGTGCTCTGTCGTCGAAATGGACAGCGCAAAGCACATCCACTCGCGGTTCGCAGCGACGAGAAGCGCGATCACCGGTGTGATGCGACTTCGGGCTAGGTTTCTGTGATTTGCTCGTTTTAGAGGCAAGACGGGTACGCTCGTTCGATATCAGTACCAGAGGCGTCGGTGTCCGCTTGTCATCGTGTCTTTGATTATCGCCGAGGCCCCGCGTTCATCGCTCGCTCAAGCAGTCTCACTGAATGGGATACATACGAGCATACCCGCTCATTTGAGCAGGCCGCATCAAACTGCCACGGATGTCGCTAGCATGCTCTCTGGTTCAGGCCTGATGAAAGCCAGCTTCCAGAAGGTACGTTCCTTCAGGAAATTCTCGTTCACGAGGCGCGCGTGCATACTCCCGCTTCCCCGAGCAGCAATGCCCCGGGAAGCTGCGGCTACGAACGCGGTGCGCACGCTACGGAAACACTCAACCATTCGACGCAAGCGGTTCAGCGCTACCAAACACTCATGGCCCCAATGCGTTGCATGAGCTTGACCGCTGCCGCGGATCAGCGGGATCGCCGCTCACACGCTGCGGTATGCGCAAGGCTTGCAGTTCGGCGCGACGCTTGCGAGCGGCTTCCAGCAGTGCTTGTGCCAGCTGCTGCAGTCGATCCAGCTCTTCGGCCGACATCTCGGAAACCGAGTCTAGGAGCACCTTTTCGAATACCGCTGAATCGAGCGCAGCATTGCCGACTCGCTCGAGCAGTGTGCGAATCGTGTCCCGGAGCACGTCGGAGGAGTTCAGCGGCTCGGCATGCGTTTGAGATTCCGTCTGGAGCAAGAGTTGCCGCTTCCTCATTGAGACATCTTTGTCCTTACGATAGTAATATCTGCCACCGTGCACCGTCGCACCAGCAGCTGCCAGTCGTCGGGTGATCTCAGCCAGGCCCGTTGGATCAAGCAGAAACGAGGTTCCCAGTTCAATCGCGTCATCGTTCATACAAGTCACTTGAGAGCGATAATAAAGGTCCGCAGCGCGTTCAAAACTGCGCACAAGTCGCAAGCGTGCGGCCTCGAGCTCGCCAGTCGGCACCAGGCCTGTGGCCCGCTGTCGAGGATCGACCGCGGGCGTCGCAGCGCCTGCAGTGCACCCGTGCAGTCCGGCTGCGACATGTTCCCGTTCGAAATAGGACAAAACAGCCTGAATAAAGGTATGGTAAACCTTCGGGCACCCGCGGTACTCGTATTCCATACGACCTTCGCGTAATGCAAGCTCCACATTTACCATCCGTTCGGGATGGAACTGAAGACCCACCAGAAAGCGTCCCTGTGTTGGATCGAAACAGTTTGGGTCGTAGAAGGCCTCCACGAGGCCGTCATCGGCGTGCGCCATCGGCTTCAGACGCGGTGCCAGCTTCTTCACGCCCTGGTGATGATACGAATTGACCCAGAGCTCATCTTCCTCGAACCATTGATAGAGCGGTGTATCGCGCACGATTCGAATCCGATGACGGTGGCCGTCGTAGTTGTTATAGTCGATGTGCTTGACGGTGTCACCGAGCTCGGCTTCGATATCGGCGTAGAGGGTACCACCGCAGGCGACGTTCATGACCTGGCTTCCTCGACAGATGCCCAAATAGGGAATGCCGCGCTGGAGGCAGCGGCGAGCCAACTCGAACTCGATCGAGTCCTTCGCTGTATCGTAGGTGGTGTCTTCAGCGTGCCGTTCCCGAATTCGACGCAGCGTTTCCTCATCGGCAAGCACACCGCCCTGATTTTCGTAGTGCTTGTAGAATTTGGGGTCAATGTCTTCACCCTCACAAAGCAAGAGACCGTGGAACGGTTCATACGAGTCCAAGCAGTCGATCATGCGCGGAACTCGCGGTAAGATGACCGGCACGGCTCCCCCGCCGAGGACGAGTTCCAGATGAAACTCGCCAACAAAATCAACGAACTTTTGTTTTCGCACGTGGCGACGAGAGACGATGAGCACACGCGGTAGCTTCTTGGCCAACGCCTCCAGAGCGACGCGGTCTTCGAGGCCCACCGTTTCCATCCTCGCCGCAGAAAGTGAGTTTCCCCAGTTGGGACCTGTGAAGAAAATAAGCAGGTTTCTGAAAAACCTGATAAGAAAGCAGTCTCCAGTAACGAAGAGCAACTATGTTTCTGTGTTTTTGTCAAGGGAAGTGGTGTTGTGGACACGCCGGCGTCTCCATGGTACGGCGTGGCACGGTATTTCTCGACTGACTTGACCCCTTTTGCAGGGCGGTCGCGCTGTTCACAGCCGTCATGTCGTTGAGCGTTAGAGTGGTGCTCCCCGGTGGGGACTTTATCTTCATTCGAGGACTTACATCGAATAGTCTGGTGAAGGACGTGTTGGATCGATTGCAGAGCCAATTGCCGACGCTCCCGCCTGGACTGCTCTGGTATCAAGGTCGTGCACTTGCCGAAGCGCATACCCTCGCTGAAGAAGGCATCACAAGCGGCGTCTCGTTGAACTGGACATCCGCGTCATCTAAACCTAAAGAGACTTGGAAAGGAGAACGCATATCAGAGGGCTTTGTTCCCGGGGAGGCGCTCAAAGCACTGGTGCCGTTCAGCGAGCAGTTAAACGCCTGGACGCTTGGAGACCTACGAGCTGGAAAGCTGCGAGCGTTCTGGAGGCTCCGTCAACTGCAGACTCTAGGAACGATAGATGGAGACACAGCCCGGGTTCCAGGTTCCGTCGAAAACGCTCAAGATACTGAGCAGGCGTTGCGAGCCGGACTAGAGTTGGCGCAACGCACGCTAGCTTCAGTGTCCAATACTTCGTTGAGCACACTTGAGAACGAGACAGAGGCCCGCTGGCGTCTTGAGCAGCTAGCTCTGGCACTTCGCTGGCTTAGTGACGGGCTGTTCTGTGTCAGTGCCATCGCGTCGGCGGGTGCCTATTCCGGCCGAGGCGACGCGGAAGAAGCCTTAGGTTGCACCGCTGCACTCCGAGAACTGCTGGGGCGGATCCAGTCGAGCGAGTCCCCCGGGTGCCAAACTGAGCAAGCGGAATCCCAAGCAAATGTCTCCACTTGGCAACCGGAGATTTCATCAAAGTCGACGTCGTCTTCCAGGTCGGGTACATTGTCTTCAAGGGCGACTGGCGCAGGCTCCGTGCTTGCAACGTCGCTTGGTGGCATCGCAGGCGCAGCGACGGCTAAGAAAACGACATTTCGAACACAGGCAGTCCCTGCTGCGTCGGTACCCAAGCGCTCGGCAGCTTTTGCGACAACTCGAAGCGCGCCGGTCATAGATTCTCGACTGGAGTCGCTCATTGACGAGTCGGAGCTGCAGCGATGGAAGGCTTTACTCGCAAGGGATGCGCGATATCAACCGTCAGCAGGAATGCGGACACTGAGTGTGCTCTATCGCTCTACAGGCCGTCATAGTGTTGGGCTCTGAGAAGCATTATTCGCAGCAGCTGATGCAGCAACAGCATAACCGATTGGACTAGCCTACCATCATCCTCAGTGCACCGGAACCCGGCACTGGATGCTCCGGCAGTGCTTTTACCTCAAATCGCTTGACGGTGTATAGCAGCATTCTAAGAAAATTCAAGAGAAGCAGTACCAAACAGGAACGATGCTCGCTGATCCCTTCTGATCATAGGAGGACGCGATGTCCAGCGTTTCACGGCGAGCGAATCCGCCTCTTGTAATGAGTTCTCTAGTGCGACGCGCTTGTGAAACGTGGAATCGCACCACCAACATCATCAACACCAATACCGTTACGATCGCCATGACTATCGCCAGAGGCTAACATGCCTCTGCGCGGCTTGCACCATGCGCTTTCACGGAGCGCATATGTTCCAAATCCCACAGAGCAACGAGACTCGCGTCTGGTGATGGTCCTCAACGCAGCGGCGGCCTGGATTCTCAGGGCTTGTTTGAAGGCGAATGTTGCGAAGAGCATTCGGTCTCCTCGGTAGGCTCGTTCCACGTACTGTAGCGGGGTATGCCCTCGTGGCGCCAATGGTGCACCATAGAACGAGTAAAGGGTGCTATTTTGCGTTCGTGAAGCGGTTCGTCGTGTGGCTCATAGACGACGTACTGAAAACCATATTTTTCAGCGTACTGAATAGCTGCCTCTTTCGAGGAAAAAGTGAGCGTTGTTTGCGAGAGCGGATCACCGCTGCTGTACCAACCCATGAGCGGGTTTGTCCAGCGCCCGAAGCCGTCCTGAACCTCGAACTCTGCTTTCCAGAGCTGCGTCCGGGATCCTCGCCCTTGCTGCGTTGCGGAACGAGCAGGTCGGTAGATGCGCAACCGACGAGACCGGTGCTCGTCGGGAGTGCCGCTAACGCGCCCGAGGGCACCACGGGTGTCCTCAAAAAGCCTTCGCTGACCATTGAGTGGGTTCTGCCTTTGGAGTATATGTTTCCACAGCCCACTAGCTCTGTGGAGAACGTAAGCCATGGACACGGAACTCGCAGACGCGCCTGGGGCAAACCGCTGTTCGTTTGTTGAGCGTGCCACAGTGGCGTGCAGTCAGCGGCGCAATGCCGACCTTCATGTCTGTGCCTGCGGAAAGGCGGCCTGCTTGGGTGCCGCTTTTTCTCTTGGGTGCAGCATCGTTCACGGGGGCTAGGGAACCCCGATTGCATGCAATTGCTATCGATATCCGGAGAAGAGTCCATCGTGCCACACCAGACCTTCGAGTGCCACCATTAACCACCATTATCACTGTCTGCAATTACCTCCAGAGATTCTGGTTATATTGTGTGATTCTCCGGTTGCCAAGCACGCTACGAGTGCCTGTAGCAGCGGTGCCCGTATGGACGTCGACTCGACAAGTCGATGATACTCCCTTGTCATGCCGTGTCGCCATGTAAAGGTATTTCGCACCCGCGTGCATCACCACGCGATCCGGTGTGTCGTCCGGGTCGCGAATCGGAGACGCTTTCGCTAGTGCGCGCTCATCGACTGTGTTTTTACCACCATTCCTAGACTGCTCTCTATCAAACGCTATCGTGACAGTGCAGCTGTCTCAGGATACTGCAGGAGTGCGACGCTTCCTCGGGCGCCGCATCGACATGGCTGCGTAGCAGCGGGCGATTGTTCAACGATACAACATACGTATGCAGAAACGCAACACCTCGCTTTGCTTCACACTGATGTATCCTGTGGGCGCACACTGTATCCTCTGCAAGGATACGCACACTTCATCGAGTGAAGTAGATGACTGGAAGAGGCCTCGCAGCCACCGATACGATGCTTGCTGCAGATAAATCTGTGCATCTCTCGTGCAATAGCGCTTCAGAGTCACATACACGCTCCGTTCGCCCCAGATGCGTCTTCATAAGCGTCTTTGGTCCAACAAGAGCCAGGAACCCTGCACTGAAGCATATACGCAGAGGCGATTGTGCGGAAAGCAGGGTTTCTTCCGCCGAGGCGGCGCAACATTTGTCCGTGCGAATCGTACCACGAATACTGAGAGAATACAGCTGTTTCCCGGAAACCGTTGTTATCACCCTGATCCAGATGCCACCGGTGTTCTGCTCAGAGTTTGCAGTTGGATACCTTAACACGATTTATATCGACATGATGGAGACAAGTCCGGGAATCGGAGCCTACAGCCAGCGTGCAGGCAACTGCGCTGCGCTAGCGCTGGGCGTCTTCGCGTCGTTTTCGCCAAACACATGCACACACAGAGGCATACAATCACTCCAATCTGCAACCGTGGCACGTTCAACTGGAACACAGAACAGCTCGCTCTGACCATTCCCTGCGATTTTTTCCAAGAAAGTTCGTAATTGTACGGTCTCGGCACTCGAAATGCAGCAAGACCGGCCTACGTATTCAAACGTGGATTCAGGATTCTTGGGCGTGTTCTTTTCGGAGTGGCGCGTTCGACCGTTGCCGCGGCAAGTCGCTACGCTACCGGAATCAAGATGATTCGCAACACCCTCGAAAAGCCTCCGTATAATCATCGATATTATCATCCAAGTTATACGTGCAAGCCTCCATTCGTCTCCATTCCTAACGTAGAACACATGCACCGCACCCTTGCTTCAGGTTCTCAGTCAGTCTTTCTGTTTCAAGGAAACTGGAGAGTGCAGCGAAATGCGCTGCTGGATTGACGAAGAGAAAACCTCGACGTTGTTCCTCGTGATACGCTCACGAGCGCATGCCGGAAGCTCGCTGAACTTTTCACCTCAAATAGTCGATCTCGTTCCAATAACAAAGCGTCCTCCCTTGATGGCATTCGACAGCAACATGATACCTCTCACGAGACATGCTCCCAGAGGCGCGTGCATCCTCTGGTTGCACCATTCAGGGTCTTTGCCTCGTTATTGAGTCGTCGCAGCGATTGCTTCCAGTGGAAAGGGCGCGACCGCTTTGCAACAGGAATATGTTGACATATCGAATATCGATACGACTGTTCCTCAGGTTTGGATCTTGATTCCATTACCTATTTCATCACAGACAACATCGCGTTCAACAAACCCCGACCAAATGGAACAGCGCGCGCGTGCTGTTCCAGCAGACAGTGTACTCAAGGAGAGGATCGCCCAGAACAGATCCGTCATACGACGCTGTGATATGGAGTGCGGAAACGGAGCAGCGTATCGAAGGGAACCTCCTCGGCCCCGTCAAGTGCCTGTACCGAGCGATGAAGAAAACGTTCACGCGCCACCGCGTGGCCCTTGCCGGAGAACGAGGAGTCCGTCTGACGGACTTGCGTCCACACCTGACCACAGTCAAGTGTCAGCGCTACGCAGGGCGCACCGATGCAGCACACAAAAGAATGTATACTGCAAGCGTCTTCGAAAGACGGAAGCGGTGTACGCGGGCCTTGAACGCTTCCAACAGCATCCCTCGATTGCTTACAGCGGAGCTGGGTCGACACGGACGACCGACCGATTATGCAGCCCGAGATAAGAGCGGAAAAGAAAGCAGTCACACAAAAAGCCCGCAAAGGCTGATATTGACGACACTGGGAAGAAACCGAAACTTTAGAGTGTACGCTCGTATCCTTGGATCTGTTCCACGGTATTATTCTGACGTGAGCGTCGTACTACAGCTCGAAACTCCAAACTCCTCGACAGGTCTCCAATGACCCTATTCCAGTTTATAGCAGCAACGGTGGCTAGCACTCGGCTCAGCGCAACTGCAAAGCATGCCCGGCACTCCGGGAGACACCCCGCGTGCGCGCAGCCGCATCCGGTGTGCGTGCATCTCGCCCGCCGCTGCTGGGCCACCACAGCAGCACAGCAGCAGCAGCAGCAGCAGCAGCAACAGTAGCAGTGGACGTCCACACGAACGGCACCTGGGATCGTACCCGAGGCATCGCCCGGTGGACAAGCCGGTGGTGCAACGCGTCCCTGCTGCTCTGTGGATATGGCGGGGGTTCGGGAGCGTGATTCTCTCGAACCTTCGAGAGAGCCTGCTCCACGGGTGCAGCGAAAGAGCTCTCGTGACGGGAGCGAAAGCAACCCGAACCGCAAAGCGAATCGTTGGTCCTTCTCCGGCATCGAAGAGGCACTCGAGTTGCCGAGCGCCCGAACGAATTCCCTGTCAGCACTTGATGTAGACAACACGAGAGCAGATTCAAGCCGGAGACGACGTCGTGACGCGACCTCGACAACTTCCTCCAGTTCTACGGCAAGGTCGCGCAGCCGCACCCCGGAACGGTTCGCTTGTCGACAGCTGGCGTTTCGTGCACCCCCTGGAGTCGAGAGATTGGCGTACCATAGCTATGGGCTATTCCTTGGAAAGGTCGAAACGCTGCGTTTAGGTGTGCGTAGCTTCTTTCGAAAAACGGTTCCACGCTTTCTGAGTGCTTGCTGGTGTCTGCTGCAGTTGCTTCTGCTCCGTGCCAGGTTCAATCCGACAGCATTCGTCAAAATGGAGCAGCTTCTGGGCGGGTCCTGCTGGATTCGACGCCCAAGGAGTCGAGATGGCTCTGCTTCGCAACCATTAGATGCGAAAGCGAATGACAAACGTGCTTCAAAACAGGTGAAAATGGGCCGTGATGCCGAGCGCAGCCGCTCTGCCCAGAACTCGACCGAGCCGCAGGCGAAGGGGTTCTCTTCTCGATTGGCTGCAGCTGGCGACCGCTTTCTTTCCTATATCGCTGCATTTGGATTGCTTGGCATTTCGCCATCATCGATCTTGGGTGGCATCCGCAAGCGCCTCGTTCAGTATCACAGTATGTTCTCGTGGGAGGGCGTCGTCGGCCGAGCATCACGCTGCGCAGCCGCGCGAGGCCGGACGACGCTCTACTGGTGTCGCGACACGGTGTTGCGACCCGGCTCAAAGCCAGTGCTACTAGGTCTGGCGTCGGCGCAAGTACTCGGTGCGGTCTCATGTGATATTGCCGAATGGGTAGCGCGAATAGTTCTGGAAACGTTTGCGCGATGCTTTACTCGAGTTCGCGTCGATAGCACCACCCTGATCGACAGTATCCAGTTTGGCGGCTTGTTGCCGCGCTTCGCTCGAGTGTCGTGCGGCCCGTTTCTTGCGTACGCCTCGACGCCGACGGAACGGAAGATTCTTGTGCTCGATCTGGACGAGACTCTGGTTCACAGCAGCTTCAAAGAACGCAATGGCTGTGACATCACCGTCGAGGTTGAGGTCGATGATGTTCCGACGGTATTCTTCGTTCGAAAACGACCGCATTTGGAGCTATTCATTCGAGTCGCTCGCCAGTGGTACGATCTGGTCATCTTTACTGCTAGCCTGCGCCGTTACGCAGACCCCCTGGTAGACGCACTCGATCCAACGCGCACGCTCTTCAGAGCGCGATACTTTCGGGAGGACTGTGTGCGCCTGCCTCCCTATAATTTCGTGAAAAACTTGAATATCATCAGCCCGAATTTGGGAAAAGTCATTATTGTGGACAATTCACCGGCGAGCTATGCTCTCCAGGCAGCCAACGCTCTGCCAATCGACGCTTGGTACGATGACCCATTCGATGAGGAGCTGCTTAACCTTTTACCGGTGCTTCGTAGCCTGAGTATTCTGGAAGATGTCCGCAGTGTACTTGGTTTACGCTTAACGCGAGGTTCATTGATCAGTCGATATAAACCGCTCGTTGCGATGTAGTTAGACCGCTAGAAAATCGGCTCCTTGCGCAACAGCAGCGAAGACACTCCCGCCCGACCCAGAAGCACCTAGTCGACTCCGGCCGCGGAGAGAGAATGTCGCTTTATCCACTTGGTTTCGGAGCGAGCGTCTGCATTGGTGTTCGCAGTGGCACCACAGACAATCGTGACACGAGTCGTCGTTTTACGTAAACGAGCGCACCCTGGGATATCTGTAGCCGCAGGTCCTTTTTGCGTGTTTCTCTCGTTGGTACTCAACAAAATAGTGTTTTACATGAACTGGAGAAAGGTCGAGAACCGACTTTATAGTGTGAATACTAGGTAGCGAAAATCGACTTGGCTTGTAAAGGTCAGTGATTCTAAGGTCAGCAGCTGGACGAACCATCCTTGAGGTCGTCCGTATCAAGCAAGTCGTGCGCCCAGCACAGAACTTGGCGAAACCCGTACCCACACAACTGTCTCCAGGTCAATCGGTTCAGTTCCATTCCTTATTTGATACTAACTATCAATGAAGCCACCGGATGTGAATCTTCCCTTTTGTTAACACAAACATGAGTAAAGACACAAGGACGAACAAGAAAGAGACAGGCTTCTTTCAACGAGCGTCGCGCGTTGTGCGACCCATGCTCGATTTCGCAGCAAAACGCATACACATCGGATACGAGTGATATTCGCCTTACTCCATGAGACCTCTTTCCGCGGAAATGATAAAGCGCTTCATGGGTTCTCCAAAAACGGCAAACTACTGATTACAAAGCAGAAATACGAGAGAGGGAGGACGTTGTCAGCCCAGCGGCGACTCAATGACACGGACGTTGACAAGTCGCAAAGCACGGAGGACCGTTCACCACCTCATTCCTCGTCGCAGTACTTTAGGACTGTTGCGTGCCACATTCACCTGCCCTGGTGTATGAGACTGCATCGCTTTCCAACAATCTAAAGCGTTCAAAGAGTACGCAGGTGAGACTGGCAATGAGCTGCTCTCCATGGAAGCCCGTTCTCTCTGATTCGATCCATTCGAGCGGTTTTCTTGTATTGTGAAATGCCTGTTAAACGCTCAAGGAGCACTAGACGAGGCCTTCGCATCTATGACAACGTTCTTCGAAAACTCGGTCTCTACCTTTACCAGACTTGCATAGTTGAGTCGGTTTTCTGCTCGTATGCAGGAGGCAGCGGAGAGGTGCGTTTCGGCATTTTTTGCGCGCTGACGGCGGTCAAGGTGGCGAGCGGGCACCCCACGACTAACACATACAAACATAGAAAAGGTAAACTTAAGTGCCGCCGCCCATTCAGTGCGTCTAAATCCCAAAGAAGAAATACGGATGTGGAGTAGATCGATCAATTGAATGCAAAACCTCGGATGATAGTAAAGCCGGAAAACCCAGCAGACAAAGAAGCGAGCGATCCTCCCAGATAGGGGATCAGGAGCGGCACGAAAAAAGCCTGTTCAAGCGGAAAGATCCATCCGGAATTCTTGTCGATACCTCACTACCAGAACATACGGACGGGGAAATGCCCCTAAAACGCAAGATCTCGGACTGCATTCGGGACCACGTAGCGTCTCTTCCCGGGGCAAGGCACGCTGAGCTTCGCCCGTCTTGCCGCACCTCATCAAGCAACTGTTCGTGTGAGTTTCGGACGCCGGGCCGACCCAGAATGTCCAACCAGTACACGTATGCATGTTGTAGGGTTTCCATCCAAGGCGATCTCGATGACATCGACGCATCACGAGCAAAGATGGATGCTGGAACAGGTGGAGCAGAAACGTGTGAGATCGCGCTGAACGCATAAATCGGTGTGAATCAGTTCTCTGAAGCTCACTTGACGAGGCAATCGAAAATGAGAGGCTTGCCACCGCATGATTCCATCAGCAACCGAGCATGCAAGCACTTGTCGCGCCAGGACATGAAGGCCTCGTTCAAAATCCGGAAATGACCCTTACTGGTGGACTATCCAGCGGATTCGTATCCAGCGACTTTACGAGGAAATCCCAAAGCGTCTAGTCTAGGCAGAGTATTAGAATGCTGAACATTTTCAACGAAAAAATCAACAGTTCGGAGAGAGGGCATTGGATTACCGCCCGCAGCGAGGCACTGGTATGATACGTTAGGCAATCCGAGTATGCTGGAGCGCCCTGCATTTGTTCCGATACGAATTTCCTGTGCAAATGTTTGAGGATAATCGTGTTTCATGATTCCATGTAACTGAGCATACAATGACACAGCACCGCAGAGGGCAACTTCTCCGGCCCCAGAGAGAAATCTTTTCCGAAAGTGCTGCCGTCTCGCAGCAGCGCTTGGTACAGCGTTCCTGGACTTGAGAAGGATTTGGATGCGCAGAGGCCACGCTAGAGCATATGATTGAGGGTGCGGGACCAGCCAACGGACCGCGCAATGACGAGGATGCTTGCAAGCCTGCACCTCATTGCTGCGTGCAGGATTTACACCAGCACACGACATTTTGGTGCACGCGTGTGACTTGACTGTGTTCGTAGAGCCTGGAGCAAGCGACCTGCACCACGTACAATAGAGCGTCTAGTATAGATCATGCTGTACGTCATCACTTGGTCGGAGGGAGGACGCGCACCCGCTCCTGCCCAAAATGCGCCCGCAAAATGGGTTCCAGCTTGTTGCGATCGCCGAGAACCAAGGTTATCAAGGCATCATCATCGATGCGGTCTCGAGCCGCTTGTTGCAGGGAGCGCGCATCCACTCGTTCAATGCCTGCTCGTAATTGTTGCAGAAAGTCGTCGGGGTACCGATGGAACCGGTACAACACAAGACGACGGAGCATTTCGCTCTTATTCGGAGCAAGCTGAAATACCATGCTATTCAAGACATAGTCTTTCGCATAGTTCAACGCGTCTGGCGAAACCAGCTCGTTATCGAGTCGTCGGAACTCGGCCTGGATGCCCTCAACGAGCGCAGGCACCTGAGCGGTCTCGGTCTCGCCACCAGCGATGAATACCCCGGGATAGTTGTACTTTGGCGACCACACGCCATATACCGAGTAAGCGAGACCTTTTCGTGAGCGTAGCTCATCGAACAGGCGTCCGCCGAGGCCATTCATGAGGGCGTTCATGACATCCAGCGCAGGATAGAGTGGATCTCGTAGCGTGCCGCCGAGTTCGCCCATCGCCACCTGAGCCTGAGTGAGTCCCGGCTTATCCACCAGCAGAACCAGCGACGCATTCGGGTTCGGCCGGGGCGCCGGTGCCAACGCCATTCTGGGCGGGTCGACGAGTCGCGACCAGTCACCAAACGTCTCTTCCGCAAGCCGACGAACAGACGCTCGATCCAAATCGCCATACAGCACCAGAAAAGTATTGAAATCCGGTCCGAAATGATCCGCATGAAAACGAAACAAATCATCTCGTTCAATGCGATCGATGGACTCGTCGCTCGATTCGCGAGCAAACGGCGAGACGCTTCCGTAGACGAGCTTTGCAAACGTACGCCGGAGCACAGAGCTGGGTTCATCGTTACGACGCGCGATGTTAGCGTGCTGGTGCTGCTTCACGAGCTCCAGTCTGGGTGCAGAGAAAAGAGGCGCTCGAACGAGTGAGCTGGCTGCCCGCAACACCTCACCTAGGTCCGATGGTTCGCACTGGAAAGCGATTTGAAATGACTTGACCCCCAGTGACGTTTCGATACTTGCGGCGCGATTCTCCAGGAAATCATCGAGCTCCTCGGGGCTATATGCTGCGCTACCGCCCTCTCGAATAAGAGCGGTAACCGTCTCCGCGAGCCCTATCTTGTTCGGCGGGTCCAGCCACGAGCCCGCCTCAGTGAGCAGAAAACCGCTGGTGAGCGGGACTTCATGGTCTTCGAGGATCAGAAGATGAAGGCCGTTCTTAAACGTCTCTTCGTAGATCGACTCTAGGGTTGGTAGAGCAGGTAGCGTCGGAAACGACAACGTTTCCCAAGGTGCGGGACCCGGTTCTGAACGCTCTGCGCTCACCTCAGTACACGGTTCCACCAGAGCGACAGCCTGATCAATGTCGTGGGAAAAATACGGGCTGAATCCAAGAAGGACAGAAAAGCCTATGACTGCGAGCTTGGCCAGCCTCTGCAAGGACGCCACATTAGGTCCAAGCTGCTTCCGTTCGGGCGTCGCGCAAGCTCGCCCCAGCCGCAATCTCGTTGCTGCAAGTTCATGTCGCCTTGTGAAGGGCGAAAAGGCCTCTGCTCGTACGAGCTTGCCACGGCCGAGTCGCTCTCTGCCTGGCGGGATCGCAACGAAAGCAGATTGCACGCACGCTCGCATAGCACTCCCTGCTACAAGTGTGCCCTTTGCACCACTCCAGCGACCACAAACAGTAATAGGTCTAGGGAGGCCGCGTTTTCCGACAAAAGATCCTTGTCCTGGCGAGATATTTAGCCCCGAGTACCTGACCTCACCAAATGATCGTGCCAGATATGCAAGCATGCGGCGACCCGTGCACGAGCGAGCATGTTGCTTGATGCGCATGGTGTACGCCTTGACAAGACATGTCCAGTAATGGGTAGCTTACCGCTTAGCGCTTTGAACCGCGCACAGGCCATCGGCTGGACGTTCAGGCAGCGATCGCGTACGCACATAGGATTCTAGAAATTTGATGACAATGCTGGAACTGACAGACAAGTGCGCAGGGCGCCTCCTGCAGTTGACCCTTACATGGCGCTTCTTGAGTCGTCGGGGTAATGCAGTCTTTTAGGATTCGCTGATTACCGCCTGTAGGCCTGTTGGCTCACAATGGACGTCAGTGCGGCGTTAGATAAAGGTCAGATTCGGGGCCTCATCGGCATGGAGGCACCTTGACCGATTGTCGCAGATGCCCAGCTCGCCTGCGCCTTTTGATTGCTTGCTGGTCAGCGTTTGCGTGCGCTGCACTGGTTCGTGAGCAGACCAACGCGTGCGCGCACTTTACACGAAAACATCACCGAATTGCATTTCGTGGCGAAGCAGCGGTGGCCCGTGGAAGCAAGAACTGCGGATGCTCGAATCGCATCGTCTTTTAGAGAGCTGCAGAATTTGGTCTGAATGCCCACGTTTGGGAGACACCCGGGCGTCGGCACTGCGGATGCACAACTGCTATCGTCAGGTACGGGCTGCCTTGGTCATTCACGGAATGCTTGGCCTTGAGGTCGGCACAGGAGCTGTCCGGAGCTCCATAGTATCGGCGAAAACCATCAGCAACCAAGTATCGCATGCACCCGCTTATTCGGGAATCGCGAACGCCACGGAATTGCTCCATCTCAGAATACCCGTGAATTCCTCGGACAGACGCAGACGCCAGCCGGCATGATGCCGCCGAGCTCGTAACGTACCGCCCGCATCGCGTAAACACCGTCGATTCGAAGCGGCTGTCGGGTTCGCACGCGTGTGCAGCGCACCGTCAAAAAGCCTAGCATGCATGAGCATGGTGATGAGATACCCAAGTTGGCCGCATCAGGTCTCTCGGTATCAAGCCCGGAGCTGCCTGCATCAGGTGCAACAGGGCCACGGCAGGCTCCGCAGCGCTCGAACGACTCGAATAGCCGTTAGAGTGCCCCGGTGGTCGCAAACAGCACCCGCCGCATCACCAGAGATTTCATTCAATTCGATCCGCTGAAATGTCAGTGCGCAACACTGCCTGACCGCTGCAGTACCTGGCAGAGAAACTCTGCTCCGGGTACGTCGATACCCACCCTGGAGCCGGGAATTCCCATACAGTACCATCGATCCTGTCCTGAAAAACAGCAGCCTCGCCTGCAAGTCGCCATTGCATTCGCAGCTGATTTCCATTCTTCTGATGGTGTCTGGTCGATGCATCAAGCCTTGGACCCTAGGAATGCGCGACGAGGATCAACAGCGGTAAAAGTATCAGTGATGCTGTTCATCTGGTGTCAGAAATGGCGATGACCCCGTTGCCACTGCCACTGGTGTCATCCAAAGCACCGGGCGAACGCTGCGCGCTACCAGCATGGGCGCATTCGTTCGTGCGAACGCTTCAGCGCTGTGCAGCTGCGCTCCATGTCGAAGTATGTTCCTATCATCTATATATGGAACAAACGATAAACCATCTTTCTTGGAACTTGTTTCACAGGAGCAGCTGCTGTTGGGCTTGCGACCGGCACTGGACCGAGTGCTCCACGGCCTGTGCGAACGGTTCTCCGGTCAGCACTGGTTACGGGCCCTGCACCGTCGCACTGACGAGCTCTGGTTGCTGATTCTGCTCGTCGTTGAAAGCCGCTCGCTTTATTCGAACGGAGCCACTGTTGCAGAGAGTTTTTACGGACTCCGAAGACGCACGAATGAAACGTCCACACTGGCCTCGCGACCAAAAGAGGAGCATGGGCCAGCGCCTGGTCTGCCAGCGGCAGCGGTATGGAAAAGCGTTTTGGAAAGCGCAATATTGCCGTATTTGAGAACAAAACTTGACGCGTTGTATCAGGAATTTTATATCCAGGCTAGCCTTGGCTTAGACGGCTTCTGGAGCTGTTTTTGGAAGCGACTATTCCTCCGCCTCTACCCTTTCTTGCGAACGTTGGACCACTGCTTCGTGTTTCTCTTTCGTCTTCTCTATCTGTTCGGTCGAACCGAGTACTACAGCTGGCCTTTACGACTTGAACGAATCGTTGTCGTGCGAGCGCCCTACGCCGCTGGGCTAGTCCAGGGGCGACCTGCGGCTACACTGCTGCAGCGGTTCCTGGACCGCGCGTTCTCTGGCGGCAAGCTCGCTCTTATAGTAGGACTTTACACGCTTCGTTTCGTGGACTGGTTTCGATCCAATTTAGAGCGCGAGCGCCGTGAGCAGGTTCGGTCCTTGCCTTTACCACCACCGCCAGAGCCTCTGGGTCCGCCGCAGACCCACGCGTGGACACCAGGCGCTTGCGCTCTTTGTCACAGAGCGGACTGCTGCGAGCCCTCTGTTTGTCTGGTCAGCGGCTTTGTTTTCTGTGACGCTTGCTTACGCGAGCACATTAAGATTCATCGGCGTTGCCCGATAACAAAGTTTCCCGCATCCGAGTTGGACATACGTCGGCTCTACTTCTCAGACGCTCTATGACGCGGTGATGCGCAGCGGTCTCTCGAGCGATGTTCCAACATCGTGCCCTCCAGACGTAATGCTCACTGACTAGCCATTATCGATAACCCAAGGCATGTTCCTGCCGTCGAGTTCCAGCTAGAGCCTCACATGCCTGCACAGAGGGTGTTCTTCGCGTGCCACAGCAGCACACCGCGGGTGCGCGGTTGGTCTCCGCACCAGCGAATGCAGACACCACAAGCGCTTGCGCAGAGCTCGTTTTCGGGCCTATCCAACGGCCTCGAAGAACGGTTGCCTCCGCATCTGCTCAGCAGGTACTCGCTTACGGTTCCGTGCTGCGGCGTTCAATAAAGTTCCTGGTTCGTTCTTGCAGCATTCGGAGCATGAACCGCTCACGCCGTAAGTGCTCGTGCGCGGAGCGGTTGGCCCCCGGCTCAAGCGTTTGTTGCTCGACTGCGTGAACGTCCATCTCCGAGATGTTTACCTCAAAGTTTGCCAGGTTCGCACGTTCCCGTGCTCTCTGCATGCGCTCTTTGGACAGTTCGAGGCGCTTCCGCAAAAGTTCTTCCAAGTTCGTTTTGTCCAGCTTGGCTGGCCAGTAGAAACCGTCCTGTGGTCCCACGAGGATCGGCTCTAGTCTACGCTCCTCCGGCGGATCAAGCTTCATCTTCCGTAACTTGAACCGGAACGCCCCACCCTCGTTGACAGTCCAGTTCACGAGCCGGAAAAAAGCCAAGGAACTCAAAGACCCCACGAGAAAGTATACAAGCGGTGCTCTCCAGGTCGATAGTCGCGAAGCCTCAGAAAACGCTCGCATTTTCCAAAGAGTATACCTTTCGTTTATAGCTCATTCAGAGATGTACAGTAGAACACAAGGTGCAACTGAAACAGGCATAGTGCGCCTTTACCTGAAACGAAAGCGAAACAAAATCGTTAGGCCGATGCAGGCACCTGCGGCGTGAAGCGCTGCAGCTGGAGTGGCGAAACGTTGCGGCTGTGGTACTGCCGCTGGACCCCGCAGGTGTGCGGGTGCGCTCCACGCACGATCACAATCATTCCAGTAGCAAACAGTGCGGATGAACCGTATAGTTCGCAGCGCATAGCTCGTTGGTAAGGACCAGGTTGGATACAAAAGCGCGTGCAGCATCGAGCATTAGTGTCAAAATCCAGCTCCGAAAGTCACCTGCTCCAGAGGAGTCCCTTGCACCAGCTGCCGGTCATACGAATTGCATTCAGAAGCAACACAAGCACCGTGCCAATGACACACACACATGATGCACCAATGTAGGCATTGCGAGACCGTTACATTCTGATGCTGAGCCTTCTTGCCGCGTGCTCTGAAAAGCCAGGTCATTGGCGGTGGCTCTCGCGATGAGGTTCTGCATGAAGCACCGCTCAGCGCTTTAAATGTACGGACAATGCGGTAATGGGATCCACTAAGGTTCCGCTGCAATGCATGTATTTCCAAGCCCAGCGCTCGGTGGTGTCATCCATGCAGTTGCTCTCCTGCAAGGAAACGGAGACGCTGCGGCGCACAGCCACATACGCTCTGGTACGACCTCGAGCGAAAGCGGCGATTGCATCATTCTACAGAAATCGGGCCAAAGCTGCTGCTCAACTTCAAACGCAGATGCAGCGATGTGCATACACAAGTATAAGCGGCACGAAAGACCTCGCTACTGGAGCGATCGCGTAACGAGGAACCCTACTGATCCGAGTACGAACCTTCGAGCACTCGACGTCCACGATACAGACCGACGGGGTCCCTGCTCCCGTGGCTAGTCAGTCCCCAGCAGCCAATATCCGCTGATATTGCTGGTAGCCAGCGAGACATCATCGGCAGAGACGCCGTCGCTCCGAGCTCAGACTGCTGAGCGTCAAATGCTCGCGTTTTCATGGAACGTCAGGTCCGCCGATCCAAGAGCGACTCGTCTCTGGTATAGCCCGACGTATGGCATCACCATATAATGAAGACGCATCGTGATGGAGTTGCCGCGAAGTGTTTCGTTCGGAAACGCACGCAACGGATATTTGGCTCTCTCACCTATGAGTCGGATAACTCGGCTGTCCCTGGATCCGACTACTTTATCCCACAGAGTAACTTGGCTCGACGCGTTTTTACTCTCTGCAACAATGAAGACATAGAGCTGCCGGTACGTACCTCTCCAGACGGGTTGGAAGTCAGCTTCCATATCTATGGAGAGAAACGCAGTTTCCGAGGCACGCGGTAAGTTGCCGTGGAACCCCAGGATGCGCCCTCCAAAGTTCTTGACTGTGATCTGTGGACATCGCGCCGTGCGCACTGCGTCTAACGCAACCTGCAGAGCCAGCAAGATCAAGAACCAGAAAAAGCAAGTAGCAGCGTAGGAAGTGAGGCGCTGCCTCCAGGTAGACGCAACCATACTGGACGCTACCAAAAACAACTGCAAATGACTTGCCGAACGATCACACGTTCCTCCTTGTGCGAATACGCTCGAGATCTCCGTTCAATAACGTCTGCACTGAGAGCAAAAAACGAATGTTGCTGCTGGGCCCTGGTCGACCTGCGCCCAGCATTGACCAATCCTAGTTTCGCGGAGACGACTGCTGATGATTCGCGTTCGCGCCGCTGCCACGGCAACGCAGGGTCACAAGCTGCATCACCGATGCTGGAAAGGCACGTCCCATGCAAGGTCCAGCACATCATGTTCTCCAAGGGACGGCGCTGTACGAACCAGTTCCTCAGACGCAGTTTGTAGCTGCGTATCTGCATCGAGATGGATCACTGGTTAGAACTGGGGGACGCACTACAAAACGCTGCCTGGCGTATGCTGGAACGCTTCACCTCGATGTATGCAAAGAGGCGCGCAAATACCGGTGCAGTTCAGCCGGATGGAGCTCGACGAATCGCTCGGTGGAAGCAGGTATCAGCATCTGCGATTCGAACGCATGTCAATGTCAAATGGAACGGGGTCTCCGACTCGAGCGTACACACGAAAATTCGGGTCTCTTTCTCTGGTCGTCAGCACTAGCGTTTGCGGAACTGTTCTGTGACTGCTTCCTTTTCCTCTGTGTGGCCGTCGGCTTTCCGTACGGTGTCCTGCTCTTTCCCTACAATGTCCTTCGTTCGCAGTGGAAGGGTTTCGGTGGCAGCGTTGAATTCCTGAATGCGCTGCTTCCGCCTGTTACCGATGCATTTCATCCGCAGGCGAAAGCGGCGACGTATGCCTCGCTTGCCATTTTCATCTGCATCGTATACAGCTGAAGTGCGCCTTACATAGCGGTGGCACGCAAAACTGGTCAGCTGCTCCCAGAGGTCCGCCATACATCCACATCTAAAGGCCACAGCGCGGCGCGTGGACGCTTGCTTTATCGCTTCATACGAGCGCTTGACGAGCCCATAAAGATCCCCTGGATGCTCCCCGCCGTTTCTTCGCCCGGGGTCGTACACTGCGATCGCGGGCCTCTTCGGGGTGACGTTCTCGGTCAGTACTCTGTGCAGTGGAGACGCAAGCGCACAGTGTCCCATTCGATAGAGGATATCTGGAACGCAAGGTTGTCTATGATGGAAAGAGTACAGGAAGCAAAATCCAGCATTAAGAACAAATCGAGAAATTTCGATTCATCTATGCTACCCTCGCGCAAAGCGATGGTGCATTCTCGACTAGAGGCGATCGCAGCGACGACAGAAAGTCTCAGTCCAGGGCCCCCTTCCATGGAATCAGAATCGAGGAGAGCCTCTGGGGGCATATCCAGTGGGCGCGATGATGCTGTTGCGAAGTGTTGCCTCGCCGATGCCCGCAAAGGGCGGATTGTATGCCTTTTAAAGGGATTCAATCATTTGAAGAGCCAAGTCCAGTGAACTTTCGACGTGCGCTTGTGAAAAAAGTCATCGGGAAACGACGCGGATTTTTTTCCGCATCCATCCTGCGGCGCGAATCGTTGTGCCGCAGAGGAGCCTCCAAACAGAGCGAGGGAAAAGTTGAAGAATACGTGATCTGACTCTTCCACATACGTACGGAAAGGAGAAGGGTGAATGCATGGAAGTATGCATTGGAGAGTGATATCGGTTATGTTATGAACTCAAGGGGCACTGCCTCGGAGATGCCAATGGGAAATGACGACCAGGAATCCTAAACCTATGTATTACACCATGAGCGCTTATTCCTTCATTGAAATATTGGGGCGCTATCCCTAAAGAAAAGCTCGTGAAAAAACCAAGGCACGAACAGAGAAAGCAGTTCTCATTCCGTTTCCATCCGACATGGGTGCAGGCAGCGGGTCCGTCGAGGTGGATAACCACGAGGATCCAGCGCTTCGTGCAACTCCACACGCTTGGGTCCTGATCAAAGGCCCACGTCGCAAAACGGCGCCAGAGTCCGCATCCAATAGCGGAACGGAGTCAAGGTACTCTGGAATCGTTCAAGCTGCTGAGTTTCTCCATCGCTTGGTGCCGCGCCGGCGAGTCCGCATGCACAGCGCGTCGGAGCACAACCTGAAGACGACATACGACCGCTCGTTATGCGAAAAACTGCTTGAACGAATGTCCTTATGGGAGTCGATAATCGGTTGTATCTCTGAGCTGCATACGTACCAGCGCTACGGGCATCCATTGAATGCTCGGCACCCAAATGATCATAGGAAATTATCAGTATTCCCAAAGAGACCAATAGATTATAACCTGTAGAATTTTTTGCCGTATCTTGTGGAATAACGGATTCTTTCTTACGTGCTGGTAACAATCGCCGTCCGAGCGATGCCCTGGTGGTCGTGCACACGATCCTCCACTTTCGGCGCTCTGCGATGCAGCCGAAAATGCAGTGGCGGCGCGCTCCGTCTGGGCCTTTAAAGCACGTTTCGAACGAACAAAACCCGCTTACCAGGATGCAGCGCCCAGAGGGCCCAGGGACGCACACGATTCCTATGCCGAAACTAAACTCAGCAGAGGATGTTTTCACTTTTTGGTTTGGGGTAGAGCCGTCTCTTGAAAAACGCCGAAAGTGTCTTTCCTCCTTCAGCTACTTCGAGTCGCGCGTTCCAACGTGGTTTCTCGGGAAGAACAAGGAGTTCGAGCTAGTTCAGCTGGAAAGCGTTGACCTCGTGCATCGAGCCGGGCGAGGCGAGCTGCACGGCGGCGAGTGGGACCAACCTCTTGGGTTGCTTGCTCGGATCTTGCTGACGGATCAGTTTCCACGGTGCATCTGGCGCGGACGCGCGGAAGCCTTTCAGTACGACAACGTAGCGCGCGGCATATGTCGTGCAATCCTCGAGAAGGGCTGGGACAAGAGCGAGTTTTTTTTCGCAGAGCGTATATTCATATATCTACCTCTAGAGCATAGTGAATCCCTCGCAGATCAGCGCGAATGTGTTCGTCTGATGCGCACCGCAGCAGCGGGCTCGCCATGGCTCACACGCTGGAAACACGCGCGCAGCGTGAACGTGAAAATAGCTGAGGATCATCTCCGCGTAATCGAAAGGTTTGGACGATTCCCATATCGCAACGAGTCCTTGGGTCGGGCTTCATCGCCCGACGAAATAGCATGGTTGAGATCAGGGAACTTGCCGGTATTTGCAAAGAGCCAACTCGCATCATCGCAGCACAACGGGGCCGCGAGCACCGAGCCAGCTTCTGCGGGCGGGAATGCATCCACAGAACGTGCTTTTGGCAGAGTGCCCCGGTCACCGTGGACTGCGCTATCGGCTGCGGTGCTGGCCATTGGAACTGCAGCTGCCATCAGCTATCGCATCTACCAAAGGCGCCACGAAGTCTGACGTCTGATGGGACTCATTGACCATCTGGTTTGCTTTTCCGCGATGCGCAACGCCAACGCAAACTGGTGCACCAGGATCACATTTGGTGACAACGCCTCCCCGCGAAGCTCAGCGGTCATTGCTGGGTAGCCAAATTACCGATTTCATCGGATACCGCAAGGCACCATCATCAGCAGTGGCAGGTCTTCTGTTATGGCTCTGGGATAAATGGTGCATTCGTTGGAATCTGTACCGACTCTGGGACGCAGTCTGGAACGGAGGGATCTGATGGCGTGCCGCCTTCTCAATCTGTATCAGACGAGAATGGAATGGTGAACTGCTCGCGCTGTTCCTGCATTTCGGTTTTTTTCGAACATTTCTGGAGTTGGTGGCGAGCTTCGACATTCAACGTGAAGCAACGAGGGACGATGGATTCATGAATATTTTAAGGATTTTTGGTCGTCTTTTCCGTATGTCGTCTCTGATTCTATGTCGCGGGAATTCGTTACATCAACGCAATCAAGATGTTTCGGGACGCCGCCGAATAAGAGTTCGTAAAATATCTGACAGAATCATCCAATGCATGCATACAAGTCTGGATGCTTCTCGTTTCCTGAAGTGCGGTCTGCTCCAATCTTGCATTCTACAAATGTTCGGTCTTTCTGTTCTCGACGACGTCGTGGCCCGGCGACTTGCTTATTTGCTCATGGCACACGTTGACTGAACTTTTCGCTTCAGCGAATGATCGATTCGGTTTAGGAGACGAACCCTCCTATCTTACTGGTCA
>Ga0080006_1154194_pt1 | contig 32888 bp, 34 predicted proteins | sample RS3BMetagenome_FD_69209 | JGI IMG/M metagenome (GOLD analysis project Ga0080006, IMG submission 69209) | Ferric oxide microbial mat and aquatic microbial communities from Rainbow Spring, Yellowstone National Park, USA - RS3B (SPADES... ...
CGTTGTTGCTGCACTTGGCGTATCGATGCTGTGCATCCAAGAACTTTTGCGAATCAAATCGCAAGACGAGTGCAGAGCGAGCGGAACATTGTTCCAGTTTCATTCTACGCGGACAACATCTGCGTTTTGTCAGCACGCCGTCCCGTTGCCTTGCTCGGGTAGCCCCTGAGGAAACTTTGGAGCGATAGGCGACCGGCGCTACTAGGAGTCTCCGCTGTCAACGAGTATCGCTCTGCTCTTGCTTGGAACAACAGTCGGTGCTCTGTGCCGTCGCTACTGAGCGCAAACGGTGTCACCGAGGGGCGAAGGGCGTCGCTGCACTGGGCGCGAAGCCGAGTCTCACCAGTTCCTAGCGCAGCTGGTGTTGGGCGGACTCCAAAGCGTTTCAAACGCTTCAGGCTGTGGAACGGTGTCGTGGGCGTCGACGGAGACTTTGCACCCGTAAGGATCTGGTGCCGAAATCACAGTTTGGTGCCGTTGCCTGACCCAAGCGATTCGACGGCGTAGTTCCGAGCGACGAGCGAGAGAGACGACGACCCCCTCTTGGGCCGCAGTGGAGCCTCCGCAAACACAAACACTGACGCTGTTCAACAGAGCCTGTTGTTGCAGGTCGTCGTCTCTCCATTTCCTTGGACGGCGGGACCGATCACCGGCCGGAGCTCTTCACGGCCGTTACCGTAGCGTGGGGAAGCGTATTCAGCGACGTCAGCAGCATTCTTTGCGAGAGCAAGGAGCATCTTTTCGTACTGCCTCTTCAGCATATACCATGGGTCGCGTGAAATGCATGGCCCCAACGCCCGTATGGTTCTCGCACGGAGCCGCCAGCTCGCGCATGCTTGGCTTTGGGTTTCCGCTGCTCGTGCGGCAGCAGCAGCAGCACGCTCTGAAACCGAGCGCACAAGCCGCTAACTGGCGAGCGCTCCACAGAACTGTACACTGCCACCGATCGACGAGTGCTGCGCGAAAATCGCTCCCGCGGATCACTCCTCTTGAGCCGATGATGCGAATGAAAGGCACCAAAAATCGCGCCTTTTATGATGAGGATGACGGCGAATGGATTGGAAGCGAACTCGACCAGTTATGGAGGCCTTCGGCAGCACCAGCGCGGTACCCGAATGCCCCTCCGCAAGACGAATCCGCAACTATACATGGATCTGCTGGGCCGCATGCGTCTTTCCCCACCACCGCTGCAAATTCGAGCCAAGCGCTTACGGACAGTCCACCGGATGCGCCCCATTACGCCGAGCAAAGCAGTACGCCCGAATCTGCATCTCAGCCGGTTTACGAAGAGGTCCCCGCTCAAGAAACAGATCCGATACAGCCGCCGGTTTCTGCTTCTGCTTCTGCTGCTACATCGAATACGGATCCGTCACTGGATTCGCCCGAGTCTAAGACCGAAGATGCGGATGAGTATGTAGGCCCGCTTCTCGATCCGGATGCAGTGTATCTCCAGTGCCCAGAGTGCGCGATGTGCTATCAGGTTGAGGCGTCTCTCTTTGAGACCGCACGCATCTGCCGGTGCACCCAGTGCCTGCACGAGTTCGTAGCATCCGCAATGGATCTCATTTCCGCAGACACTTTGGTATCGGATCGGCCGACCATGGGAGTGAGACCGCTTCCCCGCATTGAAGCGACTGCACGCGCTGAAGCACGACTAAAACCTGTTCGCAAAGTGATCGCGGATGCACTTGCCGCGGAGGCAGCGAGGGCGACGAAAGCTGACGCGGATACCTTTTCCGCAGGCAATGCGTACATCGATGTCATGTTGTATGTGGGGAATCTCGCTCCGATGGTAACGGAAAGCGACCTCATTGCGGCGTTTTCACCCTATGGAGATCTGTTGAGCTGTCGCATTATACGTGATCGGCAACGGGGCCACTCCTTGGGCTACGGTTTCGTTCGCTTTACCTCCAAGGCAGATGCTCGGGTAGCGCTTAATCAACTCCAAGGCACCTGCATCATGGGGCAGGAAATCAGTATCGGTTACGCTCGTGGAACTGTCCAACGCGATGCAGCAGACCCCCGTCGACCGTTCCTGGACAAGTCCGCTGGACGAGAAGGCCGTTTCCAGCAAGAGGATTGGCGGCGCTTCCGCTCGCCCGAAGGACGCCCCGGGGAAGGCACCCAGGCAGCACTGAGACCTCGCCCAGAGAACAGCAACGCTACAACTCGACAGCGCGTTGATTTGGCATCACGACGAGCTGCCTCGCCTCGGAGTCGATGGACGGATCGCCACGAAAGGGCACATTCACCAGATCAGGATGAGCGCCTGCACGATTCCTCTGAGACCGAGCCCGTCGACGATCAGGAATGAGATCACGATTTGCTGAGATGTTCAGGATGTGCCATTGAATCCGGCTTCTTGTCGATGATTCACGTACCTGCGAGGCGAATGCGTGGCTTGCGAGTGGTAGCTCGGGGGCCTGCCCTAACATCTCCGGGACGATGCTCTACGACTCGTCGGATCTTGGCAGTATCTGATCACGAACTTCCTTGCTGGTGACCTGTGCTCCTGGCAAGCAAAAATACACAAGGACCGAACTTTTGGAACTCAGCGTGAAATTGTTTCCCTTGACAAACCTGGTCCACACAGGTAATGCCACACACACGATGCTCGTCTAGGGCGCGTGCTCCCAAATGGCCGACGACCAGACGCTACCGGAAGTGCTCAGCTCGAGACACGGACTCGATCTGGTTGACGCAGTACTTTAAGCATGTAAAAGAATCCTCACATCGCCGACAAAAAACGCCTTTCTAAAGAAAAACGCTGTGGTCGGTAGTGCAAAGTAGTGGTGACCGGCGCCCTAGACGAAAAGTCTTCTACAGACTTGTCGACGCATCCCAGTGTTTTTGGACCGGCCACCTACTACCGGTTTCAACTTTTTCTCGTATAATTCCACCTCGAGAGGTTTCCCTACAAAATTCCCTCTTGTCAAGTACGGAGGTCTTCTCTCCATCACCGCGCACCTCCTTATATTGGTAGCCGCGTTAAAGTCGCAGTTAACAATTTCCATGCGTTTCTTGCCATTGATTGTACTTACTAATGCGAGTAGTCCACGAACTTTCGCCCTCCTGTCCATTTGCTCCTCCGTTAGCGCTCCATACTTTTTCATATCTTCAGGACTCCGCTGGCACTTTTCCATGTCGACCGTCTCAAGTGTGCACCCCAGTTCGTGGTGTGTATAGGACGTTCGGAGCTCATCAATCGGTATCATTACAAAGCGCCGTGCACACGCTTTGTACGTTCTCGTCGACGGAGCTGGTGTGCACCCTTTTGTGGACGCCCTGCTCCGTATGCCACTACCAGCCTCTGGCTCTCGTCCTCCTTCAAGGCACTCAACTGACTGAAAATTTGGCGAATGCCCGCTGCTTACCACCGTACAGATTCATACGCAGACGAGCCCACCGGGGCTTTGTATACTCCTCCAGCAGCGCATCCCAATGAGCAACGCGACCTTCCATGAATATCGGAAAAGCTTCAAAGCCTGCTCCTCTGCTCGTTACTCCGCGCAAAGCTTCCAGGAGATCCTTCATTCCTGCATTCCGTGTCTCAATTTTCTTCCTCGCATTGATCATACCGGATTCTCGATAGCATCCCGCTCTCGAGAACCTTAAAACTCGCAGGGCCGTCTGACGTAGGTTGCCGTTGATACCATCTTCCGCACGCTTGGGTACTGCGATGGTTATGATATTTGTGTTCCCGGGATCCGCACTAACGACAAAGTCGTTATCCTGCACTTTCTGCGTAGCAGGACCCGCCTCCATCTCATCTTCACGCTTCGTCGCGTCAACGACAAAGTCGTTATCCTGCACTTTCTGTGTGGCAGGATCCTCCTCCCTGTTTTCTTCATGCTTCGTCACGGGCGATATCGAAGGCCGAACTGGACAATCCGCCTTCAAACCTCCGATAGCGTACACACGTGGCTACGCCATCGGTTCCGATCATCCCCGTGAATACCTTCTGCTTGCTCACTTTGAGACGTTTGAAACCGAAGAGACTCTTCCGGTACGTCTCCCGATTTTCACCGGTGAACTCCTCCCTGCTGACACCGAACACCGGACTGATCTCACTCATGTTGCCGTAGTGGACGCCTTGGTCGATAGTCACAAAATGTGACTTGATGTTGCTCATTGGAACCACGTTGAAGCACTTCCCCATTAGGAAAGCGTTCCGTCTCCGCGACTCTTCATTTTTCCACACACCCAGCACCATCTCCGCCTTGCGTTCGAGTTCTCGGTCCAGAAACACGAAGTAGCGCAGGATGCGGGGGTACCATCTTTTCTCACTTTTTTCATATCTGACACGTCTTCTGTCGGGTTGGCCAGCCCCAAGACTTCACGATGCTCTTTTTTTCCATGGACAAAACGTTTACTTGGGCCAGCGTTCTCCGATTATGCGCATTTTACTTTTCTTACTTTTTGTGATATTTTTTCAGTGCGAGGTGAAGTATCTATCCAACCCCCTACCTCCGTGTTACCACGACGCTCTTGAATAGCTGCACCGATCACATATGCTTCATTCATGCTCCTGCGTGATGTCATCTTGTCGACAAATTCTATTGCCTGTTCATGCTGACGATCGTTGGTGATGGCAGCGAAGATGGCCCATCTCTTCCCCGCGAGAGAGGCCCCGGTAGAGCGCAAACACGGCGCGTATCATGAAACGTTCGAGGTTCATGGTCAAATGGTTCCTCAGGTTCGCGAGGTACTCGATCGGCCCGTAGATGTGAATATCCCCGTAACCCTTGTATCGATGCACCTTCGAAGCCGAATCCCGCGAAGTTTTCGTGGAAGGCGTGCACTCGCTCATTGTTTGTCGACGGCTCCCCTGTGCCGACCATCAGGTGACGAGCAAAGGTCTTGTTGAAAAATTCCCCCGGAACCTCGACTGTTCTGGTGTCCGTCGCGTTGTCGTGCATCTCGTTCACCATATGCATCAGTCCTGACGAAGCCTTCTTCGTACTCGTGGAGTACGACTCGACACGGTTTCTGATGGCCTCTCGCAACTTTTCCTTGTAGGCATCCTTGATATGTTTACGAAGGTACGCTTTCACCACCGTCTCGTCGTACTGTTGTCTTTCCCGCGGCCTTTGACGTAGGGCCTCCCGCTTCTGCTTCATCGTCTTTGCCTGTGCTCCTGGGCTCGGCACCGTTTTTCGTTCTTTTTCTGGCAGCCGGCGACACTGCGCCTCCGCGATCGTCGACTTGCTTTCTCATAACTTTCCTTTTTTAGAATTTTTTCTGCGAAAGAACGCACATTGAACGCTTCTCCTATACACCGCACAGCATCACTTGAATATGCTTACTTGACGTTTCAAACGCGATTGAACTCAAAAAACTGTACTCCGCTACGCCTGTAATTCGAATACAACATGTACGGTAGGGCAATAGGTCAGAGCATAGTTAGAAACGCGTTTCCCTTCATCGGCGACATGTGCGTCGTCTCTCGTGACTGCGTGATCTCGCAGGTGTGCTTATCGACCGCGCTATTCGGAGAAAAAAAGGAAAGAGACGAACGATTCACGAGAAACGATGTAACGATTCCTGTCCCATTCCACGGTAGCCGTTAAAAGGGCGAAAAGGTTTCCATACTTCCGAAAGTTTGCCTTCAGGGCGAAACGTCCCGCAATCCGAACGAGTCTGCAAGACTAGTGCTTCACGCCCTTACCTGTGCCTAGTGCAGTGGTGCGACCTGAACACCTCGTCCGCAACGCAGTCGACTCTGGGACTAGGAGCAGCAGTTAGGCTGCGTCTGGGCGTCGCCCTGGTCGCAGTGGACTCCCGGCATGTCGCTTCGAGCTGCCGCAGACGGTAGCTCTTTCAGCGCAGTTTCCAGGCCCCCAGCATGACGATGGACTCCGAATCCGTGTCAGGTGCACCACATCTCGAGCCGAAGCCCCCAGTGGTACGGCAAAGCCGTTCTGTCTCTAAGGTGCATCTGCACCAGCTGTCTAGGCGCCAAGGTGGATGCAGCACGACGGGCACTCGATGCTCGATACAACCCATGAAACGACCAGTACATCCGAAAGGAATTGTAAGGAATGGAACTTGAGGGTGAGGCGTATCACGATGGGCGTTTTCCCGATAGCCAGTTCTCGTCCCGCGATAAGGGATCCAGGTACAACATAAACGTTTGGTGAGCGAAAAGAAAAGAGAGTGCGCAGGCACCGTCGCCGAAGCCCCTGTACAGGAGCCGTAGCAGTGGTGCGCTCGTTACCCGACCGCTAGCGAGTTCTGCCGGGTACCCACAGAGGGTCCATAAGAAGCGCACGTACCCGCCGCGGTCTTAGTTTACGCGTAGGTAGAACTCTGGAAGAGCACGTCTCCAGTGCGGTTGTTGACGGTACCGCATCGACCGGACTGGAACGGGGAACGCGGTGCAGCCACGTGTCCTACCGACGGTCGTGTGCAGCGTGGACGCATGGACCCATAACAGTTCGCAGTGTTCCGCAGAAAGGCACTTCTTATGAGCGATTTTATTGACGCGTCCATAATCTTGTTGGATAACGGTGCAGACACTGTGAAAATCGGTCTGCTTGGCGACGCCGCACCGCGAGTCCACGTGAACGGCCTCGCTCGTGTGAAACTTTCAACTGGTGCTGACACTGACGCTGGTGCAAAGCGCTCTGGGGTAACGCACTCGCCTGCAGAGCGCAAGACGCTTTGCGGGGCAGCACTGGAGCAGTGTTCTCCACTGGGTCTGCGGGTTCGACGACCTATCGATCGCGGACTTGTTACCGACTTGGCGCTGCAAGCCAAGATCTGGAGCGATGTGCTCGCCCAGGAGAAACTATCACTGACCAGGAAACGCCTCGTATTGACGGTGCCCCCGCTTTGTCCGCTACCAGCGCTAGAACGGATGCTGAAAACCGCATTCTTTTACTTCGACGTATCCGCGGTCTACGTCACCTGCACCGCCTACGCAGCGCTCATGCACCACGAGACGCTCGTGACGGGCACAGCAGCCTCACCGAGCCCATGGAGTCGCGCCACTGGTCTTGTCATAGACTCCGGTCATAGTTTTACGCATGTTGTACCGGTCTTTGATGGACAGCTCCTGAACTACGCGGTGCGTCGCCTCGATGTAGGCGGACGGCTCCTGAATAACTATCTTAAGGAACTGATCAGTTACCGTTCCTGGAACCTGATGAAGGAGAGCTTCCTGGTACAGCGGCTCAAGGAGCGCGTGTGCTACGTGTGTGCGGGCCTTGAGCGGGAACTGCAGCGGAGTCGCCTGCATTCAGAAGAGACTCGGATACGGTACCTGCTACCAAACGAGACGGACCGCGGCGAGTTTCGCTACGGCCGAGTGCTGGCTCCGGAGCATACCAGCATCACCACGACAGCCGCAATCGACAAAGAAGACGCAGATGCTGACGGAGCTGACGAGACAGCGACTTTGGGTTCGGTGTTAACGTTGACCAACGAGCATTTCCTCGCACCCGAGTCGCTCTTCGCACCACAAGACACCATTCAGATCCCACAGGCTGGCATTCCAGAGGTTGTTCTCCAGAGCCTAGAGCGCATACCCAAAGCGCTCTGGCCTGCCTTGCTCCAACATGTGGTTCTCATCGGAGGTAACGTGCGTCTCAGGGGCTTTGCGGCGCGTTTTCAGCAAGAGTTGCGGAGCCTTTTACCAGCCTGGACTCCAGTTCAGGTTTGGATCGGCGAACGCCGAATCGATGCGATGACGTCAGAGGCTGACGCTGACACACCAGATCCCCTGCACACTGGCTGGTTTGGTCTACAGACCCTCGTACGAAACATTCCTGATCATGCAGCGCACCGATTTTGGCTTACACGCGACTCTTTTGAACGAAACGGTCTTTCGGCCATGATGGAGCTCCAACTCGGCATGCATTTCGGTGCTAGCTGAGGCGCTGATGGATGATGCGCTCAAAGTAGGAATGAGAGGGTATTTCTCAATGATGGAGCATCGTCACTAGATGCATTCCGGTGATACCCGAGGTGCCGACAGATGACTCAGCGGAACGGCGCAAGAGACGTCGATTCCAATGCAGGCATCGCGGCTGCAGGTTTGGCGTTTGCGTGAACCGTCGCCGAACTGGCGTCTGCGGGGTGCAGCCAACACCATATCGCCCGGAGCAGGGGCTCGAGGGCGTCCGCCGCCTCGCTCCAGTGGATCCAAGGGACGACCATCTCGTCTGCTGCGTCAGCGGACGAGTTGTTGTCGGCCGCGGGTGTACGCTGGCGTTGCTGATCAGCCGCGGCAAGGCGCAAACTACGGAGCAGATCGCGTAGACGAGCCCTGACCGACGCTCGCAGATGCTCCGGTCGATGTGGCCAGTCGTGTGCTGGACGATCTCCGACTTGGGAAGCGTTCACTGAGGTGCCCTCGGAGCGCTCTCGGTTCTCCTTGTCTGCCGAAATGGTCCACTGGCGCTGGATATCCGGTTCAGATGGTCGTTCGGTTAGAGGTTGCGTCCAGCGATAAAGCAGCGCCAGAACGCCAACGATGCCATGTTGAAGCTGCTGCACTGTTGCAGACTGAAATGGCTCTGGCAGCGGCATATTCTTTGTCACTGCTGTTGTTGCTGTTCCAGAGTCGCTCCGAGGCATGGACATAGCAGCAACGCATTGCCAGCGTTCCAGCGCGCTTCTAAGCGTTCCTCGTAAAGCGGATCCACTGCGTTTAGGCGACGCTTGATACCGCTCGTCAAGGACGGCAACCGATGGTTCATGGAACAACATCTGCAGTTCCTGAAGCGGCATCCAGAGCCGCTCCAAGGCGATCACCAAATCCTCTAGGGCTTCGAATCGATCCTCGGGGCGAACATGTGTGATCCACTCGTCGAGTGCGGTATCGGCACACGGACCAAGGAAGACGGCTTCCACCAGGCCAAGCATGTCAAGGGTGAGCGGCAGCGGCGCGTCCTGGACGAGTCGCAGCACCCGACAGATGCTACCGCTTTGGACGGCTGCCGCTTGCCAGCCGCAACATTGAGCTTCCGCGGAACCAGTTCCGGTGTAGATGCGCAGCGCATTCTCTACGGCAAATGCGGAGCCCAAGGCTGCACACGCTGTTTCGCGTAACGATGCATGATCAGGGGTTAGCTCCGCGAAAATATGTCGAAGAACGGGGGATTCGATGAGTACCCGTATTTGAACCTGAAATGTTGCAGATGGCGCCCGCGGTGAGGTACGCTCACGCACACGCACGCACCAGCCGCGCAAGAGGTTATGCACGATGCGGAAGCATGCGATCAGCAGACCTGGGTGATTTTGCCAAAACACCCAGGAGGAATCATCGACAACGAGCTCTATGAGATGCTCGAGCATAAGACCGTTCGTATTCGAGGCAGAGTAGGCTCCGTCCGCACGCTCCTGACTGGTCGCATCCATAAAGTAATCCCGGAATGCGGTGCTGTGCTCCAGGAGTGCATCCAGAACAGTGAGCGCAGCAGCGAAGCGTGCTTCCTTGTCCAGTGCCTGAGACGGCTCTGCTGTGCGTTTCCAGGCCGCGTAGCTCATGAGCATGGCTTGTTGAATCGGCCGCACACATTCCCGGAGGTCTGCTTCGGTACGAAGCAATGCGAGCATCTGCTGAGCGAAAAAGTTATCGAGCTTCACCTGGGGATTCTCGCGATTTGTTGGCGCTGCATGGCGTAGCAGTTCGCGCCATGAATCCTCGCAAGCCGTCAAGATCGTGAAGATCTGGGTACGATCACTGTACTGGAGGTTTGTTGTCCCAGAACATGGCCGCGAATGCTGCAATGCAGGAGCGGAAGAGGGTTCTCCAGGTTCGTGTTGGCGCCAGTCGACGGTGACCCTGGCCTGTGACGCTGCTGCATTGGGGCTCGGCGGCTGCGAAGCGAGCGAATTGCCACACTGTTGGTTCAGTAACAGCAGGCTCTCGTCGAAAAAGACACCAGCCCGCTTACTCCGACTCGGATGCGTTGTTGGGGCCACGGATACGTTCGCGGTTCGCTTTACAGCGCTCTTGCATGTATACGGTGGCGGTGGCGGTGGCCCTTGCGACGGCGACGACGACGACGACGACGACGAATGCACTGGTCCATCCGCCACGCCCTGTGCTGGCGAGGATACCACCTTTGCGAGCAACTCTCGCAACTGGGAGATTTCGCGCTCTCGGAACGCCAATCGCGCTCTCAAACGATCAGTTTCCGTGGCGAGTCTTTGGACGACAGCACTCGTAAATTCCTGCTCGCTTCCACTGGGCAGACCCTGGCTCGGTCTGGTGTGCCTTTGGGCGTCAGCGGTCCAGCTGGGGGCGCGCGCTCGCCCAGGCTGCTGCGAACCTGTTGTAGTTGCGGCCTGCGCGTTTCTTAAGGCAATCAGTTCCCGCTGCTGACGTTCCAGTCGGTCGCGGAGAATAACAAGCTCCCCATCTCTGACGTAAATTTCACGTCGGATCCACTCCGGAAGGTCTGCTTCTGAACTCTTGGTCGAGATACCGGCACTCGCTGCGACTTCACGTGGCGCCAACGCGTTCTCGGGAGGCTTGCGCTGCTCCGTACAGGAAAGACCCCTGTCCGTGTCCGCGTATGCACTTTCCCAGCGGTCGACGTCGAAGGCCGAACGTTCCCTAGCGGTCTCGGTTTGAGGCGCAGCACCAGTGCGTGCCTCCTGTGAAAGGCGCGCTCTGAGCGCCGGCGGTGCCTGTAGCACTGTGCCTCGGTGCTGTTGACGCCCAGTGTAGGACTCCTCGTCCTCCAAAAGCCGCAAAAAGATCGCGTCGTAATCTCCATCAACACCTTCCCGGGAATGGCCACCTTCCAGGCTCGAGAGCATACCCAAAAATCGTCAAACGGAGCGGACGCGACACCCTTTACCCCGTCTCGCGTAGCTGCCCCAGAAGATATAACCACCGGCGTGGCGTGCGCGCGCAGCGGAACAAGTTCCGATACGAGATCCCAAAGTCTTTATATATGGAATTTTGTGGCCGCTAACGCGGTGCGCCTTTATCGGCGATTTGCCCGAATCGTCGGTAGGGGTACGCGCCCTCCATTCCATGGATAACAAACTGAGATGATCAGCTTCCGCACTGCGCAAGTATGCGGACAATCGTCTCGAGGTACACCTTTTTGACACCACCAGCCCTGCACCATCAACAAGTACGCGGGCGGCACACGAAGCAAACTGGCACGAGCCACATCCGGTGTACACATACGCCAAACACGAGCACCAACGCTGTTTTCTACACCCGCCGCGAGCTCTGCACCGCGCTACTGCTGCTGCTCTCAATCGACGGCGGACGCGGCACAAACGCACGCGCGGAAACGCTGCCCAGTACTGCAAACGACAGCCTGGTCTGCTATCGAGACGACAGCATACAGTTCTGGCGCCCGAAAGACTGGACAGAGGACCGTCTGCGCCGACAGCAAGCCGTGCGGAACACGTTGCTACGGAGGGAGGCCATCACGACAACCGCGAAAGGACACCCAAACCAGGGTATGTTGGTCTTGGCAGCGTTCCAGTCCCCGTTGTTTCCAGAGTCTGATCATCTCTCAGTTATATCCGCCGGGTTGGATTCGGGGGCCGGCCTGGAAAGCGCCGATATCCTCGCGAACAAGTTCGTGAACACGCTGCGCAGCCGACCCGCTGTCGCCTCGGCTCGCGTACGGTCTGCTCGCAATACCCGGCACGTCGATCAACGCGTCTACGCTGACTTTGAAATTGAAGTTTTCGGACGCATGGGCTGGCACCGGCAAAATGCATGTTCGGTCATCGTTCACGAAAACCGGTTGTATACGTTTACGCTTCAATCCCGGGCCGAGGCATGGCATGCCGCCCGATTTCTAGCCTGTCGCGACTCGTTCCTGGCCGGTGTCGATCCATCAATCCCCCTATGCCCTGTTTAAACGAGTATCTTAGGTCCCCTAGCGCTCCAAGTGCAGCGTTTCTGCGGCGCGTTGCGGTGCGGCACCTCGAACCGCACCTTGCCCAATGGTGCGCGCCGCTCATCGGTAACGCTCGCGTTTCCCTTGACGAATGCGGTACCCGGGCCGCAGCCGCAGCCAAGGCATCTCGTCGACAACGCTTGCACGTGTGTCGACGCGCAGGACTGCAGTGGTCGCGCAGTGCGCACCCGCTGGATTCCGTGCTGGGCGCGATACGCTGCGCTCTCGAAGGATCCAGCAAAGCACGCTATATCCGAACTCAGCTGTTACAAATACGCACCAAATGCGTTACTGCGATGCCTCCTCTGAGCTCGACTTACGTGACATTAAGCGCTTCGTGAGCTCATCAATGTCCTCCTGGTCCTCAGGCGAGAGCGTCTCCAGGGCGTCTTTCTTCCGCCGCGGAGTGGCCTGCGTGTCCGAACCCTTTTCCGTCGAACTTTGTGTTTTGCTACCCTTTGAAGACTTTGCCTCCTTCTTCCGCGCAAAAGGGTTCAGCGTTAGAGGTGCTGCCACAGACGCTGAAGGTGCAACTACGCTGCCCAGCCCGAACACAGCTGCAGCTGCAGCTCCCAGAAACGCTCGACGCGTAAGCAGTGCCGGTTCGCCGCTGCTCTCCAGTCGCGTTCCCTTGGAACACCGCAGCATCGGTCTTTCGGAAGCCAGCCGAGACATCCTCGACTTTTTTGATGTAACAGGTTGTGAGGGTATCGAAACGAATACCATTATCTTCACTGGTGTGTGGCGCAGACTACCAGGATGTTGACGCTCGCTGCCAGATGCACGATAGCGCGTGCGAGGTACGCGCCAATTTTCGGTGGTGCGCCTCGAGCCGCTGCATGTCCAGAGCGGCGGAACCCGGCGTGATGCCAGCGCTGGACGCGCGCTGGCTGCCTGCCAAGCATCCAAGCCTCCAAGCATCCAGTGAGCACTCATTATCTCCACTGCACAGCGCGTTGCACCAGGGGCGAAATTCCGACCGATGCAGTGCAGTGCGTGCGCTCGTTCGTTGACGAAGCGGTACGCTGGTACTCGATCCACACCAGCGTGTGCCAACAGGGTCCCGTTCGAGTTCATGGACCCCGTGACGGGAACGCTGGTGGCAACAGATCCGTCCTGGCGAGCGCGTTGAGCCGTCGTGTACACCGGCGGGCGTGCCGACGGAACGGAAATTTTTTGCATTGGAATGCGCTGCGTGCTTCTCGCACTTGTGCCCTGTCTCGAATCTGAACGCTGCCGCCTCGCAGACGTTGCAAGCTCAAAACGGACGCGGACAAGGCGTGCACCTCCTCGCGCGGCATATAATGGGTTGCTCGCGGTGCGTTGGATTGGGCGGTTGCTGGTGCGGAACCCTTGGAGCCGTTTCTGGCTCTACAGGACGCCTTTCTATCGTGTATGACACGCTCTGGCTCCAAGATATATCGATACGAGGTTGACACATCACAGTCTGGAACGGGTTTTTAGGGACAAGTTTCAAGTGCGCTCTTGAGTTGTCCAGCATTCAAGGACAGAAACAGCGCGTTTGCAGCTCACAAAACATGTGTTTGACTTTGCCTACGCCTGCTGCCGTTTGCGAAAAATCCTGCAGGTCAGTTCGCGACGCGCCCCCAGGTGGCCCAGCTATGCGAATATGCAAAGAATGCGGCCAGACCAGAACGAAGGCCGTGCAGAACGGCCACACCTCGGAGGCACCGGGCAAAAAAACTAAGGAATCAGGCAGCGTGCATGCGAGCCTTTGCAGTCGAGATGACTCGCGAACGCTCGGCAGCCAGCGCATCTCCAACGCGGATACAAACGTCGAATGTGGGAGCACTTTAGAGGTGGGGTTTCTTGGCGAACGCACGCGACAGGCGGAATGGCGCCTGCGAGAACCTCAACACGGCGTTTGTTCTGGCGGGTGCAGAGATTCCGAGCATCTCCGCTCGTGCACCCGAGCACCACCGATGGTGCTGCCCGGCGCTTGCCGTTTGGCCGCCAGATCGTACGACGACGGGGTCTCCTATCAAGCCAGAAATTGATGAGCGTGATCCCCGCATGAGCACAGGGTCAGCATATGAGGTGCACTGCATGACACCAGGCGATGCAAGTCACCAATTCGGACGTCCATCCATGCGCATCAGAGCGCGCTCGCGAATGTGTCCCGTTTTCATGATGGTCGATACACGCGACCCGTCGAGTCGCTCGTGTGCACTGGGACGCAACCACGCTCTCCAGCCACAGCTGAAGGCGTTCATGCATCATGCAGGCACCAGCCTTTTCGATCTGCAGTGCGTGCGGCATCTGCTCCCAATCTGGAACCGAGCGACTGCTCCACAACAACCGCAGCGATTTCGGTCACCGAGGCCGTGTTGGATAGCAGCTCCTGGGCGCTCACATTCGTCGAAACGTCGGGAACCCGTTCGATCATCGCGCTCTGGAGGCGGAACCCTGAGACAAGAGCGCCGACAGACGTGCATCTCCACTGATCCATGCGTACTCCATGAGCGCAAGTTGCGTGCAGCACATCCCACGCACCTACGCATTCTCTTCACCCGTGCAGAAAACCATGTTCATAGATGGAAGGTATCTCGCCCCAGGCTTAGGGCGAGTTTGTCATGTCTCGCCCGAAACAGCGCTTCGCGGAAAGCAGCAAGCAATACCCAGGCGCGAACACTCGCTCGCATCCTTTGCCTCGAGTCTTTCGCGCACTCCACGAGAGGATCATAAATCTCGTGTGTTCGCCACGAACGCGTGCACGCATCGGCCGGCCAGCGGCATTTGCACGCACGCGCGAAGCATCCGGAGCATGCGTGTCGCGCCAGCCAGCCAGCCAGCCAGCCAGCATCTGAACGACACGCCTGCATTCGACACCGCTGCTATCGTCCAAAGCGCCCAGTGCAGCGTCCGTTCGATACGACATGCCGGTTGCGGCGTTGTTATCGCTCTCATGCCACCTAAGACCCATAATCCAAGGATGCTCTGCGAAACAGGCCACAGAATCGTTCTCGTTTGTCCCATGGTTGATTCGAACAAGGTGTTTCACTTTCGTCCATGGTCGACACCTGGCGACGCAAGAATCGTCGCGCGCTGGGCACGCTCAGTCGATATCATACCGTTGCGCTTCAAAGTCGGTGCGCGGAAACGCTGATATCCTCGAAGCGTGCCGAGCGGCGCTATTCCAGTCGTGCGCAGTGGCGGAACTCGGAGGAAAAGAGAGCACGTCGTCCTTGCTCAGTCCCGCGTTTGTAGCGTTTCAGTCAACGCTCTGAATGGGTCCACACGAAAGCGTTCCGAATTCATAAGAGCTTGGATAGGGTCCAAACTGGCCCGCGCATCGTGCTCAGACGAACGCACAGGCACTGTCCCGCGCGTGCCTACGCGCCACCCTAGCTCGGACCCGCGACTCGCTGCCCGCGCAGCCGAAGCGGCACCGTTCAACGTGACCTGTGTCGCACGCTGCGCTTCCTGGATCAAGTTCAATGCATCGTTGATTGCATCGAACGTTGTTGTAAGTGCAGAACTGCGGGGCTTGGTCGAATTCTCATGCGCTTTTTCATCAGCTGCGCGGCGTCCAGCACGCTGTGCCGCCTGCGGCGAAGGTTTCTTACACAACCTCTCCCTAAGGAAAACTCTGCGTTGTTGGAAACGAAGCACCGCGCGTCGACGCTTCTTCGCGACGGACGCCATCAAAGCCTTCAAACAGAGAGCGCGCGCGTTGAGGTTGTTTTACGCGCGTTCTTGTTGGAAGATCGCTTGCCTTGTGACCTGTTGCAGCTGATGCTGCGCTGGCTTGGGGGAACGCGCTGCTCGGCGCTGGATGCGCTGCGGATCCGCAGCGCGCGGCTCCGATAATCGGTCCAACCGCTGGACGCCTCTGGAACGGGCGCCGGTCGGGCGCTCTCCATCGTCAGAACGCAGCGCCTTGGTCGATTTCGTATCTGTCCTATGGGTTCACGCGTATTGTTGATGCTGCGGTTTCCTGTTTACGGACGTCTGCCAGCGGCGATGGTCGAGCTGGCGTGATTCAACGTAAACGCATGGGACGATGCTCGTCCCGTCGACAAGACCTGCTCAATCATGCGATCATGGTATCGTCTCAGACGCAAGCACTGTGAAGCAGCTGGAAATCCTGGGAAACACAAAAGACGAGGAATCGGCCGATGCACGTTCAGGTGATCGGCATGCTTTCCGTCGTGTCCACGGCATATCGATATCCTGGCGGAACTCTTTCTCCGTGTTATCGCTCCCGGAGATATATCTGGTGACCAGCGTCTCTTCGGCAAAGCAGTTTTCGTGCGTGCATCAATCAAAATCAGACAAGGCACTCGCCGCCTTCTGTAATCGCATCGCACACTGCGTTCTCATGAGGTCTCGCTTATGTGGCATCGCCAGTGGCAGCCGTTCTGCATCATGTCCACGGCACGGAAACACCCTATATGTGAGGTTGCGATCCGTCTGGACCCTGGTGGTCGTCTCGGACGTTGACCGCACGGTACGTGCCGCTGGACAAATCCGAGTGGTGCACAGCGGGGCACGCAGTCGGGAACCGCCCGGCGGGGTCGATCAGGCGACAGTGCCTCGGCACCAACGAGCTGCTGAATTGCAGCGCCTGCAGCAGGTGGCGTGATTCACAATGGAGATTGTCTGCGCATACAAGTTGGTCAATTTATGGCAGAGGCGCTCCATTCTAACACGTTCCAGCATCTGGGTGCCACCCTATACTATTGCCAGCGCTACCCTAATCATATGCAAACAAAACTCGCGCTGCTGCCGCGCACCAGCGCAAGTACTTCTTTTAGAGTTTGCGCACGTCCAAAGTCGGCGTGTCATCCAACGCTCCGCAGCAATGGTGAAGCATCTCATCCCGCAAGACCAGTCGTATTTCGCTTTACATATTCTGATGAAAACCCAACAAACCGCCATCTCCGATGAAGGTGCGTTTTGCGACCGCCACCTTCGCGTGTGCTCGACGCCAATCGAACGTCCACAATCAGTTCTGGATCACGTAGTATCTGCGACGCTTCGAGCACTGCCTTGCTACCCGGCTGCGATGCGTTCGCTTCATCCCGTCGATCGCTGAGATACGCATCGCACGTCTGAAAACGACAAGAATTCGATGATGAGGCCTGCACTCGCGCTCATGCCGATTCAGCTCATCAGATAGCCCGAAAGCAACAAGAGAAAGGCGGCGAAAAGTCCCCCGAATATGAGCGCATTTTTCTGCGCCGGCGTCAGCGCATTCGCACCGATTCCATATTTCTGATTGACCGCAAAACCTGCGACCACTGTTCGTGCCGGCTGGAACGCGCTCTTTGGCGAGCGGCACACGGGACAACGGAACGTTCCCGCATCGATATCCTCAAACTGCGTGCCCGGCGGTATACCTAGAAACGTCTCCCCAGTCTGGGGCGTATAGACATAGCCGCAAGAGGTGCACGCAAAGTTGCCCTCGTCTCGTTCCATGAAGCGTTCTGCTGCACGCAGCGCGTCCGCTTCCTGCTTCTTGCGCAGCTGTTCAGCCTCTGCGGGGCTCAGGTCGGTGGCCGGCTGCGCCCCCGTCCCGTCCGTTGATTTGTCTTGCAGCAGACCCTCGGTTCCCTGCGAACCATTACGCGTTGAGCCTCCGCTTTCGGATGCGCTAGACTCAGGACTGAGACTCGCACGGAGTGCACCCCGTCCCGCCGAACGCTTCCAGCCGCCAGCGCGCAGCCGGCAACGCGGAGCAGTTCTCAGCGCAAGTTGCCACTGGCCTGTTCGCAACAGAGGCGCTAGGATAAACGCTAGCTTGCGCGTTTCTCCGTCTGTCGACATCAGAGCAGGCTCTCGAGCGATCACCCTGGTCCCTTACAAGACGCTACTGGAGAGCGAGCGCGCTGGCAAGCGCAAGGCAATGCGCTTTTTGCGTAAATTGATTGCGAGGATCGCATCCTGGCGTTGCATACGTGTGCGCAGCGCCAGCGGCAGCATGCGGATCGGACGCTGGCGGGCGGCTCCATGAGTGCGCGAGTATCAACCAGTCGTTTCTTGACATAACGGACAGACGAAATGGACCGCTTTCTAGGAGCGGTCCATTTCGCGAGCCGGGCGCAGACGACTCATTCTCGAGCTACCCCGCCACCACTGCCTAGGAGGAGCGCCCGCAAGCTGCTGGCGTCGGGTTCTGACCCGCACCCTCATCGCAGCGAGTCCGCGGCAGCGTGGCGTGTCATGAGCACTATGCTCGGTTGCCGCTTTGCTGGTGTGCTCGAGGGGTCGGTCTTTGGGCTACGCGGTGCAGCGTGGAGGCGCGTGTTTTCGCCGCCACGTGGGCTCTGCAGGGCGGCGTTTTCGACGTCAACCCCAGAGGGCTCTGATCAAAGCGCATCCTCCGTCGAGAGCTCGGGCCCGGTGCCTCAGAACGCTTCGGAGACGTCGCGCATCGGGACGCTCTGGGATCGGGAACCAGGGGGCGGCTCTCCAACGTCCGCTGCAGTCGTTGATGCGATTCTGCAGCGGGCGCAGTTTGAAACCGAGGCGCTGTCGCTCGCGGGGGGCACCACGGGTGAGGCCCGGCGGCGTCAGGAGCAGGCTCGAATAGAAAATCAAATCCGCCGTATCATGCACGAAGAACTGCCACCTCATTGTCGGCTCGAGGCACGCGATGTCGTGTGGGTCTCGGACGACCTCTGCTTCGTTGGTGTCGGACTCTTGACAAACTTTGCCGGTTTCCGGTATGCCATGTCGCGCCGCCTCTACCGAGCTCGACGAGTTGCTGCAGTGCGGGACATCTTCGACCGCAACACGAAAGACCGCGCCACGCTGCAGGACGTGTTCAAAATCGTCACCGATGACGTTGCTGCGATGCTGACCTCCATACAGGAACCTCCGCAAGCGCGGCTAGTGAACGATTACATGCTTCCAGCGAACCTGACGCCGCTGCCATCGCGACAGCATTCGGCATCTTCTTCGCTAGACGCAGCGGGGCAAGAAAACGCGGCGCCGACTGTTGCAGAACAAACGCCGAACGATGCAGACTTAATGACAGATGCCGCGCGCTTTCTCTCGGATCAGAGCGGGCCGCTAAATACTCCGCACATGGGAGAGTTTATTCTCGGCCGACATGATGTAGATTTCGTGGAATATCTTCACGAGTTGGGCATCAGGATTGTGCCCGTGGAGAACAAGACGGAGCTGGACCAGATGGAGCCAGCAACGATTCCCATTCAGCAGTCGACCAATCATCTGCTTATGGTTGCGCCAACTGCCTTTGAGCCGAATCTATACGCAGCACATGATAATTACTTCATGCATGATCCGAGCGCCGTGGTCGCTGGATTGAAACACCAGCCTGATGATGCAGAGCAGACCACCAGCACCACTGGTGCACAGGACAAACTCGTCTCGATCCGTCGTCAGGTATTGAATGAATTCGCGCAGCTCTATTACCAAATCGTGCAGAAAATCGGGGCCCGAGTTCACCTTTTCACCCACGACAAATACCACGATGCACCGGACTCGGTGTTTCCGAATAACTGGTTCAGCACGCACACGGATCTCGAGGTCGGCGAGTGCACCCTCGTGCTCTATCCCATGAAATCCCCGAATCGTCGCCGTGAGCGTCGACCAGAGTTTCTTTCGCGCTTACACTCTTTCCGGCGGTATACGCATGTCTACGACCTGACGAGAGAGGAAGTCAGCAAGACGCCGCGCTACCTCGAGGGCACCGGCTCGCTGGTCCTCGACCGACCCCATCGAACTGCATACATGGCGATCAGTGAGCGATCCGACCAGAAACTTGCCCGTACCTGGGCCAGGGTCATGGGCTACGAAGTGATTCCATTCCACGCAACGGACGGCCACGGGCGCCCAATTTACCACACCAACGTGATGATGTGTATCGGAACGCACGTCGCCGTCTTCTGTGCGGAATCGGTGGAGGATTCACGGGAGCGGGCACTCATTCTGGACCGGCTCCGTTCCACCGGTCATGAGGTCGTCACCATAACCCGTGAACAGATGTGTCACTTTTGCGGCAATGTGCTGGAGATCGAGTCGCGCTACGGACGACCGGTGATGGCGATGAGCACAGGTGCTTACCACGCATTCACACCAGAGCAGCGCCAGGTTCTTCGTGAACATCTAGATGATTTGGTTCACGCCGATATTCGCACGATTGAAGTAGTTGGCGGCGGCGGTGTGCGTTGCAGTATCGCCGAACTCATGTAGCGCGGCGGTAAGAACGCGCTGGCGCCACCGTGGGCCCATGCACCGCTCACTCTGTTTGATCTGGACGATTCCGAGGCATGGGTCGAGGTCTCGGATCCCTATGCGCGATCTAAACTTAATTTTCATCTGCAAGTGAACGCGTTGCCTTGGGTCCAATTTTATTAAAGAACAGCACCCGCTGCAACCTGGGTGCGGGCCAATGGAAACCGCCTCGGTTTCCGCACCATCGAGACGATATCGTCCGTGGTATGGCAAAGCGGTTCTGTCTCCATGATGTATCTGCTCTGGCGGATTAGGTGCTGGGGCGGGTGCTCAAAGAGGGTTAGGCGCGCGATAGGACGCACAAAAACGACCAGCACGTCCGAAAGAAAGTATGCATCATAGAACTTGGAGGTAAGGTGTGGCAACATGATGGACGCTTTCCCGAATGTCAATATCCAGTTCGAAGTCTGGAATCCGTGGTCACTGTGAATGTGTTGTGTCATCGGAAAAGAAGACAATCATCATCGCGGCTGAAGCGCCTGAGATGCGCACGCACGCACGCAAGCACGCATGCATTGCACGCACGTATCCATGCGCGCATTGCACGTATCCATGCACGCAATGCGCTGTCTCGAGCGCGGGCGCATCACGCTGTGCGCTGCCGCGGCCATCCGGGCGGTGTGGTACGCGTGTGCGTGCGCGCGCGCGCGCACGCATCTCAGACGGCCGCTGTCGCGAAGGCTGTACCAGGCGATCCATTCATAGCAGGGGCAGTAGGGGCAGCAGCAGCAGCAGCAGCAGCGCTTGAATCATAACGTAGCGTGAAAAGCCACGTTTCCTTTCTGGGCGAATAGGCCGCTGCACCAAGCTATTGGCTTGTTGGTGAAGGGTTTTGGAACCCAAGCTGAAGCTGGTATGGATGCGGTGGAGGATCGGAAGCAGGCCGTCGAGTTTGACGGCGTCGAGTACAAGGAAACGCAGGTCGGTGTGGGTGGTCGAAGTCGCCCGCCCAGCAGCCTGCCAAGGCGTGCGGGCGACACCGTCCAGGTCGAGCGCACTGCAGCTGCGGCACCGGTGCCGGTGACACCCGCCACGAGCAGTGGCGACGGCCTGACGCCAGCCATGACGCTGGGCACCCTGAGTTACGGGTTCGCCGAGGACACCAACGAGCGATACAGGCGAACCAACGAAGACGGACACAAGTTCATTTTCGGGTTCGCTGGTCGAGCCGACGATATGTTCTTCGCTATCTACGACGGCCACGGCGGACGGGAAGCCGTCTCCGAAGTAGAGCGCAGGTTTCACGAGGTTTTCGCCGAGGAGCTCTCCAGGGAACGGCAAGCGGTGGAGGGAGCGAGCGGCTCGAGCGCAGCGTCGCCGCCGTTGTCTCTGGAACGTACGCGCTATCCCGAGCGTTGCTTTCAGAGAGCATACGCGCGAATGGATAGTGAGCTAGAAACGCAACGCTGTCTCTACGTTGGTTCAACGTCCATCACTTGTTTGCTGCGGCGCGACGAGGATGGACGACGGTACCTGCACACGGCGAACGCCGGCGACTCGCGAGCCATCCTCGTTCGCCGTGACGGAAACGCGCTGCGGCTCTCCTACGACCACAAGGCGAGCGACGAGAACGAGGCGCGCCGGGTGAGTGACTCGGGTGGTTTCGTGGTCTGCCATCGGGTGCTAGGTGTTCTGGCTGTGAGTCGGGCGTTTGGTGATTTTGCGATGAAACACGTGGTGATCTCCGAACCCTTTACCAGTACGCATGTCATCGAAGAAGGCGTCGATACGCATGTCGTTTTGGCGTGCGACGGGCTCTTCGACGTCCTAAGTGACGAACAGGTTGCGCAAATGATTCTGAGCGACACGCGGATGCGCGAAAACGCTCAGTATGCTGCAGAGCGCCTCGTTCGGCGGGCCCTCGAAGACGGCTCCACCGATAACGTATCCTGCCTTGTCGTAAAACTCGACTAATTATGCTCCCATGCACTTGCAAGCATCGTGTCGTTTCGTGTCGTCTCGCGGCACGTCTGCTTAAGGATGAGACAGATGCTGGTGTGCTGCGATGCCACTCCGCTGCTGCTCCAGAGATGCTTCGTTCGAGATGCCTCTATGCTGGCTATAGCCGAGACTCGTCTCAGGCGTCCATTCGAACAGGTCGTGATGCGGATCGTGGCCGCCTTTCCCGATACCGCATCGCGAAACAGCGATCCATGGATGCGCTCGTCGGCGAATAACACGAGAAAGCGCTGGTGCGTCCACACAGTCCAAGTACCGTATTCGATGCAGGGCCAGGTACGCAGCGCATACACAGACCCAACAGAGACGCCGACGAGCCCTCAGGATGACTCGGTTTCGCTCTGGGTCTCGTATTCCTGAATCCGGGGCAGCGACGGCGGTCGCTTCGGCCCGGCAGCTCCGCTCGCGCTCGACGCTACGGGCAGCAATGCTGTGACTGCGGTGCTCGTAGACGGCTCTGATTCCGCAGACCCGATTCGCGGTTCCGAAACACTCCTCCGGTACACCAGGGTATCCACGGATGATGCGACGTTCGGATCCGTCGCTTCGCCTGATTGGACTGGCTCAGCGCTCGCAAACTGCGGTAGTGACTCCTGGCGACGTGGCGAAAGCGCTGCAGTCGACACCAGCGGCGCGTTACCTGGCGTTCCGAGAACGATCTGCTGGAGTGCATCGAGCCACTCGCGGCACGAGTCTAGCTGCAGGTTCGCAGCTCGCGAACGTCCACTGGATGAGCGGCCGATACGTACCAGAACGCTCGACATGCTCGTGCGGTGCTGGAGCGTCTCGAACATCTCGTCGTCGTGGCGATCCTCGCCGCAAGCCAGCACAAAATCGAACTCACGCAGGGATAGCTCCGAGAGAAGCCGCTCGACTGTGCGGGCCTTGCGCACCCCCCGTGGTCCAACCCGGACCCATTTGCCGCCCGTTGCATGGACAGCTTCATAGTGGACGACCTCCAGAGAGAGTCCATTGTTCTGGGGCGAGCGCAGAATACGTCCCAATTCCTCCATGAGCTCGAGCGCTTGCCACTTGCCGAAATCCGGATCCGCGTCCCGATAGTGCCAAACGAGTGTGTGTTCAGCTTCCTCGACAATCGCTCCAGGTGTTCGATCCGCAAACGTCCGCATCAGCGGCAGCATCAGCGGTTTCCATTCGTCGGGATCGGACAGTTCGCCTTCGGCATTCACCGTCCAGATGTTGTTTGCTCCAGGCGCACGCAGAAACAATCCAAACTCACAAATGAAACCAAATTTGTGGGCATACGGCTGATACCATTCGGTTACAATCCTTCGCGTACGGCCACTACACAGATACACGACATTGCGCGGGTCCGTTGCCAAGACACTGACGATGCGAAGCACGTTCGGATGCGGCCCCGCCAGCTCCGCGATAGCCTGGAACGGCATCAACGCTCCGTCGTGCTGGAGGATAAAAAGCCTTTTCTTTTGGCTCAGCTCAAGGAGCCGTGCGACCACCGCAATCTCTGCACGCTCTCCTGCCGCACCCGAGCACAGCACAGCCTCCGGGTGCATGTCCGCTGAGGAAGCTTCCGGAGACGGCAGGCGGGCTGCCGCCAGCGACCCGGCAACCTGCGACTCGGACACAGGTAGCGGCACTGGGTCGTTCGCATGCTGGTGATCCGTGGCGGCGGCAACTTGCAGATCCTCCACAAAGTTATCGAACCACGTCTTGACGGTATTCTGCATCACATACTGGTACGCGATCTCATGCCGGACTTTGCGTTCGCGGGCGTCCAGGCTAAGTGCCTCTTGGAGTGCGAACGCCACGCCCTCAATGTCATACGGATTGACCAGCATCGCCGAGGGAAAGGTTCGATTCGCACCGCTGAACTCGCTAAGAACGAGCGGACCCTCGCCGCGCCCGTGTTGGCACAGTGTCCACTCGTAGGCGACTGGGGTCATCACCGAACGCACTGAGGATACCAGACATACATCGGCGACTGCGAACAGTGCGAGAAGCTCCTCATAACTCGGCTCGTAGTTCACGAAATGCACTGGCGATGCGTCCAGAGAGCCGTACACTGCGTTGATGCGCCCAACCAGGGAGCAAACCGTGCGGATGAGTTGCCGGCGGCCGTCCTCGTCGGCAACAAGGCCCGTGCTTGTGCGGGAGCGGTTCGCTTTGAATTGTCCGTTCCCCTGCGACAGAATTGGTCGATGATGATCGCCACCAGCACCGAACCCAGAGCGGGTGCTCGAGGCCTGCGCTCCATGTCGAAGACGCTTCGACGTCGAAACACTCGTGGCAAACACACTGGGGTCGATGCTGTTGCGTTCAGCGGGCGAGGCCGAGCGCCCCTTACCACGATGACCGTGCGCCTCGAGCACGGCAACCTGCACGAGAACGCACTGGTTACGCATGAGAGGATTCCGTGCTAGGAATTCTTCAAATGCGGCAAGCTTCAAGTCGATGCCCCCGAAACGATCATCAAGCCGCTCCAGACCCACAATAATTCGCCGACCCTGGAAACGTTCCTTTAACTCGGCAATGCGACGGCGAGCTGCACGACTCTCGAGGATGGTGTTCACCATACGGACTCCAGCTCCCAAAGGATAGATGCTCAGAAAACAGGCATGCGCAGGTCGCTGTTCGATGACGATTTTTTCGTAGGTGCCTTCGACTCCAAGCAATCGCGTCGAGGCGGTCACCAGGTGCCGCGCATACCCAAACGCCTGGAAGCCAATCAGGTTGCTCTGGAGCAGCGACTCAAGCATCTCACGCCGATACGGGAAAATACGAAAGATCTCCGTCGACGGGAAACAGGTATGCAGATAGAAACCGATACGTGCATGGGGGAGGTGACGGCGCACCAGCCCCGGCAGCATCATCAGTGGATAGTCGTGTATCCAGAGAAGATCACCCGGACCGATATCGAGGCCCCTGATGGTATCGGCAAAGAGCGCGTTTGCCGTACAGTACGCTCGCCACCCATCTTGAATAGAGAGATCTCCGCAGAAGAGGCCCGCAAAATCATAGTGTAGAAGTGACCATAGCTGCTCTTCGGCAAAAGCTACAAAGGCACTGGCTAGTGCGGGCTCCATGGGCACGCATACAAACGTTCGAGCGAGTTGTGGCGAATGCGTCACTCTTCCGGTCAATTGCAAAGCATCTGTCAAAGCATAGCTCGTGAGTGTGCCGGCGCCGGGCGTCTCGGGTGGTGCGTCCCCGGTGGGCGGCTCGAGACCCACCCAGACGACTGGCACCTCTGGATCGCTCGCCAGCACCGTCAAAATGGCGCTTGTAACCCGCGCTGTGACGGATAGTGCTCGATTGAGGTCGACTTCAGCTTTTGAAGGCAGGTGCAGCGACACGAAAATGATTCGTTGGATCGGGTACAGCTTTGTTTCGAGGCCGCCCTCGGTGGTGTTCTCTATTCCCTCGGAGCTGGAGCGGAACAAAGTATTCCGCTCTGGCGATGCCAGCATCGACGCGACGCGTTCTTTCCATAACCGAGGGTGACGCCCAAAGTGCTGCGATCGCCGCAAAGCATCAAGTTTCTTTTGGAGCTGTTCCAGTACCGCTAAGAGCTCTTGCTCGCGAGTCGCTAACCAAGACTCTGAACTGAGGTCTGTCGCCTCGAGTGGTCCTGTCATGAGAGACCCATGCAAATGTGGAACCAAATCGGATCAAGCCTGGTGTTTATAGAAACGCTGAGTCCACTGTAAAGTGTAGTCCACGAGAACGCTCTGAATGTATTGGTGGCGACCAGGAGGTCGCCGTTTTTCTCAATCAACAACATGGTATCCATTGACCGTAGACCCCAGATTGCCGGATCGATGGATACTGGCTTTCGGGAAAGTTTCTATGAAGCTGCACCTACCTCGGACTTCCATTACTTATAGTTATTCTCGGATATACTGGTCGTTTCGTATGTTCTCTTGTGTGCCGAGTGCCTGCTGTGATCGTCCGCGATCGCTGCACAAACCGCTGTTGCGGATGCATCACGGAGAGAGAACGGCTTTCCCGTACCACTGACGACATCGGCCCGAGGCGTAGTTTGCGCGACACGGTGTCTGAGTACAGAATCATTTTGGGAGCCTGCAAGCTTCGCAGATAGACGCCCTGCCTGCGGCAGCGCGAAGCGATCCACTAGGAGTCCACTGCGACCAGGGCGAAGCCTAAAAGCACGCTACCCGCTCCAAGTCCCAGAATAAACTGCGCTGCGGACAAGCTGCGTAGATCTCACAACAGCGCCCGCCACTGAGGGAGAGCATGAAGCACTGGTCTGGCAGACTCGTCCGACTCGCGGGACATTCTGCCTGGAGGGTAAACTTTCGAAGATATAGAAACCTTTCCCTCTTTCAACGCTTACCACAGAGGTCGAGCGACACTGTTGTCGCATTGCCAGTTAGAGGTTATTTTCTGTTCTTTTTTTATACACCTAGAATACCCTACTGCGCAAATGCTGACGACAAGAATACGTAGAGCTGCTTTTCATCACGCAGATCTCTCTTAACCTATCTACTGTGCAAATGCTGATACAGAGAATATCTCAGCGTATGTTGTGACGTCACGATCTCTGCATGACATGCTAAGAAAAAATATACTTGTCCGAATATCTCCAAGAATACGCCATGCGGTACGGAGCCCTGCGACGCATCCCAGTAAGCAACACACAGAACTGCGTGTGCCTCGGTGCCTTTTCAGCTGCACTCCTCGAAAACACGCTTTCCATATGAATGCGGGCAGCGTCGTTCCCTTGACTCCATGTACGCTATACCACTCCAAACATTTGTGCATGGTCCATGCGGAGCACACGTCAGAGTACACTTGTATCTGGCAACACGGGCGCCGAAGACAACTTGCACGATGTCGATGCTCGGTGCTCCCACTGCTGCTGAGCGATCCTGTCTCAACGCAGGTACGTGCGACACTCGGGATATGAATCTTTCACCATTCACTTGACGCTGGGAGACACCAAGACCCCGGTGTACCGTACCTGATATCGCAGAGCGCCGCACCGCTTCTCGAATCCAAGCGCACTGCAGCGCTCGCATAGATGCAGCGAGCTGCAAATGCGCTGCCCCGCATCCAAATCGTTGTGCATGTTTCTCGTCAGGTTCTTCGCCGGTGTCCAGGAGCTGTATCCACCCAATTGCGTACAGTGTTCCGTTCGTGTGTGTGTGTGTGTGTGAAGCGGGAACACGCTACAAGCCAGAAAACGGCGCTGTTTCACTTCAGCACCCGCTACATCCGCCAAGCTCCCGCTGGAGCAATGGCACGCCCATGGACCGGCATCCGTCGCATCCAGTGCATGCGATGGGGTCCACTACCAAGCGACCGTTCCGCCGGAAACGATCCCATGAATGGAGCAACGCACCACAATATGCAGCATCTACTGCGCATCTACAGCCGTGCATGCGTATGCGTGGCGCCGCGGCCTGTAAAGCTGCACCTCAGCGGTGCCAGCGCCCCATGGTGCGCGTCTTTATCCGTTGCCTTCCATTATGGCGATGACGAAAGCACGTCAGATACGCCGCCACCGCCGCCTCCGTCAACATGACGTCTCTGTTATCCAGAGCGCGACTCGGCCGGTTTGGCTCGGGCTGAGTCACTGATGCTATCCATTCCATTTCATACAAGCAACGAGTTCCTTTGGATGACGATCCGCCACTCGCCACTCGCCACCCACACGATTGCTACCGCTAACCACACGAAGCAACACAGCTCCATTGGGGGTGTTTTTCCGCTCTACTGCACATCCACTGGCGATGACGCAGGCACCGCGTCGATGAACGCGGCGCATCCAGCCGCCATGGACGGCGCTCACGGGAGGCTCTGCATACACAAACACGCATACACACACACGGCATTGCTCAGTATGCAGATCCCCATTCCCGCCAATACGTTTCGTTTGTGCTTTACGGAATTGAGGCATGTCAAGAGAAGAGCCGTCAATAGTCCCCGTAAAACCATCACGTATCGAGCACCCGTAGTAATATGCATCGATGCATCGCGTGCATCCCGTCTCGACACGAGAACGCCCAGACGGCGGGATCGCAGGCGCGCCCCGTACACGAACGTCGCGCTCCACGGCGCCTCGATGGATCGACAGGGCGACGCTTCGATTGCGTTCGTCAGAATGCTTCCGCGTATCTCGCAGGTGTCGACACGCTTGCTGCGAGGCTTGGGGCTCCGTGCTCAGACCGGGTTCGTCGAACCTGATGCTGTTCGTTTCGTTTGCTCCTCAAACACTATACAGCACGAATACAGGGTTCAGAGCTGCTCGTTGTAGGCGGCGTGCGCGTACACCCAACACACGATATTGCAACGTTGTCGCTCAGGTCGGGACGCGCCGTCAACGAGTGGCCATCACAGACCTCGTCACCGAGATAGTGCTCTCTTTCGACCAGGTGCGTATCGTATCAGCAACAGGCAAAACCGGGGCAGCGGTCCTGGAGACCACATTTCCACTCTTGGCGGAGGGCGCCCACGTGCGTACGTTCGAAACGGTTATCAACCGAGACGCTGGCGGCGATCCCACGACAAGTCAAGTGGTGAGCGTGCTCACTCCAGACCGAAACTTCGAGCTACACCTAGACAGTTCTCGGGTTAAGTCGGTGCAGTTTGTTCGAGAAACACGACCCAGAGGAACGACGGAGCGCGCACATCACGCCCGCGGCGCTGGCGAGACCGCTGACCCCAATGGAGGTGCCGAAGACGCCACAGTTTTCAGCATCCGGTGGCTAGATGCCGATGATAACATCATCCTCAATATGATTGTGGACGGTCCCGATGCATCCTCGGTTGCAGTCGACGTGGATAGACAGCGCCTTCGAGCATCGGCTATTGCCGCCTGGACGGCTATGCGTGACAAGTACGGCGACTGGCTGGATATCGACACCGGAGCGTGACCGTTGATGGCGTCCGCGGCATAGATACATTCGTGCATAGATACATACAGAAATGCATGCGTTCGTGCGTATATTCGAACGTAATTGTATTCCGATGTCCCGAAAGACGAAAAACATATAAATTCGTTCGTACATAGATCCGTGCAGAGAAGCATTGATCATGCATCCATGCATTTGTCTGTCCGAAAAGAGCAGATATGCATAGATTCGTTCGTACATACATCCGTGCAGAGAAGCATTGATCATGCATCCATGCATTTGTCTGTCCGAAAAGAGCAGATATGCATAGATTCGTTCGTACATACATCCGTGCATGCACTCGCGTCTACACGCATTGCTTCGTGCGTCCCAAAGGCGCCAAGCGGGCGTCGCCAGCTGCTTTGCGCGCCGCTCAGTAGTCCGGCGGAAAGCGTCGCAGTTCCGCGTGCTTCCTCGGTCGGAAATCATCTTCGCTTCTACTGAAAACGTTCTCTCGCCAAAAATAGTAATTTTACCCGATTAGGGAATGGACGCAGTTCGGGGCACTGCATGCATGCCCCTGATGCACGTGATCGAGTTTGTCTTGTATACAGCGGTGGAGCCCGTACCCAGAACCAAAAACAACAACAACAAAATCTGGCAGGCTCGTACGGCGTTTAGATGCCCAGTCCATGAGCGGGAAAAGCAAGGCAGATCAAAGCAGTGGTAGAACAAAACGCGCATGCACGTACTTGTAGGGAACAGCCTCCATGAGATCCCTAGATCCCAGCTCTTCGCCAGAATGCTCGCTCTCAGATCCCTCTTCTTCGTCCTCATTTTCGAAAATAAGCTTGTATGCCATGCCGTGGGGAGCATCTGTTTCCTGCATAACCGTTTCTGCTGACTCCACGACCGTTGCTGGATAGAGCGCACTTGTCCCTGGATACAGGGCCAGCACTTTCATCGATGGGCGAAGGCGGAGATTGGCGGCTGCCGCAGATGGTAGCGGACGAACGCGAGAACGGGCAACCTGATAAAGCCGATACTTGCCGCTGTCCAGGCGGTGCTTTGGCTGGCTCAGCTCCTCACCGCGCTGCTCGAATGCCTCGACCATCTCTTCGCCTCGGTCCGCAATGCGGTACTTCCGTTCCTCTGGCAGATAACTGCAAACAGTGCCTAGGATCCAGTTCCACTCGCCTTCTTCGTCTTTGACTCGGAAAGCAACATCGGTGCCAGGCCCCAGGAGTCGCTCTAGGTTGCCGCCACGGCCGCGGACGGCCGCTGGCGCTGTTCCCGAGGGTGCCGGGTTTGGCACCCGACGCCGCCCGCCAGCGCCAGACTTGGGCACTGGCGGTGGCGGCACACCCGCCTCGGGTACCGGGTAGGTCTCGCGTTCGTCGGGTTCGGGAGGTTCGCTCACATCTCGTGATCCAGGCGCCTCGTCGGTTACGGCCCAATCGGGGATATCTTCAAAGAGCCGCAGAAACTCTCCCTGTCCGCCGAGGATCCGAAATACCGTGAGAAAGCCACGGCCTGGCATCGTTCGTCGATTGGCCTCCTCCCGCCAGAGTATTTTGAGCTGTGCAGTTTCGGCGGGTGCGGGGCATTTGCGTGTTTCCGTAGCTGCTGCGTTGCCATCCGCGTCGTCGATGCCGTGGTCATCCGCAGCCGTGTCGGACGCGTCTGGAGCTGATGCATGCCAGAAGACACCAGGTAGGCCATAAGGTACACCAAAAAGCGGGGCATCGCCGCGATAAAGGCGCTGCGCTTCGCGAAGGCGCCGGCGACTCTGGCGGTGCTGCATCCTGGTCGACGAGTAGGCGCTGCGAGGCAAAAGTGCAGCAGCCGTCCATGCTAGCTCCGTGCTCACTGCTGCGCCGTCACGCAGACCGAGCAAAGCAAACGCGACGACTCGGCGTTCTTCTTCTTCCCAGTCTGGCGCTCCGCCCGGAAAGCCAGCCTCAGACAGAGGCGGTGGCGGTGGCGGGGGTGGTGGCGGTGGCGGTGGCGGGGGCCAGTACCACCCCGCCGGTTCGACGGCAACTGACGGCACCGGATAGCCCTGCAAGTTCGCGTAGGCTCCAGTTCTTAACGCGAAGGGAGGCGCTGTGGCGGTTGATGCGTCCGGAGCCCACCAGGTGAGGGAGCCCGCCATTGGGGGCTCCGGCGGTATCGCCGCCCAAAACGGTACCCCCGCCGACACGTACTCCCCAGACGGCACAAAGCTCTCCTGATGCATGGGCACGGCCCAGGGCTGCTGTGGTGGCTGCTGCGGAGGAGCTACTCCGGCGCCTCGTGACCCCATCGGCAGCGACGCCAGTTGGAACGACAGTGCAGCTGACCCGCTGGGCTCTCGAGCGACGCCACCTGGAGTCCCGGGCAACGGCGCTCTTCTGGGTCCGTCCTCTGCGTTCATAGCCGCAGCGAACCTGCGAGCTGTGAACGGCGGACAAGCAGTTGCAGCCCGGCCAGTAGGGCGCGACTCACTTGGAGGCAACTCTGGTTTAGTTTCCGTCCTGCAAGCTCGACTGTGCTGCAAACTTCAGCGCTGCAGCAAGTGCGGGTGCGACTTCTATTGCGCGCACCCAGCGGGCTCGCAAAGCAATGACACGATTTTCACACACCTATGCCAGTCCACGAAAGCAAGGATCCAGGGAAGTCGCTCGAGAGTAGACGGTAAAGTCTGGGTACCTTTTCAGTATGATCGATACCTGCTTCCGCCGGCTATCTCTGCAGCTTGTGCGTTTTGCGCGCTCTGTGCTCCATCTTTCCTCATGCCGAGTGCTGCCGCTACCTCAACTCTATTGTCAACAGGCGAAGCATGGTGATGCCCACATGAAATTCCCATTTTCGCAGCTATGGACTGCTATTCACGCATTTCATGCACAGGTGAAAGTTGCCATGCACACGTCGCCTGCCAAATTCATCTTCTCTGTCGATCGAGTCGATGCACCCTTTGCGGCCATGATCCTTGCCTGCGATCAAGTGCGCTCCTGTGTCCGACGCACATGCTTCACCAAGGGCCGCTCTGTTGCACAAGAGCGCTCGCTTCACTGCTCGTTACGTGCACATGGTGGGTACGTAGCGCGCGACTCCATGTCGTGCTCGGGTTCCATATCCGGTGACGCACGCTACGATGACGGGCATCTTCAGCGGAATCCCACGGCGAGCGGTTCTTCTCTGTTGCACACGCAAGCGAACGCTATTCCATTCGAAAGGGCGTTTGTAGAACGCGATCATGGCCATGATAAAATAGGTTCCGGAAGGAAGACTCGGGCTCGAGAACAAGTCGCGCGTGCGCAATCCATCGACGCTCCGCCGGTGCGAAGCGGTAAATGAACGGATGTATTCCGGAGGTGATCTCTGTGTGGTGACTCGAGTCCGACTCCAAGCCTCATTCCCATACATACAGAAGAGACGGCATCCTCTGGGCGCAAATCCTGTGACAGGTACGATGCGACTGCGGAACGCGCCTTCGACGTCAACCAGAAAGAGCGGAACATGCTTCTATCGAAGCAAATCGATTACTTGAGGAGACGCGTTGCGTGCACTTTCGGCATGAGCTTCTCTACGCACTGTCATAGGGTGGTATCGGGTTTTCTGTTGTTTCATCGTCGTTCCAGCGTCGCGAATCGCTTCGCTGTCGAGTAGCCTTGAACCGGAAAGATCGAACACGTGCAGCAGGCGTGATTTGAGGACGCTCGGCCTAGGGACAAGAGACGAGTGAAGGCCTCTACGTATGCACCGCATCATGATATCGGTTATTTTAGGATCCGTTGTTGCGTAGTGTCGCGAAGCATCTTGGTTCGCGGGACGTCATCAGGATCATCGGCAAAGCGTCGAAGGTACCGCTCCGAAATGACGACCGAGCTAGAAGCCCTAAAAGCTACGTATGCACCCGTGAGCTCTCGCTGCTATATTTTGAATGTCAGGGCGGAATACCTAAGAAAAGTTCCGGATATATTGACGGGGAGAAATACAGCGA
>Ga0080006_1156237_pt1 | contig 32842 bp, 56 predicted proteins | sample RS3BMetagenome_FD_69209 | JGI IMG/M metagenome (GOLD analysis project Ga0080006, IMG submission 69209) | Ferric oxide microbial mat and aquatic microbial communities from Rainbow Spring, Yellowstone National Park, USA - RS3B (SPADES... ...
GACGGGCTATAAGTTCGGTAAATGGAAACCTTCACCAGTCAATGCAATATCCAACAGTACTAAATCATCAACAAACATGATAAACAATGCATCAAAAATATCTATAAATTACAGTTCTGTGGCTCCTGCGCTACCACAATATTACTTTGTTCAGGATGGAACAACTAATAACATTGACACTAGAGATAACTATAGATATAATCCACACGCTTCATCATGGAAAAGTTATAATATTTCACCGTTTGATAATAGATCGAATGGTGGTGTTGGTGTATCTAAGAAGGTATTCAATATTGGTGGGGGAATTATAGGTAAATCAGTTTATTCGTTTACGTCTTCGACTAATGCATGGACAAAAAAAGCAAGTATTAAAAGGTCAAGAAGGGCAGGTAAAGCTACGCAATTGAATTCATCCATTGTATTTGCTATAGATGGGTTGTCACCTGGGTCTAGTAATGTAAAAGAACCATGGAATTCTAAATATATTGTAAATAACAATTCATGGATAGAGGAAAAAAGTGATTCAGTAGGCCGTTACAATGCAACACAAACTGGATTACAAAGCAAGGTATATGTAATTGGTGGTGTTTCAGCATACGGTATCAATGGCACTAATCTTAATCATGCTTATGATAATGGAACTAATACATGGTCTCAAAAACCAGTACTGCCTATAAAAGGTTATGGATTTGGTCTGGTTAATAATGGTATAAATATATTTATATTAGGTGGTTTTAAAGCATCCATCGGCACCAATGCATCTGGATCAACCGTCTCCACCACGGTAGTTAATAAATCTACATTTGAATACATATTATCCAAAGGTTCCTATCCTCTCCTTACGAAATATAGCATTGCTCCAGCGGGCAATGCGGTTTATGTTGAACAGAGTAATAAGATATACTCAGTATATTGGAATAAGACTATTGTATATGATGTAACAACAAATACTTATTCATTGGGGCCTGCACCACCAGTTACAAAGTGGATTCCTAGTGTTGGTGCGGTGGTAAAATGAATCTGATCCAGCTAACACATAAAACATTGCAAATCAATAATAATGCAGGAACACCTTTACTGGACAGCATATTCATAATACCGATACTCGAACACAAGAAAGAGGCGATATTCATAGATCATGGACTGTGGTCTGATGAAACACATCAGTTGCTTCACTGGTTATATCAGGGTGGATTGAAACTAAGATTCTATTACAATGAAAATGCGTTATCGGCAATACAGGACGGTTTTATAATATATGATAAACTTGACGATTCAAATATGAAAGAGGTTGATAGAATAATAGGTAGAGTATCAAAAATTCCGTATACAATGCATAATTATGTTGCAAGGCATCTGCTGTGGGAAATTCCCTATATGAAAACATATCCTGAAATTCTTATAAGGGGTATTGATGGAAGTGAATTTCCATATGAAAGGGAAGTGAGGGGCAGGGAGAGATATTACACACTGTTCTGGTCAAAGGATGATATTATTAAATATTGTGAGGATAAGAACATTCCATGGAAAGACACTTTTATACTAAAATCATATAATAATGATAAGATAAAGGACATGATAAGTGAAGCAATTGCAAATAATAAATATCAGGAAGATTATGAAATGATAAAGCAAAATCTTAAGTCTTGGGGATACATGGAATGACCGTATCAGTTCACTGGAAAATATTTTATACCATAATGGTATTATACCATTATGGCAGAAATTACAGTTGTTGATAAAACATACGGTACCATAAAATTCTCCACTGATACTGGGTTCATGGGTAAAGTAGGAGTAGGCTATAGAATAACATTACCAACAGATATAAGGAAGGAGAATGATATACATCTGGGTGATTTTATTTATGTGCTGGCTATAAAGAAAGCGGACATAGTTATAAAGGGCGAGGCTAAATGAAGATAGCAATAATATCTGATAACATCAATCTAAATACAGGTTATGCAAAGATGGCCTATAATGCTATGAAGATATTGCGTAAAAAAGGATACGATGTATACAATATCGGTATACAGCATGGTGGTGATGTAGTCGAATACGATGGTATGCCGATATATAGTGGAAAGGTCTATTATTCTGGGCAGCAACAGGCAATGGATCGCTCACTTGATATTATAAAGCCTGATGTAATATTATTCATAAGAGATATGGTATCAGTCAATTTATCCCGTATACCTATGGGGCACAGTTTTGTTAATTACAAGCGGAAGATGAAACGTATAATATGGACACCAGTCATGTCAAAAATAATTACATCAGATACAATAAATGCGGTCAATCAATCCTTTGACCATGTGATAGCCATGACAGATGCGGGTGTCCGTATATTGATAGACAGTGGTATTCCTTATAATATTATCGATTCCATTGGTGCAGGTTTTGATCCAGATATATATAAACGGGATAAGCCAATGATAGAACATGATTATACACTGTTTGGCAGTGTATCACTATATACCAATAACCGTAAACAGTTATCATTATTGCTTCAGGCAATGGGGCATTATGTGAAAGATGAACCAACAGCTAAATTATATATACATACTAATATAATTGGCATTCCATATGATCTACGTGCATTGGCCAAGCATTTTGGCATAGAGAATAATATCCTACTGCCCAGAATTGGAAACACATATACATGGATACCTGAATGGGATTTAACCGAACAGGAAATGGCATCACTTTATTCATCATTCAATGCTACTCTATCCACCAGTGGTCTTGAAGGTTTCAATATGCCATTCCTTGAATCACTTGCATGTGAAACACCTGTTCTGGGAGCCTATTCTCCATTTTATGATTGGAGTGATCAAATACAGACGGTACCATCAGTGTATGGAAGGGATGATGTTGTAGATATAGGATATGTGCCTGATCCATTTTTATTTGCTGAACATATGCATAAAATATTGAAGGTTAAAATAAACAGGGAGAAATTGATGAATATGACATGGGATAAACAGGTCGATAAACTGGTGAAGGTGATTGAACATGTATGATATTTCAGTAATAGTGGCAACTCTCAGACGTGATACGTTGACGAAAACAGTCGAATCAATAAGGAATCAATTGGGTAATATATCTATACAGTTGCTTGTGCGCTATGATCCAGAGGTTAATGAGTATATATCACGTGACTTGGCGGTTAAGGATGCAGACAGTGATTATATAGCATTCGTGGATGATGATGCATACTATGATAATAATGCCGTTGTCAATGCCCTTAAATATTTAAGACAGGGTTATCAGTTCGTTGAGGCAACCGTTACAGGCAATATATTCGGTAGGGGAAATACGACATTAACATCAGATTATCTTGGTGTCGGTACTGCCCAGTTCATGACACGGAAAGCATATGAAGAGGTAAGTGGTTTTCCAGATTACGGTAGTAAACCATCAGATGGTTGGAGACAGGATACTGCACTGTTGTATAAAATAATCAATATATATGGTGATAAATCATATATTCATGCCCATGATGTTATAGTTCATCACCCAGATATGATGCAGAGTCAGTGGAATCCATACATAGAGATCCAGTTCTATAATGATTATAAATCATTAATACATAAATATATATATCCTATTGATGATAGAATCAAAGATATTGTAGCGCACATTGATTTGCTGACATATGTGGCTAATTTACTGGGAAAAGATAAATTCAATGAAATAATATTGAGTTACAATAGGGCGTTAATACATCCTGAGGTGTATGAAATATTTGAAAAAATCAAGCGCAAGGGAGGTGATAAAATTGAAAGTTGATGTTGTTATAGATACGAAGACCAATTCTGCTAGTGTGAATCTAGGATTTACAGATATAGACGATGTGCAGAAATTTTTCGATAGTACAATATCTGAAGCTTTGAAGAGTATGGGGTACAAATCATCATTACATCTAGAGAAATTACCTGAGACGCCCCAGTCCAAGTCAAAGGTTGGTGGTTTGTAATGGGTGGTTCGGTGAATTTTACAAAATCCAGCGTAACGCTAATTTCGACTGCATCAATACCTACAGTATATCCATTTAATGGATATGGCGGTATAGAAAGAATAGTTGCGGACTTATCCCATGAATTTCATATGATGGGATTGGATGTGACAGTAATAGGCGCACAGGGAACTAAAACCGATGGCAATAGCATAGAAATATCAGATGAACGTGATCTTGAAAACATGCATATAGATACAGATGTTGTCATAGATTTTTCACATCTTAAATTGTATAAAGGTAAGAAATATAGTGTACCGTTCTGGTCAGATGCAATCGGAAGCAATCCAATATTTCCAACATTGTCGGTGATGCACAGTATGGGCATAACTGATGGGAATGTTATATATCCAGGTATAAATCTAACAGATTACAAAGTAGCCGAGAAGTTATCTTATTATGTATATCTTGGCAGAATTGCTGATTTCAAGGGAGTCTATGATTCAATAAGGATAGCTAAGCATCTTGGTATACCACTGAAGGTGATGGGGCATACGGGTAAATATGCTGATAGAGATTATGCCGAGTGGATAAGATGGAATTGCTCAGGAAACATAGAATTCATGGGTGATGTTACTGAACATCAGAAACGTGAAATATTATCAAAGGCTAAAGGTATGTTATTCTTTCCGCACTGGGAGCGTCTGAAATATAATATTGTCAATGCAGTAGAATCATTCGGTATAAATGTGGTTGAGGCACTCGCATCTGGTGTTCCTGTTTTCACCAATGGTAGTAGATACGGTGGTCACACAGAGATAATATCACTCGCAGATGGTGGAACAGTAATAGATGAGGATGATTACAGAACATATCATGATATATTTAAATGGTCCGATTCATATGATGATTACCTTAATATAAGTAAACGTGCATCATATTTTTCATCAAGGTTATATGCAGAACGATTACTGAATTATATAGATAAGATGGAGAGGTAATAGATATGCCGATGAAGAAGGCACTGATAACTGGATTAACTGGACAGGATGGATATTATCTATCAAAGTTGTTGATTGAAAAGGGCTATCATGTATATGGAATAATAAGACGTAAAGCGAGATACTATATGCCTACGTTTGATTTCACTAAAGATATATGGGTATACAATGGCGATGTAACTGATACACGTTTCATGGAGAATGTGATACGTAAGGAACAGTTTGATGAGATATATCATCTTGCTGCGCAATCATTCGTTGGATACAGTTTTGATAATCCTGAGAATACATACGATACTAATATAAATGGAACACTCAATGTTCTAAATGCAGTTAAAGATACTTCCCCGCAAACTAAGGTATACTTTGCAGGAACATCTGAGCAGTTCGGTGCATCATTTGAACCATTGAATGAGCATTCATATATGAAACCATCAAGTCCATATGCAATATCAAAGTTAGCTGGATATTGGTCATCAGTTCTATACAGGGAAGCATATGGATTATTCATTACATGCGGTCTGTTGTTCAATCATGAATCAGAGATGCGTGGTCATGAATTCGTAACAAGAAAGATTACTAGGGGAATTGCAAGATTGTTTAAAGAAATACGTAATGGTGAAAAATTGACACCGCTTGTATTGGGTAATATGGACGCAATGCGTGATTGGGGATATGCGCCTGATTATGTGGAAGCAATGTATATGATGATGCAGTATGATAAACCAGAAGATTGGGTTGTTGCAACGGGGGAAACCCACAGTGTCCGTGAATTTGTAGACCTTGCACTGGAATATGCAAACATAAACGTTAAATGGTCCAATAATACCGCATATTATGAAGGCAGACCAATCATTAGATCATCTCAGGATATGATGAGACCTAAAGATGTATCTGTATTGATAGGTGATAGCAGTAAGATACGTAACACACTTGGATGGAGACCTAAAGTATCGTTTGCGGAATTAGTGGCAATAATGATGGAAAATGATATGAAAATAATATTAGATCAGTAAAGTGAGATCCTACTTGAGAGAAAATACAAGAGGGGTGGCATGAAATGAAAAAAAGATTTCTTAGCTACGGTGCAGGTATGCAGACCTTTGCACTTCTCGTAATGGCTGAAAAGGGCGATCTGGAAATAGATGAGGTCGTTTTTGCAGACACGGGAGCGGAGCATCCCGAAACATATCAGCATATAGAAAAGGTTGCTAAACCTATCTGTGAGAGGATCGGTATTCCTTTCGTAGCTGTCAAGATGCGTAAAGAGGTAGATGACATCTCAATGTTAGGTCAGGAGCAACTCGAAGATTATAAACGAATGCTAGAAAATGTATCTAAGCTCAAAGGTCAGACAGAAAGGAGACATGCACATAGAGAGTATGCTATTCAGAACAATATTCCCAGAAAAATTGTAACGTCTCTCAGGGATGAAATAATAGCCCGTAGGCGAGTTCCTTCAATAAACCCAAGCACAAGATGGTGTACTTCTGACGCAAAGATCGTTCCGATATATCGTGGCTACATCAGACCTTCACAGGAAAGAGGAGAATATGTGAAGCCAGCGGTAGCAATCATTGGCTTAGGATATGAAGAACTGCTAAGAATGTATAAGCCTCATCTCAGCGAGTATACCGTAGAATATCCCCTCATAAATAAGAAGATGAAGAGGAAAGACTGTATAGAATACATTAAGAAAAATGGATATGAAGTGCCACCCAAGAGCGGATGTTATTTCTGTCCGTTTCAGGGAGTTAAAGAATGGGCGGATCTTAGAAACAAACATCCCGACCTCTTTGAGGATGCCATGCGTCTCGAAGAGATGGATCTGAACTATCCTTCCTATGGCCTCTTTCCGAAAAAGGGATGGACATTGAGAAGGCTCAATGGATATCTATCAGACATGGTGCAAACTACTCTTCTTGATGAGAATTATAGGGAGGATATGCAGTGCGAACAAGCGGGATATTGCAGATTATAAAGGAATCGGATAAAATGGTTTCCGAAGTCCACATAATTTTAGTTACATTTATATATTACATTTTTATTAGTATATATGGCCAGTGATGAATACGATAAAATAAGGAAAGCATCAGAATTACTCAAAGAAGTATCAAATACAACCAATTGTGGATATTGCAAAGAAATAATGGCCGATTATGCTGAGGGACTTGACACATATCTTAATATTGTGGATAAGACACAGCTACTTTCAGAAATAAAATCAAGGGAAGGTTCATTTTTGAACAAGGTAAACGATAGGGCAACGGAGCTAGTTAAAAGTTCATATCAAACCGAGCATGTAGATAAAGATGATGTTAAAGAAAGACCACATGGTAGAAGACCGATGGACAGATTATCCAATGGTGGTTTATTGGGCATAAGACCTGGAATAATGACAGATATAAAACAGAAGAGACCGAGATTAATAGAATCAATAACAAACGATCTGTTCAAGTAACATGATAACTGAACAGGATATAGATAAACTTAAACAGGCCAAGCAACTGGTAAATGAAGTAAAACAGCATATAGACTGTCATTACTGTCAGAGCCACATGGATATACTTATAGATATGATGGACGATGTTATAGACATTTCAAAGTTCAATTTACTGTATAGTGATGATGATAAGGCATTGAATAATCTGAGACATATGCTAACAGACGAATCAACTCTTAGACTATTATCCATTGCGTCTAAAATTGTAGGTTTCTTCAGGCGTATCGTTCACTGATAGAAAAATTTTTATTATTTTAATATATATGATATTATGGACGATATATTAGAGCTGCTTAATTTGGATACAGAAGGTGATGCACAGAAAGTTGTGGAACACCTTAAAACCCATATGCCATCGAGCTGTAAAATAATTGCTGATTTAATGGAAGCAGAGGATTCAATACTGAGTGGTTATGACAATATAATACATTCAATAATGAAACTACCATCTGAATATCGTGAGCAGTTTAAAAAGAATCTGAGTCAGATTAATTATAATATTGGTTCTAATACGTTAGAACTTGCCCATGATGGAATAGAAAAGTTAGATTACGATATTACAAAACTTATAAGTATGTTAGATCCCGATGGTACTTGTGTATTAGCGAGTTCTTCTTCTGATAACCCTAAAACAATTAGAATGGAAACTTTAAAAGAAGCTGATAAAAGGGGTAAAGAATATGTACAAGAGACTTTAAATATGCTTAGTGTGTATATGTAATTAGGTTTCTTCAGGCGTATTAGACATACATCATCAACTCCGAAGCTTTAGCTGGGGAAAGTGTATACAATTATATATATACCACATAGTAGATTACATGTTGGTGAAAAGTAATGGTTAAGACATTACAACAGGCAGCTGATAAGTGGGTAGCAAACACATCCAATGCTGGAGAGAAATGGAAGGCTAATGTTGCGAAGGGAGATTACTGTAATAAATTCTCAGAGTTTGTCGGTCATCCAGTAAGTCTTGCATGTAACAACTGGAGAAATGCTATAACAGCAGTCAGTGCTGCGGACTTCCAGAAAGCCATATCGGGAAAAGTAAGTAAATACATAGATGGATTAAGATCAGTCCAGTAAATTTATTTTAATTATTTTTTTATATCAGTTTTTAATATCATATTATGAAAATAGAGGACGCTGCTGAGAAATATAGGCGCAGTCTTGGTGATACAAAGGCAGTTTTGGAAGCATCTCAGAAATGGATACAGGCAATGAAGAAGGTCAAATGATAATATTTATATAATATGTCTAAATACTTAAAACATTAAAGAAGATGAGAAAAAAATGACAATAGATATAGAACCTAAATCAATGAGTTTACAAAAATGGATCTTCTTTAGAACGGGTTATATGCCCCCTAATCCACCTTATACACCTTCACAAGCATCATCTAATAATAGTAGTTGTCCTAACGGTTATTCATTATACGTTTTAGCAGGTTCTCCAGTATGCGCACCTGATAATCTTAAACCTTTCTCACCTTCAAAACTTTCAGGAGTGCATTTAATACAGCCTTCAGCTCCTTCTAACAGCTTTGAAGCTTTTGGATTATATTGGCCGTATAAACCTATCGTTGCTACTTTAAATGATTGGATATATACAGTTAAATATTATACACCTTCAAACAATCCATATTATAGCGTGTGCAACATGAATAAACCTTCCAATTTACCACAATCAGTGTGGAATATTTATTGGTCAGCTTTAGAATGGGATTACAATAATGCTAATTTATGTTCAAATTATAAGCCACCTAAAGCTACTATATACGGTGGAATTACTAATCCTGGTAATACAACATCTACATCAAATATTCCTTCTAAACCTAATAATATTACTCCAGTATTGCAATTCATTCAATCATTAATAAGTAGATTATTTAAATAATCTCACTTTATATCTACCATTTCAGCTAAATCAAATCATCTTACCTCTATATCATATTCTAAAGTTTCACCATTAAAGGTAAATCCATTAATATTTTTATAGAAACGTTAGGGGTTTGGGGGAAGTCCGTGTATCTCCTTCCTAAAGGTCGGGGTTTTACTGCTCCCGCTAAACCCATAACGTTTATATAATGAATTATTATCAATATCTATGGTTATAACAAGTGGTAATGGCGTAAACACCATAATAAAAAATAGGATGAAACAGGCATCATCACAGGATGTAACTGTGGATTGGTCATGGTACGATGCAACACAGGGCACAGTGTCTTGGAACTTTAAGAACAATTCAAATGAGCAGAAATCAGTTGTATTATACAGGAGCGGGTATTATTTCGGTAATGCTTTCTGGCCTATATATGTGAACAATGGCATGACATCTTGGGCAACAACTCTGTCTCCCCTTATTGATAATGGTATCACAAACAATACAATGCCGATAGGAATAATAGATTTTGGTAACGGCAACAGAATTATAGCATTTATATTCACATTTTCACCAGGGCAATCGTGGAGCGTATTAGAGGGTGGATTCAGTGCGGTTATGCCTCCATCAGATGCACAGGTATTTGAGGTTACATTGGAGAAGAGTGGCAAATTCTGTATAGGATACGATTATCAGCAAGTATTGGATTGGGATCTACAGACACAGACAACAATGACTGGATATACACCTAATCCTGATTATATAGCAACGTTGGAGGTCGAGATGCCATCAAATAGCAATTTTGTAGCACTATTCAATGATACCATAAGTGATTCCTCTTGTCCAGCCCAACCAAACTGCATACAACAAATATTACAGGGGATACAGGATCAGGATATACAACAAGTGGTCAATGGTATAATGTGCCTGTACGAATCAGGTCAGTTCGACATAGATAAATTCATGCTTAAGATGACAGAGGCGTTTCTAAAACATAAATTATGAATTATCGCAGTCTTTCATGGCATCAGTATGTGCATGATATAGTGACGTTCCGTGCACACGACTGGTGGGGTCTATTAACTTCCATGATTATTTTATTATATCTTATTTTTGCATATTATGGAAATTTTAGCCTTTTTGTATTTTTGTTTATATTATTCATGCTCGTATTTGGTGTTTTCATAGACATTAACGCTCATGAATTCTATCATTGATTATTGCATAAAATTAATTAACTTATAATGTATATAAAATCATGAATAAGCTAGTATTCATATTGGGTGTTATAGTTGCGCTTATAAGTATAATATTCTCATTTGCATATGCATTGCTCATGAGTTATGCGACTGGTGTAGCGTATAACACTATGGCAATGTATCAGCACATTGCAACAGTATTTATATTTGTTGGATTAATTGTAATAATAGCTGGGATATTAATGCGTCTGCCTAACACGCCATCGTTTAGAATGGTATTGAGGGTAACAAAATCTGAATTTGTATTGATGATAGCCTTAGTCAATGCAACGGCAACATATATAGGTACTGTGGTACAATTATATATGCATAATCAGACACTCTCAATAGCTACATCGGTATTCATAGGTGTCATAGCAAATGCAATAGTCACATATTTATCAACTCAGGAACAAACCGCACCGACTTCGTGATATATAAAATAAATATTTATTAATAAGAAAAATAATATGGATGTATGGCACTACCAAGTGATTCATCAATGGGTCAGGTAATTCAATCCATAAATGATCTACAACAGGATATATATGATATGAAGAAGATCGTACAAGATGATCATGATAATGTTGTCTCCTTGTCGATATTGATAAAACAGCTAAATGTAAGTGTGGATAATATAGATAAGGCAATCCATAATGGGCTTTCTCATAGCATCAACGAAATGACAAAAAATTTACAGTTATATGAGAGCAACAACGCACATGATCACAATATGATAAATACACATATCCATGAGTTAGATAGACGTACACAATTTCCAAATAAACGTTTCTGGTTTTATATGGGATTCATGGTAACTATTATTGCTGCGTTAATAGAGGTAGCTGGGAGATTGCTTATCCGATAAAGATTTATTCATGAATTATATATATTATATATGCCAGACGATGAGTCCATTCATGTGAATATGGGGCAATGCCCTGCATGTCCACCCTGTAACGAACACATATCAATTAAGCGTATAAGTCCTGATGATTTATTATTATCAATAGCACTTGATGGTATAGTTGTCAATGATGAGGACGCTAAAAGAGGTCCATGCGAATGCGTTAAGACAGACGGATCTCAGATATGTTGGGATAAAGGTATCATAGGTGCGCTCAGTAAGGAACAACAGGACAAATACTGTAAGGGTAATGTAACCTATAAAAAATTATCATCAAAAATGCAGAACAGACTGGAAACATTTAAGGATGCATCAGAAACATGTGAGATAGGTAAGGTAGTCAATGGTATGAAAATAAATAACTTCATGGATAGGATCAAGTGTATGAGTGAACTGGCCAAGGAGTGATAATATGAAAAAATATGATGTATGTCATATGAAATGTGATAAGGTGTGTGATAGTGATGATAATTGCTACTGGACCTGTATGGAATTCTGTGAGTTGAAGGTGATATGAATGACAGATGAAGTCGGGAAATCATTCTGTAAGGTAATTGGCATATTAACTGATAAACCACCTGATCAGTGCATTAATCTGTGGGAGGATATGAGGGCAAATAAGATCACAGATAAACAGTTAACAAAGGAGCTTACCAATATATATGGTGACGGGGTGTCAACAAAGGCCAAGAACATAATATTCACAATCATGGGTATAGACAATGAAAAGTGAGGACGCATTATCCAAGACTATAGTTGTAAGATTCACAGAGGACGAGTATAACGGTATAGTGGATGTTGCAAGAAGGACAAATCATTCGGTGTCCTGGGTGGTCAGATGGGCAACAAATTCATGGTTCATTGTCACGACACAACCATTGATAAAAAGCCTTAAGCCATATGGTGATATTATTAACGAGAGTGATGATAATGGCACATGATGAGACTTGCAGATTGATAAGACAATTGGATATGGGATTGATGACTACATCTACCGATTTCTATAATGAATTCAAGCTATTCACGTTAAGTATGATTAATAGACCAGCACCATTGTCTGATTACTGGAGGATAAATTATTCGTGGAGAAATACGTTAATGGACAATGCCAACGACATAATGTCTATGAAGGATGCATTGGATAAATTGAGAGATATGTATGGTTGCGATAAACCACCGTTCTACGATGAAATGTTCGAGTGGAATATAAAGGATGGTAGGATACAAAACATCCTATCACCAGAACGTATATTCGATGATATTGCGGTGCAGTTCGGATACGATAAGGAAGAAATTGAAGATACCAGAAATGCGTTATTAGTACCAAGACCTGACGAGACACCAAGATCCGATAAGAAATCAAGACATGACGAGAAATGACAGGCGTATGGAATAGATACGAGCTATAACATTATCATAGAAACACTATAGATAGGTCAATTGTATGTGTTGTTAGTATAATTGACCTTATAGATTTTTTAGACGCTAATTTTTAATTTAAATTAACGAATTATAAAAATGTAATATTATTAAAATTAATATTGTGCATTTCAAAAACGAGTGTATAATTATATCAAATCTATGTAATGGTAAATGATAATATATTTATATCATAAACGTATCATTATGAGTATGAACGTAGCATATGTAAGAGTGAGTAAAGGGATCGAGGTACTGGATAATCAAAAAAACGCCATAAAACACTTCGCCGCCGAACATGGAGACAAAGAGATACAATTTTTCGAGGATATTATCACGGGCATAAATTACAATAGGGATGGATTTAATCAAATGATGAAATACATTGAAGAGACTAAGCCTGAACGGTTATATGTCTATGAAATATCGAGATTGGGAAGAACTATGCTCGATACACTTGGGGTTGTACAGCAAATCGAGAAGATGGGTACCATGATATTCTCTGTATCACCTATGGAACAATTTCTCAATTCGGCAAATCCAACCTATAGGAATTTAATACTTGCAATGTTCTCATGGTTTGCCGAGATAGAGAGAAAACAGATGATATCAAGGGTAAGGGCATCAATGGATCAAAGAAGGGAATTACTCAGGACAGATGGTAAATTCATTAGTAAGAGGGGCAATATCATTACGCATTTTGGCAGACCACGCAAGGAATTATCACGGGCAACAGTAGAGAAATATATAGCGAAGGGGATATCGTATACTGATATAGCAAAGATAATGGATGTGCCATATATTACTCTGTGGAGGAGGATAAAGGAGTGGGGCATATGAGTAATGCTACTATTTATAGGGGGGATGCTCTCTCGATCCTGAAAACATTACCAGATGAAAGCATACAATTGGTTATCACATCACCACCATACTATCGTATTAAGGATTATGGAGCGGAGGGTCAGATAGGTTTGGAACAATCCATCCATGAATATATAGATAAGTTACTGGCCATCACAAGTGAGATACACAGGGTACTCAAGAAGGACGGGGCATTCTATCTCAATATTCAGGACTGTTATAATTCTGATAGTTCAGCATATCAACACGGGACGGTAGTGGGGGACAAGGATGAGAAATCAAGAATATCCAATAAAATACGTAATAAACATCAGAGGGATATTAAGCCTAAGAGTCTAATGGGTATTCCTGAACGATTGTATATAAGAATGATTGATGAACAGAAGTGGGTATCACGTAATAAGATCATATGGAAGAAAACTCATCCTAAACCGTCTGGGTGGAATCATATTGATAGATTTAAACCTTCATGGGAGTATATATATTTCTTCACTAAATCACCGCATTATTATTTTGATGATAAAGCTATAAGAAGGGCATATACAAGTGATTGGGGATTAAAGGGTAATAAAGATAAATCAGAGAAACGCAATCCATACGGTACTATAATGGAGGACTTCATAGACATACCACCTGAGATATGGACTATGGATAACGGGGGGTCCAGGTTTCATGTAGCATCATTTCCAGAATCCCTACCTGAACGTGCTATAAGATTTAATTCCAGGGAGGGTGACACGGTCTTGGATCCATTCCTAGGGAGTGGTACCACCGCATCAGCATCACTTAAGCTTAATAGAAATGTTATAGGAATTGATTTATCAACTGAATATATACATCATGCGGTCAATATGCTAAACGATCTAGGACATATAGAGCTTATAGGTATGGAATAAAAATATCTATTTTAAATTTTATAATTACAGGAATATTTTAATTATCTAAAGGGCCTTTTTAGAATTTTTATAATACCGTATTTTTATAATTGATTAATTTAAAATAAAAATTAGCGGGTAAAAAAAACTACCAGGTTATAATTCCGATAAAACCTTTTATCGTTTTAGAAAAATCGTTTTGTGGATTTTTCAAAAGTTTTTTGAGATCTTTTACTGGATCTTTTAACAGTTTTTTGAGATCTTTTACTTGATTATTTTTTTAGAAATAGCTATTTTTATGTTTGGATAAAAAAATATAAATACAAAAACGAATTAATCAATTGGTGAAAAACCATGGCAAGAAATTTAGTATATATTGAAATTGCGCAAGAAAACAAGGAAAAAATAGCGCAATTGAGTAAAATAACGGGATTATCGGAAAGCGATCTTTTCCTTTCTATTTTAGGAATAGATAAGGAAAAAATTAACAGCGCAATAAAATCAGTGGACTTTGAGAAAATGAAAAAAGAGGCCGTAAAAACAAAGGTCAATAAACTGTTAGCCGATATTGGAATAACAAAGGACGACCTAAAAAGCTTATTCCAGTGATTTTTATTATTTTTTTTTAATTGTGTGGTGATAAAATGAAAATATCGAATGTTGTTTATAGGTCTGATGGATGGATTGACGTTACAATTCCATCATATCCAGAATTGACTAGGATATCAATCAGCGCAATAAAGAAATATTCCATGATTGATATAAAGGACTTTATATATTCTCCAGAGAAATACTCAATTTCTCTGAAGGGATTTCATGCGGTAATTTATCCGCATGATATAGCATCTCTGAGAGATGATAAAATCCCCCAGAGATTGTTTTATTTAAACATCTCTGAGAGATCATAAAATCTCTCAGAGATTATTTTATTTAAATCCCCCCGCCTGATGAGACTGGACGGTTACCAGTCGAAATCCCCTCTGGGATAGCGGGAAACCGCAGAAGGAATAAAAATGGAAAATGTAAAAGAAAATGAAAAAGATAAGGTCAATCTGACCTTATCGGTAGAGGAATACGTACGGATTACATACGGTCATGCATACTATCAGTATGTATATGATCCCCAGAAAAAATTGTTGCTGGTAGTTATGCAGGATGAACTACCACCAAATCCCAGGGAAAACGAAGACAATCTATTCAGATTGTTGTTTACAAAGAAAAGCGGACTAGGAGATAAACATGATTACAGTACGGAAGAACTCAGAGATTTAACCTTTTTAAAGGATGACCAGATCGTATATAATGTATATGCTTATGAACATGGATCCATCGGTTTTTCACTATCTAATAACACATATCCCTACAATGACCCCTGGGATAGTGGTCAGATAGGCGTGGCAATTGCTGATCTTGATAGCATAAACAAATGGTACGGATGGAATTATTCCACTATCCAAGAAATACCATCTGATAAAAGGGATATTATAAGAGATGAACTAATAGATGAGCTAGACGTCTATGAAGCTTACGTTAACGGAAATGTGTATTTTTATGTGTTGTCAGAACTAAAAGATAATACATTTGAAGATATCGATTCATGCGGAGGATTTTACGGAACTGGATCAGATGTTAAAAAGCAGATGGCTGAACAATTAGGGGATGCATCATATCTACTTGATAGACTTGACTAAATTAAATACGGTGATCTGAAATGGACGAAGAAATAATATCTAAAATAGAGAACATACATAAAAAATACAAACAGAGCAGTGGTGCTGATACTGATGATACAATCAATGAAATTTCTGAATTAATTGACCATCTGGATGATGGTCAATTATTACGCATATCTTCTATATATTCAGTCTATATAGACCAGGAAGATATAGAAGATAATGCCAGAGAGTGGATCGATGATCTGACTAATGATGGTGTTAAAGGTGTTCTGCGCAGTTTAGCAATATATGGTATATTTAATTACATAATCACAACCCCCGCCTGATGAGACTGGACGGTTACCAGTCGAAATAAAAATCAATTAAGATTTTTATAGCGGGAAACCGCAGAAGGAATAAAAATGAAAAAGGAAAATGAAAAAATAATAGATATCATCAGGAGATTGGATCTACCTGATGATGTAAAAAGTGAGATAATAGTGCAGAAAATTATGGGCATGTCTGATGATACAATAATACAAAATGCAATCGTGAATCTGAGTGAAATAAAGCATGATGAAATAAAAGACAAATTCCCAATGCCCCAGATACCACAAAATTATGACAGAACAGAACGAATGATAGCAGAAATGCTACTGAGCGATACAGGGATAAATATAATGGATTCTGGCGGAGAAAATAACAGACATTGGCAGAAGAATAGAATACTATTATTATCAGGTCATGATTTTAAAAGTCAGCCGTATGTTTATTATGAGGCTGATAGGTACAATCATGAAATTAATTTAAATATATCAATAAGCACATTCCATTATCTATCTGATATGCTCACATTTGATGATGAGTCAGAGATGCTTACAAAGTTGATGTATAAGGTGAAGAAAGCAGATTCATACGGATTAAGTATAATCGATGATTTCATCGATTACCTGACTGATAACCATGAATTAAGTAATGTGTTTACATTTAATACATTCAACTATGAGAATGCATTAGATCAGGTACTCCAGGGAGCTACCTTTAGGCTGAATGATAGCGATCATGTCTTTACGGCTTTACAAATACACAATGGTGCAGATGTAAGAGGTGGATATACTGATCCGATAATATTCAGAGGAGCAATACAACCTGCAACAAATATTGTAGCATATTGCGACTGCAGAACATTTTATACAGATGATACTGGATATCATTGGTACAGTAGTGATGGTGATACAGATCAGATATTTAGTAAATGGACTGTTGATAATGAAAAACTGGTATGTCTTGAATGCGGTAAAGAAATACAAATGTACGCTGATATAATGGAGGATTACGAAGAAATATTATTTGAGTGATCACTATGGATGCACTTCTGAAATCTACTATTTTTATTATTTCTCTAACAGTCATACTAACAATCATAGTTATACTGATAATCAGAATTTATACGATACCGATAAGATGATTAGATCAACCCGCCTGACGAGACCTACTGGTAATAGGTCGAAATCCCCTCTGGGATAGCGGGAAACCGCAGAAGGAATAAAAATGGAAAAGGAAAATGAAAAAATAGAAAAGAAATTGGAGAAATTCCTCGGAATTGATGCAGGGGAATTGAGGGATGAAATCATCGAAAAGGCGGTCTGGCTCAGGAAGGATCATTCGGTAATGGTAGTCCTGAGGATCTTCCGTGATGGTTCTTATAGAATAGGCATCGGCCAAGAGGGGAGCTACGATGGATATGATAACGGGGAAAGGCTCTGGGCATCTTTCTCTATGATCGACCCGTGGGACATCCCTGAATATGAATCCGTCATTGAGAACGGGGATGGGTATATTGATCAAGATAATGGGGACGAATTCGAGGACGATGACGAGCTTCTGGATGCGGTCCAGACCACTGTTTCCTCAGGGTTCTATGGCAGATTCGAGAACGAATGGAAAAAATTCCTGAAGGAATTCAATGAGTGGTATGATGCTGTGAAAAAGGAGAGTGAATGAAAAATGGATATGAATGAATTTGAGAAAAAAGTAAATAAGTTATTCAAAGATGGATTTTTAGTAAGAGTTAAAACAAAGAATAAAATATATTTTATTTCTGAATATATAGCTTATAATTATTTTGTTGATTTATATTATGGTGAAGATTTTTTAGGTGGTATAAATTATTCTGATATAATAGAAATAAGGAGAGTGAATAAAAATGGAAAATAATGAATTGACTAAAGAAAAACGATTAAAAGTGATAACTGATATATCTGAATTGGAAGAATTCTTAGAATCAGAAAAAAGAAAGGTGAATAAGAAAAGGCACTGATGAGCTTGTGAAACTCAAGCGAAACACTCTTTGAGTGTCTGCCTGAAAAGGCAAGGAGAATAAAATATGGAAAAAATAGAGAATAAGGAAAATGGAAAAATGAAGAATGGAAAGAAAAACGAATACCACGTTACGTTGGACGGTGGAGAATCAGGAGAGACTACAATTGAAGCATGGACAGACAAGGAAGCTATACAAAAAGCGATTGACTGGGCCACGGATGGAGATTGGAATTTCCAAGTTGCAGATGTGGAAAATATGGAGAAAAGTATAGAGGTCAGAGTTCAAGTATCCAGAGATAATATCTTGATTTACGATGAATACGTCCAGATAGACCCTGAAGAACCCAGGTGCATATCAAAGCATGGTCATGATTGGAATTATCCTATCGTAAGGGGCAATTGGATTGATACAGAATGTAAAAAATGTCATTTAATCAGAAGGACATACTACGATAACGAGAAAGTATCTTATATTTTTCCTTCTGAAGATGATGAGGAGGCATTAAAATGAAAGCATATGAAATAGCTGACAGTTTAATTAAATATTTCAAGCATAACGATGATAAGATATCGATAACTGAACCCGCATTTGCAGATAAGATGTTCATGGGTATGTGGCATAGTCTATCAGACATACATATGGACGGTAATCATAAAATGATGTTTGCATACGATTTTTTAAGTGATTTGGCAGATAATAATATAGAATACATCGATAGTGATGTTATATCGGATTCTACCGCAGATGATGTCAGTATATATACTTCGGATTTAACATCATTCCTATGTGCATATGAAAATAACGTATATTATCTGACTGAAGCAATACGAGAATATGAACTTGAGGATGGTTTTGATGCTTTAAAAATGGCTGAAATAATTGCAAGGCAGGAAGTATACCAAGCTATAGCGGATTTCATCAATGATATTGCAGATAAATATGAAGATGAAGAAGATGCAGAGTGAAATAATAGAAATTAATAATAATGGTGATGATAAAAATGGATGGGCAAAAAGAAAAGATGATAGAAGATGCATGGAATGAATGTCAGAATGCATTATCGTTGGCAAACCGTGATTACCACGCTACACTTGATGCATCTGCAGATAAATATAGAAAAAAATACAGCAAAATTAAAAATATGTCAGGCATATCAAAACAAGAGAAAGACAAAAGAATACTTGCAGTCTGGAACGAATATTCTAACAATGTGTTGTCGGCTACTAGATTATATAATGAAACAATCCAGGCAGAATTAGATAAATATAAAAAACGTGAGAAGGAAATTAATGATGAACCAGATAATAAAAGGGATGATGATGAATGAGCACAAAAACATTACACATAGTATATGAAGAATTATTCCAATATACAGATAATACACCCATAGATGTAATATTAACCGATGAAAAATACAAAGACCTGTGCAGAGACCTAGGTATTTACGGTTTTGATTGGTACTTCGTAGAATACAATTATATTAAGTATTATAAAGATGGAAGGTGGTCTTACATTAGATATAAGCCAGATTCTGTGATTAATTATGGCAGTAGTCATCCCGCCTGATGAGACTGGACGGTTACCAGTCGAAATAAAAATCAATTAAGATTTTTATAGCGGGAAACCGCAGAAGGAATAAAAATGAAAAAGGAAAATGAAAAAATAATAGATATCATCAGGAGATTGGATCTACCTGATGATGTAAAAAGTGAGATAATAGTGCAGAAAATTATGGGCATGTCTGATGATACAATAATACAAAATGCAATCGTTAATCTGAGTGAAATAAAGCATGATGAAATAAAAGACAAATTCCCAATGCCCCAGATCGATGATATAATTAATGAAACATATTGAGAATAGGAAGTGATGAAAATGAGTTGGGAAACACTTTTAGTTGGAAATGTAGTATTTAAGGAAGATAAAAGTTATGATGAAGTAAAACATGTAGTAAAGTTGTTGTGTGAATATAGTGAATGCAATGTTCCAAAAGAATTAAAACCATTTGATAAATATATCAAAAATTATAATAATAAAAAGAATGGAGCACATTTGACTATCAACGATAACAATGTAATAGAATTGCACATCGTAGACGTAAATTGGTCATCACATATGTCTGAAGAGAAGATGAATGCTTTAAAATGTATAACAGCTAAATATAAAGATTTGATTACTATGTCTGCATTTTCACTTTTTTATCTTAGTGAACCTGATGATCAATTTTACTATGCGGCTGGAGAACAAGATGAGGAAGATGTTATTGAAGACTTTAAAAATTGTGAATTGAGCGATTAAATTCAATCAAATAAAGATCACCCGCCTGATGAGCATTATTGGTTATAATGCGAAATAAAAATCTTAATTGATGATTTTTATAGCGGGAAACCGCAGAAGGAATAAAAATGGAAAGCAAAATGTGGTACCGAGATGGTACTAAAGTGGTAGAATTCCTTGATTACCTAAAGGAAATCAGGGATTCTAGGTTGGACTGGATAGTAGGAACAGACAAAATACAGATGTTACCAGATGCTACAATGGCCATCATGGCACCAGATGGACAGAACAAAATACTAGAACCTACGGAATGGGCGCATACACAGATATCACAATACCTGAATATACCTAAAAACTACTATGACAGAATGCTACGGGATGACAAGGAATTATTAAGCACAAATGTTAACAGATGGTTAAGAGAACGCTCAGAACCAAGAATGATAAGGGCATGGAATGGACAGTTATTAGCACTACTAAGCAATAAATATAGAATAATTGACAACTATGACGCAGCTAACGCAATATTGAGATATGCAACCAATTGGGATAACCCTCATAATCGCAGAATACTAACAACACACCACATGTATGTTACAATGAAAATGATGTCCATTGAGGTTTATTCACCTGATATATACGTCACTGATCCAGATAAACCAGATGATAAATATTTCTTAGGAATATCGGCAAGAAATTCAGAGGTTGGATACACAGCATTTGTTGTAGAACCATTGTTAGTAAGACAAATATGCACTAATGGTTTGATAGCGGGGACGTCCTATAGACAGGTACACATAGGTTCAGCCGCTGATGAAGGAGACGTATGGACAAACAATACAAAAACACTGGAGAATATGACAACAATCAGCAAGATAAAAGATATTACAGAATGGGCATTCAACAAGGATAATGCACAGATAATCGTAGAAAAACTATCATCTAAAAGAAATGAACCGATAAAACCGCAATGGGTAGATCGCACATCATCAGCATTCGGATTCACAGATGAGGAGAATAAACTGATATGGGATCAGATAAGAGAGAACAACAAGTATGATTTCATTCAGGCTGTAACATCAACGGCAAACGATATATTACAGGACGGTTCCAAAGATCCAGAGAGAGCAATATATCTACAGAAGAAAGCATATGAACTGATGGCATCAGATGAAGTATGGAAAATATTGAAGGAGTGATAATAATGTCAGACCTATATATGACTGAATCAGACAATAACGCATATAAACTGATAAAAGAATCATACGATAACGGTCAGCCAATAGATATAAGTGAGTGGAGAATATTGAGGGCAAAGCATTCTGACATACATGATTATGATAAACTTGTTGCATCGTATTATCATGATAAAAACGGTTTCATCAGCCTACTGCGTCCTTTATATACAGACAAACCATCGAATGTAGATCACACAATAACAATAAATAAAAAACATATGCTGAAATCACAGTTAGATACTCTGAAAAATTATACGTATTATACATTGATTAATATATCCGATGGTGACGATGATGTACAGCATATCAGCGATGACATTGTTATAAATAACATGCATTACAATGCGTGGATCACAAGGGATGTAAATGGTATTGGAGTCATGCACCTGGAAGCCGCAACACAATCAAAAGAGTATATAATTAGCATGAGTGGAAAATTATTCAAAAATATTATAAATATAATAGATGGCATTGACACTGACGCTCAACTAAAAATTACAAATAAAGCAATATCTGTAAAAGTCATGGATCCTAGTCATGTATCGTTAATAGCAATGGTAATACCTTTAACGGATACTCTTAGCTCTAATGTGGATATGGACATTACATTAGGCATTGATACAAACGTATTTAAAACAATACTGAAGAATATAAAGAATGAACAAGCGGTCATTAAAATAAACTATAATCCGAGATTTAAAACGAATATCTATATCTCAAATAGCATACGACACATACCATCTAATAAAACCGATGAGCAGATGGATGCACTGCTTGACAAATATTCATGTAAATATATCATATATGATGTAATGCCAGATAGTGACTACGCATATAAGGAATTGGAATTGAATAAATACACCATACCATTGATTGATCCTAGGAATGCCACTTCACCTGAGATACCAAATATAAACAACAAATATAAGATTACAGTAGCATTTAAGGATCTCTATAACTCTATTGTTACTGCTGATACTGGCAATGAGACTGTATCACTTGAAATTAATACAAATAATGACAAGGGGGTTGCATCAGATGACACATCCAAATGGGTATTGCATGTATTCAATAATAATGAAGGACTTCAGTATAACGATTACATAGAAACAATATTAAATGAATGCACAAAAGAAAACAACGAATGCACAAATGTAAAATCAACATTCAGCATCGAGCATCTATTAAATTTTCTGAAGGATATAAACAAAATAACAGATACAACAGTAACATTATACCTAGACAATGACCATCCAATAAAAATTGAATGCATCATGACGGAAAACAAACATGCCGTTGGTCTCATTGAGTATTACTTAGCACCGAGAGTTGATCCATAGGTAATATGCATGTCAGTCAGAAATGGTATGATTATTGTGTCAATAATCATGGCACTAGAAACATTTATACTTCTTTTTTCCATTTTTATATTACGGTGAGAACATGCTTATAACACCTGAATTCCTGGAACAATTGATTAAAAAGGAAGATGAATACCTTATAAAAAAGCAATCAACGGGACTAGCATGTTGGGAAGATTATGAATTAGGTCTCACACATAAAGAAGCAAAAAAATTATATGAAGAGCATCTGATAGATATCGATTATAGAAGCAACAGTTCGACAATGTACAAACTTAATAGGGATAATATACAGACAGCCATTAGAATGTTGAGAGACAGTGATGTATTTCTTAAGGAAAAGAGTACACCGTCTGATTTATTTGATACAATAATCGGATATGACCTAGATAAACAGATTATAAAAAATTATATAATCAGAAAAGATGTGTATGGAGGATTTCTATTATGGGGACCACCAGCATCAGCAAAGAGTATGTTTTTATGGGAACTAAATAGAATACCCAACAGCTATTACACTACCGCATCATCATCCACAAAAGTAGGTCTATCGGACATATTAATAGAACGACAGCCTACCCTGTTGCTGATAGATGAACTTGATAAAGGAAATACACGCACATTTGACGTATTACTAAGTCTGATGGAGAACGGAATAGTAACAACAACTAAACATGATCACAGAATAATGACAAAAGTAAATACAAAGGTAATAGCCGCAGCTAACAACATAAGTAAATTACCGCCAGAGATAAGATCGAGATTCATACTGCGTGAATTTAAAAAATATACTCCGCAACAGATGGAATTTGTAGGCATTAACCTGTTAAATAAGAAATATCCAGATTTAAATGAAGATATTGTACGATATACGGTAAAGAATGCTATAGATAAAATAAGGAATATCGATGCAAGGGATTTCATTAAAATAATAAACCTATGCCCTGAGGATCACAGCAAGATAAAATACCATGATGTTGACATGGCCATAAATTTTATAGGTGGATTCATATGAATGAAGCACAGTTTTTTGCGTTCCTGTCAGTATTCCCCCTAATTATTCTTATTTATGAATATATTATTATTCATCTTTTTAAGAGATGACATATATTATAGCATACATTAACAGTATTAAACCCATCTGTACATAGAATATCATCCACGTTATGCCATTCTCACCCTTCCATTTTTTTAGTGGATCCTTGACTAAGTAATATGTTTGAATGGCACTCAATATTAGCAGTATGTTAACATAAAGTTCTGTAATTGGTATAAAATGTAGTAGCGCCCCCGCCGTTATCGTTATAAATGGTACATAATAGAATGGTATGGATATAATTGCGGATTTACGTATACCCCACACAGTTACAAAATTTCTAATACCGTTATTCTTATCGGCATCATAATCGGGGAAATCTTTAACCCAATTACCTGCGAACACATATATTGCAAATGCAAATGATGCTATTGCTATTGTCCATGAATCCCATCTAGCACCAAGACCAACATAGACAGAGAATAATCCTAAAGCACCTCTCGGTGTGGCAATACTCAACGACCCCCAGAACAATCTCTTTTTAAATCTTAATGGTGGAGCAGAATAATTCCATGCGAAGAATTCTATTATTGCAACAATTATACCGAATAATATATTTATTATAAATGATAACACTATTGCAAGACCGAATAACATTACCGCCATTGAATTAGCGTATTCCCACTTAACCTTTCCTGATACAAGTGATCTATAAGGTTTACTAATTTTATCAATATCCTGGTCAAATATCTCATTTATCACATTGCCTGATGCATTACTTATGCTCATTATGAATATTATAACAAATAATAATATCCAATTATGCAGTGAAAAATTATGCATATCCTTCATGGCTATGATACCACCTGCTAATGAGCCTAGTATCACAGCAACTAACGTAAATGGTCTGAACATTTTAAAATAGTCACGTATCATTATTTATCCACCTACTGTTGACGCCGTTTTGTTTTCTTCTTTTTCTCAGTCTCCCCTTTATTACGTCTTTGCCAATATGCCTGTACCTTGAGATCATCACTGTACAAATGTGGATATGCATAATGGTATGGAGATTGCCACGCCTCATCGTTTTCCATACCAGGAACAATTTCATGATAATGATATATCTTATTGGACGATGATTTTTCTGTATATGCCAATCGCACAAGGCCAAGTTTTCTGAGTAAGTACCACATGGTTGACCATGTCTGTGTACTGCCTACGTGTTTACCTTCACCTATTTGATTCTTATATTGTAACCACAGATCATATGGCCTAACCCTATTACGTTTTATAATCTCTCCACGTATCCATTCTGATGTGCTTATTCCAAAATGACCTCTTGTCATGTTAACCCCAGACTTGATTTTATCTCTGGCAATACCTTACCGTATAGATGCTGGAATAATTTTATATCACCAAGATAATTATCACTATGAGTTCTACTTATTACAATCATACTACCATCTGAATATGCATCCATAATATCATATGGCTGTTCAACTATATTGCCATCTGGATATATGCGTTTAACACTGCCTTTAATTATGTTTAAGATTGCATTATAATCTATTTTTATCAATCCATTATATTGAATATCATCTGATATCTTATCTATTGTATCGTTACCCAATTTATAATTACCAGAAAATAGTACCGTTGTAAAATCATGGTCATACACTTCAACACGTATGACAGATGTACCAGATGCATTAAAAGCCCTTTTCAATTCCTGTATGTTGAATTTCTTCTTAACCGTCTCCTGAACCTTAAAAAATATACGCATCATCAGTGTTGTTACGCTCCCATTTTTCGCCATGAGTATTCACTCACCTCCTTAATTAGATTAGATAAACCATCGTCTGGTATTAATGCATGACCTTCATTATTGGCCTTACGAATATCATTGTTGAATGGAATATATCCTAGATAATTTATGTGAAATTTCTTTGCCGTATCCCGTATTCTATCATCCTCTCCATCAAATATCATATTTCCAAGTATACCTATTATGTTAATGTTGTTGATGATCAACGCATCTATTGTTCGTTGGGAATCGAATATACTGGATATGTCATTGGTTGTAACAACCAACGCATATAATTTATCTCTAAATATTCTACTCAATGCTATTAGCACATCACTAGTACTTGGATCTGAATCAATCACGTATGCATGAGGATTATGCCAACTAACACCATATATACTTTGATTTACTATGCTTCTAATTTCCTCACCTGGTAATATTATTGCACGTTTGACGCCATTATCACGTGAAAAGAAATGATCCATAGAAAACATTTCCAGATTATCAGAAATTCTATATGGAATTATATTACGATTGTCATCTACTTCAAGTTTCTGATTAGGGACACCCATTATATAAGATAGATTAGGCGCCCTGATATCACCATCAATCAATGCTACACGACCTATTTTACTCATATGATACGCTACATTAGCAGAGATTAAGGATTTACCAGTACCACCCTTCCCTGATGTAACAAGTAGGGCAGGTCTCAATGATTTCACCTTTTCCTATTAAATTCCTCTATATTTTTATTCAGTTCCTTTATTGCACGTGTAAGTTCTTCCAATGACGGTTTAAGTGTCATCAGAGATTGCTTCAATTCATCTACACGTGCCTTCAGATCTTTTCGTATTTCATCCATTCCAGTAAACTGATCAAATAATGGCATTATTTCACCTTCCTATTATATTTACCTGGGATATAAATGTGTCGCCCCATATCAGTCTGTACTGTGGATTCATTGGACGCAACGTTCATCACTATGTTGTTATTCAATGGTTGATCTTGCTGTGTTTGTGTTATTACTTCACCAGAATCCTGTTCAATTCGTTTATTCATTTCAATTATTTGCTGATCGGAATATTGTTGAATAGGTACCATATTCTGTCTTCTCTTCTGATTCATCACATTGGCTGTATCCTGTGCTATCATCGTTATTGCAGGTTGCACAGCATCCACTATTTTACCGAGATTACTACCCATTGTATCTATCTTCTTAGCAAGTGTGCCGACACCCTGTCTAACTACTTCAAGTTCTGCATCTATTTTCTTGATTGTCGCCTCATCCTGTACGGACTTATCTGCTGGTCTGTATCCCCGCATTTCTGCTAATTTCTTTATTCGTTCCTCTTCCCGCTGTGCTGATTCTAGTGGATCACGTGTCTCCAATTCCTTAATTTTATTCTGTGCATCACCCAATTTCCTCTCAAGACCTTCTATATAACTCACTATAGCCTCTTTATCCTTATTATCAAGTTTACTCAATAATACCTCAGTCTTTTTCTTTTCTTCGTCAAGTTGGGCTTGAAGACGCTCAAATTCCATCTTCATCGGATTTACCATTTGATTTGTCATTGCAACGAAATTAGGATATTGCGATATAGGTACCTGCATTACTGTACCTGTAGTTGGATCCTTCCATGGGACTGTCTGTTCCTTACTAACATTGTTTTCTTCCTTAGGTTTATTATGTGCCCGTTCCCATTCTATAAGCCTCTGTGTATATAATGATGATCTCATTTTTATGAATTTACCTGAATCAGGTGGGAATTCATAATCACCAATTGGATCATCGTCCTCCTCTTGTTGTTTATCCTTCTTATTAGGAATCGCATCGTTTGATAACCCGAATTCTGATAAATCTATACCTAATTGTTTTGCCTGTTGCAGTAATGTCCGTAGTTTTATCTGTGATTGCACTGCCTTTATTATCTCTTCATACCTATCACTTATTAACTTATCCAGATCCACATGTTCAGTATCCTTAGTTTGTTTTTTACCATGTGATTTATCATCAGTTTCATTTTCATCCTGTTCTTCCTCATCACTATCCAGTTCATCGGGGATATTTAAATAAGATGTCCATGCCTTAATAATGAACCTAACATTTACTGGTGGTATCGCAGCTAATTCCAGTAATTCTTTGAGTGACTTTATATCTTTTGGATCTTCACGCTGAAACATGTTTATTATTGATTGTGTTTTCTTGAAAGTGGATGGTACGGACTGTGATATAATTCTCTCTAATTCCTCATATATGTCTATTTTGTTATCATCACTCATTTTACTACCTCCTCCGATATTACCAGATGATTGTTCCTTGATATTATCAGTGAATTTATAACGTTGCTTAGTGTACTGTGCGTATTTAGCGAGAAAGTTCTTTGCAGATGTTTTATCATGCATTTTATACATATGAACGGCAACGCCATCAACCGATGGAAACATCTTATGACATATTGGGCATTGTAATGCTTCAACTGGAATCTGATCGGTTTGCGTATTTTGTTGTGCTTGATTATTCTGTTGTGTTTGATTAATATCTTGTTCATCATTTTCTGCCATTACTGATATATAAAATGCTACCACATAAAATTTTCTATGGTAGTTTATCCTTGATAATCGGTTGTGCAACGACTGTATTTATACCTACAATAGGAGGTAATATCGCAAGTGACCAAAAACCGACTTTAGTAACAACTGTATTATGACCGAATGTCAATCCCCAGAACCATAATGATGTTTTATATCCACCTATCATTATATTATTTACCCTGAATGCCATGAACCTAGGTGTCTCACGGATCATGACAAGGTCAGGTTTCCCCCACAATCCCATTTGTATAGCCTGTTGCCAATAACCATGTATATTCTTAATATTGCTACCTATACTCTGTTGCCCAAGTATTCTTGATGTTGCGTCAGGTACTATGAATTGCATGTATTTATCATATATCGATACGTAATCGGTCATTTCTCCTCATCTTTACATTTCTCTCCCTTACGGGACTTTTTCAGACATTCTATCATCTTTTCAAATTCATCCTTCTTATCCATAATCATCCCTTCAATACAAGATGTACCAAATGCACATCACTATAATCTCTATCATGAAGCTCCATATTCAATTTATTCATTATATGCATTTTCTCATCTTCTGAAACAGGAACTTCATCATATTTTACCTGTCTGTGCAGATGCAATCCTAAATTATTTAATATGCCATATTTATTACGAGCATACACTATTTTTGTAATAAGCCTTGTGAGAACCTCATTGGACACACCAACATTATGAATGCTCTCATGAAGTATTGTTTTATCTGGTGAATCATGAGTTAGAACTATCATGTTATCTCCATATGGATGCATTCCCAGTACGCCGTATTGATGCTCTTCAGGTCTATCACGCTCCATGACGTTGAGTATACCAGGTCTCGGTATAGTATCTAATCTTGATATTATATTGTTGAATATGTCATTTCCTGGTAATCTATCAGACGGAATGGTAATACGTGCATTGGTAAAGTAATATATATCTTTAGGTGGTGGTAACAGTGTCCTATTAAGTGTTTGTTCTATATCAGCTTTTGTAAGCATAATATATTATAAAATTACAATATTTATATTTTTTTGAAGAGTATCATGTCTTCGGGTGATAATGGCCTACCATCTGGCATTTCTATGAAATACCAACCCTTTCTCAGGAATTTAATAAAATACACAATATTTATTATGGTTTTATCATGTATTTCCGTTAATGCAGCTAACTGTTTCCTTGATCTATCATCAAAATAAAATTTACTCTTGGTAGTTGATTTAACCTCTATTATGAATATCTCAGGATATAGAACTATTAGGTCTCCTGGTTCACTTGGTGATAGGTTCATCACTACATAGCCATATGATTCCAACAACGTCTTTAATTCACCCTCAGTCATACTGGCCCTTCGTATCAATCCAACGCACCTCCAATATTAATCTAGGTATCATATCTCTCATGAATAAATATCTATCCTCCCCATTTAATGGCTTTAGATTATATAGATTATCTTCAGTCTTTACCAATATGCCGCCTCTATATTTGATAGTACCAACAGTCTTTAATATCACTGGTTTACCTACATATTTATCCAATTCCGATGCCCACAAGAATATCAATCCTCCCTCTTCCACTTATAAAGATATACCTCACCTTTTTTTATCCGTATAACGTGTCCATTAGCTATCATATTGTTGAGCATTAACGTAATACTTCTCGACAATTTTCTTGGATTTATTTCTCTGGTTAACCTACTGTTAACGGTGTTTGTCAATGTTCTTACCCTAAACCATTTATCACCGCCTTGCATTATATATGTTAACGATGCTTTTAATGTATTGTTATCTACGTATTCCTCCTTCATTTTTCATTCACCAATCCTATTCTTTATTATTTCAATATATTCTGGACTTATCTCTATGAGTATAGCATTCCTGTTAAATTTTTTTGCTACCACGCCTGTAGTTCCAGAACCTGCAAATGGATCTAACACAGTGCCACCTTCAGGGCATCCTGCCTTTATTAACGGTTCTATTAATGTCTCAGGATAAACAGCAAAATGTGCAAACTTATGTGGTCTTGTAGTAATATTCATAAAATCACCACCATCTGCATTTTGGTCGTATTTTCTATCATGCGTGAATTTATGACCTGCATTGGAATACCATGATTTGTGCCTTACTGCAGAACTGTCTATCACATCGCCTGGATTTGTCCCATTTAAATTGTATGGTTTGGTGTGCAGTGGGTCATCATAAGAACCTTTTCTGTTAACTGCCAGATCGTGTTTAATATTTGATTTTGGCTTGTCTCCATGATAGTTCTGCTCCGTATGAATTATCACATCGCCTGGATTTGCCCCTTTACCAAATGTAGGTATTACTGATTTATATTCTTCTTTAACATGTTTTTCATATTCGTCAAGATTTAAAATATCTTTTATATCTTCCCAAAATTCCTTTGAAGGCAATGCGACACCGCTTAAATCAGTCCTAAAGTAGTGTGCAATTGTTGTCTCCTTTTCTCCAGTCATTTCAGCAAGTTGCTTTACAGTTAGATTACTTGCCTTTAATTTATCCTTCAAATATTGATTGACATTTGTTATTGCCTCTCTTACTAATGTTTCAAACTTACCATCCGCAATATTACGCATTACCCGACCTGCCAACGAGCCATTTGGCTCTCTGTCTTTTAAATATTTACTTTGCATGTGCAATAAAATATTTTTAATATTCATGTTTTGGTCAGTAAAATCCGATACTTTTGTGTCAATAAATTGGTCTATAACATTTTGCTTAATCCTATTAATAGAGGATTGTTTTAAAGGAATTCTCACAGCGTCTAAATCGAAATAGTATTTCTTTGCTTGAACGAAGAAGAATATGTATTCCCATTTATTGCTATAACGATCATGGACGGAGGAAGGCATTCCGTTACGCTTATACCAAATGATTTTATTTCTAAGTATCCATCCCTGCTCAATCATCCCTATGGCAAAGCGTTCTGGTAGCATCATGAGGGATTTATTCGGGATGTTTCCATAGTCTGCATTCAAATAAAAAGAAGTCCCATTTTCAAGGGCTTCTTCTCTCGTATATGACAATTCATTATCATTCCAGCCTTGCCTCTTGCCCATTTTCCCTGAATAGCTGTCTCCCATGTTCCAAAACAGTGTTCCAGTCGCTTTAAGGACACGCTTTAGTTCTTCTGTGATCATTAATAAATGACCTAAATACATCTGATAGTTTGGCTCTAAACCAAGCTGTCCTTTCCATGCTCCGCACTTTGAACAATAAACTGAATTTTTATCTATTGGTGGTATATCCGTTGTAGCATATCTTTCATGCCCATCAATCTTTTCCGCCATTTTATTTAATCCTGACCTATTTCTTTCAAAACCTGTGTAATCTACTCTCTCAGAAATATTTATCGACCATTCATGTTTGCATTCAGGATTTCCACCCCATATAGTTTCAGCATATTTATATGCCCTTAAGCCATAGTATGGCGGGGACGTTATCACACAATCAACGCTTACATCTGGTAATTTCTTCAATTCGTCTAAGGCGTTACCGTTGATTATTTGGATCATAGCATGTCCTCCTTTCTGTCTGTGAATTCATCGAGCTTACTGGGCCGATCCGTGTTATCCATGTTTATTACTATCTCCTTTTCATTGCCAGATGTTGGGTCCTTTCCCATTGCTATTTTTAGGTCATTTTTGGTCTTCTTCTTATGACATTCTGTGCATAACACTTGCAAATTATTTACATCAAATTCAAAATCATAAATATCTAATTTGCTCGTTCCTATGTGTTTATCTATTCTCGCTTTTGCCTGTTTATAATAATGTTGATCCTTCTCTATGCCTATAAACTTCCTGTTTAATAGCATAGAAGCAACGCCTGTTGACCCTGAACCCATAAAAGGATCCAATACCACATCATCCTCTAATGTAGTCGGC
>Ga0080006_1220600_pt1 | contig 32802 bp, 36 predicted proteins | sample RS3BMetagenome_FD_69209 | JGI IMG/M metagenome (GOLD analysis project Ga0080006, IMG submission 69209) | Ferric oxide microbial mat and aquatic microbial communities from Rainbow Spring, Yellowstone National Park, USA - RS3B (SPADES... ...
GCTGGGCGATGACGAGTACGGCGCGCTGGGGTGGGACGAGAGGGTCCTCTCATTCCTGAAGGAGCACTCCTCTTGGGACGTCGTGGCGGAGCGCTTCGCGGAGAGGATCATCGCGCTGGGCAGGAAGTGATGCGCATCAGCGGCATTCTAGCCGCTTGATGTTTACATGTTCATGGATAATCTCAGACCCAGCGCGCTGACGTCGGCGCCTTCATTGGAGATACCGCCGTCTGCTTCGATCTGAGGGGCGCGCGGCAGGTGGTCGCGTTCGAGTCCTACCCCTTCCCCTACAGTTATGCTTTGAATAACCTCGAGGCCAACGGCCTCAAGAACGTGAAGGTGATAAACGCGGGGGCATCTGGGCACTACGGGACGGCCAAGATCACCAAGGGCGAGACCACAATCGGCAGCGACCTGAAGGCTTCTGATGGGCCGGATGCCGTCGAGGTGCCAATCTACCCACTAGATCGCGTCCTGGAGGCGCACGGCCCGTTCGACGTCATGAAGATGGGCTGCGAGAGCTGCGGGTACGACGCCATTGCAAGCAACAAATGGATCGGCGAGCTCAAATATCATTCGGGCAACTTCAGGTGTCCCGGGCCGCGTTCCCCTTTCCAACACGCCCTTGATGCTCGCAATTTGGAGAGCCTTCATGGTTGCTTCAGCGTGCCCGGGGAAGATATCGTACAAAATTAAATCTGAGATTTCACACTGCGGTTATTCTCTTTTTATTTCCTAGCAATCTCGTAGATCTAACATCAAATCCATTTCCTTCAAAACCTTGGAAGGAAGCACTGATGAAGGATAGGACAATAGGCTTATCATAAGCTTAAATTAGAGTCTGCGCTTTCCATTGGCCATGAGCCAGAGGGGGCGCCATATATGATTTTGAAAACAACGCTGAGCGGCTCCATTGAAAAGCGTTTCCTGGACGGCAAATTCACCCAACGGGTCAAGATTCACACGGGCTTTGGCTGCAACGCGGACTGCAAGTTCTGCTATTACCATTCACTCCTGCGCACGCAGAACAAATCCCTGGATCTACTATTGGATGAAATTGAGCTGGCCAGCGAGCTGGGTTATAGGGACATAGATTTCACCGGCGGGGAGCCGACCATCGTGCCTGGCATCGAGGCCGCGATCAAATCATCAAAGGAGCTGGGGTTCAGGCGGATAAACGTTATTACGAACGGCATTGCCCTCTCCTCCGAGAAGAAATATTCGTCGCTCGTGGACTCGGGGCTCAACGAGACCCTGTTTTCCGTGCACGGGCACACAGCGGAGGTACATGACGCGCTGGTGGGCGTGCCGGGGGCGTTCTCGAGGATCACGACGGCCCTCGGCATAGCTCGGGATCTGAGGGTCGCAATAAGGACGAACATCACAATAAATAATATCAACTATCAGGGCCTGCTAGAATACGTGAATTACCTGCTGAAGTTCGAACCAGAAAACATGAACTTCATATTCATCAACCCATGGGTCACGTCGGACATCGACGTCAAGAGGCTCTTCGTGAGGTACGCGGATGCCATGCCCTACCTTACAAAGGCACTGAAGGTCCTCGAGGGCTCCGACGTGAGGGTTGCCATAAGGTATGTGCCGTACTGCGTGGTGCCGGAGGAGTATCGCGGGAACGTCGTGAACTCATGGAACAAGAAGTATGATCCATACGAGTGGGCCTACCCATTCTCGAGTTTTACGGAGTGGCTGGCCTACCGGTACATTCGCAATCCAGCAAGGAGGTTGAACGTGAGGAGTGAATGGCTTAAGTACCGCACGGCGGCGGGCCTGTACACAGCAGCCGTGCTCGCCGTCCACAGGCCCTCATCGATTATGGATGGATTGTTACTCAGGAAGGATTCGAACGATCTTAGATTCGGCTACCAGGAGTACAGCAAGACGAAGAAGTGCTCGGGTTGTAGCATGTCGGATCTGTGCGAAGGCGTGAAAAACGAATACCTCGATTATTACGGAGACCAGGAGCTGCATGCCATATAAAATCAGCGTAATAATCGTAGACAATCGCAGGAGGATATTTGTAGAGGAGGCGGTGAAGTCCGCGATTCAGCAGACGCTGGACAGGGGTGAGTACGAAGTAATCGTCGTCAAGAACTACGATGACGAGGATCGGGATCGGGAGCTCGCGAAGCTTGGGGTCACCGTGCTCAGGAGCGGTGCCGAAAGGGGGGGCGCCCTCTACTCGGAGGGAATCGAGGCCGCTGATGGCGAGGTGCTAGCCCTGCTCGACGACGACGATAGGTTCTCACATGAAAAACTTAGGGTCGTTCTGGACAGGTTTTCCAAGCACGAGAACCTTGTCTACTATCACAACAGCGTGAAGCTGATCGACCGCAGCGGCAATCCCATCGATTGCGCCGGTCCTTCTACCCCCTTGATCAGGTACATATGTGAGAAGAACTACGATAAAGCGATATTCGTGTCGACCACGGCCGAAAAGTTGGCGATGCTGAAGGCTGTGACCAATATGCAGCCCCTGAAGGACCCCTTCTTTAGGCTCGCCTTCAACTCGAGCTCGATATCCTTGAGGAGGGAATTCGTCCTCACCTACATCGACGTGCTCAGGAAGCTAAACTTCGCCCAAGATAACCTCCACTTCTTGGAGGCCCTCCTGGGCGAAGGGACGCTGATGCACGAGCCCTACCCCCTCACCCTGTACAGAATCCATGATCTAAGTTTCGATAGCGAACGGAATTACAAAGCCTTAGGGCCCAAGACATACAACGATTATTCCACGATCAAATCGGTGTTAGTTCGAAAGGGAGGGCACCTGGGCATAGACCTCGCCGAGTGCGAGATCGCCAACTCGATACCCATCCTTCGCTACGCTCTAAGCAAACGGGATCCCAGGATAGCGCTGGAGGCGGCCCACATCATAGCAGTGAAGCTCATCAGGCCGAAGCTGCGTAGCATCGCAAAAATGCTTGGACGCCGTAGGTTCAACCGGGCACGATACGAATAGCACATGGACACTTCACATTCCACGCTTGCTAATCGAGGGAATGCATTTCCAATCCTTCGAGCAAAAGCGTTAATTTCTAACTCACATATGAAGATCTAAGACGTTCTTACCCGGAGCGCACCATCGGCTCCTGCCCAGCGCGATGCTCTCTAAGATAACCATAGAAAACTATCCTGTAATGAAGGATATATCACTACCCTAGCGCGGGAGACTACATTAAACCTGTCGCTATGCTTGATCTCGCTGAGGCAGCGGACCTTTGGTTCAAGGTGGGGGGATATAGATAAGGAAAAAACTTTTGTGATTTTAATTCAAATGAAACATCTTTACTTTCTTTGTATATCTCTAATAACCTTCTAACAACGTTTTGCTTAACATTCAAAGGTTTTCGATTTTATCAAAGATTCTCTTATCTGGAAATTATTTCATGGCCTTAAACATAATTAAGCAGATTTTGGCTAAACCTCATGAAGAGGTATGGACATAGCATGCTTAGCGAAGATCAGATTAGGTGGATCGTTAATGCTAAGCTTGAAGGAAAACTTACGAACGGGGAAATTGCAAGCGTGCAAGGCATATCAATCAGAAGGGTACAGCAGCTTTACAGCGAATACAAAAGGAATGGCACATTGCATGTTCAGAAAAAGGCTGGAAGGCATAAACAGCCTTTGCCTGAGCAAGTTAAATATGAAATCATTAAGCTTCACAAAATGTACAGAGCCAATGCGAGCTATATCGGCAAAATTCTCAGAGCGAAAGGATACAGCATTGACAACAACAGGATCAACCAAGTCCTCAAGGAGGCTGGATTTGCAATGAGTGAGCCTAAAAAGTGGCACAGAAAGAAATGGATAAGGTATGAAAGAGAACATTCTAATTCATTGTGGCACGTTGATTGGCACGAAATAAAGGATCCTAGGTGGAAAGGTCTATGGTTAATAGTGTATGAAGACGATTCTTCTAGATTTATAGTTGGCTATGGAGTTTATCCAACGCTGACATCTAAGTACTCAGTTGATGTGTTAATGAAAGCAATAGGCATGTACGGCAAGCCGGAGGAGATTTTATCTGACCACGGAACAACTTTCTATGCACTTGAGTCTGATGAAAGGGAGAAGGGATTAACAGAATTTGAAAAGTTCTTGATAAAGGAGAAGATAACTTTGATAGTTGGCAGGGTTGACCACCCTCAAACAAACGGAAAAGTTGAGAAGTTCTTTGACATATTTGAGAAGAAGGTTAAGTTCTTCAATTCTGTCGATGAATTCATGAATTGGCATAATTTCATAAGGCCTCACGGAGCGTTTGATATTGAAAGGCTTGAAACGCCAGCAGTTATATATTATCAAAGGCTACCTAAGAGGGAAGTTATAATGGATCCATCATTCTTGGAGAACATAGGAGGGGTGAAATAATTTGCAGATAAAACACTTTTTATCCTTTGTAGTATATTTATTAAAAACGTTGTTTGATAATTAAAAGTATTAACGTTTAACGAGGACATTAACTACGTGCTGAATTTTACACAGGCTTTACCCATTATAACACGATTTTTAAAATATCAAGTAGTTTTTTATATTATGCTGCGCTATGTAGTTATATCTAAATTTCTTGGAGTTCAAATACAAACCTTGCACCAGCCAGCTCTCCCTCTCCCTGCCTCTTCCAGTTGATCTTGTAGCTTTTTTCAGACCTTGCCCCGGAAACCTTGGCGTTTGATGGCACTTTTTCCCACATTTTTTCCACTTTTTCCTTATCCTTTGTCATCAGCATACTTCTCCTTTTTTTCATCAAATAACGAATTAACGCTTTTTTTGGATCATATCCTTCAACTTCCACTCTTTCCCCATCCAGATCAATGACAAACTTCCTTTTTGCCATGCTAATTGTTAGTATTAATTAAGATATAAGGTCTACTATCCTATGCTTCCTTTATGGATGTTTTGTCTATACCCATTTTTTTAAACAAATCTTCCCCTTCTTCATAACTGAAACTAGGTCTGATATAATAATCGTTCTTTAACTTACGGCCGGTTTTATTTTCCCACTCTTCTATAGTTAATGAGTACTTTTTCTGTATTCTATCCCTATACCATTCAGGTATAACATTAAAGGTGCAGAAAGGAATTATTCTGTCATCTGGAGTAAGGTAGTGAATATCGCAACGTCTCACTCTTTCCTCATCGTGGTTATATTTGTCCTGGAAGTGCATCATACCCACAAAAAGCGACCTCATTTGCAGTTCACCAAGCGCTGAATAATCATGCTTTGCGATAACATTTATCAGCATCTGTGTAAGGTTTAACCCGTGAGGCATCCTGGACTTGTTTATAAACCTGGATATGTTTGTTATTACCGACAAACCAACCAGATATTTGTTTTCTCCCCGTTCTATTTTTTCTGCCTTTTCATCAAGAAACTTCAATAATCCATCTATATCTACAAATCTCGTTATGGGTACCATTTTCCCCTCATCATTGAAAATGTATGTTGCCGCTCCACACGCAAAATGGGTGGTGAGCTCATACTTCAATTGACCTGTCCAAGCCTCTATAAATCTAGAAAATGGCATCGCTGCAGGAATAGGGAACCAGTCATCTGACTTAACCGTTCCATTTGTTTGTTCCTCTATTTTTCCTATTACATCTGGAATAGTGATTCTGAACTTTTCGCGCTCCCTTTTTGGAATGCGGCCAACCAATGAAACCGGTTGATAATTTAAGCCCCTGACAATGTCCATATTAAGAAAGGCAAAACGAAGCATTTCGCCTACTTCATGATCATTAATCCCATTAATTACTGTAGGCACCAGAACCAATCCAAGATTGGCATCCCTGCAGTTTTTTAACAAATTAGGTATTTCCCAGTAATTCTTTGGATTTGTCTTTGGTGTTACGCCATCAAAGCTCACATAGAGTGTGTTAACACCTGCATCTCTGACTGCCCGTACCAATTCAGGCTTTCTTGATAGATTTACTCCATCAGTATTTAGCTGTATGTGAGTAAGTCCCTCTTCCTTTATTGCCTTTATAATCTCAATAAGATCCTCCCTCATTGTCGGTTCTCCGCCAGTAAGCTGCACTGCCACTCCCGGAATCGGCTTTTCTGCAAGGAGGTTCCTTACCATCCTCCTGATTTGGTCTATTGTCGGTTCATAAATATAGCCAGCCTTTTCCGCATAAAAGAAGCAGTACCAACAATTAAGGTCACATCGGTTTGTTAGAACTATGTTGGCAAGAGCAGTATGACTTAGATGGTTGGAACATAAGCCGCAACTGGCTGGGCAAGTTATATTATCTGACACTATCTTGGGATTTGATATTCCACGCCCATCACGCGCATAACCAGAGAATCTTTCATACATCGAATATGAACCAAAATATACATCCTCAAAATATCCATGCTTGGGACATGTTTTTCCAATATAGACCTCGCCATTCCTTTCAAATATCGTGGCATCAATTATTCTATTACACTCTGGGCATATGCTTTTGGTTTGCCTCAGAAACCTATAACTTGAGGATTCTGATTTTTCAAATCTTTCCTCTAATACCATAATAGTGCTTAGGAATAAGGGGTCTTTAAAAATATTTTTAACAAATAAACTAAAAAAAGTATATTGTTGGCGTTTATGGCCATATTCCACGGGCCATAACAGCATCTGAAACTCTCTTGACTGCCAATGTTAAAGCAGCGGTTCTCATATCTATATTATATTTTTTCATTGCATCATATACATCATTAAACGATTTTGTCATTCTTTCAGTAAGCATTCTGTTTACTTCTTCTTCACTCCACCATAATCTCTGCAAATTTTGTACCCATTCAAAGTAACTAACAGTAACCCCTCCGCTGTTGGCTAATATATCAGGTATTACCAGTGCTCCTTTCTGATGTAGTATCTCATCAGCTTCTGGCGTGGTCGGTCCGTTCGCCCCTTCACTAATTATCTTGGCCTTTATTTTGTCTGCATTTTTTTCAGTAATAACTTCTTCTAAAGCGGCAGGTACCAATACATCTGCCTCAAGAGTCAAAACTTCTTCGTTTGATATTTTTTGAGCGCCCTTTAATGTTGTAACTGTTCCACTTTTTTCCTTTTCCTTAAGCACCTCATTGATATTTAGCCCATTCTTATTGTATATGCCACCCTTGGAATCGCTCACGGCAACTACTTTCATGCCGTACTCCTTTGTCATTAATATAGCGGCGTTTGACCCAACGTTGCCAAATCCCTGTATAGATACCGTTGCGTCCTTTAACTTTATATTCATCCGTTTAGCTGCTTCAGCCACAGTTATTGCAACGCCACGTGAGGTGGAATTAGACCTGCCAAGACTTCCTCCTGTTTCAATGGGTTTGCCAGTTATGACGCCTGGCTCATAGTGCCCATTCAATGCACTGTATACATCCATGATCCAAGCCATGTGCTGCGGTCCGGTATATACATCAGGCGCAGGAACATCTTCATATGGTCCAATAAATTTAGATATTGAATATGCATACCTCCTTGTCAAACGCTCTACTTCGCCAGCTGAAAGCGATTTTGGATCGCATATAATGCCCCCTTTTGCCCCACCCAGTGGTAAATCGAGTACGGCCGTTTTCCAAGTCATCCACATTGACAGAGCTTTGACTTCTTCTATTGATACATTTGGATGGTATCTGATTCCTCCTTTATACGGCCCGCGTGCATTGTTGTGCTGTACCCTGTATCCGGTAAAGACTTTGATCTTTCCATTGTCCATCTTAACAGGAACAGCAACATGAATTTCTCTCTGTGGCACTGATAACACTGCTCTTAAATCATCTGACAAATTTATTATATCAGCAGCCTTTTTGAATTGAGAAAGTGCCATTTCCCATGGGTTTTGTTTTTTTTCACTCAACTTTGGTCAGGTTAGCATCCGTTATATTACTTATAAATTTTGTTATAAGACCTCGGTGCCGTTAACTTAATCCCATAATCTGTTCCCTTATACATCAACAAAATTGGCTCCAATCATTCAGTTCATCTTAAAGCAAGCTGAGCCAATTTATTCATTTGAAATACATGGTTTTCGAAGAATTTGAACACCTTAAGCCAGTTCTTTACATGATCAAATTTTGGCTTCTTGCAACAAGTAACCAAACGCTTCTATGCTTTATGTGTTCATTCATCCTTTCCATAAAGTTCTTTAACTCTGATTATACACAAAATGACCTACTCTCGCCCACCTGCGGCATAAAATGTCATAAAGCTTCACCTGTGTACACAGGATTACTGTATCAGCTTAATTATACTATGCATCTAACGAATTCTGGTGTCAGCTTATATGGAACAAAAGAAAAGCTCTAAGTTCAGGTTCAAATGCAACCCAGATCCACGCTTTACTCCAGCATTTATTTCTATCTAATCTATTAATGTGGATTTAGCTTCATGCCAGCTTCCATAAAAAGAATCCAGAACTGATCAATATTTCTGTATCCACTTTCATATGGCTCTTAATTAAGGTTCAAGCTCTCCTCAAACTGAGGAAATAAAGCATAAAATATAAGTGCCATTAGGGCCCTTTTTCTAGTTTGTAGATTGTTTGCTATAAATAGGGCCACATTTAAAATAAATTTTGGGCCTCAAGTTAACGGCACTAGCCCTTTAAATTATTCTCTTATATGGGCTGATTACATATTAGATAAGTTTCCAGGGAAGGAGCGGAAGATCTCTCACCCATTTGCCACTTGCATTATAAACTGCGTGCATAACAGAAGCGCCTACTGGAATTATTGAAATCTCTCCTACTCCTTTTGCTCCATATGGTCCAAGCTCCTCTATGTTATTCATGAATTCGACGTAAATTTCAGGAATGTCTCTAACTGATGGAACAATGTAAGTGGTATAGTTATTGCCTAATGGTTTACCGTTATTATCGTACTTTAAATCTTCTGTTGTGGAAAATCCCAACCCTTGTACTATGCCGCCTTCAATTTGCCCGCTCGCAATTGATGGATTTATTACCCTGCCTATATCTGCATAAAATTCTACCTTATCAATATGCACTTTACCAGTTAGTTCATCTAAAAGGGCAGAGCTGAGCATCGCACCGTACATGTAAACTACATGCGGAACTTCGAGCGTCCCCTCAACCGGAGCGGGATATCTTGGAACTTCGTATGTAGCCTCAAATCTGAGTGTTTCGCCTTTTGATTTTAACCCCTTTGCTAGATCATATATGCTTACAGATTTATCTTTATAATAAAATTTTCCGTCCCTATATTCTAAGTTTTCACTTGTAGCACCAAAATATAAACAGGCCTCCATTTTTAATCTGTTAAGTGCTTTATCACATGCCATCAAAAGAGCATTACCAGAAGTAAATGTAGACCTTGACGCGCTCGAACTGCCTGTATCCGGTGAGTATTTTGTATCAGCGTGCCTAACTTCGACCTGATTTAATGGTATGTCCAGTTTCTCTGCAACAAGCTGTGCATTTCCTGTATTGATCCCCTGCCCATAATCTACATTACTAAACATTATCTTTATCTTTCCTTCTGTTGCTATTTCAATCGCTGCTGTTGGGTAATCTGGTATTGTTCCAAAACCCACACCCTTTATTGCTATTGCTATGCCTACACCATGCCTTAGCCATGGCTTGGCGTTCTGCATCTTATCATTCCAAATTTTGGATTCCTTGGCCCTTAAAAGGGCTTCCCTTAACCCATCACTGTGCCTTATTGTATTTCTGAATGGGCCTTCCTCGCCTGTATTGAGAATGTTCTTCAACCTTATGTCTATGGGGTCTACGTGGAGTTCTGAGGCAATCTCATTTATCATGCTTTCAATTGCAAAATTACTTTCGGGGGCGCCAAATCCCCTGAATGCTGATGAAATGCCATTATTGGTATATACTAAATTAGCATTTATGACATAATTTGGAATCCTGTAAGGTCCATTTATAGTTTCTATGCTGACATCCAAGATTGTTGGACCAAAGCTCTGATATGCACCTGTATCCAAATAAATTTGGGCTTCATTTGAAAGAAGCCTTCCCTCTCTATCAACAGAAGTTCTTAGTTTAATTTCTGAGCCAGTTCGGTGATAGCCCGCTATCCCGCTTTCCTCTCTGCTTAACCATAGTTTAACTGGCTTTCCAGTTTTATAGGCCAGAAGTGCTAGGTGAATTTGAACTGTAACATCATCTTTCCCTCCAAATGCGCCCCCTGTTGGATAATTAACAGTACGGATCTTTTCCGGCGGCAAATTTAGAGATCTGGCAATCTGCAGTTTATCCCTATATGGACTCTGTCCACCGGCAAACACATTTATTATCCCTGCTTCATCTACATATGCCACTCCACCCTCTGGTTCTAAAAACATGTGCTTTTGCAAGGGTGTTTTATATGTTCTTTCAAGAGTCAGATATGCTTCCTGCTTTGCCCTTTCTGTATCCCCCCTCTTAATTATTGTGTGCCTGGCTATATTTCCATTGTCATGTAGCATTACAGCCTCTGGGGCAATTGATTCATCTATACTATGAATTACGGGTAAAGGATTGTATTCAATTTTTACCAGAGAAGCCGCTTCTCGTGATAGTTCTTCTGTATCTGCTGCAACCAGAGCTATCGGCTCACCATAGTAACGCACCCTATCATATGCCAGAACTGGCGCATCTGGCACAATTGCACCATACGCATTTAAGCCAGGAATGTCCTTATATGTAAGTATGGCCTTTACGCCGTTGATTTTTTCGGCTTCCCTAGTGTCAATCGAAAGTATTTGCGCGTGCGCATATTTGCTTCTTACGACAGAAGCAATAAGCATATTTTCAATTTTCATATCTGTAATAAATTTTAGCGTTCCAGAAACTTTTGCTTCTGAATCTATCCTTGGAACTGATCTGGTGATTGATTTATATTTTTGTTCCACCTCTTCTTCCATTGTTAATTTACACCGCCACAAACATTAAGAACCGTTACAGGCACATTTTCGCCTTTTAATCCAAGGCCAAAATTTGCTTTTATAGGGCGTTTTAATGTTTTAAAACAAATTTGTTCCTTAATTCCTATCATATCAGTTGAGTTAACTCTACTAAAAATTTCTTGCATAATCTTTGCTTCCAACTGGTATGTACTTCTCAATTTAATATTCACCTGATAATTTGCCACCTACCTTTTTCGCAGTGCCAACTAGTAGTTCATATAAACCTTCATAAACAAGTCCATAAGCTGCCCTCCTTCTATATTCTGCACTTCCTCTTATATCAGAAATGGGTGATATTTCTTCTGATACGGTTCTAGCTACCTCGTCTATTACTTTTAAATCCAGCTGCTTGCCTGTTACAAGCGTTTCGGCTTTAACTGCACGAATTACTGTTGGGGCCACTGCTCCCAATGCTAACTTTATAGAATTTACATTCTTTTCTTGATCCAATTCTGCAATGCACGCAACATTTACTATGGAAATAGCATTAGCCTCTCTCAATCCAAGCTTTTTAAAAAAATAATTTGATCCGGCTTTTACTTTTTCAATTGTTATTTCAGTTATAAGTTCATCTGGTAACCTTTTAGTTTTTCTAGGGCCCAAAAAGAACTCATTTACAGGAATAACCCTTTCCGATTCCATGTTCTGTAACTTTACACGTGCATTAAGAACGTAAAGGGGTGGAATGCTGTCGCCTGCTGGGCTTGCATTACCTAAATTTCCTGCAATTGTTCCCAAATTTTGTATTTGGATAGCGCCAATGGTTTTACTTGCATCAGAAATTATAGGTGCATACTGGTTAATTAGAGTGGAATCTTCAAGCTCTTTATATGTAGTCAATGCGCCGATTCTTATTTCGTTGCCATCTTCTTTGATATATTTTAAATCATTAAGATAAGATAAATTGAGCAATTCTCTTTCTTTTACTAAACCATCCTTAATTTGGACCATTACATCGGTTCCACCAGCAATGAGTCTGACCTCTGATGATTTCTCCTTTAAAATGCCAAGCGCCTCATTAAGGGTCTGAGGCGAATGTACGTTGTACTGCGAATAGTTCATTCCTGTTCACCTCCAACTTTTTTTATCGCGTTTACAATGCGAGGATATGCTCCACATCTGCATATGTTTCCGCTTATTGCATCAAGTATTTCATTTTCATTAGGATTGGGCTTTTCAATGAGCAGCCCTTTGGCAGACATAATGAACCCAGGCGTACAGTATCCGCACTGGCTTGCCCCCTCTTCAATAAACGCTTGCTGCAGAGGATCCATCTGCCCATCTTTTATCAACCCCTCTGCAGTAACTATTTGGTGTCCTTCCACCTGAGAAATCATTATCAAACAGGATGTGACCGCCTTTCCATCCATCAGGACGGTGCATGCGCCGCATTCTCCGGCTTCGCAGCCTGGCTTTACGCTGGTTATGTTCAAATCTTCTCTTAATGCCCTCAAAAGGCTTTTAGCTGCAGGTGCCTTTACGGTAACTTGCTTTCCATTTAAAGTAAAGGTAACAGAAACGTCCATATCCAGCAGTATAATATCAGGCGTTAAAAATTTTTGCATAATAATTTGATTTAGACGTCTTGACACTCCAAAAATATATGCGTTCAGCCGTTAAAATTTAAATCGCCCTTATAGTCTACGTCGTGAACCACTATTGGTGTGCCCACTTCTATTTTATAGGCTTCCTTCTCATACTTTTGTACTATTTCTTTTAAACCTCTTTTTTCTTCACTAATAGATAATAGTTCTTCTTTTAGCTTAACATCAAACAGTATGGGATGACCGCCCCTGCCATTATATGTGGGAATTACTATGCTGGCCCCTGTATTTTTATGAACATCAATAACGCGTTCTATTATATATGACTTGATAAATGCCATATCGCCTGGTAATATTAAAATTCCTCTAATAGCGTTTGAAACCTTTACACCTGTTATAACTGACTGACTCATTCCTATTTTATAATTATCATTATAAACATAATTTACTTTTGTTCCTTCCAGTGCTTTTTTTATTTTATCAGGGTCGTGCCCAATCACTACTATCAATTTAACGTTGGGCAATTGGGCCTCTGTCACGACCCTTTTAATAATAGGAATGCCATCTATTTTATAAATCAGTTTGTTTTCTCCAAATCTGGTAGATTCACCCGCTGCCAATATTATTAAATCGTAATCCATATACTATTTTATAATTTAAGATGGCTAAATTTAAATTTGACCCTTTTTTAGAGAAATTAAATTGAATGTTAGTATATTGGGCATAGGAAATCTTGGTAGTTCCATTATAGGCGGCTTAATTCAATCTAAATTAGAAGGCATAAAACTCTATGCATATGATAAGAATAAAACAAATTTAATAAAATTCAAAAGTAATCGTGTTTATATCGCAGAATCTGAAGAAGAACTTTTTAATGCCTCAGACATTCTTATCCTAGCTGTTAAACCGACACAGATTAAGGGGGTGTTAAATAAATTACCTGTTTCTTTTTCAGGTAAAACGCTAATATCGGCTGCGGCTGGCATTTCTATTGATTTTATAAGGGAGAATTTGCATTCCACAAATGTCAAAATATTTCGTATTATGACAAATTTGGGTTGCGAATTTAATGTGGCTCCTGTTTTAGTTGCCGGTGATCTGCCACTGGACGGTAGTACACAAGATGTTTTGACAGCACTAGGAAAAATTTATCAGGTAAATGAGCAACTGCTTGATTCCATGACCACGATTGTAGGTAGTGGTCCGGCGCTTATTTCCTATTTCCTTGATTCATTAGTTCAATATTGTAAAATAGTTGGTTTAGAAGGAGATAGTTCCAGGGAAATAGTAAACATGGTAGCATTATCAACTTCTTACTACCTTAAATATAAAAGAGTAAGTTATGAAGAGCTAATAGAAAAAGTTACAACACCTGGTGGAATTACTTTAAGGGTTCTACATAATATGGATAAAATGTCAGTTAAGGGTAGAACTGTTGATTCGTTGATAAGGGCTGGATCTTTAAATCGCCACTAAAATTTTGATTACCAAAAAATCGCTAAATTTAGTTTTTGCCTTTTTGATTGACCTTGCTTTATAAGAATTTAGTTCCGTTTACAAATCCGTGAGCAAGAAAGCTCCGACATTCATGGAGGAGATGAATTGCGAATTATATATTTATATACCATTAATGAGAATAACAGAATAGAAGCATACGTCGAACAAATACAGCCATTGCAGGAAAGGAAACCAAAGCTAAATTAACTGGCAAGGCATTTGTGAACTTCTGGAACTATTTATCAATAATAGCACGAGTTAAGCAGGTAGGCAAGGAATATGGCATAAAGGTTAAGCCTGTGAATGAAACAAATACATCTAAAACATGTTCTCTGTGTGGGGAAATTCACGAAAATGGAAGGATAAAGAGGGGTTTGTTCGAGTGTCCTCACATTGAGAAGGCAATAAACGCAGATTTGAACGGAGCAATAAACATGATAAAACATAGTCCGATGAAGATGAGGATAAGTGGCTAACTGAAGGCACAGCCTGTGGTCTACCGTTGGACGAGCAGAGCGGGATGGATAACCACTAGCAATGAAACAGTGAGAATGAAAGCAATAAACCACGAACCTATGATCAGCCTTGAAGGAACCGCATTTACTTTAGGGCTGTGAGAATGCCAGGGAAAAGTATATAAATGCACATTTTAAGAAAATATAAGCCGGCCATAGTAGCAGGGATCTACCCGGTCCCATCTGAACCCGGAAGTAAAACCTGCTCGCGCCGCTGTGTTAGTGAGATGCGCAAGCTCTCGTGAAGCAGCGGTGCCGGCGACCTTTTCTTTTGAAAGTTAAATTCTTCCCGTATGTTTTAGAGCCCAACCATAGTTTTCATTTTATTTGTGTTTGCCTTATTAGCAATTTCTGAAAGAATCAGCCTTTAACAACAATTTTGCTAGATCAATAGACCTATGTTCTGCCCTCCCGTATGGAAGCGATATCAATGACTGAATCATGCAAGAGAGCTTGACAGTCCGCACTCCCATTAATTAGCGGGAATACGTAAAGCAGACTCTCATTAGACTGGAGGGTTAAGAACTCAGGATAGCGTAAAACCTAGTGAGAATGTGCCATTGGATCTATCAAGTAGATGCTTCGCTATACTAAGAGTTTTCCTAGTTGACTTCTACCTGAAAGGATATTTATGTCAATACGATTCGTCTAACAATTGAAGGTTGTAACTGGCTTATTATTTTCATAAAATCCTTTTTTATCTCTTACCAATTTATGGTTTTTATTCCTAATAATCTTAGTGCATCTATTAGCCCTTCAGCATATGCCGCCTGCATCAACGCTGTTTCTTCCTCTCCTTTTGCCATATATTCGGCTGCATCCTTTAAGTACAATTCTGAATTTTCAACCAAATCAACTATTTCCTTGGTTACAGTTAAGCCACTTATCGCTTTATTTGTCTTATTTATTATTTGTTCTGTGCGTTGCCTTATCAATGTTTTTACACTATTGCCGCTTAGTTCACCCTTAGCTATCAGTTTTAAGCTTTCTTCTTCAGTAAAGTGTAGTTCTGCAGGCACAATTATTACAAATGTCCTGTGATTGTAATCTTTATCCAATAAATCTTTTATCCTTCCCACTATTATTTCTTGTTCTTCCTTACCCAAATCTCCCGCTATAATTAACCGTGTATTTGGCCCAAAGACGTTTTCTTTGTAATTATTTTCAGTTTCGATTAAAAGTTTCAATGCCTCATGCAAAGTCAAATTATTATCATTGGAATATACAATTAATATTGAATGTTTGGCCAATTCTAGCGATCTTTTTACATTTCTGTAAACATACTGCGCTGAAAATATATCACTTATAAGCAATGTTCCTATAAAACCAATTTTATATACATGTAAACCAGTTTCCCCAAATAATGCGTTTATAAAACTAGATGCATAAATGGATTTTACAGGAATTGATCTCTTTAGCGCCTCAATTTTTAATGCTTGATGTGCTGTAGCAATAAACGGATCACCGTAAACATATATACAAACGCCATATTTTTTTGCCTGTTCTATAATTTTGTTTGAATCCTCTAATATTGTTCTGTCGGCTGGCTGCACACCCAACAGATTTTTTAATTCTTTTACTACTTTTGGATCAATATGGGTTGTATAAATGTCAAGGTATTTAATTGCACATTCTTTAGACAAGTTTATTCCTTCGCATGGAATTGTTAAAGGCGGATTCAAACCAAGGCCTATAAAATATATCATGTTTTTTAAAAAGCCATCACTATTTAAAACCGTTTAGTTCATATGATGACTGTTGTACGAAATTTATATTGCTGAGAAGGCGTTAATTTCCAAAAGATTTCACCAAATGAACATTAAAAACATTTATCAACAGTTAACAGAAAAACGCAGACAGACGCTCTCAACGACCAACTGTATGAGGTCTGTAACAAGCATACCATTTAATGCTTGAACATTATAGGCATGGATCTGACGTACGCTGAATAGTGAAATGCGCTAGTAGTTATGGCCAAAATTTACGCCTGTGTAGACACCTACTGCGAGGCACCGACTGGTATGTCATTGAAACATGCTGCGGACTATACCGGCGGTATGATATGCTTTATCGTGAGAAAATGCCATCAAGGCTTTGTTCGCAATTTATCTCTTTAATGAAGGTTGGTAGGGTTTATTGATAAAGGTTCAGTAAATTAAGATCAAGCCTAAGCTGAGTGCCAAATTACCTGTAAGATTTCTGTTCCCTTCTTCTTGCTCCTGGTCCACCAAATTTCTTGGGTTCCTTCTGACGCGGGTCTCCTATTATCAGGTGCCTATCATAGTTTAAAATTGCATCCCTTACTTTTTCATCATCTTTGAAATAATCTATAAATGCCCTTGCCAGAGCAATTGATGCAGCATAAGCTTGGCTTATAACTCCCCCACCCTTAGTAATTATATGCGCATTGATTTTGAATCTTCTATCACCTACAAGCTTGATTGGGACAGTTACCAACGATTCTACCTGAGAAGGCAATGCTTCAACAAGCATTCCATTGTATCTTATGATGCCTATTCCTGGTTCTATTGATACAAATGCGTTAGCCTTTTTCCTAGCTCCAGAATATACCTTAGTTGCAACATTCTTAGTTGGCATTTTCAACACTCCACCCCAGTTCTTTACTTAGTTCAGCCAGTTTTATATAATCCATTTCAAATCCCTTGGCCTTTGCTTTTTCCAATTTAATCATCTTTAGATCCTTAAACTCATCTGGAACGCCATGATAAACCTTTAGGTTCTTTAGTGCAATCCGTCCCTTAGGTTTATCCCTTGGCAGCATGCCACGCACCACTCTCCTAAATATCCTGTCTGGTCTTCTATAATGGGCCGGTGTATGTTTTGGGTTAATCTTGCTCTGTATTTCAAGCTTTTTTTTCCATTGCTCAATTGTAGAGCGCTTATCACCAGATATTACTATTTGCTCTGTATTAAAAATATAAACTGATTTGCCTTGAAGCAGCATTTTAGCCACCATACTGGCAAGCCTTCCCATAATTAAACCACTTCCATCTAAATATACAATCTCATTTGACAATTATTATACCACTCTCATTTTTGTATTTTTTTACAAAATCGTTCAACAAAATGGCTTCTCCTCCAACTTTATTTATTTTCTCCTTTCCCGAAGCTGAAAAGCTCAGGGCACCAATAGTAAGCTTTTTGCTCAGATTCCCTGCTCCAAGAACCTTGCCAACAAAAATCACAGTTGACCCGTTTGGCACCAGCTTTTCTATTTTTGATACGTTAATTGCTCTTGCCTTGCCCGATTTGATCAATTCCTCACTTACCCTTTTCCACAACGGTCTCTTGGTAGTTTTATAAGCATCATTTAATTCTTTAGCAATTTCCGCATTTATTATCAAAGCGATACCACCTTTTCCTTTAATGCTCCTAAATCCCTCAAAATTAAATCTATCCCCAACATTAATACATCATCAACATCATACTGGCCTATGCTTTCTACGCTTAATATATAAGAGTTGTACTTTTCTTTAATTTCAACTGAAGTCGGATCTGTCTTTATACATTCCATACAAAATGTGCAAGAATTCTCATCTACCACCACAAGCTTCCCATCTTTAATACTAAAAACGCCTCTGGGACATGAATCCACAATTTCTTTCATTTTTTCTGTTGAACCGTTTAATATGTTAACAACGGGCGAAGGTTTTACTGTTGCTTTTGATGTAGGCGAAAATTTGGAGTGTATTTTGCCGCTACCTAGTTTAGCATAAGCTTCTATTTTAACCGATTGACCCTTAGCAAGTTTAAGAAGAGGTATTTCTGTAGATGTAGGGTAGACCTCCTTATCCTCTGAAACAAGTTCTCCTGAATAAACAGTTCTAGTACCTTCGTTGGCCTTTGCATCAAGAACCATCATAAGCTGGGCGTTTCCCTGATCAAGGTATTTTTTTGGTGTTTTTAAGGGAACAAGTCCTAAACGATGCGCAATAATTTCATCGTATATAAGCGATGAATTTTCAACAATTACAACATCTTCTATTGCCAATGTTGGTACCTCTGACATTATATACCTTCTTATAGCATTAGGATAATTTAAATCGTAACCATCTACTCTTAAAGATATACTGTCCTTTTGCGAGTTCAACACTTCCACTGTCATTTTACGTTCTTCTTCCTCTTCTACCGCCAGGCGGCCTAGTTGAATCATGCGGGATAGGGGTGACATCTTCTATTCTTCCTATCCTAAAGCCTGCCCTCACAATGGCTCTTATGGCCGCTTGCGCACCAGGCCCTGGAGTTTTTGCCCCAGTCCCTCCCTCTCCACGAACATAAATATGAAGAGCGTTAATTCCTTTTTCTCTTGCGGTGGCTGCTGCTGCAGTGGCTGCCTTCATTGCTGCATATGGTGAACCTTCAAGTCTATCAGCCTTTACATGCATTCCCCCGCTGCTGAATGCTATGGTTTCAGCACCTGAAAGGTCTGTTATATGCACTATTGTGTTGTTAAAACTGCTATAAATATGTGCAATACCCCATCTATCTTCTTCCTGTTTTACTTCTGGCTGAACTTCCTGCACGTTCTCCTTTTCTTCACTCAATTTTCATTCACCTTTATCAATCCTTCCTCCTTTACATTTACAAGGTATCCTGGTCTATTTACTATAGAATCCCCTATTACCACTTTTTTATGCGATACTATTTGCCTTGCCTGATGAACTGTTTTAGCAAAACCCTTACGCCATAGCATAGTCTGTAGCCTTCTTTCAAGAAGGTCTTCAACAGTTAAATTTAAAATATAGTCCAAATTTAACTGTTCCTCCTTTAATAACCCAAGATCATGCAGCCTGTTTATGAGCTTTTTCTCCTGTTGCTCCCTTACTTCAGCTGTTGCTCCGAGGAGCATTCTAGCCTGCCTTCTTATATTTGATATGATAGTAGAAGCTTTCCATAACTCCCTTTTATTTTTAAGACCATATGTTCCAATTAACTGAAGTTCATTATCAAGTCTCACTTTATCCCAAGGATTTCTTGGAGTTGTATATGATTTCTTTGGTTTTTTAGGGTCTCCCATTTTTACTTGCCACCCTGCTCACTTTTTGCTTCTGTTTGAGCTGCCGCAGCAGCCTGCTGTATAAGCGCTTTCTTTCTAACTCCTACTGTCATTCCCTTGCGACCTGTTGTCCTGGTCCTTTGCCCTCTTACCTTAAGCCCTAATGTATGCCTCATACCTTTCCAGCTGTTCATCGTCTTTTCCCTTTCTATGTCTTCCTTAATTTTAAAGGATAAATCACTCTCCAGTAAATGCATATCTTCTCCTGTTTCTATATCTTTACGCCTATTTAATAACCACGCAGGCACATTTAGAGCCTTAGGGTTGGATATCGCCCTTTCCAATGACTGCAGTTGGCTCTCATTTAGCTTGCCTAGCCTGATGGATGGATCTAATCTTAGCGCCCTTATTATAGCTATGGCAGTGCTGAAATTTATACCCCTTATATCTCTAAGGGCAGCAATAAGCGGTTTATTCCCGTTGATATCTCTGCCCGAAATCCTAATAATAGCTCTAATTTGCGTTGACATTACGCATCGGTAAAAAGAATTCATATTTATAAATATGACTGTATCTTAATGAATAACATGGTAAAAAGATATGAACTGGCGGTTAAGGGTGCTGGGCCGGCAGGACTGCTTGCCGCTAGGGAGGCAGCCAATAAAGGTAAAAGTGTAATAGTGTTTGAAGAACACAGAGAAATTGGGGTGCCTGAAAAGTGTGGTGGGCTAGTATCGCTTAGCGGGTTAATTAAAATGAAGGTTTTGCCTATCCAAAAAATAATCAACCAAAGAATAAATTTTGGGCAGATATTATTCCCAGAAGGTGAAAGGTTTGAATTCGATCTAACAGGATCAAACTTAATAGTTCTGAATCGCGAAGAACTTGATAAAAGGTTAGCATTGGAAGCTGTAAAAGCTGGTTCTGAAATAAAAATAGGTGCCCGCCTCGAAGATTATAAGGAATTGGATAATAAAGTAATTTTGAAAACCCCCTATGAAGAGTACGAAAGCGATTTATTAATAGATTCGAGTGGAGTGGCCGGGTACAGCAATAAAAGGGGCCTTCTTCCTGCAACTCAGTTCATTTATGCTATAAAAGAAGGGTATTATGATGGAATCGCCGTCTTTATAGACAAGGAGTTGTTGCCCGATTTCTTTGGATGGTACATACCACTAGGTGACGGATTAATAAAGGTGGGTTCTGTAGGCAGCCCTAATTTAGCATTAAAATTTATAGAAAGGAACCTTAAAACCATGAATGTAAGTGGCTACCCAATAAAGACGATTTCGTCGTCCTTGGTAGTTGGTGGTATAAATGAGATGACCACTAAACGCACCATAAAGGTAGGAGATGCTGGGGGTCAAACCAAACCTACAACGGGCGGAGGCATTATATCTGGCGGAATGGGAGGAATGCTAGCAGGTGCAGAAACAATTAAAGGTTCGTTTGCAGATTATAGTAAAAATTACGATAAATTATTTGGGTCTGAGTTAAAGCGACAGCTCACACTATCTAAAATCTATAAAAAAATGGCAACCAAGGAGTTATTGGGTATTGTATCTGAAATTCACAAAATTAGCAATAAGTTGGGTGAAGAAGAATTTGATTTTCATTCGCGTATGATCAGGAGACTGTCTTTAAATCCAGTGGTATTGAAAGCTCTGGTTCAGTATATACCTGAATTTTTTAAAGATATTATCTAAATAAATGTGGGTGGCATTTAACCACGCCTCTCAATACGCTTACCCCTTTCTTGAGGAATTACCCTTATCTTTGAATCTTCAAAATTTAACCTAAATTCAACCCCCTCATTGATCCTGTCAAGAAATACGGCAAGCGCCGCCACCTCAGAATGTGGCTGGTTTCCTATTGCTACGTTGTAATCAGCCAATCTATATGCTTCTCCAGGCACCTTTTCGCTTCCTATTATAATCATTATTTTATTAAGGGCGCTAATTTTATCCATTACTTCTGGCAATAATATCCCGTACATTGTAAGGTGTACCACTGCACCCCCCTCATTTTTCCATTTTTTTATTTCTCCTTTCCAACTATCGGTAAATCTTGCGCTAAAATTTCCACCCCAATTTTTTGCCACTTCGTTTATAGAATTTATTAAACTTTCATCTTTCTCCCCATAAATTATTATTGATTTTGCACCAAATGCTCTTCCCACCAATCCGCAGTGTGTAGTTATCCTTTTATCCCTGAATATCCTATGCCCAATTCTAAGAATTGTTATTTCCTTCATTTTTTTCACTTAACTTTTTCAATTCAACAAGAGTTTTAGAATAATAAAGTAAAGATTTTGATATAAATATGTCGCTTTCATCACTACTCAAGAGCTCTTTTATCTTCTTTATGATTTGCTGTTGGATAATTTCTACATCACTGTTTTTACTTGGTTTCTCGATTTGCTCTATGGTTGTTATATTATCACATTTTGGACAAAAGGTTTTGCCTTTATATTTAACCATAAGGCCCCCACATTTTGGGCAAGGCTCGGCCAACAGAGTCCCGCCTTTGCGCATTATCTCGGCAAGCAGTTTACTTGTGTTTGTTTCCATGCGCTATAATTTAAGTTTCTAATATAAAACTACCATCCTAGCCGTTCTGAAACTGGTCTTCGCTTATTGACGATCTTTGGTTCCTAGCTTACCAATTAATCTCTAATTCCGCTATTTTGCATAATACGTTAGGTTTTTTATCATTGCATCATATAAGCATATATTGTCATTATCCACATTCAAGAATACTATCCATGTTGAGGACCTACATGGGAGATGATTATTAGCTTCAGGGATAGACCTTTGTAAACTTCATTGCGCTAATTTTGCATTACAGGTTATACGGCATGCTCCAATAAAGGGATCTGCCCAAGAAAGTATTCGCCAGAAAACGCTATAGAATACCTTGAGCGAATATGCTTAAAATAAATGACGAATGGAAGCTTTCAGAAATGCCCAAGAAATCAAAAGAGATAGTTTATGCACTGGGAATACCTATTATGCAAAATAGCGGAATTAGAGGTTAAATCGAGATGTTGGTTATACAAAATGTGTTATGTTTATATTCATAAAAAAATTCCCTTATGCAAGGAATTGATGATCAAACTCCTTTCTGTGGATATTGACGGGACATTAACAGACAAAGATGGATTAATAAATACTGAGGCTGTAAACTTGCTCAGAAAAATTGTTTATTTAGGCATTCCAGTGTTTTTAAATACTGGCAGAAGCGTTTGGGAAAATTATACGCTGTCTCATTTTTTAGGGTTCAGTAAGTTTGGAATATCTGAAAATGGGGGAGTGATATATTATAAAGAGCCTACAAGGGTAACTGTTCTTGGAGATATAAGTGATGCCTATCAGGCGTATCATGTGCTATCAAATGAAATTGAAATAATAAAAATCAATCAAAGAATGCCGAGACTCACAGAGGTTATACTTGAAAGGAATGTAGATCTTGATATCGCAAATAGAGTGCTTGATAAATATCATATAAATGCAAAGATTGTGGATAGTGGTTATGCTTATCACCTATCTTCTACTCGCACAGACAAAGGTCGCGCTTTAAGATATCTATGTAAAGCATTGAACGTAGAAAGTAATGAAGTTGCAAGCATAGGCGATAGTGCCGTAGACATACCCATGTTGAAGGCTTCTGGAATCCCATTTTGGGTTTCAACTGATACTACTGCATTAAAGGAAGATGATGAATTAAAAAGTCGGGTAGTTGTGTCCCCAGAGCCCGGCCCCAAAGGAGTTTTATATGCTATAGATTGGTTGATTAAAAATGATAAGCTATCTATCTGAAGTAAACGATATAAAGAATGCTGCAGAAAGAGCGCTAAAAGATGCCGGGCTGCAAATAAATTTCACCGTTTCTGAAACTACTGCGCCGGGCTTTGGTGATATAACAACCAACGCGGCATTTATAATCTCAAAAGAAAAAAGGATGTCCCCGGCCAAGGCCACGGAGATTTTTTTGCAAGACTTCAAGCTATCTGATCAAGATAAATTAAAGGTGATGCCTCATCCCAGTGGATTTATAAACTTCTGGTTGACTACCAAATTTTTTAATGAATTTATAAATACTTTAATAGAAAATGGGGGGTTTGGCAAGATTAATATTAATTCTCAGAATATTGCAATTGAACACACAAGCGTAAATCCAAACAAGGCATTACATGTTGGCCATGCAAGAAATGTAGTAATAGGCGACACGTTTTACAGACTGCTTAAAAGGCTAGGACATCGTGTTATTGTATTAAACTATATTGATGATACTGGAGTTCAAGTTGCAGATCTATTGATAGGATTTAGGGAATTAGGGTTCAATGTTAATGTGGATGGTAAAAAGTATGACCATTATTGTGGTGATGAAGTTTATGTTAAAGCAAACAAAATCATAGAAAGCGATTTGCATTTAAAGGAAGTTAGATCAAAGGTTCTCAAAGAGCTAGAGAGTGGAGGGGAACTATATGTTTTTGCAAACCGCATAGTTTCACAAATTGTAAGGGAACAGCTAAAAAGCGCTTGGTCCCTTGGAGTAAGATATGATCTTTTAAATTGGGAAAGTCACTTTTTACATGCTGGATATTGGAAGGAAATATTCGAACTATTGAAGTCTAAGGGAGAACTCAGATATGTAACCGAGGGAAAGAATGCAGGATGCTGGGTACTAAAAGGTAAAAAGGTGCTGGTAAGAAGTGATGGTACTACCGTATATACAGCAAAAGATTTAATTTATGCGGCTTGGAAACTGGGCATAATAGTTGATAAATTCGGATATGAGGCTTTTGCAAATCAGCCAGATGGTACTTCTCTATTTACAACTGTATTGAATTTTAACGGGGTAAAATTTTATACTCCAGTTGATATAAGTTATATTGTTATAGATCAAAGGCAGGAACCTATACAGCAAATGATAAAGGAAATTATTGAGTCAATTAATCCTGATAAAAAATATCAAATCATATCATATGGCCTTGTTGCACTGTCTAAAAATACGGCTGAAAAAATAAATGCAAACATTGAAGGAGAAAAATTTGTTCATATGTCTGGCAGAAGTGGTATATACTTTAATTTAGACGACCTATTTTTCAAGGTAAAGGAAGCGGCAATGATGATCATTAATAGAAGAAATCAACCGCTTGAAAACAAAGAATTAGTTGCCGAGGGGATTGCAGTATCAGCCATAAGGTATTCACTTTTAAAGACCGACTTAGAAAAGCAAATCATCTTTGATATTGACGACGCGCTTAAATTGGAAGGAGATACTGGACCATATTTGCAATATTCTTTAGCAAGGGCATTGAAAATTATTACAAAAATTGATTCTATTAATAGGCCGTGCGATATTGCGCTTCTGGAATCTAAAGAAGAAAGGGAGTTAATGCTGGGATTATCGAAGTTTGATTATGTACTCAATAAATCATACGAATCCGTCTCGCTATCAACACTAGTAAATTACGCCCATGAGCTTGCAGTTCAATTTAACGTTTTTTATGAAAGGCATAGAGTTATAGATGAAAATAATACAAAAATAAGAAATGCCAGGGCGTGTCTGGTTTTAGCTTACACATTTATAATGAGCGATCTTCTTCAAATATTGGGAATACCGATTCTCAAGGAATTGTAGTTTTAAAAAATATATGTTATCAAATTCACAAAATCGGTTCTATTTTCAATTTGCCGGCTACGCTTTCCTCATTTAGTTTTTTTACGATCTCTCTTGGTAAATCAATTGCGGATTTGTTACTCCTAATGGCCGCGGTTCTCTCAGAAATATAATCGCTTTTTCTTATAACGAGTTCTTGAGGGTCGCTGAGGCTAAGAAGCGGGCTTCCGTATCCCCAAAATAAAAATTCGGAGCCATCAACCGATACAGTAAATTTAAGTTTTTTCCCGTCTTTTATATCCCTTTTTAACCACGTTGGAAAATCATTAACTGATGCAGTCGCTCTGACACCAATTATACAATCGCCCTTTAATGTTAAATGTTCTTCCTTTGTAATTTCCAGTGTGGTTTTATGCAAGGCTCTTATATTTTTGTGACCGTAAAATTCAATTTCAAAAGCTTCCATTTCAATATTCCCTAAGGGTAGTAAGCAGTTCAGTTAAAAGAGTCTGGACTTCTTTATTTATTATGTGGCCAATTTCCCTTTCGGCCGCCTGCTCAAAGGAACTTATCAAATATGTCAGCTTATTTGGATCGGTCTGTAAGAACTTGATAATTTCTGTTCTACCGTTCTCAACATCCTTTAGATCATCCTTAATTTGATAAATAATTCCAAAGTTTTTTCCTAAATCTTCCATATCGTTTTTTAGTTCTGGTTTTTTTGATAACAGCGCTCCAATTTTTGCTGATGCTGCAAACAAAGATGCGGTCTTCTCATTAATGATTTGCAGGTATTCATTTAGATCTATTCTTCTTGGGTTATTAGTTAAATACAATTCTTTAGCTTCTCCGCGACTCATTTCAACGCTTGCATATGACAGAGTTCTTAGAATTTCTGGCTTATTGTATTTACTTATTATTTTTATAATTATGCCAAATATATAATCGGCTATAAGCAGTGTATTTTCAAATCCATATTTTATATAGAAGGGGACACTTCCTCTTCTTGTAATCTCTCTATCAATTACATCATCGTGTATCAAAGATAGTGAGTGCATTAATTCAATTGCTATCGCCGCATCGACGGGGTCTTTATTTGCTCCTAAACCTCGATTAACCAAAATTGTTATTAGCGGCCTTATTCTTTTGCCGTTCATAAGACCGTATTTGACTTTTTCGTACAAAACATCATCCTGGAATTGCGCCAATCTAATATCAATTTCATTATCAAAATTGGGCATAATTTCATTGGAAAGTTTCGTTATTAAATCACTGAAATTCATTTATGCACATATATTCTTTTTGTCCATTATTAAATTTTAATGGGCTTTTTAATGTCAATAAATACAACTTCAATTTATACAAGGCTGTACTTTCCCCATGCCTTTTCATATATTTGACCGTTTCTCAACATTATTGTTATAATTCTTACAGCATCTTCGTTAGTGAATTTTCCAGTTTTAACTAGCTCATCAATTACCGTTCGTTCGTCAACCGGCTCATTTTTTGGTCCACATAGTTTTGTAAAAGTTTCCAGTGCTATCTGTAATTGTGATCTTTCGCTTGCTGGTTTTCCCTGTAATATACCCCCAATGTCTATTTTTTTGGTTCTTACATCAACTCCCACCGTTTCAAGCATTGATTTTACCAATTCGATTGCCCTGGTTGCGTCTTCCGCGTCTGCGTTTTCTTTAAGCAATAATCTTGCCCGAGCTAATGTAAGCCTGATAAGTGTTTCCAACTGCCTTGCGGTAATGGCTATTGTGTCCTCTTGGCTAACCCCTCTCATTTCCAAATAGAAGGCCTTTATCTTTTCCGAAGCTTCTTCTGAAAGCTTGGGGTTTACCCTTTTAGCATATTCCAAATATTTCCTTAGCAAGTTAAATTCTATTGGAGGATAGTATGCATAATTCCCTTTTTTCCGTATCTCAAGTATATGTTCCGCCAACTTTTCGTCAGATTCCCTGTTTGGTAGATCTCTAACTATAAATATTAAATCAAATCTGTTTAAAAGCGGTATTGGAAGGTTTATATTTTCGTAAAGGTTTTTGAATGTATTATATTTTCCAAGTAACGGGTTTGCTGCAGCAACTATGGAAGTCCTTGCGTTAAGCGTTGCTACAATTCCTCCCTTTGCTACACTGACAGTTTGCTGCTCCATTACCTCGTGCAGAACGCTTCTGTCTTCAGGTTTCATTTTATCAAATTCGTCTATACAGGCTATGCCTTGATCTGCAAGCACTACTGCTCCAGCCTCCAGCATCATCATACCGTTTGCCTCCTTTACAACTGCTGCCGTTAAACCTGCAGCAGTTGACCCCCTACCGCTAGTATACAATGCCCTTGGCGCAAGGCGAGAAACGTATTTTAAGAGCTCTGATTTTGCTGTGCCCGGGTCACCGACAAGTAAAACATTAATGTCTCCCCTTAAAGCTTGACCGTCTGGAAGTGAAACCTGGGGAGAGCCAACTGCCATTAAAAGCAGTGCCTCTTTAATTTCGTTGTGGCCGTAAATGCCGGGGGCAAGTGAAAATATCAAATTCCCATAAACATCTGGGGCCTTGGCTAACTCTTTAATTTTTTCTTCGTCTTCTGCAGTTATTTCAATTCTTTCATTGGACCTACTCAGTTCCTCAATATAAAGCCCCTCCAATTTTATCTTGAAAAGGCTTGATTGAAACGGCTTTTTATTCCTCTCAGCCTCTGCCCTTATGATGCCCGTCACAATAATTCTGTCGCCGGGTCTAGCTATATTTACAATGTCGCCATCAATTTCTATATCTATATATTGCGGCAATTGGCCTGGAGGAAGCTCTTCTGGAAGTTCTTGAATTCGTAAAATTTGATAATCTGTAAAAATGCTTCTTGAACGATCCAGTTCAAAATTTCTTGTTTCATTACACTGAGAACACTTGGATGGGGTTTTCAATAATGTGCCTTTTTGAATAATGTGTGTTACATGCCCACTTGGGCATACAAAGGCTGCCACTTTTAATAACGGCATTATTTCCGAAGTTCTTACAACCATGCCTCCCAATGAAATCATTTTGTCTATATACTTTGAAGTTATATTCCTCAGGTTTAATCTTTCAGGAAGCCCGTGTATTCTTACTTTAAATTCTCTTTCGATTGACAGGGCATAATCAAGGTTTTCTATCTTAATCGTTTCCAATGCGGCCTTTGTGCACTCTTCTATTGCCTGTGTTGGGGATTCTGCAAGCGAAACCGCCAACTCAGGATCAAACCTAATTATATCCTGGTAATTTATTAAAATAGATCGTTTCTGTTCAGATGCGAGCCTTGAAATCTGTTCGCGATATTTTAATTTGCCATCCTGCGCTCTGTAGCTTTTCAAGAAAAACTCAAATTGGTCATACAGTTTGGATTCGGAATATACCATTAAAGCTCACCAAGCATTCTTGTTTTCCAATATTCTATACTTTCCCTTATTTCTTGAAATAGAATTGATTCTTCAGGAGTTAATAGATTTGATAACTTCTCATATTGTGCTCCCTGCAGTGCTAATTGGACTATTTTATTCATCCTTAAAGTAACTAAATCCATGGCATAGACGCGTATTTTGCTTGTTTCTGTTCTTTCTCCATTAGACAATAATACTTTGAGTTTTATATAAAAGTCAGGTTTGATGCCGCTTAATTGGTATGGGCCTATCAACTTTTCCCTATTCAAGGAGTTAAAGATTTCGTTTTCAAATTCTTCTCCCATTATTTTAGCGTACCCCTCTTTTACCATTAAAGATCCTAGCCAAGATTCTGCGTCTATTATATCCCCCTGTTTCGGTTCATTTATTCCAAACTCTTTAAATACGAACCCATTTATGTTATTTGTTATTTGTATTCTTATCTTATAGAGTTCTTCTAATTTACTAACTAACTTGAGTGAACCGTATTTATCAGACTTATAATTTTTTAACATAACTAATTATGTTTTAAACGCGCCCTTAATAATTTTAGTGCCCAATGTTTTTTGCTATTTCATTCCTTATGTGCAATCTTTTTGTTTAATATCTTTAACAGTTCTGGATGGTAATAAATCCACTCTTTCCCCCTTTTTTCTCTGGATAGCTGTCCTCTATCTGAAAGTCTTCTTAAATAAGTTGATATTATGCTAAGTTTGATGCTTTCGTTGTATTTATCTTCATAAGCCTCTAAAATATTTTTAGAGGAAAATTTTTTTGTTGAAAATTCATTAATGATTTTCTCGATTCTTTTTACTATTGAGTTATCTTCAGAGTCAGGGATTTTTTTGCTTTCAGATTCGGAAATGATTTCATACATATCAAGAAGTCTTATTATTTTATCTCTTGAAATACTCCCCTCTAGCTTAAAAAAGTATTTAGCTCCACCGTTATCCTCAAATTCTAATTTAATCGCCTTGCGCTGCAAACCCTGCGGTATGTTAACAGATAATGCATAAAAACCGTTAACAGCAAAAATTGTTAACTTGTTATCAAATGCCGCATATACTCTATTTGACTTGTGCTTTTTTAATTAACATTAATTATTATATTGCATGATTTGCAATGGCTCCAGTGGAAATATGGGGGTTAATTTGGGGTTAATTTACTGTTAATTAGCCCTGCAATGGCTCCAGTGGAAATATGGGGGTTAATTTACTGTTTTTAAATGCTTATTTTTCTTAATGATATCACGATAATGGTTAGTTTCATTTATTATTAATAAATAAATTGAAGTTTGTTAGATCAAACTATTGCAAAACTTTTGACACTTGAATAAGAAGGCTCAGGTCTTCATACAGAAACCATTTCATACTAATTATGGTTAAATTATAAGTGATAATGTACTTCCATCAAATCCGATTAATATGAAATAAACGTATAAACCGCCGGTCATGATTTACTTTGAAGTAACCAAATTACTTTACTTTAGGATGTTAATGATTTCGGAGCGATTTACCCATATATATTAAAATGAAAGTTATCAACTGATTTGTCACATGGCTTAAAGGCCATGAATTTTTGGTAATAACATATAATTGTTTATTAAAATTACCAAACTTAACAGTTTGCTTTTTGTTGTTTGTTTTAACTAACTTCCCTACCCGTGATTTTCCTTTGGATCAACTGGATGATTTTTAAGTTGAAAATTAAAGTAAAATTTTGTTGACTTTTGCTCTTATATTTTATATTTTATATTTTATATTTTCTTATATAATAATTAGGTTTAATAATAAACAAGTTGCAGTGGAAATGATGGGGTAGGAGATGGATAGTTCTGATATAATAAATAAAATATTTGAGAATGCAATTAGGGGACCTAGATTAATTAAAAACGGTGAAGTTTTAAAATTAGATTATATACCAGATAATATACCTCATCGCACTGAACAACTTCAAAAAATAGCTCAAATTGTGGCGCCAATAATAAATAAAACAAAACCATCTAATTTATTTATCTATGGTAAAACAGGCACAGGAAAAACAATGGTTACAAAAAGCGTAATCAATAATTTAGAAAAAAGAAAGAAAGATAGTAAAATTGTTATATGCTATGTTAATTCAAGAATAAGTGGAACTATTTATAGAGTATTATCAGAAATCGCAACATCGCTAGAAATTAAAATACCATTTACTGGATTATCAGTAAGTGAGGTGCAAAAAAGAATATTTGAATATTTAAAAGAAAATGAAATTAAACTTTTACTGGTTCTAGACGAAATTGATTTTTTAGTAAATACACCGTTAAAAAGGAATGCTGGTAATGATCTATTATATGAATTAACAAGATATGGAAGCTACGCAAATTCAGATAGTTTTATTTCGATAATTGGTATATCTAACGATATTAAATTCAGGGAATACTTGGAATCAAGAGTTACTAGCAGTTTGCACGACGAGGAAGTATTTTTCCCACCATATAGTGTTAATGAGTTGAAGGACATACTAAAAGAAAGAGCGAACATCGCATTTATTGATGGTGCAATAACCGATGACGTAATAAATTTAATAGCAGCATATACAGGAGGAGAGCACGGAGATGCTAGAAGAGCAGTAGATATGTTAAGGGTGGCTGCAGAGTTAGCAGAACGGGAAAATGCAGAAAAGATAGAAACAAGACATGTGAAAGAGGCTTCAGAAAACATGGAGCGTGATAAAGTTAATGAGGCCATATCATCATTACCAATACAGGAAAAACTTATTATGTTTACAATTACTTCGCTTAATGAAGGAGAAAATACTGGGCATATTTATATCAAATATCTTAAAACATGTAAAGAGTTAGGCATACAACCATTAACACAGAGGCGTATTAGTGCCATAATTAGTGAATTGGATACGTTAGGTTTAATAAATGCTTCATTAATCAACAGAGGCAGGTACGGACGGTCTAAAAAAATAAGCCTAGCTGTAGATAAAAACACGGTAATTAAAATAATAAAGGAAGATGAATCGCTTAAAAACTTAAAATTATAAACAACAAACCGATGATCAATCATAAATGAACCACATTTCCTTTAGGGCTGTGAAGATGTCAGAATGCACGGATAATTTCGATAGTTAAATTGATTCAAACCATCGTGGCATACTTTTTAAGGTGCAACGTTGAAAAGCCGATAATAGCAAGTGGGCCTCCCAAATAAGGAATTAACTGGCTTTTTCGGGGTTCCCTAGCTTTAGCTCGTACTCAAAATTTGGCACAAAAACAACCAAAAAGCCTTACTACTGAACCTGCTACTTATGAACGTCCCTAGTCGTGCTTTTGATTATTATGATCACGAAATGATGTTATTTGCCATGCACCGAATGAATGTTTAAAGTTAATAGAAAAGCTTAAGATATGGGCATTTATATGCGAGCTTATATGCCGCATTATAAAGGATACAGAAGAAAAACCAGGCAACTCTTAAGCTCAGAAGGTAAAAGGGGATTATCTTATTTGCTAAATGAATATAAAACGGGGGATAAAGTAGTTATAAAAATAGATCCGGCCCAGCACAGAGGAATGCCGCATAGAAGATTTCATGGCAAAGTAGGTGTTATAAAGGAAGTTGGCAAAAGGTCTATTTTTGTGGGTGTTATGATAGGAAACAAAGAAAAGAATATTTATACAAGATATGAGCATATAATGCCATTTAAGGGCTGATTTTAATTGACTAAAATTAATAAAGTGACAAAGATAACCATGCATGAAGCGAAGAAACTTTTATCTAAAAACCCAGAAGAACTAGATGATTTGCAAAGGAGAACGTTGGAGTATTTAAACACATTTTCTAAATTAACTCCGGAAAAAGCCAGAGATTTTGTTAACAAGCTTGTTAACGAGGCATCATTGGATGAAGACATTGCAATTGAGTTGGTTAATATTTATCCAAACACAATAGAAGAAATAAGAACGTATTTAGTAAGCTGGAAAAAGCTAGTTCCTACTGAAACACTGCAAAAAATATATACTATTTTACATCAAGACTGACATCCTCACACCCTAAAGGAAATGTGGTTCCTTCAAGGCTGATCATAGGTTCGTGGTTTACCGCTTTCATTCTCATGGCTTCATTGCTAGTGATTGCCCACCCCGCTCCAACGGTAGACTACAGGCTGTGCCTTCAGCCATTTACCCCTATCCTCATCGAATTTGGGGATATGTTTCATCATGTTTATTGCTCCGTTCAAATCTGCGTTTATTGCC